>Ga0194132_10003865_pt1 | contig 26089 bp, 20 predicted proteins | sample TA2KigOf80mmetaG_FD_148612 | JGI IMG/M metagenome (GOLD analysis project Ga0194132, IMG submission 148612) | Freshwater microbial communities from Lake Tanganyika, Tanzania - TA2015054 Kigoma Offshore 80m | ecosystem: Environmental > Aquatic > Freshwater > Lake | place: Tanzania: Lake... | reverse complement strand
AACGGCCACTACGAGATATCCATGGAGCGCTGGAAAACCTACAAACGTCACCAAAGCAAAGCTGCATGAGAACTTAGAAAACGCGAAACTTGCGAACTGGAAACGGCACTAGTTCCTCATGAACCCCGCTGATCCCGGCGACGACCTCGTGGACGTCATCGATGCTGCCGACCAGACCATCGGCACGGTCACGCGCCGCGCCATGCGCCAGCAGCGCTTGCCGCATCGTTGCGTGTACATCCTCGTCTTCAACGCGCGCGGTGAGCTGTTCATCCATCAGCGGACCACGACCAAGGACGTGTTTCCCGGCTACTGGGACGTCGCTGTGGGCGGCGTGCTTGCGGCCGGCGAGGACTACGAGCATGGGGCCCGGCGCGAGGGAAAGGAGGAACTCGGCGTGACGTTGCATCCCCGGGCGCTGTTTCCATTTCATTATGCCGACGACGCGACGCTGGTGCGCGGCATGGTGTTTCGGGCGGTGCACGACGGCCCGTTTCGGTTGCAAGCCGAAGAGATTCTCCGCGGCGAGTTTGTGCCGCTCGACGAGGTCTGGAATCGGATCGAGAGAGATCACTTCTGTCCTGACGGTGTGGGGGCACTGCGAGAGTTTGCGGCGCGCGACGCCGCCAAGCAGTGACGGTGTTTTGGAATCCCTGGCGCCGCCGACGATTTGTGTACATCCATACATTGCATGGCCGCCAGCATTGGACTTCCCCTGATCCGTGATCTACCCTTGCAAGGACGCTAGTTTCCGTCGTTCATCGCTGGACGAGATCATGAACTCGCTGCGGGATCCCAATACCGAGCCGATTGCGGGCTATCGCTTGATCGAACCGATCGGCAGCGGTGGCTTCGGCGAAGTTTGGAAATGCGAAGCCCCGGGCGGCATCTTCAAGGCCATCAAGTTTGTCTACGGAAACCTCAACTCTGTCGACGTGGACGCCGTCCGCGCCGAGCAGGAACTCAAGGCCCTTAACCGCATCAAGGAAGTTCGTCATCCGTTCATTTGCTCCCTCGACCGCATCGAGAGCGTCAACGGCGAGCTGATCATCGTCATGGAACTTGCCGACCGGACCCTTCACGACATGTACGTGGAGTGTCAGGCCGCCGGCTTGATCGGCATTCCGCGCGACAATTTACTTCGCTACATGCGCGACGCGGCGGAAGCGCTGGACTTCATGAACGGCAAGCACAACTTGCAGCACCTTGACGTCAAGCCGCGCAACCTGTTCCTCATCGGCGATCGCGTGAAGGTAGCCGATTTCGGGCTGGTCAGGCATCTGGAAAAACTCTCGATGTCCGGCCTGCTCGGGGGCGTGACGCCGCTGTACGCGCCGCCGGAAACATTCAACGGCAAGATCTCCGAACGCAGCGATCAATACAGTCTGGCCATCGTCTATCAGGAGCTATTGACCGGGCAACGGCCTTTCGCCGGCAAGAACGTGCGGCAGCTGGCGCAGCAGCACATGCAGGGGGAGCCCAATCTGCGCGCCATTCCGGAGGCGGAACGCCCGGTGATGGCCAAGGCGCTGGCGAAGGATCCGGCACAGCGCTTCGCCAATTGCATGACTTTCGTAGCCGCACTCTATCGCTCGCGGCAGGCGTTGCCGGTCCGCGCGCCGGCGCCAGATCTCACGACCGCGGATGCCAGGCCAAAGAGCCTCCACGAGACCATGGAGGACATCCTGCTGGATGGCATTGCCCACGACGCCAGCAACGGTGAAGCGAACGGCGTGCACGTCGTGCGCGAGAAATCGAAAAAGGCCGTGGCGGCCGACGACGACGATCCGGACGAGATGGGCATCACCATCCCGCAGCCGGAAACTGGCGCGTTGCGGCCGACGCTGGTGATCGGGCTGGGCGGGCTGGGTCGCAAGGCACTGCTGGAACTGCGTTGCCGTTTCCTCGATCGCTTCGGCGATTTGAGCAAGTTGCCGCTGATGCGTTTCCTGTGCATCGACGTCGATCCGGAGGCCGCAAACCTTGGCATGCGCGGTGCTCCCGATGTGGCATTGACGCGGGCCGAGGTGCATCCATTGCCGTTGCAGCCGGTCGTCAACTATCGGCGCCGCGCCATGGAAGCACTCTGGGAATGGCTGCCGCGCGAGAAGCTGTACGCCATGCCCCGCTCGCTGCAGACGCAGGGAAGCCGAGCCCTCGGCAGGCTGGCGTTTTCGGAGAATCAGCAGCGCCTGCTGGCCCGTCTCAAGCGCGACATTCAGGAAATCACCAACGCCGACGTGCTTTATCAGGCGGTGTCACAAACGGGACTGGCGCTGCGCGACCACACGCCGCGCATCTTCGTGATCGCCGCGGCCGGCGGCGGCGGCAGCGGCATGCTCGCCGACCTCGGCTTCGGCCTGCGCCGTCTGCTCGCCATGCTGCGCCATCCCGATGCGCCGGTGACGTGCTTTCTCCTGGGTGGTGCCCCGTCCGATCCGGCCAGCTCGCGCGGCGAACTCGCCAATCTTTATGCCACGCTGACCGAACTGAATCACTACAGCGACCCGTCGGTAACGTTCGCCGCCCAGTACGGCGCCGAGGGACAGCGCATCGTCGATGAAGGATCGCCCTACTCCGCCAGCTACTTTCTGTCACAGGCCAATCGCAGTCCGGACGCCCTCGAGGAGTCGCTCGCACACCTCGGCAGCTACCTGTTTCACGAGATCACCACGCCACTGGGCCGGCGCCTGGATCACTTGCGCTATCCGGCGGATAGCCAGTCACTGAGCCCGCTGGCAGCCACGCCGCTGCGCAGCTTCGGCACCTACGCTGTCTGGTTCCCGCGCGGCTTGCTGCTGCGCCTCGCCGCCCGGCAAGCTTGCCGCCGCCTCATAGAGGGCTGGCTGGCCAGCGGGGAAGCCGAAGTTGCTCCGGAGGCCACAGCCCTCATCCATCAGATGTGCGAGCGCATCGCCGCCGAGCCGGAACTGCACCCGGATGCCGTCGCGCGCAAGATCGAGTCCTCTGCTTCCGGCACGGCGCCCCAGGATATTGCCACTGGGCCTGCAGATGCCCTGGCACGCTTGCTGGCAATGCTGGACGAGCAATCGCTGCAACCAGTGGCACAGGATGACCCGATTAGCTGGTCGCGGCAGGCGTTCAATCGCGTGCGCGAGTGGGTCGGGGCTGGCGCTGAAGGCGAAAAGGAAATCAACGAATGGCGCAAGACACGGCTGAATCGCAGCCTGGCCCAGGCCGCTCAAAACATTGCCGAGGAATGGGATCAGCGCCTCGCGAACGAGTTGTTCGGGCTCATGGAACTGCCCGGCGCACGCCTGGCCGTCGCCGAGTCGGCGCTGGTTCACTTGCAGCGCTTCTGTCAGGGCTCCAGTCAGGAACTCCGTGACCGACTGCAGCAGCAGGCTGCCAGGACCGCCCAGACCTGGGGGCAACTGGATCAGGCCATGCAGGATTGCGCCAAGGGCGGCGGCGGTTTCCGGCTCTTCAGCCGTTCGCGTGCCCGCACGCTGCGCGTTTTCGTCGAGTGCCTGGCGCAGTTCGCACGGCAACGGCTGGCCGAGGAAGTGCTCTGGTCGGTCCGGCATTTCTTCATCGCCTTGCAGGCCAAGCTGGCGGATCGGGCGCGCGACTTCGGTTTTTGCCGGCAACGCCTGCGGCACCTGCAGGAACAGGTCGAGTCAGGGCCTGGCGACCCCGCCGAGGATGTGACCGCCACACGCCAGGGCGATTACACGCTCAGCCATTCACCGCTGCCCTGCGCCGAGTCTTTCTGGGAGATGATCCGCCAGTCAGCGACGGCCCGGGTCGTTCTACCTGACGGCAAGCAAGACCTGGAACGCGCTGCCATCCGCTTCCTGCAAAAACTCTCGCCGGAGCAGTGGGTGCAGATGGACCGCGAACTGAACGAGCGCGTATTGTTGCCGCGCGGCGGCTTGCAGGGCGCGTGTGTGCACACCGGCGACCTGACGCGCATGCTCGCCGTGCCGCTCATGGAGGAAACCAGCAACATCCTCAGCGAGCACCTGCCGATCATGGATGTGGCTCAGATTCTCGCCGCCGAGTTTGGTCTGGCAAGCGACGCTGCCGGTCCGGTCGCGCCGACTCCAGACCTCGCCGAGCGGGTGCGCGGCTATCTGGACAAGGCGGCCCCGCTTGTTGCCGCCAAGAACAGCCGCGAGCAGATGTTCCTGCTGGTGCCGGCCAGTCCCGCCGGCAAGGTTCTCGGCGAGGCCATCCACACCGTGCTGCCGGACATCAAGGTCGTCCGCGTTCCCGGTCAATCGGACCTCATGTTCTGTCGCGAACAGGGCTTTTTGCAGGCTGCCGACCTGCGCCCGCTCCTCGCCTCGTCCCGTCCGGCCTATCAGGCGCTCGCCGGCGCCCCGGTTACTTCTCCGCACGCGCGCTTCGATATCAGCGACTGGGTCCCCATCGATCCATGACCGGGTCCCTCTCGAGCACTTTCCGAGGACGCCAATCGGGAGCGCGACATTTCTCCGCTTCGCATTCAATGATTCCGAGGCAGCAGGTAGACGAAGGACTTGCCCAGCCGGCCGCCATAGTTGCCCGCCGAGATCTTGACAAGCCCGGGCGTGTCCACGGCGGCGGCGATGGCGGCGTGCGTGGCCTGCGCGATGGTGGCCAGGTCGCGGCCGTTGATGATGATCTCCATGATCGAGCCGACGCCCTCCGGGACACGTGATTGCTCGCCGAGCTTGTCGCGCAGCGTGGGGCAGAATGCCTCGTAAGTGCTGGCAATGGCGAACTTGTAACGGCTGCCGGCCTTGGAACCGCTGGCGGCGATGCCACCGGGAAAGGGCATGATGACCCCCGGAGTCGCCTGCACGGCCGCCGTGCCGCGCTCCGCCGCCTGGAGCGCGGCATCGAGGTCACGGCCCATGAACCACAGGTTGCCGCCCATCAAGCCATCCAGGTAGCCGAAGCGCCGCTCGATCGCAAACTCGCCGCCGAGGATCGGTATCATCCAGACCTTCCGGCCGTGTCGAACATCGCGGAACTGAAAGCCGTCGCCAAAAAAGGCGATCTTGCGGCCGAGGCGAAAGTACGTCTCGCTATCAAGCATGTTGAAGCAGGCCGTGGTCGGGCAGGTGAGCACGTTCTGGCTGAGGCGAACGAGCAAGGCGCGCTCCAGCGCTGCGACTCGGTCCTTGCGGAATCGCGGCACGTGAAACTGGAGAACAGCGCCCGGCCGGCCGTCGGGTGTGGATTCAGCGGTGCCGGGACCGACGTGGCGGTCCAGCCCAGCCTCGCAATCGCACAGGATCGTGCTCGATGCGTTGCCCGTGGCGGCGGCCACGGCGTGGTCCAGCCAGCCGCGATCCCGCGCCGTCACCAGCACCTCCGCGTAGATGCTGCGAAACGCTTCGGCGTAGGTGTCCTCGATCTCCGCCCGGCTCATGATCGAACTCCGCGTCGCTTCCCCGGATAGACGGCCTGCTCGGTGATGATCTTGTCCATGTACACGTCATGGTCCTGCGTCGGAATGGCCGGGAATAGCTGGCACTCGAAGGCAAGCGCCACCAGCGGGGCGTCCGGGCGCGCGTGTTGCAACAGCTTGTCGTAGTAGCCAAAGCCGTGGCCCATGCGGCCGCCGCCCCGGTCGAATGCCACGCCGGGGACCATGACCAGGTCGAGTTGTTCCGGCTTGACCTTCTTGTCCGGCAGGTCGCGCAGTTCCTTGCGCGGCTCAAGGATCTTGTACATGCCGATCGCCAGCTCTGCCATGTCGCTCAGCAAGAATAGTTCAAGCTCCTTGTCGACACAGTACGGCACGACGATGCGCTTGCCGCTGGCGAGCGCGTCCGGCAACGAGTCCCGCGTGCGGACTTCGCTGCGCACGTCCACGTAGAACATGACCGTATCGGCCGCCCTGTATTCCGGCAGCGACATGAACGTCTGGCAGATACGCCTGCTCAGTTCGTCCTTATTCGGCTGCTGATTGCGATTGGCATGGGCTTGCTCGCGGATCCTGGCTTTCTGTTGCTTGAAGTCGTCCCCGCTGTTGCTCATGCGCATCTCCGGTTGGTTCTGTCGAATTGAGTTATCCTATTGGAGAAGGCGCAGGTTGAGGTGTCAAGCGTTCCACTTGAAGCGCGGCGATTTTCTTGCGAGAATAGATGTGGTGCGGTGAGTCGTTCTCGTTTTGATTGTCACTCGTCGGAGGCGCTGAACATGTCTGACACTTCCTTGACGTTGACCCATGCCGAACGGGACTACCTCGTGCAGCTTCTGGATCACGTGCTGCACGACGCACGCATCGAAGAACATCGTACGCGCACCCCCAGCTATCGCCAGATCGTGATCGAGCAAGAGAACCTGCTCAGCGGCGTGCTGGCAAAGCTCAGGGCCGCCGCCGACAAGCCCCACGCTTGAGTGCAATCCGCGCCGGCTACGTGTCCGTCGGCATTTCGGCAAGAGCATTGAGAGCCCACAGTAGCGAAACCTGCCTCGGCCGTCCAGCCAAAGGCCACTCGCGAAGCTTCTGAGGGTGACTGCTTTTCCACGAATGCAACCTCCGCGGGCGAAAGGTACCGTTGGAGGTTGTGCTTCTTCATCCAGGCAACGCACCATATCGAGCGAGATTCGCTGCGACTACCTCGCAATCGCCGAAACCCGTTCACACGCAACCAGGCGGTGCCGCGAATCGTAATGTGGCCAGCGCAAGTCTCACTTCTTTTCGCTGTTTTCGCTTGGTTGCGACTTCTGGCCAACGCTCACCTCGATGGTCAGCAACGTCGCGTCCTTGCCCGACTTGTCGAAGGGTCGCGAATATCTCAGTTGCAAGCTACTGCTGCCGTCCTGCAATGCCTGAAAACGAAACACCTCCGTGCCTTCGGCGCCGAGGAGTTTCTGTTTGGGAGCAACAAAGTACTTGCGGAGCAATTTGAGCTGCTTCTTGTCCTGCCGCACGACTTGCCAGGCGTAACCTGTGGTCGGATTGCTCTCCAATTGAACATACAGCTCTTGTCGCGTGACGAGCCGAACCTTGGCCGTACCCATGCGCATCTGCTTGTCCCAGCGGGCCTGCTCCTCGGTAATAACGACCGGCTTGACCTTGGCGTTCTGAGCCTCGGACACCCTTGCAAGCGCGGTCAGAGCCAGAATGCCGGCGACGACCAGTAGCGACAGACGCCACGCGATCTTCATGATGTTCCCTCCAGACAGAAGAAGCTTTGTCACGACTCGTCCATATTGTAGCCGTAGTGCAAGTCGTAGCGTTCCACTCCGTGGTGGCCCCTGGAGGCAGCCATGTCCGACGCCTCTGGCACGCGTGCCAGCCTGCTGCTGCGCATTCGCGATGCAACCGACCAGAATGCCTGGCGCGACTTCGCCGCCCTGTATGCACCGCTGGTGCAGCGCTTTGGCCGGCGTGCCGGTCTTCAGGATGCTGACGCCCACGACCTGACTCAGCAGGTGTTGCAGGCAGTCAGCACTGCCATTCACCGGCTGGAATATGACCCGACGAAAGGATCGTTTCGCGGCTGGCTTTACGGCGTCGCCCGCCGTCAGCTCTACAAGCTGCGCGAACGCGAGGGCCGCCAGCCGCGCGGCAGCGGCGATACCGACGCCAACCTCCGCCTCAACGAGTTGCCCGCGCCCGACGCCGACGACTCTGACTGGTGGGAGGCCGAGTACAAGAAGCAGCGTTTCCTCTGGGCGACCGAGCGCGTACGCGGCGACTTCCAACCGGCGAGCTGGCAGGCCTTCTGGCTGACCGCCGTCGAGGGGCAGTCCGCCGCTGCCGTCGCCAGCATGCTTGGCATCAGCGTCGGCGCCGTCTACACCGCCAAGAGCCGTGTCCTCGACCGCATCAAGCAAGAAATCGCTGCGCTGCTGGATACATGATCCACGGCCAATGACACCTTTCCAGCCGGCCGAAGCCAATCGTAACCTCACTGAGACTCGATGGTTGCGTAGAGCGCCCGGGAGGCCTTTCATGACACATGCCGCACCGCCCGCTGGCAGCAAATTTCCTGTAAGATTCTCCCGGCCGGCCGTAATATCTACCATGACGCTCTCTGAAACTCTGCCCAGGGCGGAACTCATCATGGCCGCTTCATGCCCGACCATCGAGCGCTGGAAAGAACATCTGGACGGCGGACTCGCGCCGCAGGTACACGACGAGATGACGCTGCACCTCGACCAGTGCGCCGACTGCCAGCGGACGCTGGAGCACATCGCCGCCGGCGGCGACTCGCTGCTGGACGTGGCCCGGCAAGTCGGCCAGGCGACGGAGGCGTGCGCAGGTCACGATTCACCGCTACCGCCGAGTTTGCCACAGCAGACCCAGGCGGAGGCCACCGCGGCGCCTGACGACGATCTTGCCTTCCTCGCCCCCGCAACCAGGCCTGGCGCCCTCGGCCGGCTTGCTCATTACCAAGCTCTGGCAGTCGTCGGCAAGGGAGGCTTCGGCATCGTCTTGAAGGCGTTCGACGACAAGCTGCATCGCGTCGTCGCCATCAAGGTCCTTTCGCCGTCGCTGGCCGCCAGCGGCACGGCCCGGAGGCGCTTCGTCCGCGAGGCCCAGGCCGCCGCTGCCGTCAAGAACGAGCACGTCGTCGCCATCTACAACGTCGAGGACGAGGCGCAGCCCCCTACCTGGTCATGGAACTCATCGACGGCGTCTCGCTGCAAGACAAGCTCGACAAGGCTGGCCCACTGACGCTGAAGGAAATCCTGCGCATCGGCACGCAGATGGCCGAGGGGCTGGCGGCCGCCCACAAGCAGGGCCTCGTCCATCGCGACATCAAGCCGAGCAACATCCTACTGGAAAACGGCGTCGAGCGCGTCAAGATCACCGACTTCGGGTTGGCCAGGGCGGTCGATGACGCCAGCGTGACGCAGTCCGGCGTCATCGCCGGCACGCCCATGTACATGTCGCCCGAACAGGCCGAGGGGCTGGCCCTCGACCACCGCTCCGACCTTTTTAGCCTGGGCACGGTGCTGTACGTGATGTGCACCGGCCGGCCGCCCTTTCGCGCCAGCGGGACCATGGCGGTCCTGAAGCGCGTCGTCGAGGAAAAGGCCCGGCCGGTGCGCGAGATCAACCCGGAGATTCCGGAATGGCTCGAAGGGATCATCGACAAGCTGCACGCCAAGAAACCGGCGGATCGGTTTCAGACCGCGAGTGAAGTGGCGGACCTGCTCGGACAGCGCTTGGCGGACGTGCAAGCGGGGCGCGCGCTTGATTGGCGAGCGGATAACGACTGGCGAGTCGGGAGCGTGAGCGACCGGAGTTCACCGGCGGCGGGCGCGGCGCCTACAAGCGCTCGGCGCGGGTCTCCTGACCCCGCCGACCTTTCTGACCGCAGTTCTCCCATTCCTGCGGGTGATGCAGGAGACCTTCGGTCGGGCGTTTCGGCAGGATCGGGACACCCGCGCCGAGCGTCTGAGGACCGGCCGCCTGCCTTCCCGCCGGCCGTGCGCTATCCGTTCTTCCTGCTGGTTCTCGGCGTCCTCCTCGCCGTGTTGCAGGGCGTAGGCGCAACGTCGGCAGAAAAGGCCAGGACAGGGATCCTCACGGTTCTCGGCTTTGCCACGATCTATCTCTTCGGACTGTATGCCGTGGCTCTGTGGCAGGCGCGACGGGATAAGTCCTGGCACGACACCGTGCTGGGCAGGTCTCCCTGGGGAGTGACCCTGCTGCTATTCGCCGCCTTCGGAGTTGACACATTGCTTCTGGCCACAAGAGATGGCGATTTCACGCAGTTTCTGCCCATCTGGCTGAGGGATCGCAGCCGGGAAAATCAGCGAGCAGCCATCGGCGTCCTCAGCCTGCGGCTCAGCGACATGGCGATCCAGTATCGCGTCGATGGCCATGGCGCCAACCAGACGGGCGTTGGCGTCATCCAGTTGCCCATGGACCCGGGGCACCACAGGGTGTGGTTCTCGCTGGGCGACCGGCAGTTCGAGACGGTGCCGTTCACGGTCGTCGCCGGCAAGACCAGCGAGCTGTCCTTGGATGTGAAAGGCGACGCCGGGATCGCGATCCTGGACGGCAGGCCGCTGGGCGTGAACCAGGTCGGCGCCAAGCCGGATTGGGTGCAACTCTTCAATGGCAAGGACCTGACTGGCTGGCGACCGCATCCCGACCTGCCCGGAAACTGGGAAGTGGAGCGCGGCGTGCTCATCGGCCGCGGGCCGCAACCGGGTTACCTCCTCAGCAATGACGACTTCGCGGACTTCCACTTGCGTGCCGAGGTGCAGATCAGCGAGAACGCCGACACCGGGATCTTCTTCCGCTGCAGCAAGGACCTCATCGCCAAGCGCTTCCCGGCCGGGTACGAGGCGAACTTGTCGCGCGACAAGCTTGGCAAAAGCTGGTCGCTTTACCAGACCGTCCCCGGTCAAGATCGCGCGCTCGGGCTTGCCAGGATGCCAGAGGGCCTGATCCGACCCGAGACCTGGGTCCGCCAGGAAGTGATCGCGCGCGGCAACCGGATCATCGTGAAGATCGACGCCCAGAACGTGGCCGACTTCTACACCGACAACCCGCTCCGCCGCGGCCTTCTGGCCTTGCAGTTCTTCGCCCCCGGCTCGGTGGTGCGCTATCGCACAATCGAGATCAAGGAACTTCCCCCCGAGAGCGCTACGCCGCCGCTCGCCGTCGCTCCCTTCGACGACAAGAAAGCCAAGGAGCACCAGGCCGCCTGGGCCAGGCATCTCGGCGTGCCGGTCGAGATCGAAAACTCCATCGGCATGAAGCTGCGGCTGATTCCGCCGGGGGAGTTCACCATGGGGACCGGCGCCAAGGAGATCGACTGGCTGATCACGCATGCCCCGGATTTCAAGGACAACGAGGACTGGCTCAAGGCCTACGTCCGCAACGAAGGGCCCGAATGGCGGGTCACGATCCGCGAGCCATATCGGCTGGGAGAGCACGAAGTCACAGTGGGGCAGTTCCGTCAGTTCGTGAATGCCACCAAGTACCGGACCGAGGCGGAAAAGAACGGCGGCGGCTTTCTCTGGAACAACTTGCTTAAGAAGTGGGAGCGCCACCCTGACAACGTTTGGAGCAATCCAATGCTCTCCGGAAGCGACGCACACCCCGTTGTCTTCGTCACCGTGGGCGATGCGCGCGCATTCTGCGCCTGGCTCAGCGACACCGAAGGCCTTCGCCATGTCTTGCCGACCGACGAGCAGTGGGAGTACGCCTGTCGAGCAGGCACGAGCACGCGCTGGTTCTTTGGCGACGATGACGCGGCCATGGCGAAGCACGGCTGGACCGTGCCGCACTCCGGTGGCCGGCATCACCCGGTCGGCAGGCTGACGGCAAACCCTTTCGGACTGTTCGACATGCACGGCAACGCCGCCGAGTTGACAGTGACCGCGCAAGGTCGGGCAGCCGAGCGCGGCGGGCAAGCCAATGAGTCGCCGCAGCGCGCACGCTCGGCATGGCGGGTCCCGGTTGACAAGACGCAAGAGTCCCACGCGCGCCGCGGTTTCCGCGTCGCCATCGTCGGCGACCTCAAGGCGACTTCAAGTCGAAAAGACAATCTCACGCTCGTCCATCGCTTCGAGGGGCATCGCATACCCGGCACCGGCATGCCGTTGTCGCTCTCCCGCGACGGCAGATACCTGCTCTCCGGCGGTGACCGCAACGGCATTCTCTGGGACATGACGACCAGGAAAAAGGTCGTGACGCTGCCTTCCGAGTCGGATGTCACCAACGCGGCCATTTCGCCCGATGGCACGATAGGCGCCATCAGTGAGTATCAAGGCAGCGTGCTGCTCTGGGATCTGCCCGGCGGCAAGCTGCGCGCGACCTTGCCGACCAAGCTGGACAACGTCGTCCGCTTGCAGTTTTCTCCGGACGGCCGTCGGCTGGTCGCTGCCGGCCTCAAGGCCATCGAGGTCTGGGATGTGGCGGGCGCCAGGCCGCTCCACCATTATTCGGCGAAGGGCTACTTCACGGCAGTTGCGTTCGTGCCGTCGGGGACTGATGTCCTTCTTGGCGGCGCGGGCGCTGACACGCTGCTATACGACACGCTGGTCGGCAAGGTCGTGCGCGCATTTCCCGAAGTTGGCTCGAGCGCGGAGCACGCCGTCTCTGCCGATGGCCGGCTCGCCGCCGCGACTCACCTTGACTCGATCATCGTCTGGGAGTTGGCCAGCGGCGCGGTGCGCGCCCGTCTGACTACCGAGGCCGAACGGCTGGGCGGCATTGCGTTTCTCAAGAACCAGAACTTCCTGGCCGTCGGCGACCACGAGGGAACCATTCGCATTCTGGAATGGCGGACGGGCAAAGAGGTCACACGAAAAAGCGGCCTTCCCTTTGTCTCGTGCCGGGTCCTGCCGCTCCCCGATGGAATGCACATGCTCTGCTTCGGCGGCTGGCATCGCGGCAAGACAGCGCACCAGTTCAAGGAAGAACTGGCGATCCATCAGTGGCGACTGCCTGACACGGTGAGACCGCAGCTGTCGCCGAAAGAGCCTGATTCTGCCGTCGCCCCTTTCATTGAGAAGAAAGCCAAGGAGCACCAGGCCGCCTGGGCCAGGCATCTCGGCGTGCCGGTCGAGATCGAAAACTCCATCGGCATGAAGCTGCGGCTGATTCCGCCGGGGGAGTTTCTGATGGGCAGCACGCCGGCGGAAGTCGAAGCCTATTTGAAGGACGTCCCCCAGTTCGTTCAGCCCTGGATTCGCTCCGAAGCGCCACAGCGCAAGACGCGCATCGCCGAGTCGTTTTACCTGGCAACCTGCGAGACCACCATCGGACACTTCAAGCAGTTTGTCCAGAAGATGAGCTACAAGACGCAGGACGAGGCCAGCGGCAAGGGTGGCACGGCTTACGGCAAGCAATTGCCGGAGTACACCTGGCGGCATCCGGCGGTGAGCATCTCCGATCAGCATCCGGTTTGCCAGATTGCGCTCAAGGATGCGGAGGAGTTTTGCCGCTGGTTGAGCAAGAAGGACGGACACCAGTACGTGATTCCCACCGAGGAGCAATGGGAATTTGCCTGCCGGGCCGGCACGATCACGCCGTGGTCCTGCCCAAAAGAAGAACTGTCCAGGTTTGCCTGGGTGGACGCCGTGACGCCGAAACCGGTCCGGCAAAAGCTGGCCAATCCATTCGGACTGTTCGACATGCACGGCAACGCTGAGGAGTTGACGCGCAGTCACCCGTTCTCGGTGGCACGCGGCGGCGTCGGCGCCGCCTCAAGCATCCGCTCGGCATACCGGGTTCCGCAGCAGCGCAGCGAGTCGTACCGCACGCATGGCTTCCGCGTGGCCATCGTCGGCGATCTGAAGGCAAAAACCCCGGCCCCCGCCGTCGCCCCGTTCGACGCCGCCAAGGCCAAGCAACACCAGGACGCCTGGGCCAGGCATCTCGGCGTCGATGTCGAAATCAAGAACTCCATCGGCATGCAGCTACGCCTGATTCCGCCGGGCGAATACGACTTGGGCGCCGGCGACAAGGACAGCGACGCCCGGCCGGAGGAAAAGCCGCGACACCGCGTCGTCATCCGCAATCCCTTCTACCTGGGCGCCACCGAGGTCACGCGCAGCCAGTACCAGGCCGTGATGAATCAGGGCGGCAAGTTCGATCCCAAGCCGATTCTCGACCATCCGGCCGTTGCGGTGAGCTGGCATGAAGCGATGCGCTTCTGCAAGCTCCTGAGCGAGCTGGAAGAGGAGAAGAAGGCCGGGCGCGTGTACCGGCTGCCGGCCGAGGTCGAGTGGGAATACGCCTGCCGGGCCGGGTCACAGACGCCGCTGTACTTCGGTGACATCGGCAAGATTGCCGAGCATGCCTGGTTTGCCGACAACGGCGGCGGCTTCACCAATCCCGTCGGCAAGCTGAAGCCCAACCCCTGGGGACTGCACGACATGCTCGGCAACGTCGAGGAATGGTGCGCCGACACATTTCAGGGTTACAAGGCCGGCAAGATCGAGCACGATCCGTCAATACCTCTGCCGTTTGGGACCGGCACCAACAAGGTGGCCCGCTCCGGCAGTTACCTCACGCCGGCGAAACGCATGACGGCGACGGCACGCACGCAGATCAATCCCATGTTTGCGACGCCGTCGCTGGGACTGCGCGTGGTCTTGATCAGCAACAGGATCAGCAATTCGCCCGGGCGATGAGATTTTGGTGCACTCAGTAATTCCTTGAATTCATTGTCAACCCCGCCCGAGCGCTGCTATGATCATGACCTGTGAAATCCCTTTCGACACCAGGCTCAGCCGTTCTCGCCTGTGTTCATGGTTTCATCGAATGCGAGGTTTGCGATGAAGTTTGTGATGAAGTTTGTGATGCTGAGTGTTCTTGGCGTGGCTGCGATGGGCGCGTTTGGCCTGGCTCCCGGGCAGGAACCCAAGGCGTTCCGGCTCATCGATATTCCGGCACGAGAGCACGGCTATGGCAACTTCAAGTCTCGGGTGATCGTTTCCCAAAAGCAATTCGACACCTTTGTCAAGGCTGTCCAGGGCCAGCAGGGCTGGAACAACAGGCCGGCGTTCCTCGCGGCGCTCACTGCTGCCAAGATGGACTTCAGCAAAGAGGCTCTGGTGCTGATTCGGCAGTCTGAGGGGTCGGGGTCCAACCGCGTGAGCTTCGCTTCTCCTCATCTGAAGAGCGGCAAGCTGGTCTGCACGATCCAAAGAGAAATCCCCGAGATTGGGACTGATGACCTGGCAGATTACTGCTTCGCCCTGGCGGCAACCAGGAGCAACGTGACCGCCGCGGAGGTCTGGGTGACTCGGAAGGGATCTGCCAAGGCCAACAAGCCCCGAGAAGTCCTGCCCATCATGGCCAACTGATCAAGGCCGGCTGGAAATGGTGGCTGGCCATCTCTGCCTGGTCGCGCTTGACCGTGTGACTGGACCGCGCAACTTGCAGATCCACTTCGCCGCGTAGACCCCAGGTCCGGCACGCGTCACCGATGGGCACTTTCATCATGAATGAGAACGACATTCCGGGAAAGCAACGTTTACCGGACCCCTCGCGTGTTCCGGCAGATGGCGGTCCCGTATTGCCACTGCTCTGTCTGTTGCTTGGCGAAACCATCGCATATGCCTGCGCCCGCTTGTCGATCGGCGTTCCACGGCACGTCGGTCACGCCATCGATCGCGGCCAATTAGTCGCGATTCTGGTCATCCTGACCGCGCCCGCCGTCGGGCAAATCTTGGGCGCCATCGTCTGGGTAATCTCTTCAAGAGCGCGTACCTCCGTGCTCACCGGCGTTGTCGGCGGATTGCTGGCAGGCCTGGCATCGGCAATCATCATCGGCGCCTGGAGGGCGATCGACAGTATCGACTCAATTCACCTGGCAGAGGCGCTTCTCGGCGTGGCGTGCTGCGGTGTTCCAGGCGCCGCCACTGGCAGCGCCCTGGGGGCAATCGGAGCGATCGTATCGAACTCGCTGATAAAGTGAACGCCGGCAATGGCAACGAGGCTCTTCTGACGTTGCTTCTGCGCCTGCGCGACGCTGCCGTGACGACTTTCCGCACGATCCGTACTACTATTCCTCATGCGATTCACAATCCTATCCGTGGCAGCGTTGGTACTCCTCCTGGCAGCGACACATGGCCTCCAGGGCCAGCGCGATTCCGAGGATCTTGCAGCCGTCAAGGAGTTCCTGAAGAAGGCCCATGCCAGGAAGAAATGGCAGAGCGGTCCCAAGCAGGTCACAGGCGACGCGATCGCGAAGGCCTACGGCGCGGACCAGAAGTTCTACTACGTCTTCAGCGCGCCGCCCCTGCCGCCGGGGGCCAACATTCCTGAGCTGATCAAGGCCTTTCGGGCCAGGTACAAGGACTACCAGGATAACTACATCTCGGCAACGCTGCGTATCGACGCCGCCCGCAAAGTCAGCCCGTTGCGAAACGTGGTTGATTACAACTAAGGCCTGATGCCCGTGCAGAACGAGGAGGACGTAAAGGTGGCCGCCGCGGCGGTGCTGTTTCTCTACGGTTCGAACAAGGTGCCGCCGGGCCTGGTGACGGCCAAGGAAGTGAAGGTCACCCGCGCCGATCAAGGCTGGCAGGGCGTCGTGGAACGCAAGAACCAGTTTCGAGGCACCGTCAAATTCAACAAGAAGGGGCAGGTCACCAGCCTGAGCAAGGACTTCGCCGGCCCCTTGCCGTCATAGTCGCTGGCTCTCAGCTCTCAACTATCAATCAGCTTTCAGTTTTCTCAGCTTTCAGACCGGCACGTTTCCAAAAATTCCTTGTCACTCTCCCCGAAACCATGTTAAAAATGAAATAATCTCCCGTCTTGTCGCGGGAGCCTGGTTTGACCTTGATATCGAGGCGAGCATGAGGACCGTGATCAACCGCCCCTCGGGGATCGTTCGCGTCTTGTCAATTTGCCTGTTGGCCGCGTGCATGGCACTCCACGGCCGGGCGTGGGCGGACGCGCCGCCCAAGAGCATCCCCAAGGCCTTTGAAAAGGAGGCGCCGGAGAGCCTCGAGGACCTCCGGGCCATCCAGGGGCATGTCCGCAATGTGCTGTCGAGGGTGACCGCCAGCACCGTGGGCGTGCGCATGGGGCCGTCGTTCGGCAGCGGCGTTATCATCAACAAGGAAGGCGTGGTGCTGACGGCCGGCCATGTTTCCGGCACCGCCGGCCGCGATGTCGAGATCATCCTGCACGACGGCACCCGCCTGAAAGGCAAGACGCTCGGCGTGGACAAGGACCGCGATAGCGGACTCATCCAGATCACTGAGTCCGGCGCATGGACCTACGCGGACATGGGCAAGTCCGCCGGCATGAAGCGTGGCCAATGGTGCGTGGCGATCGGCCATCCGGGTGGCTTCCGCCCGGGACGCACGCCGGTGGTCCGCCTTGGACGCCTGCTCAACAGCGACAAGTATCTGCAAACCGATTGCGCCATCGTCGGCGGCGATTCCGGCGGGCCGCTCTTCGACATGGACGGCAAGGTCATCGGCATCCACAGCCGCATCAGCGAGCCGCTCACCGTCAACCTTCACGTGCCCATCGACACATATCGCGACACCTGGGAAAAGCTCGTCAAGGGCGAGGTCTGGGGCGGACCGAAGGCCGTCGCCTACATGGGCATCCAGCTCGACCCGGATGCCAAGAATTGCCGCGTTGCCGAGGTTTCCCCCGGCTCGCCGGCCGACAAGGCGGCCCTCAAGGTCGATGACGTGCTCCTGGCCTTCGACGGCAAAAAGGTTGCCAGCATCAACGAGCTCGGCACGTTGCTCCGTGGCAAGCGGCCGGGCAACGAAGTCGTCCTGCAGGTACGCCGCGGCGCGGAAACACTGATGCTGCGCCTGGTGCTCGGCAAGCGCCCGGTCTGACCCCGTTCCATGCCCATGGTGGAGATGAGCCTTTCCGGTTCTGCTGCTAGGAGATCAACGTGTACCGGCACATCTGCTTCGCAATCCTTGGACTGGCCGTCTTCTTCGGCGATGCGCTGGCGCAGCGAGGCAAGAATTTCCTTCGTGACAACCCGCGTTTCAAGTCGGCGTTTCGGCAGATCGTCGCCAAGCCGGCGGAGGGCACGGTCCGTGTGCTGGCCGAGGGCAAGGAAGTGGCTCTCGGCATTGTCGTCGCGTCCGATGGCTGGATCTTGACCAAGGCACACGACCTGAGCCAGCCCATCGAATGCCGGCTCAAGGATGGCCGAACGTTCGCGGCCAGCTGGGTCGGCCATCACAAGGATCACGATCTTGCCCTGCTGCGCATCGACGCCGAGGGGCTGCCGGTCGTGCCGCTGGCCGACAGCAAGGACACGCCCGTGGGCAACTGGGTTGCCTGCGCCGGCATGGGTGAGCATCCCGTGGCGTTCGGCGTGGTCAGCGTGGCCGCCCGGACCGTGGATAGCAAGGGCCCGGCCAGTGCCAATCCGCGCGCCGGCTACCTCGGCATCGCCCTCGAGTCCAGCCCCGATGGGCTGCGCATCAGTCAGATCATTCCCAAGAGCGCCGCCGACAAGGCGAACCTCAAGGTCGATGACATCATCCTGACACTCGAGGGCCGGCCGGTTTCGCGCGAGCCGCAGGAGTTCATCGCCAGGATGCAGAAGACCCGCCCCGGACAAACAGTCAAGCTCCACATCAAGCGCACCGACGTCGAACTGGACATCCAGGCCAAGCTGGAAAAGCGGCCCTTCAACCGAGGCGACTTCCAGAATGCCCTGGGCAGCGACCTGAGCAATCGCCGCAGCGGCTATCCAGTGATCCTGCAATTCGACGGCGTGCTCAAGCCGACCGACTGCGGCGGGCCGCTCGTCAACCTCGACGGCCAGGTGATCGGCCTGACCATCTCCCGCGCCGGCCGCACCGAGACCTACGCCATACCCGCCGAGACCATCAAGCCGCTCCTCGCCGACCTCAAGTCCGGCAAGCTGCCGCCACCAAAAGAGGACGCACGCCCGGACCGGAAATCCAAGGCCGCGCCAAAGTCCAGCAAGCTGGACAAGGACGAGCGCGGCGCGCTGGATGCCTTGCTATCGCTCATGCACCGTCGGCTGGCGCTGATGCCCGAAGTGGCCCGTGCCAAGTGGAACGCGGGCCTGCCGGTTGCCGATCCCGTCCGTGAGCGGGCCTTTCTCGACGCCATCGCTTCGCAGGCCAAGGACCTTCGCGCGGACCCGGAGCGTGCCCGCCGCTTTTTTCGCGACGCAGCTTGAAGCCGCCAAGCTCCTGCAAGCCGATCTCTTCCGGCAGTGGAAGCAGTCCGGCCAGGGCAAGTTCGCCGCCGCCGCCGATCTCAAGACCGTGCTCCGCCCGAAGATCGACACGGTCAGCCGCGCGCTTCTCGCACAATGGGCTCGCACGCAAGCACTGCTCGCCCGATCCGAGGCCAGGCAGATCCTCGCGAATCGCAGTGCCGAGATACTCGTGTCAGTCCAGGACCAGGTGCGCTTGCGGGCCCTGAGTTCGCTGCTGGAGTGAGTGCTTCGTCGAAAACAGGGGGGCGAATCCTAATGGACGCGGCGACGTCAAAGTAGCAGCAACCTGGCTTGCGGCGTGTTAACATTCGTCGGCCGGGTCGTCTCCAATAACGGCAAAATGCGCCTCAAACACCAACCTAGCAAAGGTTCACCCATGTTGTGCACTCTTTCGCAAGCGGGCAAGGTCGTGTCATTGCTCGTGGGCGCGCTGCTCATCGGCGCGGTCACGATTCTCCAGCCAGCGGCCGCCGAAGATCAGCCAGGTCAGGCCGCCGGCCAGGAGAAGAAGCTGCAGGACCGCTTCGGCGATCCCCTGCCGGACGGCGCCATTGCCCGCATGGGGACGATTCGCTGGCGGCATCCGGCCGGCATCACCTTCGTCGGCTATGCCAGCCACGGCAAGCACCTCGTCACCGCGTGCGCCGACGGCATCATCCGCGTCTGGGAAGTGGCCAGCGGCAAGGAGATCCGCCGTTTCGGCGATGCCACCAGGGACCGCGGCAACCCCGGCCTCATCATGGTCAACGGCAACGCGCGCATGGTGTTCACCAGCGTCGGCGGCGGCGCCGGCCTGACGCTGTCGCGCGACGGCAAGGTCCTCGCCACGCAAGGAGCCGACGGCATCCAGATCTGGGACGTCGCCACCGGCAAGAAGCTGCGCACTCTCACTCCGGACAACAACAACAGGAATCTCGCGCTCCGCGGTATCGTCGCCACTTCCGGCATGGCTTTCTCTCCCGATGGTGCAACGCTCGCCGTTCGCAGCTTTGATCAGACCATTCGTCTGTGGAACATTGCCGACGGCAAGGAAGTCCTCAAGATTGCCCGGCAACCCGATCCCAACAACGTCAATCGCGTCGCCTTCATCGGTCTGCCGGGCAACGGCGGGCAGACGCTCGTCTTTGCCGCCGACGGCAAGACCATCCACGCTTCGGGAATCTCCTACGAGAACCAGCAACAAGGCGCCAGCATCCAGTCTTTCGACGTCAAGACCGGCAATGAGTTTCGCCAGCACAAGCTGTCGTTCAAGAACGTCGGGACGGTCGGCATGACTTTCTCGCCGGACGGCAAGTCGCTGGCCTGGTCGTTGACCGATGGCCTCGTCCGCTTGCTCGACACCGAGAGCGGCAAGGAGATCGGCCAGCTCAATCCACAGAAGCAGCAGGGCGGCTACGTGATGTCGCTGGTCTTTGCCCCCGACGGCAAGACAATCGCCGGCCGCCGGATCAATAACGCGGGCATCACGCTCTGGGACGCTACGGATCGCAAGGAACTGCGCACGCTGGGAGGGCTGGACCAGAAGGACAATCCCCTCGGCAGACGCGTAATCGTCGGCTTCGCTGGTTATGCCCTTGGTCAGCAGAATGTGGCCTTCGCGCCCGACGGCAAGTCGCTCGTCGAAGTCACCAGCGGCAACTCGGTCCGCTTCTGGACCGTGGCCGACGGCAAGGAAGTCCAGACCACATCCGCCGGGCATCACGGCGCCGTGAACCAGCTCATCGTCACGGCCAACGCCAAAACCCTGATCTCGCGCGCGACGGATGGCACCGTGCGCCGCTGGGAAATGTCCTCGGGCAAGCAGCTGAGCGAGGTGAAGCTGCCCGCCGACACCGTCAACGCTGCCCTGGCTGCCGACGGCAAGACCATCTTCTGTGCCGCGACCAGCAACAGCGTGCACGTGCTTGACGCCGACTCCGGCAAGGAGCGGCGCACCATCAACGTCCAGCCGCAGCAGCAGGGCAACGTGCGCATCGGCGGCGTTGGCGTCGGCAGCCTTGCAGTTTCCCGCGACGGCAAGCGCCTCGGCATCGCCGGCTACGACCAGACCATCCGCGTGTTCGACATCGACACCGGCAAGGAAATTCACAACCTGAATCAGCAGACTGCCAAGCCCGATCCCAAGAATCCTCGCGTACTCGTGGCGAGCAACCAGTACGGCGGAGCCATGTCTCTCGCCTTTTCGCCAGATGGTCGATTGCTCTGCGCCACGGGAGTGGCGCCGCAAGATGTGATGTGGAATGGCGGCGGCGTCGTGGCCATGCCTGGCCTGGCGTCGAGCAGCGCCATCCGGCTGTGGGACCTCGCCCAGGCGCGACGGCCACGCGAGTTCGATTCCAGGTCGCCTGGCTTCTTCGATCAGGCCTTCACGCCTGACAGCGCATTCATCGTCACCGCCAATGGAGACAGCACCATCTCGATCTGGGAAGCCTTGACAGGCAAGGAGTGTCTGACCATCAAGCTGAGCGTCGCCAAGCAGCCGGCCGCCAACCCCAACCCGGCCCTCAACGCCCGCATGGCCAGGGTTGCCGCACAGGCCGGCGGCGTTGCCTGCCTGGCCATCTCTCCGGATGGACGCTCCCTCGCCATGACCGGCAACGACCAGGTCATTCGCCTCTTCGATCTGCGCGATGGCAAGGAGCTGGGCAAGTTTCAGGGACATGGCGGCCAGGTGACGTCGCTGGCTTTCGCTCCCGATAACAAGACGATCGTCTCCGGCAGCGCCGACACGACGGCCCTGGTGTGGGACGGCGGCCGCTTCATCAAGAGCGATGCGCCGCGGCACGCTCTGACTGCCGAGCAAGTCAAGTCGCTCTGGCAGGACCTGGCTGCCGATCCAGTCAAGGCCTATCAGGCGATCATTGCCTGGCGCGGGGCGCCCAGGCAAGCCGTCGCTGTGTTCAGTGAGCAGCTCAAGCCGGCCGTCGGCGTCGATGGCAAGCGCATCGACCAGCTCATCGCCGACCTGGAATCGACCCGCTACGAGACCCGACAGAAAGCCACCGACGAGCTGGAAAAACTCGGCGAGCTGGCCGAGCCCGCCCTGCGCAAGGCCAAGACCAGAGGCCCGTCCCTGGAGATGAGCCGTCGCCTCGACACGCTCATCGAGAAGATCGTCAGTGACAAGATCCCGCCGGCGGAAACCGTGCGCGCCCTTCGCGCCGTGCACATCCTCGAGCAGATCGGCGACGCCGGCGCCCGCAACGTGTTGCAGCGTCTCGCTGAAGGCGCCCCCGGCCACCGCCTCACTCGCCAAGCCCAGGCCACCCTGAAAAAACAGTAGCCCCGTGTCCAGCGCCGGCGCAACTCGCCGGGCGGTTTCGCGCACGTGTACCGGTGCGCGAAACCGCCCGGCGAGCTTTCGCCACGCTCGTCTGTCAATTCTCGTTTCTGACACGCACCAGCAGCAGTCCCGCCACCAGAATCGCCAGCCCGACAAGGAGTCCGATGATCCCCAGGTCCTTGTTTTCTTCGGACACGGGGATGAAGGAACTGCGTTCGCTGCCCAGCTGATACGGGATGAGTCCCAGGCATGAGATGAGAATGCCGACGATCGCCGTCGAGCAATCAGCAACATGCGAGGGGCGGCTGGTTGTGGTCCGGGCGGGGCCGGCGAGCAGCCAGGCAGCCGGCAGTGCGCCCAGCAGCAGGCCGCCCAGGACCAGTGCCTCGAAGATGCTGTGATCACGGGCCGTCGGCAGGATCGTCAGGCGATAGATGGCCAGCCCGACCCAGGCGCCGCCGGCGCCGCCCACCGCAGCCCCCAGCGCGGCGCGCAATGGCCTCGAGCGCCGCCAGCTAACCAGCAGCCCCAGCGCGGCGCCAAGCAACGGCGGCCCCAGCGCCATCAGGACCACGTCCAGGATGGCGATGTCAAAGTGGCGATGCATGGCCATCTCCAGGTTAGTCGAGCTGGCCAAACGAACCACCCCTAATTCTGCAGCCCGTGCCTGTGCGCGAAACCGCCCAGTGAGCTTTCACCACGCTTGGTCAATTCTCGTTTGACATGGTGGATGAGACGACCCTGTTTTCCAAAAAAAAAGCGATTCTCTGATGTGTCGGGGCGGGTCTGTACGCATTTCCTGGTATTGGCAATAGTCGACCTCTCACACAAGAAGGGCTAGAACCGTGATACTAGTGGACCGGTTGCGCCGAATGCTCTCGCCGAGGCGGGCTAACAACGTCGCGAAGACACGTGAGAACCCCCGACGCCGGTTGACTGTTCGCCCCGGCGTTGACACGCTGGAAGATCGCACGCTGCCAAGCTTTCTGGGGAGCATGTACCAGTTCACAGGGGGGGCCGAGCCCCGTTCCGTGGCCGTCGCCGACTTCAACGGCGACGGCAAGCGCGACCTGGCTGTCGTCAACAGTGTTGACGTGAGTGTGCTGCTGGGCCGCGGCAACGGCTTCTTTGCGGCCCCGCAGAATCTTGCCGTCGGGGCCTTGCCAATGTCCGTGGCCGTGGGCGACTTCAACCGCGACGGCAGGCCCGACCTGGCCGTCGCCAATAGCCGCAGCAACAACGTCAGCATCCTGCTGGGCCACGGCAACGGCCGCTTCGCCGCCGCGACCAGTTTCGGCGCCGGGACCGGGCCGAGGTCAGTGGCCGTGGGCGACTTCAACGCCGACGGCAAGCAAGACCTGGCCATCGCCAATAACAGCAGCAACAACGTCAGCATCCTGCTGGGCAACGGCAGGGGCGGCTTCCGGGCGGCCCAAAACTTCGCCGCTGGCAACGTGCCGCGGTCGGTGGCCGTGGGCGATTTCAACCGCGACGGCAGACGCGATCTGGCCGTCGCCAACTTTGGCAGCAACAGTGTCAGCGTCCTGCTGGGCAATGGCAACGGCACCTTCCAGGCGGCCCGCGACCTGGCCGTCGGCGACGGTCCGGTATCGGTGGCCGTGGCCGACTTCAATGGCGACGGCGCGCGCGACCTGGCCGTGGCCAACAGCAACAGCGACTCCCTCAGCGTCCTTCTGGGCAAGGGCAACGGCACCTTCGCGCCTGTGCGTAGCGTTGTCGTCCGGGGAGGCCGGCCCAGTTCTTTGGCCGTGGGCGATTTCAATGGCGACGGCAAGAATGATTTGACCTTTACCAGCGATTTCAGCGGCGTCGCCCAAGTATTGCCGGGTCACGGCAACGGCCGGTTCGGCAGTCTGCGTGCTGCCGTCGGGGACCGGCCCGAAGCCGTGGCAGCGGGTGACTTCAACGGCGACGTCAAGCGCGATCTGGCGGTTGCCAACCGCATCGGTAACAACGTCAGCATCCTCCTGGGCAATGGCAACGGCACCTTTCAGGCGGCACGGAATTTCGTCGCCGGGACCCAGCCTGATGCCGTGCTCCTGCCCGACCTGAACGGCGACGGCAGGAGCGACCTGGTGGTGATGAACTATGCCAGCAACAACATTAGCGTGCTCCTCGGCAATGGCCGGGGCGGCTTCCAGGCCGCCCGGCACTTCGCCGTCGGCACCGGTCCGTCTTCGATGGCGCTGGGCGACTTCAATGGCGACGGCAATCGCGACCTGGCCGTGGCCAACCGCGACAGCAGCAGCGTCAGCATCCTGCTGGGACGGGGCAACGGCGCCTTTGCGCCGGCCAGCAGTTTTGCCGTGGGCGACGAACCCCACTCGCTGGTCGTGGCCGACTTCAACGGCGACCGCAATCAGGACCTGGCGGTCGCCACGCTGCGCGGCCCCATAACCTTGTATCTGGGCAATGGCCGTGGCGCCTTCCGCACTGCTGCCGCGCTCGCTGCCAACGTCTCCGGTCCAGGCGCGCTTCGGGTGGCCGACCTCGACCGCGACGGCAAGCAGGATCTCATCACCATGGTCGGTCAAACGGTGAATGTGCGCCGCGGTCGGGGCGACGGCACGTTCCGGAACCCCGAAACCTACGAGGCCCGCAATCCCTTTTTCCTGGCCGTGGTCGACTTGAACAACGACGGCAAGCTCGATCTCGTCACGACTGCTTTGTCCGTCAACAACGTGGAGGTGCTGCTGCAAGCTTGATTATTTCTGACGGATTTCGCCGAGCCGCTCAGCTGACCCTGAATGACGACGGCCCGTTCCGCCTGGCCGGCCCATCCCGACCTTTCAGAACAGGTCGTTTCCGCCGGCGTGCAATTTGTCCTTTATCGAAACGCCTTCAACCTGTAAAAAGAAAGGGATGTCGCGCCGGCATCGGGAACTCCGGCGCTCAGGATGAAGAGGCGGAATGTACGCACAGGAACCCAAGGAACCGCTGGACGCGCCGTTGCCGGGAGTGGTGGGCGGCAGCCTGGCCATGCGCGCGGTCTTTCAGCTCACGCGCCAGGTGGCGGCCTCGCGGGCCAGCGTGCTCATCGTCGGCGCGACCGGCACGGGCAAGGAACTCATCGCCCGCAACATCCACAAGCTCAGCCCGCGGGCGGACGGGCCCTATGTCCGCGTCAACTGCGGCGCCCTGAGCGAGAGCCTGCTCGAGAGCGAACTGTTCGGGCACATCAAGGGGGCGTTCACCGGGGCGGTGGACAACAAGACCGGCCGCTTCGAGGCGGCGCACGGCGGCACGATCTTCCTCGACGAAATCTCGAGCATGAGCCACAAGCTGCAGGTCAAGCTGCTGCGCGTGCTGCAGGAGCGCGAGTTCGAGCGCGTCGGCGAGAGCCGGACCATCCGCGTCGATACCCGCGTGGTCGCCGCCACCAACCAGTTTCTCGAGGACGAGATCGCGGCCCACCGCTTTCGCGAGGATCTGTATTACCGGCTGAATGTGGTGCCGATCTATCTGCCGCCGCTGCGCGAGCGCCGCGACGACATTGGCCCGCTGGCGGGACATTTTCTGGAGCGCTACTGCGAGGAGAACCGCCGCGACACGCCGGCTCTGCCGGCGTCCATCCTCAGGCAGCTGGAGGCGTATACCTGGCCGGGCAACGTCCGCGAGCTGGAGAACTACGTGGAGCGGGCCGTGGTGCTGTCGCACGGGCCGGACATCGACTGGGATGCCATGATTCCCGGCCGGGCCATCGCCGGCCGGCCGGTGAACTCCGGCTCCGGCGACGTCGATGCCCTCATCCAGAACCTGATTCGCACGGCGCTGCGTACCCTGCCCGCCGACTCGGCCAACCTGCACGATCGCCTGGTCCGTGGCGTCGAGCGCGAACTGCTCGACCAGGTGATGCCGTTGTGCGGCAACGTGCTGGTCAAGGCGGCGGCCCGGCTGGGCATCAACCGCAACACCCTGCACAAGAAGCTCGGCGAGATGGGCCGGAAGCTCAGCGAGGAGTGAGTTGCTCGTTCAAGGGCTAGCGAGGCTTCGCCTCAGACCGACGAGGCGTGCCCCGATGCAGGTCAATATAAAAGGCTCCGGTCGAGCCTATGATGGGTCTGCCGAAGCAGGCCCGTTTTACCGCATGGCGGTGATGGTCCCGAAGGAACCGATGTCGACCGGAGCCAATCATGAGTGTACCACGGACGGTGGC
>Ga0194132_10003864_pt1 | contig 26089 bp, 34 predicted proteins | sample TA2KigOf80mmetaG_FD_148612 | JGI IMG/M metagenome (GOLD analysis project Ga0194132, IMG submission 148612) | Freshwater microbial communities from Lake Tanganyika, Tanzania - TA2015054 Kigoma Offshore 80m | ecosystem: Environmental > Aquatic > Freshwater > Lake | place: Tanzania: Lake... | reverse complement strand
CATGACGAGAGAAGATGCATGGTACCTTATAGATCTTCGCGTTCATCCAGCTGGGATCTCGAGAGACCTCCCACGCGAGTTCTGCAACTATTTTCTGTAAATCGTGCTGTGGTCTGCTCGAAGCATTTGATACGGAATGAACTGCAATGAATGTACCACCCTTGTCGGGGTCCCACTCCTTCCAAGTGTTTTCCCAAAGGTTGTAATACGATTGCTTCATGACAATTCCTTTCCTTGTGGTTGTTTTACCAATAACCGTTTTTATTGATGAGATCATTATATACGGTTTAGAAAGAGAAGTAAACCAGTGTACAGGAGAGCAAAAGTGTGGTAGTAGAATTTCCCCTCCCTTCGGGAGGGGGTTCTGTTCGGGTTCTACCCCTTCTTCCACTTCGGGAGGATAGGTTTGTTCCTACCCTCCCGACTTGTTTGTGTGTTACGGCTTCCAGCCTGAAGAACGCATTATGAAGGGGTATTGAGGCCAGCTAGCGATGCAGGTATCCACATGAATCCAACCCCTATCAATCTTGATCATGAAGCGTCCAATGATGGGCGGTTGGCCACATACGATGCATATGACAGTATCAGTCATTTGTTTCCTTTCCTTAATGGATTGGTTTACCAATACTCGTTTTTTATTGGTAAGACCATTATATATGGTCGGAATGGAAAAGTAAACAAGTGTACAAAGGAGAGAAAGTGTGATAGTAGAACTTCCCCCTCCCTTCGGGAGGGGGTTCTGTTCAGGTTCTACGGGTTGAGACACGGGGGAATTTTCATTCCCCCGTGGATTTCATCATTTTGGACTAGTCGTATCCGAGACGCCCCTCCCATATTCTTTCCTCGGCTGCTGCATACTCTTCACCGAAAAACTTTAGATTTGCTTGGTAGCGCTCGACTTCCCGAACTCCCTCTGCAGATTCCTGATCGAGAGCGGGATTAACACCAGCTGTTCTGCATCCTGAATGCCAGATCTCTCTAGAGTCAGGATCCCATATGACATACTCTCCAACAGAGATCTTATTCTTACAGATGCCTGAGCACGTTCCACGAAACTTCGTGACGATATGTCGTAATGTCATAGACCTAACTCCTTCGTAAGACAGGTAGCTCGGTTTACCAATACTCGTTTTTTATTGGTGAAATCATTATATATGGTCGGAATGGAAAAGTAAACCAGTGTACAAAAGAGAGAAAGTATGATAGTAGAACTTCCCCCTCCCTTCGGGAGGGGGTTCTGTTCGGGTTCTACGGGTTGAGACACGGGGGGAATTTTCATTCCCCCCGTGCACTCTAACTAACTTTTATTGATTGAAAATTGTGGTACTCCGTAGCCTAAAGCATCACACCATGTTTCAAGGTCTTTGATCATAATACGCCAGTCTTTGAGAATTTCGGGGCTTGCACCAATAGACTTGAGAGCATTCCATTGCAGATAAAGCCTTTGTAGAGAGTGCTGTCGACACTGTCCACAATACACGACCCTTGGATCAGCAGACATGTGGCTACGAGATTTTGAACAAGTGTAGCAGCGAGTAGACATAATGGAGACCATCGAGAACCTCCTGTGGGCTTTTCGTGTGGCCCGTTTACCAATAACCGATTTATTGGTAAAACCATTATATCACGTTTATAAGGAAAGTAAAACAGTTTACAAAGTAGCAAAAGTATGGTAGTAGAACTCCTCCTCCCTCTGGGAGGAGGATGATGAAAATTCTACCGGTCACATGATACATGGGAATGAAAATTCCCAGTATTAACGTTATCCATTATCCTCTTTTAGTTTCTTTGTCCGAGTTCTATTTCTAATAATATCCGATTTTGAATTTGTTTCCGGCGGCTCTAAAATTTAGCCTAATTGTTAGTGTCCAGTATGTCTGGACAGGAATTAACTATACTAAATCCCATTAATGGAGTATAATCAGCTCTTTAATACCTTATATAGTGAAAAGAGGCTGTTAGGAGGGCAGGACCACCAGTAGAATTGTAATAGGCCCTAAATAAGTTTTATATGTTATAATATATATATCTATATGGATTCTATTGTACCTTATAGTCTATATCCGTTCTACTACCTGCTAGTGTTATTATTGCAGTATTGGCAGCCCAGGATTATCTGAGGATTTTTTATCGTCGAATTCGCTTTGATTTTAGACTTAGACTCTGGGCCACGGCTTGGAGATTGAGTCATCAACTTTCTGATATGGAGAACATGGAGAAGTGTAGGGACGATGTTTTCGCATAGGCAATTTAGGTATTCTTTATGAGCTCCCTAGGTCTTTTTTTGGAAAACAATTTTTTTAAAAAAAAGTCTGATCCCTAGGTCTTTTTTTGGAAAACAATTTTTTAAAAAAAAGTCTGGATTATAAAATTGTAGTGAAACTAGAATTGGGCTATATGCTCGAAAGGAAATGTGCAGATATGAGGAGGATGTATGGGTTGGATTGGAGTTGATTTTGATGGAACATTGGCAATGTATGATTATTGGAGGGGAATTCATCATACTGGTGAACCAATTCCTCTTATGGTAGAAAGAGTTAAAGATTGGATTTCAAGTGGAATTGAAGTTAAAGTTTTTACGGCGAGGCTCGATGATGGAAATAGAGAATTTGCAGTAAGAATTATCCAAGAGTGGTGTCTAAAACATATAGGCCAGGAGTTGCCAGTAACAAATGTTAAAACCATGTCAATGATTGAATTGTGGGATGATAAAGCGGTGCGAGTCGAAAAAAATACTGGAAAAAGAGTGTGTTATTAATTAAATGGCATTAATTCAAATTATACAAGGATCCTTTGTTGGCTGTAATTGCCATCAAAATCTCAAAATCCTCGGCGCATCCGGAGATATTCTGCATGTTAAAATTGATGGCCAGTTTATTATTATGCCTGATGATCAGGATATTCCAGAAAAATGCCGAACATTCTATTTTAAAAAACATGACGCGAGGTGGATACGTCTTCTTTCAGAAGAAGATGTGATACAATTTCTTAAAGACAAGGAAGTTAACATTGAGGTTATGTGAAAATGAGACTTGAAGCTAGACTTTTATCATCAAATGGAAAAACAGTTCATACTGTTACTTTCGACTCCGGCAGATATTCTTGTACATGCCAATCATGGAAGATTAAGCTAAAGCAGCAGTCTGATTGCAAACATATTATTGAAGGGCGTCTAAATTGGTTTAAGACGAATAAGAATCTAATTAAATGAGAATTTATTTGGCTGGGCCATTATTTACTTCATATGAAAGACGTTGGAATAGAGATTTAGCGCGAAGTCTTGAAAAACTTGGAGAATTTGTTTATCTTCCACAAGAACATGAAGAAAGAGAAGCAAACGCAAAATCTATATTCTTAATGAATATAGATAGCCTTAATCTTTGTCAAATTCTTGTTGCCAATCTAGATCAACCTGATCCAGATTCTGGTACTTGCTTTGAAGTTGGATATGCCTTTTCAAAAGGTATTCCAATCTTCTATTATAGAACAGATTTTAGAAAAATGGCAGAATTTGTGGGGGGCGAAGTAAATCTTATGCTTGAAATGGCCGGAGAACGAATTGATTCTGATTACAATACTGATCCAGCTTCTCTTGCAAAGAAGATCAAACAGGCTATTTACAAGTAATTAGAGATATAGTATAATGTATTTATAGTCAATACTTTAACTATAAAGAGGAATGAAATTGAAAGCTCTTATTAATCAGGATAAATTAGACTTCTTTCTTCAAAACAATCAGAATGTTCTTATAGAAGGTGGTCATGGAGTTGGAAAGACCGCCGTTGTTAAGCAGGTATTTGATAGGGCTAAGCTTAAGGCAAAGTATTTTTCTGGGGCTACCCTTGATCCTTGGGTTGATTTTATCGGTGTGCCAAGACCAGTTATTGATACTTCAACTGGGCAGACAGTTCTTGATCTAATTCGTCCAGTTGAATTTCAAAACGATGAAATTGAAGCAATCTTTGTTGATGAGTTTAACAGAACTCCAAAGAAGGTTCGTAATGCTCTCATGGAACTCATGCAGTTTAAGACTATTAATGGAAGGCCTTTCAAAAAACTTCGAGTTGTATGGGCGGCGATCAACCCTGATGATGAAGAAAAGTATGATGTTGAAAGCATTGACCCAGCACAAAAAGATCGTTTTCACATTCATATCGTTGTACCCTACAAACCATGCCCAGTTTATTTTTCTATAAAGCACCCGGAAGTTGCAGCTGCAGCAATTGATTGGTGGGGTGAACTTCCAGAAGAAGCCAAGGAACTGATCTCTCCGAGAAGATTGGATTATGCCCTCGATCTTTACAAGATTGGTGGAGATCTTCGAGATATAATTCCTCATTCTTGCAATATCTCCAAGCTTCTAACTGCTTTTACAGAAGGACCGATGAGGAAACGACTTGAAACCATGTATGAAAACTTGGATGCCAAAGAAGCTAAAAAGTTTTTCTTGAATGAAAATAATTATGCTTCTGCATCTTCTTATGTTATTAAGAATGATCTATGGAGGGAAGCATTTCTTCCATTCTTCCCACTTGAGAAGCTTTCTTCGCTTGCTTCGACAGAAGACTTGGCATTAGCCAAGATGGTGGAAAAGGTTAGAGCGGTTCCAGATTTCAAGGAAATTCTTGTTCAAAAGTTTAAGATGGGAAATCAAAAGTTAGAAGAAAAGATTATTAATTTGGTTGATCACTACCACGGAGTTGATAAGAATTTAGTTATTCGACTCTTAAAGGGAACCCATATTAATCCAAAGGGTTGGATTGATGAGCTTCAGTCAACCAAAAATGCTACTGAGCGTGTGCAATTATTCAATGATTTCAAGAAAACGATAGTCGCAGGTAATTCATTTGATGTAACAGCACATGGATTAATGTTTGTTCTTACATTGATTAAGTTCTCTTCTCCCGTTACTATCAAGTCTTTTGATGGTTTGGCAGAGACTATAAACTTGATTTTAAAGAACTTTGAAGCAGTTGGAAATCCAATTTCTTCGATCATAAAGGCTGATATTGCATTTACACCGGCTCTAGAAAAACTTAAGGAGCACAAGGAGATTTTCGACGCACTTCTTCCAGAAGTACAGAAGGCAATATAATGGCTGAAACTCTCTCTAAAAAAGATAAAGATCTTGTAGTTAAAGATTGGATTCCACCGAAGGAGTGGCTAATTTCGAAAGACGAATTTAGAAAGTACTCTCGGGAGTTGGAATTACATCATTCAATTTTCTATCGTCTTTGGGAAATGGGAATTCCATTACCAGACTTTAGACTAGAAACTGCAGCTGTTTTATACGACGAAAGCGGAGAAGTTATTAACTTCGTCTTTAACCCAGATTTCTGGAGAAAAAATGACGAATATACAAGAACATTTATTCTAGCCCATGAAATGCTTCATATTGTTCTTCATCATGGGTATCGTAGTTCATTTCTTCCAAACAAAAGCGTAGCCAACGTTGCCCTTGACATTGTTGTCAATGAAACTCTTGTTTCTGGCTTTGGTTTTAACAGGGAGAAAGTCAAAAACTGGAAAAACTTATGTTGGATAGACACAGTTTTTGTTGGAGACAAAGATGTTCAGATTGGGCAAACTTTTGAATATTACTACGACAGACTTCTTAAAAAAGCTGAAGAAAACGGAGCTGGCGGTAAAGAACTAGACAACCTTATTATTGTAGATTCTCATAAACATTCTTTTGACGGAGAAAATTCTCCAAAGAATCAAAAGACTATCAAAAAACTCGGAGAAGAAATGCCTCAAGATGAAATTGAATCAATTGAGCCATTGATTGATCAGCATGATTCTTCTTCAAAGGAAGCCGGTTCAAATTCTCTTGGTCAATGGATTTTTATTCGAAATAAGCCAATTGTTCGAAAGAAGAAGTGGGAAACCGTCATTAAGAAGTGGGCCATTTGGTCTTTAAAAACTGTTGAGCGAGAAGTAGAACAATGGGCCCGTATTCCAAGGCGTCTTGCTAGCCTACCAGATTCAATGATGCTACCAACTAATATGCCAACTGATGTACCTTTGGATAAATCAAAGATTTCAGTTTGGTTCTTTATTGACTCATCTGGTAGCTGTCTTGGCATGACTGATCGATTCTTTCATGCCGCTCAATCTTTGCCACCTGACAGGTTTCAAGTTAAACTAATGTCATTTGATACAAAAATATATGACCTAGATATAAAACGCCCACGACTTCGTGGAGGAGGTGGTACTGATTTTTCCATCATTGAGCAGTATATTCAAGCTAAGTGTAATGGAAACTATCCTTTAGCTGTATTTGTTTTGACAGATGGTTATGGAACTCCAGTTAATCCTGAAAAGCCGAAGAATTGGTATTGGTTTTTGTCAGAGAATTATCGTACATTTACTCCAAAAGAATCCAATATTTATCTTCTTTCAGATTTTGAATAAGACATGAATCAAATTAAATGCGATAGATGCCCAAAAACATGCACCGCAATCTATGTATTTGATTCTATCAAGATATCTATTGAATTTGGTTCTGGTTCCAAGAAAGACGTTGTTCTTTGTTTTTGTTGCTTTAATGATCTTCAATTTGAAGATTTTATGAAAGCTATTCCTTCAGTAGAGACTCAAATAGACCAATAGTTTTTTTAAACTATGAATATTTGAATATAATCAATAGATTATCGTTAAATATTAACGAGGAGGGTTTATTGTGTCTTTTGATTGGCTACATAAAGATGTCGTGAACAATCCATCTTTTTTAAATGCATATATTAAAGAATATTCTAAGTTAAATGAATCTAAACCAATTCCAAGAGATCATCACGTATCTATACCTCCAACTTCTTTAGAAGCTGTAGAGAAAGAATTACATCCTTATTTTTTTGATAAATCTTACTGGAATATCTTTCTTGAAAATCATCATTTAACAGATCCAGATATTAAGAAAGATATTAATAGTCTCATTAAAATGCTAATTGATGGTGGAGAACTTAAAGACGAAGCTGAAATAATTATTAAGAATGAAATAATTAAGGGTAGTATTCTTGGTCGAGCACTTGAATTAACTTCTCGTTTTGAAACAACTTTGATAGATCATTGGTTTAATACATTTGAAAAACGTAAACAAAAAGCTTCTTCAGATTTCAATCAGAAATGGCGTGGAGAAGACCACGATCTTTATGTTTCCGTCTATGGCCCAGATCTCATTGAAGCTAGAAAAATATATCTTAAGAAAAAGAACTTAGAAGACCCACCCAAAGTTATTCTAGATGAATCACAGTTTCTTCTGCAGGGCCACTTTTCTTATGAAGAAGGAAAACCTTATAGTGAGATAAGAAATGAAGGTTTTATGGTGCTTGGTGGTGGATCTGTTGAAACAGACTTTCCCGGGCAAATTTTTATGATTAACTATGATTTAATTAAAATACCAAATTTTGAAAGAGAAAGAAGATATGATAAACAAAAGAAACAAGAGGAGTTTAATATACCAATTCCAGAGGATGTAGAAGTTTCTAATATTAAAGAAGAATTTCCATTCTTGGAAAAAGAAGAGGCCTTTGATGCTCCTCCCAATAAAATCAAACCATTTGTTGAAAAACAATTTTCTAGTTTTCCATTTAGCTCAAAAATATCTTCCAAAGAATATATAAAACCAGGGGAAGCTCCACCTCCAGGGGTTGTTGTTTTTAGAGGTCCAAGAGGCGGTCATTATTTTATTCCGCCAAAAAAGAAGTCTGTTGAAGACCAAAGAGGGGCAAAATTTACTTTAGAAACTTCAAAAAAAGAAGCAGACTCATTTTTTGGTGAAGGTGGTTCAGATTTTCTAGCAGATGCTTACGCCGTAGACATTCCAGGCTATTCTACTAAAATTACTTATGCGGGACACAGAGATCCAATAAAACCAAGCTGGTCGAGCGACGAGGCAGCTAACTTTTTATATGTAATGATAAATATTTATGGTGATGATCATAAAAAAGTTGGTTCTATGTTACGAGAATTTAATAAAACCAACAAAGATCTTGAAGTAAACCATAGAGAATTTAAATTAGATGAAAGTCATAGAGGGAAAGGTATTGCTTCTTCTATATCACAGAATACCGAAGAAGCATATCGAAAAGCAGGAATTCGAAAAATTAAGCTTCTTGCAGGAGATGTTCACGGTGGATATGCTTGGGCTGTTCAGGGCTACGATTTTGATCCAGAATTTAATGATAAGTCTTTAGTATTATCTAGATTTCACAAGGCTATAAAATCTCTTGCTATTCGAGAAAGGCTACCACAGTTTGAACACCTCCAAAAAGAATTTCCAGCTATAAAAGTCGATGAAGCAAACCGAATGATTGAAGAAGTTAATAAAATGAAGCATTCTTGGGAGTTTGCTAGATATAATCCTTTTAATAACGATTACGGAAAGCATTTTGGGAAAGCAGCACTACGCGGAGTTTATTATTCAGCAGTGAAAGACTTAGACCCGACTTCTAAATCTTTCAAAGTTGGAAAAGCTTATTTCCTAGCTAAGAATAAGCTAAGAATTATGGGTGGATAAATGAAAAACGATTGGATGCATGAAGAAACTATAAATAATTTAAAATTTGAAGAAGAATTTCAGAAAGAATATCAAAAGCTCCAAGAGGAGTATGATCAAGAAAAGTTAGATAAGGCATTTCAAATTGAAATGGGTCGTCAAAAAGATCCGGACTTAGCAATGCAAGAAGCAAAAAGAAATCTTGAAATTGATCCCAGATTTTATGACGACGTGGAGGTTTAATGTTTTCATATAGACAGATTCAAATATTAAAAGATAAGTGTAAGAGGTGCAACGGTAATTTTACTAAAAATGAATATAATGTTTGGGTGTGCTTAATGTGTTGTCGTTCATACGAACAAGGATTTTTTGAATCTTTGCCGAACAGATCTAGAATAGGAGAGAGAAATGCAGATAACAAGTAAAGTTGAAAAGGGGGAAAGTACCACAAAATTTGTGGTACTTGGAGATAGACAGATTCCCTTTCATGACACAAGAGCAATTAGGCTTGCTCGTAGGGTTATTGAAGATTTTCAACCAGATTATGTAGTTGATTTGGGAGACGCCCTTGATCTTCCAGATCTTTCTACAAAATATGCTCCAAAGCCAGAACACAAAATGCAGTTTAAATCTGCATTAAGAATTTATAGAGAGCAAACAGAAAAAGAAATTGAAGCTTGTCCAACAGCAAAAAGAATTTGGATTGCTGGAAATCATGAACAGCGTCTTGAGAAATACGTTTCCGTTAAAGCAGAAGCATTATGGGAACTTCTTAATGATGATGGACCGCTAACTTTACCAAAGTTGGTTGGAATTGAAGACAAGGTTACATATGTTCAACCATATGGAGAAGCTTGGGCATATCGATGGCAAGGAGCAGAATTTCTTTTTAAACATGGAGACAGACATAATAAATTTGCTTCATCGAGTGAATTAAGTGATCTTCATACTAATGGTATTTCTGGTCATTTGCACCGAATACAAATGATGATGCAACAAACATATAGTTCTTTGCATGGTTGGTGGAGTAATGGATGTCTTTGTAATATAGAAGGTCAGAATTGTCCACCTGGATATATGTCTGGGACTGGTATGAGAAATTGGCAACAGGGATTAACAACAATCATTTTTTCAAATGAAAGACCTCTATTTTCAGTTTCTCCTTGGGTAATACATCGTGGTAAAACGATTGTTAATGGTAAAGTTTATATTGATACTGGAGGTAAATAGAGTTATATAATAGAATATGGATAAACGTCGATGGAATCTCATTTCCGAAAAAATGAGAGAAGCATTACTAAAAGCCCTTCAAGATACAGGAAAAAAGATTTTCGATAAGTCTCAATCTAATATTTCAGATGATGAGTATTTGAAGTCTACCGGAAGTATTGATTTAAAAGAAGATGGGTGGAAAATTGAATATTCAGATCCACTTGCTTTAGATAAAGAATTTGGTACTCCGAAGCAGCAAATTAGGGGATCTCAAACATATGAAGTAGCTAGTTATACTCGACAAGGTTATGTAAGAAGTAATGGAGCGATTGTACCACCTCATACTGTTAAGGGTTATTCTGTAACTTTAGAAGATAAAAAAATAATTTCTTTTATAGATAGAGGCAAGAAGGAATTTAGAACAATTTCAGAAATTAAAGAAAAACAAGGTAAATTCTTCTTAAGTAGTGCTATTAATGAAGAACTAAAAAATGAATTACCAGATGATATAAAGAAAAGAATAGAGGAAATTAAACTATAGAAAGAGGAAAAATGATGTCAGAACGATTAACAGAAAATCAAAGATATACTATAACAGTGACAGATAATCAAAGATACATTATGGAAAGGGCAGCAAGAGTTGTACGTGAAATTCTTGATCTTGTCGAAGTATATGCTCCTGAAACTCCACAGAGAGAAAAATTAAAGCAACTAATGGAAAATTCAATTTATGCATTTCGAGATGACATGCTAAAGAAGTTTACAATTACAAAACCAGCTGGTCAAAAGGAGACATCTTAATTATGTGGATGATTGAGAGAAATAGTAGTTTAAAAAGCGATCAAGTTCAAGGAACTTATGAATATTTAGCTTCAGTTCATAGAACTTTGTTCCTTTATGGGCCAGTTTTTGGCTTACCTCAACGAATGGATGCTTTTAATGCAAGCTCTCTAGCCGATACCATTTTGGCTATGGGAAAATTTGATTCGTCAAGACCAATCAAATTAGTATTAGATTCTGAAGGTGGATCAGTTCGTGATGGATTGGTTCTCTATGATGCAATTAAGATGAGTCCATGTGAAGTCTGGACATTTGGAAGAATGTGTTACTCCATGGCTGCCGTACTTCTTTCTGCTGGCACCAAGGGTAGAAGATATGTATATCCAAATTCCCATATTATGCTTCATCTTCCTTCTGGTTCGACTCAAGGGGATGTTGAATCTGTTAAGATATATACAGATGAACTTAAGAAGACAAAAGATGTTCTCGTTGATCGATTAATAGAAAATGGAGTTAGACATAAGAAAGCAAAAATTATGCGTGATATCAATCGAGAATATTTTATGACTGCTAACCAAGCTATAGACTATGGAATAGCCGATAAGATTGCTAGTCAAAATGAGCTTTATTAAAAGGGGCTCAAGGATAATAGATTAGGTGTCTAAAATAACGGAGTTTACACTTCTTCGGATGTTCGAGGATTTAAAAACAGACGAAATAAGATCAGCAGATCTTCAATTAGCCTCACAAAACCTTTTACCAATTATGAAATCTAAAGACGGTTCATTTTCGTCTAACGCTTCAGTCGTTACTGAGTCTATTGACAAAATGATAGACGATGAACCGTCTTTCAGATTAGTTTTTCCAGATGGAAATTATAAGTTTTTCAAATCGGAGATTGGAAGACTTTATAAGAAATATGATAATATAGATATTTTTGCAAAAGATTTTGATTCTGATATTATTTTTTTGGAAAAAGCACAAGTTGGTAAAACAACTAAACAAGATATTTTTAATTCAATAAGTGAATATGAAAGACGTTTTAATGCTGGTTTTGCTTCTCCGGCTGAAATTTTAACGTTGTATAGATTTTATCCTGATAGACCAGAATTTCAAAAGGCCGCAACAGAAATACCTATGGAACCAATGGTTATTGGTGGGCCGGCTTCTGTTGCAATTGTAGATAAAGAAGGTCATTTGATAACTACTGAAGCTCTTGATGAAGCCTTTACTAATTTTATGAAAAATCCACGGACAAATAATTTAAATGTGCTTCATTCTGATGTTCAAATTGGATGGGGTCTACCAGCCTATATTAACCGTTCTGGTCAAGTATTTAAGTCTGGAGTTGACGAAAAAGGGTTATATTTTATTGCAGAATTAAGAAGTGATGATTTTCCAGTTTCCAATAAAGTTAAAGAACAAATTGAAAAAGGAAAAATTAGAAGTTATTCGATTGCTGGCTCAGCTTTGAAAGTTGACGAAATAAATACTGAAGATGGTAAAACGGTCATGAGAGTTAAAAAATTAGCATTAGCTGAAATTACGGCTTGTGAAAAAGGAGTCAATCCTGGTGCTCATTTTGATATCTTAAAAAGTCATTATCATCCTGAAACTTCTTGTGTAGACGGAAGTTGTTTAACGACTGTTGGAGTAAAAATTACTGGAGAAAAAGATGGGCAACCATTCGTAGCAGAAGTAATGGAAGTTGCCGAACAAACTAAAAATGAAGATTTTGGTGGAGAAGGTTTTCGTCCATCTGGGGAGGTTGCTATGAGTGGCAATGAAATTTTGAAGGGGTCAGCAGTATCTAAGCTAGAATATTGGGTACAGAAAAATCTTAAGGGTAATGGATTTCTTTTAGAAGATGTTCTTGAGGGTGGCTATAAAAAGCGACAAAAATTTAATGAAGATCAATTAAAGCGTATTGGAATGCCAAAAAACGACAAGAAACTCATTGAAGAAACTAAATTAGATTCTGATAAGAGGTATTGCGAGCCAGGAAAAGTTTCTACTGGCGGGCAACTTTCAACCAAGAAATCAAGTTCTTGAGGTCAACATAAGTAGATTGACTGTATATGTCAATTAGATGAAAAGTATGATATAATTCTTCCAAAGGGAGAAACATATGTCTGATACAAAAGAATATTGCGAAGGTTCTATGATGTTTGCTGATCAACTTAAATTTGTTGGCTCAAAACAAGTTGAATGTCCAAAATGCAAAAAGGGTGTTTCTATTAAGTTTAATGGAAAGCTTAGAAATCATACAGCTAGTAAACTTGAAGAAATAACTGAAACTGAAATTCAACTAAGTGAGTTTGAAGACGACGATGAATACAAAGAGCCATCATTTGAATTCTTTGATTTTAATAAGGCTATGAAAAGAGCTCCTAGTGAGCAGGCTATTCATAGCAATATATATCCTATTGTGTACGGAGAACCAGTTAAGAGAGAACTTAATCTTGAAAATAGACAATCAGTTAGAATAATTAGAGGACAAAAAGTTTTAATTGGAAAGATTGGAGTAGCATTTAATCATAATAAATCTTGGGGTCATATAGACGTAAAGCTTGAAGATGGTAAAAGTGTTTCGATTAACGATTGGGATGTTGAGGTAGTTAAAAATGAAGTTAATAAAGAGTTATGATGATCGGCCAGATAATATCTCATGTTCAATTCAAGGTTGCGATAAGCCAATTAAACTAACTGAAGGCGTGTATTATTATGATAATGGTAATAAAGTTGCCCATATTAGCCATCTCGAAGAAGAACTTGAAAAGTTAGACAGCATTTCATAATTGTTGTTTTTTGAAATTTTCTATAAAGGATAGAAAAAATAATGGGAAACTGGATGAATCGTGACAGAAAAATTAATAGCCGCAAAAAGATTTCAAATTTAAATCATAAATATGAAGATATTGAAAGAATTCAGAAAAAAAGAAAGAAGAAAAATCTACGGATAATTGAAAAGCTTGAAGATGAATAATTTTTAAGTTTTTAATATATAATAAAATAGACAAGATAAAAGAAGATGGACCAGAAATGGTCCATTTTTAATTTGTCAAAAAAATTCGTGGACGGATATGGCAAAGACCACCCTCGAGAGAACTACGATTTTTATTTAGATTGGAGGAAATGAAGAATGGCAGAAGAATTTAGCACAGAACTAAAGAAAACTCTCGATGGAGTAAATTATGCTCTTGCAGCCCAAGCCGAAGTTCTTTCCAAGATGGATGCTCGTCTTTCCAAAGCAGAAGAGGAAGAGCAGCGCCAAAAGGAAGAAGAAGAAGAGGCTATGGCTAAATCAGCTTTCATGAAGGAAGTTGCACTTTCAGTTTTTAATATGCTTAAGTCTGTTGATCAGGGAATGGACGTTTCCATGGAACCTCGTCCGGCAAAGGCACCGTCTACTATGTGGCCAATTAAGGGTGACTCAGAAGATCCAGCAGAAGATGCTGATCTTGACACCGCTACTGAAAATGTTCAGAGAACAATTCAAGCCTCTGCTGGTGGTGCTGGTACTACACCTATTAGGAAGAATGCACCCCCGACAATGGGGGCTGCGGTTCCACCGGCAGCTCCTATATCCGCTCAAGACACAGCACCTGATGAGGGTGAGGGTGAGGACGAGGAAGAAGAGGAAGTTGGTGCCAATGAATACCCAGTTCGAGAAGAGGAAGGAGAGGAAGAGCCAGAGGAAGAGCGTGGTGGAATGATGGATAAAGGAATTTATGCTGCAATGAAAGCAGAAATCGCCGAGCTTAAGAAGATGATTACGGACATTCGAAAGAGTGAAGAACCATCTGAAGCTGTTAGAGCTGAGCTTGCGAAGTATGGATTCCGAGAAGCAAAGACGGGTCTTCAGAAACCGAAGTTGATTAAGTACGACAACAAGCCTCTTGGGGCAGACTTGGGAACTACTATCAAGAAGGCACAGACACCAGAAGATGTAGTAGAACAGTTATCCAAGATGAGCTACAGTGATCTGATCAAAGCTGATCTAGAAGCTCGCCCACTTGACCCTGAAGAGGGATTGCTTAAGTCACTCTCTGGAAATCTAACTAACTAATCTTTTTGGAGGAGTTATTTTAAATGGCCAATACAAATTTAAGTTCATATCTTGCTGAAAGTCAGCGCGGCCGCTCACTTTTGCAGCAAGTGTTCGGAGAAAACTGGTTGTCTAAGCAGACCTTTTTCACGGTCGATACGGCAACTGGAATCTTTAATACAACATACGGTCGCAAAGTGTGGCAGGCACTCAACAACCAAACCCGTTTCTTTAATGCAATACCTCGGGTAACTTGGGGAAATGTAGCTGGTTGGCGTGTGCGTGATGATCGTGGTTCGGGAAGATCTCGGCCAATTACAGAAACCGGGTCACTTCCGACAATAGATGTTTCCAACATTAACACGGTAAGCTCGCTTCCGAGAATTGTTGGTACGACTTTCGGTGTTTCAATCAAGTCCGTGTTTACTGCTAACCTAGAAGGTGGTGTTGGAGACGTGCTTGCCATGGAACACGAGAATGCAGAACGTGACCATGCTAAGGAAATCAACGAGGAGTTGCTTGCAGCTGCCGGAAGTGTGGTTTCTGCTGGTGCTGCTACAAGCTTTACGGTTCCAGCGGCCTTCGCAAAGAACTACAAGATTGGTGACGCAGTCTCCCAATGGGATGACAGTGCCAATGATTGGATCAGAACAAGTGGTTCTGTTGTTTCAGCGGTAAACACGTCTACAGGTGTGGTAACTGTTGCTACTGGTACTGCTTTTGCCGACACTGACTTGGCAACAATCTATTCTAGGGCTGGATTTACCTCCCTTGATGACATTGTAAATGAAGATGGTGCAAGAATTAGTGGTGGTTCAACAAATGCAAACTTTGCTGCAAATGGTGGAGTTAGAGCATACGACCTCACTTTTGGTGGAAGGGTAGCGGGAACCTGGAATGCAGGCGCTATTGTTTCTCATAATGCCGGTGTTGGTCGTTCATTGACCCTTAACCTTATCGATAACAGCATCCAAAACATTCGTCAGAATGGTGGAGATCCAAAGCTTATTCTTATGGGACATGATCAATATTTCCACATGGAAAGATTGCTCAATGCTCAACAGCGTTACCTCGGCGTTGAAGAATACCAAGTAGGAATTGGAAGTGAGAAGACATTCCCTGGAACAAGAACAGGACTTGTTCTTGCTACATACCAGGGTATTCCGATTCTAACAGAACCGGATGCTCCTCAGAGTGTATCGACGGGTGATGTAGTTCTTGGTCGAAACGTTTACGTTCTCGACACTGATGCCCTTGAGATTGCCATCGCGCAACCAACGAGATATATTGAGAACCGTGACTACTTCGCTGCTAACCAGCTGGTAGTTCGTGGTTTGCTCTTTACTCTTGGTGAGCACCGGTGCACCAATATCTGGGTACAGGCAGCAATTAAGGATTTGTCCGCATAAAATTCTTTAAAAGAAAAATTAAACTCCTTCCATTTTCTTTGATTATGGAAGGAGTTTTTATTTAGAATTTTTTATAAAAGCTCTTATTATTTTATATAATAAAAAAGAGATAGATAAGGCTAGTGTCTTATCTATTTTTTATTTACCTACAAAATAGGAATATGTATGGAATGATGTGAAATGCTAATGATTCATTTGTCAAATGCTTTGCAGAGTTTAGACGTCAATACAAAACAGCTAGTGGGTGAAGTTATGACCCATTTAGAAGCTGCTTTGGTGGATCAACCTGAAAAGCTAACCCCACTAAAGACGTCAATAAAAAGAGCAATATGGCGAAAAAATCAAGACCTCCAAGCCCTGTTTAATTCTGTTGTAGTTAAACAAGAAGATGAAGGTGAAAAGTAAAGAAAAATGATAGACTTTCTTGGAGGATTTTTATATGGCAAAGCATTCATTTAGATTACAAGATGTTACGGGGGATGCCCGTATTCTTGCTCGTTCTGCGTATGGATATGATTGGAATTATTTTACAGACGATGAAGTAGTAATTTTTGGTACAGGAGATGATGGCCAATTATTGTGGTCTACTGCAGACGCATCGAATAATGCCCTCGTCTTAGCTCTTGGAGATACAAATCAGTCTTTGCATATAACAGATGTTGAAGCAAAGTCTACTGACTGGGATGTTTCCGCTGAAACTAATCCGACATTATACATTCATAGCAACACGACCCCGGCTACTGATTATTTAGCTATTGGTCGACATGATGGTACAACAGGATACATTGATATGGTCGGTGGTACTACTCTTGCAATGCAAATTTCTGGCTCTACAGTTGCTAGTATAACCTCTACTTCAGTTACGGTTAACGGATCACTTACGTCGTCTGCGTCAATTAGAGGTGTTGGTTATTCGACAGGTGCTGGTGGCACAATAACACAACAAACGGGCAAATCGACTGGAGTGACCCTTAACAAGGCTACTGGGCAAATTACTATGAATGGGGAAGCTCTTGCTGCTAGTACTACAATTTCGTTTACTTTGACATGTAGTGCTATTGCGGCAACTGACATTGTTCTTTTGAACCATATTTCTGGTGGAACAGCTGGAGCTTATACATTAAATGCTCAAGCTGGTTCTGGATCTGCTTTAATTAACGTTAGAAACGTAACATCTGGTGGTTTATCAGAAGCAATTGTTATTGCTTTTGCGGTTGTTAAAGCAGTAACTTCATAAAAAACTAATAATTCTTTAGGGCAGGAATAAAAGTTGGATTTTTAATCAAGATAATGTTGAAAACAAAAACTAAACTATTGTTCCTGCTCTAAGTAATTGGAGAAGTAATTTTTGTAAGAAATTAAAATAAAACTTAAACTAAATGTAAAGACATTGAAGTTCTATAAAGAGAGATGAAATGAAAACAAAGTTTGCAATTAAAGATAGACTTCTTATTTTTGCTATTCTTCCAAAAGAAGGAGATATTCTAACATTAAAGGCAGTTAAAAGTCTTCGAGAAGAGTTAGCTTTTACGAAAGAAGAAAAAGTAAAATTTGATATTACCTTTGATAAAGAAATGGGTAAATATACTTGGAACGAAGAGAAACCTTACGAGAAAGATTTAGAAATTACAGATGAGCAGAGTCAATTAATTTCATCTGAATTAGAAAGTCTAAATAGACAAAAAAAACTAAGAATTGAACATATAGACTTATATGAGAGATTTTGTCAAGAGGAGTAAGTAGATTGTCAAATCCGGGTGATTATACGAATGTATCTGTAAGTATAGCTAGATACATGGAGCGTCTAGATAATTTTATTGAATCTCAAAATCAAATGAATAAGCAACTTATATCAATGAACGAGGATCTCTCAAAAAAAGTAGAAGGTCTCGCAGAATGGCGAGACAAAATATCGGGTGGGAAGATTCTTCTTGGGGGCATTATATTCTTGATTGTGAACGCTGCTGTAATCTGGGGTCTTGTGAAGGGGTTCACTAACTAAAATGAATTCAGTTAAAGTAGTAAAACTTCTTAAATATCAACGTCCTAGTAGAGGTCTTATAAAAGAAGCCGATGTTGTACCTTCAGCAAAAGCCGGAAAAGTCGGTGGAGAAGCTACAGCATACGAAAAAGATAGCATAATGAAACGAGTCGAGTTTTTAGAAAAGTTAATAAAAGCTTTGGAAATGGAGAAGAACTAATATGTCATTAATTTCAGAAGAAATTGGAGATGGGTCTGTATGGGAAATAGATCCTAGTACCAGGGAAAGTCTTCATCTTTGGAATAAATATATCCCAATCAATAAAACATTAGCGGTTGCTGGGACTGCAGAAGATTTAAGCAATTCAACAACTCCTGATGAAGCTACAGTTAATTTAGTTACAAACCCATCATTTGAAACTGGATCCCCTCCGACTGGATTTGTTGCTAGTGGGGCAACTTTAGCTTCTACTCAAAATTCTCCGAGAACTGGGTCTGACGAAATACAAATAACTCCCAATAATGCTGCAGCCAATGAAGGTTTTTATTGGTCTACTCCAAAAATGGGTGCCGGAGGAGCTACAGTTTATTTAGTAGCTTCTATTTATGTTCGTGGTTCTGTTGCTGCAGGAAATGCTGTTATTCAAATTAGAGATTCTTCTGGAACTTTATTGGTGGAGGGTACTCCTGTTAGTTTGACTGCAAGCTATCAAAGAATTTCTGTTCGATATGTACTTCCAGCTGTTGCAGCTGCATATCGAATATATGTAGTTACAAATACACAGAATGGTTCTATTATTAGAGGAGATGATATGCAAGTTGAAGTTAAAAAGAATGGTAATGTAACAGCATATTGTGATGGTTCTCTTGGAGTTAATTATGAATGGATTGGGACAGCAAATGCTTCAGAGTCAAGGCGACGGCGTCCATTAAGTTTTATTAGAGGTTTTAGACTAAGAACATCTTTGGCTGCATATTTCTCATTTGACGTTACAGCTTCATCTACAACAGGAATACCAATAGCGGCTGCTACAACTTGGGAACATTTTGGTCATCCGTTGCATTTTCAAAGAATATCTTTCTTAAATCAAGTAACCGGAGAAGTTCCAGTAGTCACAGGAGTCATTTGGGGAGTACATTAAATGACTTCTAAGAATGATTATCGTCCATATATATCCATATCGAAGGTGTTTCCAATATGGTTTAGCAAACAAAAGGAAAACCTTCCTGATGATCAGGACGATGGCGGACAGTCGGAACGTGAGCGAGCCGCCAAGGAAGCTCTTGCTGCATTACGGGGGAGACAGAAGACCTCAGAAGTTGACGAAGTGATCGCCCGAAGTAGAGCGAGACCACAGTCGAAGAAAATGACTGAGGAACAGAAGGCTTCTGAAGACCGATTACGTGCTAAGATAAAAGAAAATGCTGCTAAGATGAAAGAAGATGCTTCTAAACAATCGAGTCCTCAGGAGAAGCCAGTAGCATCTCAGCAACCTCCAGTTGAGGCTAAACAGACTTCAGAGACTAAAAAATTAGCTCGTCATAACCTTCATGGTAAAAAATTCAATAATAAGGATGATGCAGAAGATGCAATAGATGAAACTAATGCTGTTTTTGGAGGGTCTGTGAACGATTCTAAATATGGAAAGGTGGATGTTTATAATCATCCTCAGCATGGGATCTTTGCTATTGGTCAAGATCCTAAGTCTAAAAAATATCAAATCCTTAATCTTCCTAAACGAGAGCAGCCTCAACAGACTGCAGACACTGGGACTGCACCTAGATTAAACCCATCTAAGAAACCAGAGTTTTTGACTGATCCTAAGGCCACTTTTAGTTCAACTTCGACTGAGAAGACTACAGATCCAGCTAGTCAAGAACCTCAGTCATTATATGACCGAGCAAAAGCTTTTGCTTTGACTCAGTCGCACTTGACGATCTCAACTCTCGCTAATCAGCTCAAGATTCCCCTCGACAAGGCAGATAGTCTTATAAACGAGCTAGCAAACAAAAATGTACTTAGAACTGTTCGTGGGAAGCCACATATAGTTCTTAACCCAGAAACAGGGTATCCGAATAAACCTAACCAAAAGTTGATAACCAGCCCTGACGATATTATAAATCCTACTAGACCTTACCAACGTGAACAAACATCTGGTCGGGATTCGAAAAAACAAGAGATATTGCCGGAGCAGGACACTAGACCTGAAAGATATGATTCTGAACTCTACGGAGGGGCGAAATCGAAAACAGAAAGAACTCAGGCTGAACGTGAGTCACCTACTCCAGTTGAAACAGTAGAACCAAAGACTGGGAAAACCACTGCACCAAAGACTGGGAAAACCGCGGCATCAAAGACTGGGAAAACCACGGCACCAAAGACTGGAGGAACTAGGACTCCTTCCGACAAAGCGGGACCGCGTCCTGATAATTTATCTCGTGATCAAGCTATTCCAGATTGGGCTCAGGGAGGAACGGTACATGCTGTCCCTAGCGACCAGAAGCCTGCCAAACCAACTACATCACCAACGTCTGGTGGAACCACAGCACCAAAAGCTGGAGGAACCACATCACAAAAGACCACATCACAAAAGACCGCATCACAAAAGACAACGCCACCAAAGACAACGACCTCAAAGTTTGGAGGAACGTCTACATCTCCTAAGCCTAAACAACCAAAAATGCAAAATGTGGGTGGTAATACAGCCCTAAGAGGAGCAACTAAAATGCCTAGTCAAAAAACAGGGGGACCTAGTAGTCCTCCAGTACCTAATGTTACACCAATGTCTAGAATTAAGAATGTAGCTTCTGGATTGGCACAAGCCGGGAAAGTTGGATTGGGTCTCATTGGAGTCGGTCAAGCACCCAATCCACCGCCACCACCTAAGCCGCCGCCGAAGCAAGGTAAAACTACTGCACGTCAATTTAGTGGGGGCGGAACTCATGGTGGAGCGTATAACTTCGGAGGAACCGGTGGCGGTAAAAAGTCAACCGGTGGTGGAACCGGTGGCGGTAAAAAGTCAACCGGGGGTGGAACCGGTGGTGGAACCGGTGGCGGTAAAAAGTCAACCGGGGGTGGAACCGGTGGTGGAACCGGTGGCGGAACCGGTGGTGGAACCGGTGGCGGTAAAAAGTCAACCGGGGGTGGAACCGGTGGTGGAACCGGTGGTGGAACTGGTGGTGGAACCGGTGGTGGAACCGGTGGTGGAACTGGTGGTGGAACCGGTGGTGGAACCGGTGGTGGAGGTGGTGGATCCAGCGGTGGAGGTAAAAAGTCAACCGGGGGTGGAACCGGTGGTGGAAGCGGTGGAGGTAAAAAGTCCAGCGGTGGAGGTGGTGGAGGCGGTGGAAGTGGTGGAGGTAAAAAGTCCAGAGGTGGAGGCGGTGGAGGCGGTGGAAGTGGTGGAGGTAAAAAGTCCAGAGGTGGAGGTAAAAAGTCCAGCGGTCGAAGGACACCTCGAAAAGGTCAAACGTGGGGTGAGTGGTCGACCGGGATGAGTGCTGATGAATTTTTAGGACAGTATTCAGGCTCAAGACCGTGGTCTAGGGACCCAAGCGGCAAATCTGGAATACGTGAGCACGATTGGGGAGCAGGAGTTACAAGTCTTTCTCATCCAAAAGCAAGTGCAGATTTCCATGCTAAGAGCAGAGACTGGCATAAGTATAACTTTACTAAGATGCATAATACACCAATTGACAGTATACCAGAAAATAAGAGAGCTGAATTTAGTGCTAAGCAGCATGCACACTTTAACGCAATGCAACACCACCATGAAATGTTTAAACACAAGAGTAGCCTGAGGGCAAGATTACTTGGGTTGATGGAAAAACAAGACGTTGAAGATTCCATTTTAACTTCAGACAAAGATACCAAACAACCAGGAGGAGCTCTAGCCCCATACAAAAAACCAGAAGGAGGAGCTCTAGCCCCATACAAAAAACCAGAAGGAGGAGCTCTAGCCCCATACAAAAAACCAGAAGGAGGAGCTCTAGCCCCATACAAAAAACCATTTGAAAAATCAGATTTTGATCTTAAACTTAGAAAAATGTTTGGTTTAAAATCAGATATTAATAGTAAAAAAAGTTCTAGTTAATTACTTTGTAATATAATCTATAAGTATAAGGATGAATAAATGTCTATAAAGAGATTAAAACAACCCTTGATTAATAAGGGCGGGAATCCAAAAGATATTAAAACCTGGATTGATGATTCATATTTGAAAGATTCTCGAAAGGACCAAGTATCAGAAATGATAAAACAAATAAAATTAACGAAGATGTTCCCAATCTGGTCTGAATCACTAAAGAAAGAAGAACTAATGCCTCCTCAGGACGGTCCTAGTCTTCCAGAAGAGGTTCCGCAACCAAAAACACCTAAGAAAAATAAAGGTGCTATGACCGAAAGTGGCCAGAAGTTGACTAATAGATACGATCCACCTTTACCAGAGTTTCAACCACTACCGGAACTACCTCAAGGTGGTCGAGGTATTCATTATGAAACTAGTCTGAGTATGCTTAAAAATAGATCTCAAATAAATGTAGCTGACCCGGAGTTTAGCAAGAAGTTTCTTTCTGCTATTGAAGACGTCTCTCAGACTATTCCAGTTCCTCACGTTAATCTTCTAAGAGGTGTTACTGGTCATGAAGACTATTTAGGTTCTGGTGAAACTAGGCAGTTTAATCATGGTTCGAGTACTGTGAAGATCAGTAAGCATGCTCCAGATATCTCCGGAGCATTAAAGGCAGCAATTGGTCACGCTGTCTGGAATCACGCTCTGGATGATACTGTTCGTAACGCCGTAAAGGCTCATTGGACGAAACTTCATGAGAGTGGTAGACAATCTAAACAGCCTAAAAGACCTTTTGCTCCAGTTCAGTACGGAGATTATAGTGGTGAAGAGCAGTACTTCGTTAACAATTATCAGAAGTTTTATGCTTCTCCTGAATCGAGACAACATCTCGAAGCAACTAACAAGCCAATGTACGAGCTCATAGCTGCTCTTCATAATGTGGTACCAAAGCTAGATAGAGAACGGTTCGCGAAGCGGGGGTATTAAGATCAAGAAGATTTAGTCTATATTTCCACTAGAAAAAGACTTTAAATCGGGATGGCTGTAATGAAATTATGTGGGAAGTTATTAAAGCATAAGTTTACTGTACTTTCAATTCGATATGAAGGTAAAAATTCAACCTTTGGTTGGGCTTGCCAACGTTGCGGAGAAAGGAAAATTAATGATAGTACAATTGTCGTTAAGAGAGCTTCTTTATCTTGATGATGTAATAACTGTCTTAGCTGATCCTGATTCAGAGTCTAATCAAGAAGCAAATATTTTATTGGAAGATTTAAGGGAAACTTTAAGGCCAATTATGGCGACTGCAAAAATTGCTGCAACTCCAGATTTTGTAAATAAACTAATTAATCAAATTTATATTGGTTTATCAATTGAAAATAAAGCTGAGCAAGAAACGGCGTTATTTGAATTAGATCTTGATATTTTTGATATATTAATATTAAGAGAAGTAGCCCAATCAGACGTAGTTATTGCAGAAGAATTTGTTGGGTTAAGTCTCAAAAAGAAACTTTATAAAGCGTGGCTTGACTTTAAAGTTTTTGGAGAAGATTCTGACGTAATTCTAGATGACTTTGAAGAGAATACTGACCAAGCTAACGACTTAACGCGTAATGATGTTGATCTTGACGAGTTTCGACGTCATTACAGGAGGCATTAAATGCCAACGCGAACCCCGACTAGAAGACGTCAGACGCCTGACATTGAACCAAAAATAAAACCAAAACGTAGAGCAGATCCAGACATAACACATTGTCCAGATCAAACAGTCAGAACTATTAGAAGAGTTCGAGATATCTAATGCCGACCGACTATTCGACTACTACAGTAGAAGATTTGTTCATGGAGATAGTTAAAAAGCCAGAACCTCTTGATCAGACTCCTGCTGAAATGTGGATTGAAGCTGAAAATGTAATGGAACTAAAAAAATTACTTGTTAAATGGTTCTATATGATGGAAGACGGTACAGCATTCATGAAAAAACCAGATCCTTTAAATAGTTCTTGGAATGAAAAAAGAGCTAGAAAACTTGTCGAAGAATTAGATCTTGACTTTAATATTGAGTCTACTAGATGGCCTTCTTACGATGTTGAAGAAGGACCGGAATATATTAGATTGACTGGTGGCTCACTAATTGCTTTTGCTCAGGAATATGATAAAATTAGAAAGAAATATTCTGAAATAAAAGAAGAAGCAAAAAGAAGATTAGACAAAGGAGAAAAAATTCTTCCAGAGCAGTATCTTCTAACTTTAAAAGAACGTTTTGGTTATTGTAGCCAGACTTGTTCCATGCCAATTCCAGATGGATGGTTTGGCGGAGAACATATTATATTTTCGCGTTATCATGGAGATCACTCCAAGACTGCAGAGGAAATTTTTGAAGAAGTAATATATATTAGACAGAGGAAAGAATTAGAGAGACTATCTTCTTCTTCTCAAGAAGTAGATAATACGATTGGTTGGATTAGTTGAAAGGAAATTAGACATGGCAATTGTTAAGATCTCTTCAGAAAGTGAATACAAAGAAAGGTATGCTTGTGACACTGGAAATGATGTTATTGATGTTATTAAAGAAAATGTAGAAGGAGATTTCGATAGAATCGGAATTCGCAAAGAAAAGAAAGGTGGATTTTTAGTAATTGTACTTAAGAAGATTTAATGCCAATTATTATTCTAGAGGAAGTTCTTGACGAAGATAATTACGGACAACTCGTTCAAATTCTTCTTAGACATGAAGACGGATCAACCTCAGTTAAAATCATTCGACGGGAGCGAGTTTCAAATCGGCCAGAAAGTGAAGATAGTCGGGGATCGCTACTCAAACGATAAAGATTGGATTGGAAAAACTGGGGTTGTGAAGTTAATTATTCAAGGTAAAACTGAAGATTCTTATAAATTTTTAATAGATCTTGGGTATGATCAACCGATAGCATTTGTTTCAATTGTTAGAATTTCTAATAAAAGACGAATAAATTGTCTACTTCCATTTCGGTTTCAAGATATAATATCTGTTTAAATGATATAATAAAATAGAGAAAAAGATAAGACGAAGGTTTACTTTGTCTTTTTTTATTCGGAGAAAATATGCCGCAAAATCAAGTTCATAAGATATTTGAGCAGCTTTATAGAGATCCTGACTTTATGCCACAACTTTCATCTGAAGACAGAAAGAAAGAAGCTATTATTGAAGCAAATTCCAGAATGAGGCAAATGGATAATACTAAAGAAGCACTCTCAATGGTTAAAGCAATTAATCTGCCAGATCCCGGAGAGAATCATGCATTTGATATACCAAAAATGCCGAAGTTTAATGCTCCAAAGATACAAACTATTCAAATGATGGAAGAAACAAATGAGACTGATTCTCCTCAAGGAAATGCGAGTTCTTTGCGTCTTGCTGATTTATCTATGGATGAATTAGAAGGATACAGAAAAAATCTTTCGAAACTTTCAAAAGATTGGTCTGATAGAGGTTATAGAAATGTAGCTCATTTATATAACACAAAAATGTTTGATGTAGATCGTGAAATTAATCGTAGGGCAAAAGATGAAGAAAAGAAGATATTGGGAGTAAACTTTATTAATAAAGCTTGGGGTGGTATACCGACTGGGGGAATTTCTGCAACGGGAGTTGGAGTATCTTCTGGGCAAATGCCTACAATGAGAGGTGGAATACCAACCGGTCCAATGGGAATGCCACCGCATCCTGGATTAGTTTGGAAACCAACAACTCATCGTTGGGTAAAACCAGGAACTAGAGATCAGATTCTTCTTCCGGTTGGAACTGAAATTGAATTGAAAGATAAAAGACGGGCAAAAATCGTGGCATTTGACGCTAAAACATCCGAATATTCTATTAGAATAATTAATGCCCCAGAACCGGGAGAGGATCAAATCTTTCCATTGCCAATGAATGATGTAGTATCTGGAGATATTAAGATAATTGATTCGCCATCGAAAGGAGCTGAATAGACATGAGTTTTTATTACGTAGCACAAATTATGAAAAAAGGTAAAGAATATGTAGCTGACGTGGCTGTATTGCCGGAGTCTGAAAAAGTTTCAATTGTTGGGGTTAATCCAAGATATGCTT
>Ga0194132_10003861_pt1 | contig 26100 bp, 22 predicted proteins | sample TA2KigOf80mmetaG_FD_148612 | JGI IMG/M metagenome (GOLD analysis project Ga0194132, IMG submission 148612) | Freshwater microbial communities from Lake Tanganyika, Tanzania - TA2015054 Kigoma Offshore 80m | ecosystem: Environmental > Aquatic > Freshwater > Lake | place: Tanzania: Lake... | reverse complement strand
GGCGGTTCAAGTCCGCCCGCCCCGACCAGTGGAAGCCGGCCGAGATTCCTCGGCCGGCTCTTGCTTTTCCATCGCCGGCGGCACCGCCGGAGGATGCGATGACGCGCATGCTGATCCTTGGAGCCGGCGCCATCGGCGGGGTCCTCGCCGCCCACCTGGCGCGCGCCGGAGACGACTTGGCGGTCGTCCATCGCGACGCCGCGCACGTCGAGGCGATCCGCCGCGACGGCCTCACCGTCGCCGGGCCGCGTCGCGCGCCCACGCCGCCGCAAGGCGTCTTCGCGCGCGACGCGCTGCGGCCGATCGTCGACGGCGAGATTACGCCGACGGGTGTGTTCTACCGCGTGTCGAAGAACGCGATCGATCCGGAGCCGACCGCTGCCGATTGGTCCCTGCGGATCGAGGGCATGGTCGAACGCCCGATCACGCTGCGCGCCGCCGACCTCGAAGCGCGCCGCGCCGAAAACCCTTACCACACGCCGATGTGCATCAGAAACGAGATCGGCGACAGCTACATCGGCAACGCGACTTGGTCGGGGTTCCGCTTGCTCGGCCTGTTGCGGGAGGCCGGCGGCGCGGCCGACGCGCGCTTCGTCAACTTCCTGAGCGCCGACGGTTACGTCGAGTCGATCTCGATGGCGCATGCCGCTGCTCGCGACGCACATGAACGGCGCGGTGCTGGAAGCGCGCCACGGCTTTCCCCTGCGCGCGCTCGTGCCCGGCCCGTACGGCAAGAAGAACCCGAAGTGGATCACGCGCGTCGCGGCGTCGCGGCGTCGCGCGACGCCGACATCGGGTGCTGGAAGCGCCTCGGCTGGGACTCGGCCGCGAAGGTGCAGACGTTCACGCGCATCGATACGCCGCGCAACCGCGCCGAGCTGGCGCGCGACGAGATCCCGATAGGCGGCGTCGCGTTCGCGAGCGATCGCGGCGTCCGCGCCGTCGAATGGTCCGCCGATGGCGGCCGGACGTCGCAGGCGGCAGCGTTTCGGCCGGCGCTGTCGCGGGACAGCTGGATCATCTGGACGGCGGTTTGGACGCCTGAGGTCGCCGGCCCCTATCGCGTTGCAGCGCGCGCGATCGACGGCGAGGGCGACGTGCAGACGGATCGCACGCGCCCGGCGTTCCCGTCCGGCGTCACGGGGCATCGCGTCATCGAAGTCGAGATTCGGGGGGGCGGGGGGGGTGGCGGGCATCGCCGGGGCGGCGATTTCCCTTCGGTCCAGGCATCCGTCTGCAGGAGATCCTCCAAGCTGAATCTAATTCGCCGTGGAAGTTTGACGGCAGATGGCACGAAACCATCCCGAATGTTAGAGAAGGATAAGAACGCACACCTGATGAGGATCACCGACGTCGAATGCACCATCGTTCGCCAGCCGAACGTCAAGCTCATCGCCGACGGGACGCAAGACACGCTGCTAGTGAAGGTGAAGACCGACGCCGGCCTTGTTGGCATCGGCGAGGGCCACACGTCGCCGTACGTCTTGAAGACGATCATCGAAGCGCCGCCTTCGCATATCTACGCGCAGGGGCTGCGCGATCTCGTGATCGGCGAGGACCCGTTCGAAGTCGAGCGCCTGTGGGAGAAGATGTATCGGCACTCGATGGTTTACGGCCGTCGCGGCGCGGCGATCCACGCGATCAGCGCCATCGATCTCGCGTTGTGGGATCTCATCGGCAAAGCGACGGACGAGCCTGTGTGGAAGCTCCTCGGCGCCGGTTACCGGCGGGAGGTGCCGGCCTACGCCAGCGCGCTTATGCCCGAGGATCCACGCGTCGCGGCCGACGAGGCGAAGGGTTTGGCAGACGCCGGCTTCCGCGCTATCAAGTACGGCTGGGGCGGGCTCGGGGACGACGTCCGCCAAGACCTGAAGCTGGTGAGCGCGGTGCGCGACGCGGTCGGGCCCGGCGTCGACCTGCTCGTCGACGTCGGCTATGGCATCGACTTCCAGAGCGCGCTCGCGCTGGCGCGCGGGCTCGAGGACCTCGGCTGCTTCCTGCTCGAGGAGCCGATGTCGCCCGACGATCTCGAGGGTTACGCGAAGCTCGCCGACGCGGTCGACATCCGCATTGCGACCGGCGAGAAGGAGCAGACGCGGTGGGGCTTCCGCGATCTGATGGAGCGGGGGCGCGTCGACGTCATCCAGCCCGACCTGGCCCGCGCCGGCGGCTTCACGGAGTGCCGCCGCATCGCCGCGATGGCCGCGATGCGCAACGTCATGGTGATGCCGCACTGCTGGAGCACGGACGTGCTCGTCGCGGCGACGCTGCACTTCATCGCCGCGCAGCCGACGTGCCCGTATCTGGAGTACTGCGTGTTGGAGAGCCCCCTGCGCCAGCAGATCATCCGGCAGCCGATCCGCGCCAAGGACGGCGTCGTGCGCGTTCCGGAGGGTCCCGGGCTCGGGATCGAGTACAACGAGGAAACGATCGCCAAGTACCGCTACTCGTAGGCGCGGAGCCGACTTCGCGCCCACAAGCGAGGTGACGGTCGACATGTTGAGATCGATCGGAACGTCGCGGCTCCGCCGCGTCCTGCCCGTATTGATCGTGGCCTTGATGCTCGGCAGCGCGAGCGCCGTCAACGGCGCGCCGGCGGCGCCGGCGACGGGCACGCCCGTGCGCGGCGGCAGCGCGAAGATCGCGATGAAGACCGAGCCGGACACGCTCGACATCATGTGGAGCACGAGCGACATCATCTACTGGATTGCCGTGCACATCTTCGAAGGCCTGATGAGCTACGACGCTGAGTGGAAGCCGGTGCCCCACCTCGCGTCCGCGCACAACGTCAGCGGCGACGGCCTGACGCACACGTTCACGCTGCGCCGCGGCGTGCGGTTCCACAACGGCAAGGAGATGACGTCGGAGGACGTCGTCGCGAGCCTGAAGCGCTGGAGCGCGATCAGCCCGATCGGCCGCGACATCAACGAGCGGACGAACGACATCGTCGCGCGCGACCGCTACACGGTGGATTGGCGCCTGAAGGCGCCGGTAAGCATCCTGCCGTACGCGCTGGCGCTGTGGTCTCAGGCGCCGATGATCTATCCATCCGAGGTCGTGGCCGCGGCGGCGCCGCGCCGCCAGATCACGGAGTTCATCGGCACCGGGCCGTACCGGTTCGCCGAGTGGCGCCGCGGCCAACAGGTCCGCATGACGCGCTACAACGAATACCAGCCGCTGAGCAGCGCGCCGAACGGGCGCGCCGGCCGCCGCGACGCCCACCTCGACGAGGTCATCTTCGTGTTCGTGCCGGAGCCGTCGGTACGCCAGGTCGGGCTCGAGGCCGGCGACTTCCACTTCGTCATGGAGGCCGACCGCGAGTCGTATCCGCGGTACCGCTTCAACCTGAAGTACAAGTCGTACCTCGGCAAGGCCGGCACGACATGGCTCGTCCCTAACCACGGCAGCCCGCTGTTCAACCGGCCGCGCCTGCGCACCGCGTTCCAGACGTCCGTCTGCGCCGACGCCATCCTCGCCATCTACGCGAACCCGCGATTCTACCGCAAGGATCCGAGCGTGATGGGCCCGGGCAAGTGGAACACCGACGTCGGCCGCGAGTTCTACAACCAGTGCAATACGGACCGGGCCCGCCAGCAGCTCCGGGAGGGCGGCTACGACGGCCGGCCGATGCGCATGTTGCTGGCGTCGACCGACCAACCGAAGATCGACATCGCCACCGTCCTGCAGCAGCAGCTCGGGCGCGTCAACATGCCGATGGAGCACCTGCTGCGTGACGCGTCCGGCTACGCGCGCGTCCGCGCCGATCGACAAGCCTGGGACATGCTCATCACCGAGAGCAGCTTCCGCGAGCACCCCGTGCTCGTCTCGCATCTACCGGCGAACGGCATCCCCGGCTGGCAGAACCCCGACAAGGAGAAACTCGTCGACGATCTGATGGCGGCGACGAATCCGCAGCAGGAGACGCAGATCTGGCGCCGGATCGAGCAGCTCTGGCATCAGGACGTCGCAGCCGTCAAGGTCGGCGACTTCTTCGCCTACAACGTCGCGCGCGTCGAGTTCGAGGGGCTGGGCGACCGCCCGTTCCCGTACTTCTGGAACAGCTGGCTGCGGAAGCGGTAGGCGCCGCACGCGTGCGCCAGTTCCTCTTTCGGCGGATCGCGGGGATGCTGGTAACGATGCTCGTCGTCGCCAGCGTCGTCTTCCTGCTGATCAACGTCGTGCCCGGTTCCCTGGGGGCGGTCATCCTAGGGCCGGAAGCGACCGACGAGGAGATCGCGCGGCTCGATCACCAGCTGGGCTTGGACCGGCCTGTGCTGGTTCGGTTCGGCGCCTGGGTCGCGCAGCTCGCGCGCGGAGACCTGGGCAGCTCGCTGCTGCACGGCACGCCGGTCGCGCGCGAGCTGGCGAACCGGCTGGAGCCGACGATCCTTCTGGCCCTCTTGGCGACGACCGTCGCCGTCGGCGTCGGCGTCCCGTTGGGAACGATCGCCGCCGTGCGGCACCGCACCGCGGTTGACGTCGCGTCCCTGGGCGTGTCGCTGATCGGCATCTCGATCCCGAACTTCTGGCTCGGCTTGAACCTCATCCTGTTGTTCGGCCTGTACCTCAAGTTGCTGCCGACCGCCGGCTACACTAACGTGGCGGTCGACGCGGGCCAAGCGCTGCGGTATCTGATCTTGCCGGCGATCACGCTGGGCCTGAGCAACGCGGCTTTGATCGCGCGCATGTCGCGCGCGAATTTGCTCGAGGTCCTGCGGCAGGACTACGTCCGCACGGCGCGGTCGAAGGGGTTGGCGGAGCGTTCCGTACTGCTGCGCCACGCCGTGCGCAACGCGCTCGTGCCCACCGTCAGCGTCATCGGCGTCTCGATCGCGCTGATGCTCGGCGGCGCGGTCGTCGTCGAGTCGGTGTTCGCGCTGCCCGGCGTCGGACGCTTGATGATCGAGTCCGTGCAGCGCCGCGACTTCCCGATGATCCAGGGTTTGGTGCTGATGATCGCCGCCGTCGTGGCGGTCGTGAACTTGGCGGTCGACCTGCTGTACACGCTGCTGAATCCGGCGATCCGCTACGCATGAGCCCGGCGTCGAACGCGATTCCCTTCGGCTCCGCTGCGATGCCGCGGCCGCGGCGGACACTGTGGCACCACCTGTCCGGTCATCCGGGGCTGCTCGTCGGCAGCGCGCTCGTCGGGTTCGTCGTGTTGCTCGGCGTCCTGGCGCCGGTGCTGGCGACGCACCCGCCGCAGCAAGTGGGGATGCAGTCGCGGTTCCTGCCGCCGCAGCCCGGCCACTGGCTCGGCACCGATCACCTCGGCCGCGACATCTGGAGCCGCATCGTGTATGGCGGCCAATTGTCGCTGTTCGTCGGCGTCTTCGTCGCGACGGCGGGGTGCGCGGCCGGGACGGCGCTGGGTTTGATCGGCGGCTACAGCAAGAGGTACGGCGAGATCACCATGCGCATCATCGACGGCCTGATGGCGTTCCCGGGGGTCGTACTCGGACTGGCGCTCATCGCCGTGCTGGGGGCGCGGCTATCCAACGTCGTCTTCGCGCTGTCCGTCGTCTACGCGCCGCGCATCGCCCGCGTCATGCACGCGGTCGTCCTGGAGCTGAAGGAGCGCGAGTACACGACGGCGGCGACGGCGCTGGGCGCGACCGGCACGCGCGTCTTGGCGCGGCACGTCTTGCCGAACGCCGTCGGCCCGCTGACCGTGGAGTTCTCGTTCAGCTTCGCCGCCGCCGTCGTTTCGGAGGCGAGCTTGAGCTTCCTCGGCGTCGGTTTGCCGCCGGGAACGCCGAGCTGGGGCGTCGTCTTGTCCGAGGGGCGCAACTACATGCTGCGCGCGCCGTGGATCACACTGCTTCCGGGGCTGGCGATCTTCTTGACGGTGATGGGCCTCAATCTGCTCGGCGATAGCATGCGAGACTTTCTGGATCCGCGCCTGAGTGGCGCGGGTCAGATGCGGAGGGAATGAATTGCCGACGATCCCGACGGCGGAAGACGAAGCGCTCGTGCGCGAGAAGCAGGACCAGGCGATCCGCTATTTACGGACCGCTGACTACGACTGCTGGATGATCTACGTCCGCGAAGCCAGCGATCGCGTCACGACGGCGATCGTCACCGGCGCCGACTACATCGTTCAGAACGCGGCGTTCCTGTTCCTGCGCGGCGGCGAGCGAATCGCCGTGCTACAGCCGATCGACGTGCAGAACAAGGCCGGCCTGTTCTTCGACAAGGTCGTGCCGGCCGGCGTCGACATCGACGCGACGATCGCGAAGACCATCGCTGATCTCGGACCATCGAAGATCGCGGTCAACTACTCGCGGACGGAGTTCTGCGCCGACGGTCTGTCATACGGCATGTATCTCCGGCTGGCCGACCTCTTACGTTCGGTCGGCTATCAGGACCGCCTGACGTCGGCCGAGAACCTTGTCGTCGGTCTGCGCGCGATCAAGACGCAGGAAGAGCTGGCGCGCATGCGCAAGGCTGCCGAGATCACGCACCTGGCGGCGCACGACGCGACCGCGTTCCTCAATGCCGGAGTCACGCAGAAGCAGATGACGGACTTCATCAAGAGCCGCGCCGCCCACTACGGCGCGTCCGATCTGCACGCGAACATCGCCGCCAACCCGCGCGGCGAGAACGACAAGAGCAACCGCACGCGTCCGATCGAGCCGGGCGACGTGTTGTGCAGCGACATGGGCGCCTCGTACAAGCACTACGAAGCCGACCTCAAGCGGTGCTGGTACGTCTTGCGCGACGGCGAGCACGATCTGCCGGAGGCGCTCGCGGGGCAGTGGCAAGCCTGCCGGGCGACGCTCGATTACTCCGTCAAAGCGATCCGCGCCGGCCGTCCCGGTTGGGAAGTGCACGAAGAAGTCTGGGCCCACTTCGAATCCCAAGGATTCAAGCGGGACCGCCACTCCTACGGTCACCAGATCGGGCGCACGGCGCACGATGCCGGACCGTGGCTGGGAGAGCGAACGAATCCCTATCGGCCCGCCGAGGCGCGGCTCGAGGAGAACATGGTCGTGACGCTCGACCCCACGATCAACCGCGTCGGCCAGGACAACCCCGACGCGTACTCGATGGGCATGGAGGAGATGGGGATCGTCGGCAAGGACGGCGGAACGTTCGTGCACCCGCCGCAGGAAGAGATCTATCGGGTGCGGCTGTAAAGAAAGAAATCTGTCGTGTACGGTTCTAGGCCACAGATCGACCGCGGGTGGCGCTCGCATAGTTCCCGCGCGCACCGGTTCGGAAGACGAGGGAGGGGAGCAACGGAATGAATCGCAGCAGCGTCAACTGGAAGGGCAACTTCAACGCGGTCGTCACGCCGTTCACCGAGGACGGCGCGATCGACTACGAGAAGTTCGATCGCAACTTGAACCTCCTCATGGAGGAGGGCATCGACGGGTTCGTGATCACCGGCTGCACCGGCGAGTTCTGGTCGCTCAGCAACGAGGAGCGCATGGACCTGCACCGCCGCGCCATTAAGCTGGTCAACAAGCGCGTGCCGGTCATCTGCGGCACGGCCGCGATCCGCACCTCCGAGGTCATCGCGCTGTCGCGCGCGGCCGAGAAGGCCGGCGCCGACGGGGTCATGATCACGCCGCCGTACTACGCGCTGCCGCAGGCCCGCGAGATCCTCACGCACTACCAGAAGATCAGCGAGAACATCGGCCTGCCGGTCCTGCTGTACACGATTCCCAAGCGGCAGGGCGTGCGCGTCGACCACGATCTGCTGCAGCGCCTGGCCGACGTGCGGAACATCGTCGCGATCAAGCAGAGCGAGTCGTCCTTCGACGAGGTCAGCGCGTCCGTCGCGCTCGTCGGCGATCGCATCCGTATCTTCGCGGGGCACTCGGCGACGCGCGGCGTCCCGGGCGTGTTGATGGGCTGCGACGGCTACGTCAGCAGCGTCGAGCCGCAGATCATGGGCCGCGAGGCGATCAGCATGTACCGGCTCGCGTCCGAGGGCAACGTCGCGGAGGCGCGGCGCATCCAGTACTGTTGCATCGCGCTCGACGACGCGATCCACGGCGGCGTCGGCACGTTCCCGGCGTCGTTGAAGGCGGCGATGAACCTCGTCGGCCGCCCCGGCGGGTTCCCGCGGGAGCCGCTCCTGCCGCCGACGGCCGATCAGACGAAGAAGCTGGAGAAGATCCTCGGCGATCTCGGGCTGCTGACCGCCGTGGCGCGCTAGAGACGATGGTGGCGACGCGCCAGGGAACCGGCGCGTCGCCCATCTTGCGAGGGAGGCTCTCGTGCAAGAGACCGACGTCCTCATCATCGGCGCCGGCGTCACCGGTGTCTCGGCCGGCCTCGAGCTCGCGCGGCGCGGCCGAAAGGCGCTGATCGTCGAGCGCCGCGAGGTCGGCGCCGGCGCGTCAGGCAACAACGCCGGCTCGTGCGCGGTGCAGAACAAGCCGGTGCCGCTCGTGCCGCTGGCGCGGGACGCGGTCGAGATCTGGAAGGCGCTGCACGAGGAGCTGCTGCGCGAGGGCCTCGACCTCGACTACACGCGGCTGGGCGGGTTTCGGCTCGCCGAGTCGCCGCAAGAGGTCGAAGCGTTGCGCAAGTCGGCCGAGTATCAACAGTCGATCGGCGTGCCGATCGAGCACCTCTCGGGCGACGAGGCGCGCCGCCGCGCGCCGTACCTCGGCCCGGCAATCGCCGCCGCGAACTGGTGCCCGAACGACGGCTACTGCGACGTCCTGCACGCGATGAAGGCGCTGGCGGGGGCGTTCGTGCGGCGCGGCGGCCAGATCTGGACGCATACGGACGCGATCGGCGCCGATCCGAAGGGCGACGGATTTCTCGTCGTGACGTCGCGCGGCCCGATCTGCGCCCGCCAAGTCTTCGTCGCCGGCGGCACGTGGATGCGCGACCTCACCGGCCCGCTGGCGCCGCCGGCGCCGGTCACGGTGCGCATCAACGTGCTGACGGTGACGCCGCGCGTGGCGACGGTCTTCCCGCACATGATCACCCACATCTCGCACAAGCTGACGATGAAGCAGCTGCCGGTCGGCACGATCATGGTCGGCGGCGGCTGGCAGGGCGGCGGCGACTACCACACCTACAAAGGCGAGCCGTCGTTCGCGAGCCTCGTCGGCAACTGGCAGATGGCGGTACGGGCGATTCCCGCGCTCGCGCACCTCGACGTCTTGCGCACCTGGGCCGCGTTCGACGGCCGCATGCCCGACGAGCAACCGATCGTCGGCGAGCTGCCGCAGACGCCGGGCGCTTTCGTCGCCGGTTACGCCTCCGGCGGCTGGACGTTGGGGCCGCTGCTCGCGCGTTGCGTGGTCACGATGATGTGCGGCGACGCGACGCCCGAGATCATCGCACCGTTTTCGCCGCGCCGGTTCGCGCAGACGCCGGCGTCGACGTGACGACTGCCATCGACGCGCCGGACGACGCCGCCGCCGAAACGGGCGGCCGACATCGTAAGGAGAGCTCACGACTCATGATCCGCTCCGTTCTCGTCTATCACCCGCTGCACGGCGCTGCGCTCGCGGAGATGCTGGCGGCGCGCGAGCAGTCCCTCGACGTGCGACTCGCGGCGCAAGAGGGCGACATCCCGCACTTGCTCCCCGACGCCGAGGCCCTCGTCATCGGCGCCGTCTTTCCGTTCCACCTCTTGCCGACCGCGAAGAAGTTGCGGTGGATCCAAGCGACCGCGGCCGGCGTCGAGAAGTTCCTCGACGGTGTGACGCTGCCGCGCGGCCTGCGCTTGACGCGCCTCGTCGGAACGTTCGGCCGCCGCATGTCCGAGTACGCGTTCGCGTACTTGCTCGCGACGCAGCAGGACGTCCCGCGCGTCGTGCGGCAGCAGGCGGCGCGGCGGTGGGACGCATTTCATCCGCACTACCTGGTCGGCAAGAACCTGCTCGTCGTCGGCGTCGGCGAGATCGGTGGCGCCGTCGCGCGGCTCGGTGCGGCGTTCGGGATGAACGTCGCCGGCGTCGTGCGTCGCCCTCGTGCGATCCGCGGGTTGCGCGCCCTCTACACGCGGGAGACGCTGCACGACGGCTTGCGAGACGCTCACTTCGTCGTCGTCGTGACGCCGTTGACCGACGACACGCGCGGGATGTTCGACGCGGCGGCGTTCGCCGCCATGCGCGACGACGCCGTGTTCTTGAACATGGGGCGCGGTCCGCTCGCCGACGAAGGCGCGCTCGTCGAGGCGCTTCGCCGCAACCGTCCCCGTTGGGCCGTGCTCGACGTCTTCGACGAAGAGCCGCTGCCGCCGGACCATCCGCTGTGGACGTCGCCGAACGTGATCCTGACGCCGCACCTCGCCGCCCACACGCAGCGCGACGAGGTCGTCGATACGTTCTGCGACAACCTGGCGCGGCTGCGTGCGGGCAAGAGACTCAAGCTGCAAGTCGACGTTCGTCGCGGGTACTGACGAGAGGAGGCCGTAGGGCCATGGAGATGGATGTCGTTGTCGTCGGTGGCGGCGTCGCGGGAATCGCGGCGGCGACGGAGGCCGCGCGCGGCGGAGCCGATGTGCTGCTCGTCGACGAAAATCGCGCGCTGGGCGGCGCGCTAGCGCCGCTCGGGGACGTCGCGGTCGGTCCGGACGCCACCGCCGCTTCGCGACTGCGCGAGACGATGGCTGCTGAAACACGCGCCGCGGGCGTCACCGTGCTCGGAGAGTCTTTGCTCTGGGGTATCTTCGACGGCCGCCAGGCCTGCGTCTTGACGCCCGGGGAGAACCTCGATCTCGTGCCTAGCGCGCTCGTCCTGGCGACCGGCGCCGCCGATCGCCCGTTGCCGTTTCCCGGCTGGGAGATCCCGACAGTGATGACGGCGCAGGACATGCTGCGCATGGTCTCCGCCGACGCGGCGCCCGGCCGCCACGTCCTCATCGCGTCCGCCGGAGGGTGGGGCGTCGAGGCCGCGCTCGCGCTGCGCGCGGCCGGCATCGGCATCGCAGCGTTCCTGGAGAGCGGCGCGTTGGAGGGCGGCGCGCGCGATACGCTTCGTGCGGCGGGGATCCCCGTGCACGAAAACGCCGTCTTGAGCGCCGCGCACGGAACGGAGTACGTGCAGGGCGCGCGCTTTCATGGCGGCGGCGTTTCGCGGGACATCAAGGTCGACGCGATCGCGCTCGCGTTCGGCGCGGCGCCGCTCGCCGAGCTGTTCTGGATCGCGGGCTGCGAGATGGCGTGGAACGCCGCCGCCGGCGGCCACGTGCCGGTGCGGAATGACGATCTGGAGACGTCCGTTCCCGGCATCTACGCGGCCGGCGCGGCCGGCGGGCTCTGCGGCCTGAGCACGGCGATCGCCGAAGGGCGAGTGGCGGGCGCCGCCGCGGCGGTTCGCGCCGGCAAGGGCGATCGCGGCAGCGTCGGCGCGCGGCGCGCGGAAGCGAACGCCGCCCGCGAACGTGAGGCGCCGGCGATCGCGCGCGCGCTCGGCGCGCTGTGGGCGTTGGAGACGGACCTCGTGGGATCGGTGTTGTCCTCGTCCGACGCGCCGTTATGCCGCTGCGAGAAAGTCAGCGGCGCGCGCGTGCGCGCGGTGATCGAGGGAGGCGCCCAGACCGCCTCGGAGGTCAAGCGCATCACGCGTGCCGGCATGGGCGAGTGCCAAGGGCGCAACTGCCGACCGCTGCTGTCCCGGGCGGTCGCGCTGTTGACGAAGTCCGACGTCGCGCTGGCGGCGCCGATCACGTTTCGGCCGCCGGTGCGTCCGGTCCCGCTGGAAGCGCTGCTGCGGGGCAAGTCGTGAGCGGCGCGCCGGAGGCCGTCTTCACGCGCGACCTGCGCCGACACTATCCGCGGATCACGCGCGGCGAGGGCGTTTACCTTTACGACGACGAAGGCAAGCGATACCTCGACGGCTGCTCCGGGGCGCTCGTCGCGAACGTCGGCATGGGCGTGCCGTCGGTCGTCGAGGCGATCGCGGCGCAAGCGAAGAGCTGCGCGTTCGCGCACATGTCCGTCTTCCTGACCGAGCCGGCGATCCGGCTCGCCGAGCACATCGGATCGCGCGCGCCGGCCGGCCTGCGTCACGTGTACTACGCGACCGGAGGATCCGAGGCGGTCGAGACGGCGCTGAAGTTGTCGCGCGCGTACTTCATGGAGCGCGACGGCGCGCCCTCGCCGAAGTCGCTCGTCATCAGCCGCTGGCACGGATGGCACGGGAACACGCTGGGGGCGCTGTCCGTCTCCGGGCATGTGCCGCGCCGCCGTCCCTACGGCCTGATGCTGCCGCCGGCCGTGCACATCGAGCCGTGCAACGCCTATCGCCAGCCCTACGGCCCGGAGGCCGCCGATTGGGATCTGCGGGCGGCAAACGCGCTGGAGGCGGCGATCCTCTGCGAGGGGCCGGAGCGGGTGGCGGCGTTCATCGCCGAGCCGGTCGTCGGCGCCGCCGCCGGCGCCGTCGCCGGAACGACGCGCTACTTCCAGCGCATCCGCGAGATCTGCGACCGTTACGACGTGTTGTTCATCGCCGACGAGGTCATGGCCGGCTTCGGGCGGACCGGCCGCTACTTCTCGATCGAGCACTTCGATACGATTCCGGACCTGATCGTGCTCGGCAAGGGCATGGCCGCCGGCTACGCGCCGATGGCCGGCGTGCTCGTGCACGATCGGATCTACGATCTGTTCGCCGAGAAGAGCGGGCGGTTCGTCCACGGGCACACGTACAACGGCCACGCGATCGCCTGCGCCGCCGGGTACGCCGTGCAGGAGTACATGGAGGAGCACCGCCTCGTCGAGCGCGCCGCCGTCACGGGCGCCGATCTCGGGCGGCGGTTGCAAGCGCTGCGCAAGCACGAGCTCGTCGGCGACGTGCGCGGCCTCGGCATGATGTGGGGCATCGAGTTCGTCGTCGATCGCGCGGCCAAGACGCCGCCGCCGCGGCGCCTCGACGTGTCGGGGCGCGTGACGAACGAGGCGATGAAGCGCGGCGTCATCGTCTATCCGGGCGCCGGCGGCGTCGACGGCGTCCTCGGCGACCACATCCTCGTCGGGCCGCCGTTCGTGATCAAGGACGGCGAGATCGACGAGCTGATCGGCGCCGTTGACGAGGCGATCGTGGCCGTGGCGCCGGCGGTCTTCGCCACGCGCGCGTAACGAGATCTGGCGTCGCCCCGGCCGGCGAAGCGCGGTGGGGCACGCGAAGGAGGATCGTTCGCCATGGCCACATCCACGTCGGCGACGCCGGTGACTTTTTTGGCGGGAACGCGGTGGGCGTCGGGCGGCTTCGGCCGGCTGATCTGCGTCCGGCTCGCGCCCGGTGAAGACCTCAAGGGCGCGCTGGAGGCGATCACGGTCGCGGAGGGCATCGAGCACGCGCTCATCCTCGGCGGCGCCGCGAGCTTGCGCCGCTGCGTCGTGCGCAACGTCGGCGTCGCGCCGAAGCAGTGGCCGATCACGGACGCGCAGCGCGTCTGGACGTCCATCGAAGGGCCGCTCGAGCTCGTCTCGATCATGGGCAACATCTCGCGCTGGCCGGACGGGCGACCGTACACGCACGCGCACGTGATCGTCTCGAAAGGGAGCCCGGCCGGCGAATGCTTCGGCGGGCACCTCGTGGACGGAGCCGAGATCCTGACGACCGGGGAGCTGGCGCTGGCGGAGGTCACCGGCGTACGGCTTCGCCGCGATCGTGATCCCGACACGCTCGGCGAGGAGCTGTTCCCGGATCCGCTGCGCGCGAACGGTTAGGCCGGTCCACGAAGAAACGGGAAGCGAGGAAGCCTTGCGGCAAATCGAGCCGGCCCCGGCAACCGCGTACGATTCTCTGTTGGCGCGCGTCTGCGAGCGGGGCGACCAGATGAGCGCGGGCCACCGCCACCTCTCGGAGTTCGTGCTCAATCACTACTATCGCGCGGCGTTCCTCACCGCGGCGAAGCTGGGCCAGATCATTGGCGTCAGCGAGTCGACGGTCGTGCGGTTCGCGATGGCGCTCGGCTACGACGGCTACCGCGAGTTCCAGGAGTCGTTGCAGGACATCGTCAAGAGCCGTCTGGCCACCGTCGACCGTCTGGTCGGCATGGCCGAAGGGATGAACTCGCAGGAGGACCTGCTCGCCGCGATCCTGCAGGCCGACATCGACAACATCCGCATGACGCTGCGCGATCTCGATCGCGGCGCGTTTCAGGACGCCGTGAACGCGCTGGTCGAAGCGGACCGCATCCTCGTCTTCGGCTTTCGCAGCGCCGCGTCGCTGGCGCTGTTCTTGGGCTTCAACCTCAATCGGATCCTCGGAAACGTGAATGTCGCGGGGTTCACGGCCGAGGATCTCTGGGAGGATCTCGTCCACCTCGGCCCGCGCGACGTCGTCGTCGGCATCACGTTCCCGCGCTACACGCGCGCGACCGTGCAGGCGCTAGCGGCGGCCGCCGACCGCGACTGCGGCTTGATCGCGATCACCGACAGAGTGGTCTCGCCGCTGATCCGGCACGCCGACGTGCTGTTGACCGCGCGCCACGGCATTCCCGCCTACACCGACTCGTTCACCGCGCCGATGAGCCTGATCAACGCCTTGCTCGCGGCCGTCGGCGCCGCTGACCGCTCCCGCACGGCCCGCAACCTACGCAAGCTCGAGGATTTGTGGGAGCGCTTCGAGGTCGACCAATAGGAGTGACGATGAGCGACTGGAACGCGTACGTCGAATCGCACCGCGATCGGTTCGTAGAGGAGCTGCAAGCGTTCTGCCGGCTGCCCAGCGTCGTCGCGGCCCGCCAGAGCATTCCCGAAACGGCCGACTTCGTCGCCGCGCGCATGACCGCGGCCGGCATCCGCGCTGAAATCGTACCGGTCGCCGGCGGCTCGCCGGCCGTGCTCGGCGAGATCGGCGAAGGCCCGGTCACGGTCTTGATCTACGGGCACTACGACGTGCAGCCGGCCGACCCGCTCGGCGAGTGGACGACTGGGCCGTTCGACGCCGCCGTTCGCGACGGCCGCGTCTACGCGCGGGGCGTCTGCGACAACAAGGGCCCGACGATGGCGCGCATCCAAGCCATCGAGGCGTGGCAACGCACCATCGGGAAGCTGCCGTTGCGCGTGCGGTTCCTCGTCGAGGGCGAGGAAGAGATCGGCAGCCCGCACCTCGCGCAGTTCGTGCTCGCGCACCGCGATCGCCTCGCCTGCGACGTCGCGATCTGGGAGGGGAACGGACGCGACGCCGGCGGCCGCATCCAGGCGAGCCTGGGTCAGAAGGGGCTGGCCTCGTTCAACCTGCGTGTGCGCAGCGCCAAGCAGGACCAGCACTCGCAGTGGGGCACGCTGGCGCCGAACGCGCTGTGGCGGCTCGTCTGGGCGTTGGGCACGATCAAGAACGCGAACGACGAGCTCACGATTGACGGCCTGCTGGACGAGGTCCGCAAGCCGACCGCCGCCGAGAACGCGTTGCTCGCGAACATCGCGTTTGACGGCGACAAGATCATCCGCGCGTTCGGCATTCGCGGCTTCGTGCGCGGACTGAACGGTCCGGCGGCGCTCGCCAAGCACTTGTTCGAGCCCGCGTGCACGATCAACGGTTTCTGGGGCGGCTACACGGGCCCCGGCGGCAAGACGGTCCTGCCGGCGGAGGCGAACGCGAAGATCGACATCCGGCTGGTCCCGGATCTCGTTCCGGGCCAAGTGACGGAGCTCCTCCGGGCGCACCTCGATCGCCGCGGCTTCGACGACGTCGAAATCGAGCCGGTGGGCTGCTTGGCGCCGTTCCGTTGCGCGCCGGATCACCCATTGATCGCCGCGCTCCTCGCCGCCGGCGAGAAGACGCACGGCGAGCGCATCCACCCCTGGCCGACCTCCGCCGGTTCCGGTCCGATGGCGCAGGTCTGCGGCCCGCTCGGCGTTCCCGTGATCTCGATCGGCGGCATGAATCACGCGGGCGCGAACATGCACGGCCCCGATGAGAACATCTTCCTCGACGACTACGTCGCCGGCGTCCGCTTCGCGTGCAACGCGTTCGCGGCGCTGGCGGCAGCCAAGGCGTGACGAACGACATCCCAAGGAGGCCCGTGAACACGATGACAATCGCGCATACGGAGCGCACCGATGATCTGTCCGAGCTGCTGGAAGCGATCCTGAGACTTTCGAAGGTGAAAGCCGGCGAGCGCGTTTGCTTGTTGACCACGCACGTCTACGACACCCGCATGACGGACGCCTACCGCGTGGCGCTGGGGCGCCTCGGCGCCGACGCGGTCCACCTCGTCGTGCCGCCGCGCACGTCCGGCACGTCCTGGATCAATCCGCTGCAGCTCGACGCCTACGCCCAGCGCATCCTCAAGGACGCCGAGATGGTCGTCTATCCGCGCACGCTGCGGCAGGTCGCCGACGTCAGCATGTACACGCCCGCCTACCGTGACATCCTGTTCAGCGGCGGCGTGCGCTGGCTCGACGTCATGGTCGACGAGACCGCGATGCGGCGCCTATTCCCCAGCGCCGCGATGATCGACCGCACGAAGCGGGCGGCGACGCTTGTCGAGAGCGCCCAGGAGTTCCATCTAACCTCCGATGCCGGGACGGATCTGCGCGTGCGCAAGCGCGGCCGCAAGGCGGCGATGCAGGTCGGCGTCGCCGACGAGGTCGGCCGCTGGGACAACTTCGGCTTCGGATTCGTGACGTGCGCGCCGGAGGAGGATCAGACCGAGGGCGTGCTCGTCTTCGATATCGGCGACTCCCTCGGCTACTTCCTCGGCCCGTACTTCAACCTGCTGCCGGAGCAGGTCCGCGTGTACTGGGAGAAGGGGCGCGTCGTCCGGATCGAGGGCGGCGCCGTCGCCAAGTCGTACGCGCGCTTCCTCGAGCGCCTCGGCAAGCCCGAGCACTACCACATCGCACACTTCGGCTGGGGCACGCAGGACAAGGCGGTGTGGGGCGGGCCGCACTTCAACGTCGCCGATTGGGAATCGTACTACGGCAACGTCATGATCCACTGGGGCCACAACATCTTCGACGCGCCGTCGCGGCACTCCGGGCTCGGCGGCCGCAACGCCCCCAGCGCCGACTGGCCGATTCCGCAGCATTCCGGCGGCGTCGTGCTCAACCACTCCCTGTGGATGGACGGCAAGCAGATCCTCGATCGCGGCACGATCGTGCCGGCCGATCTGAAGTGAGGAGCGACCGATGATGCCCCAGCGAACCGACGACATTTCCGACCTGTGCGAAGCCGTCTTGTCGCTCTCGAAGGTCACGGCCGGCGAGCGCGTCTGTTTGTTGACGACGCACGTCTTCGACGAGCGCGTCCTCGACGGGTTCCGCATCGCGCTCGGCCGGCTCGGCGCCGATGCCGTGCGCTTGATCTTGCCGCCGCAAACGGCCGGCCCCGGCTGGGTGAATCCGATCCAACTCGGTTCCTACGCCGAACGGATCCTCAAAGGGGCGAACATGGTCGTGCGCGTCAACACGACGCGCACCGTCGCCGACGTGAGCATGTACACGCAGGTCGTGCGCGAGGTGCTGTTCTCCGGCGTGCGTTGGCTCGACGTCAACGGAGAGGAGCTCCTGATGCGCCGGTTGTTCCCGACCCAGGCGCTGATCGCCCGCACGCGCGGCGGCGCTGAGCGCATGGGGAAGGCACAGACGCTGCGCATCACCTCACCGGCCGGCACCGACCTCGTGATCCGAAAGCGCGGCCGCAAGGGCCACGCGCAGATCGGCGTCGTCGACGAGCCGGGCCGCTGGGACAACTTCGGGTTCGGCCTCGTCGCCTGCGCGCCCGAGGAAGACCAGACCCAAGGCAGGGTCGTCTTCGACGTCGGAGACTCGCTGGGGTTGTTCCAAGGGCCCTACCACAACCTCATGAACGAGCGCGTCACGTTCCACTTCGAGGAGGGCAAGATCGTCCGCGTCGAGGGGGGCAACCTGGCGCGCGCGTACGAGGGGTACTTGAAGAAGATGAACCGGCCGGAACACTGCCGCATCGCGCATATCGGTTGGGGCACGCACGACCGGGCGACGTGGAGCGGCCCCAGCTTCACCGTCGGCGACTGGGAGTCGTACTACGGCAACGTCATGCTCCACCTCGGCCACAACATCTTCGATACGCCTGTGGCGAACAGCGGCCTCGGCGGCCGGAACAAGCCGTCGGCCGACTGGCCGATCCCGCAGCACTCCGGCGGCGTCATCCTCGGCCACTCCCTGTGGCTGGACGGGGAGCAGATCCTCGAAGAGGGTAGAATTGTCCCACGAGATCTGCAGTAGCGTGGCGCGCGCAAGGGCAGGGGTGGACCGTCCATGACAGGCACGTTCGAGATCGGCGATATCAAAGTGAAGCCAGGCGAGGTCGGCAAGGGCTCGGTGGCGCGGTTCCGCCTCGGCGACTCGCAGGAGATCAAGGTGCCGGCGATCGTCGTCAACGGGGCCAAGGAGGGCAAGACGCTGCTCGTCACCGCCGGCGTGCACGGGCGCGAAGTCTGCGGCATCGGCGCGCTGCTCGACGCCGTCAAGCGGATGGACCCGGACAAGATGTCCGGGCGCGTCATCGCCGTCACGGTCGCGAATCCGCTGGCCGTGTCGCTCGGCACCTACATCACGCCGCACGACAGCGTGAACCTGTCCAGCCCCATCTTCGAGCCGCCGAACCCGGCGGGCAGCGTCACGCCACGCATGGCCGCGGGCATCCGCAAGGCGCTGGACGCTTGCGACTACCTCATCGACATGCATGCGAACCCGCTGCCGTCGATGCCGTTCGTCATCATGTGCCAGTCGATCGCGCGCAGCGACGAGATCCGAAAAGAAGCGCGGCGGTTCGCGGAGGCGTTCGGCGTCACCGTCATCGAGATGATCAAGACCGCGCCCGTCAGCATGCGCGACTTCGCGACGTACATGGGCAAGCCGGGCATCACGCCCGAGCTCGCCGGTAACTTCTTCCTCTGGGACAGCATTACTAGCGTCGGCACGCGCGGTATCCTTAACTGCGCGAAGGCGATCGGCATCCTGCCCGGGGAGCCGGAGCCGCAGGCGGGCGTCGATCCGATCCTCCGGGGCAACTTTGTGTTCCACGGCATGCTCCGCAGCAACACCGGCGGGTTCTTGAAGGTGCACAAGAAGCCGGGCGAGTTCATCCGCGAGGGAGACCACGTCGCCACGATCCTCGATTGCTACGGCGACGTGCTCCAGGAAGTGATGATGCCGACGGACGGCTACTGCTGGGCGTTTCTCGGCGGCAACCTGCCGCAGTCCTGGGTGCTCACGGAAGGCGACAACATTGCGTACGTGTTCAAGAAGGCGAATTAGAGGAGGGTTCCTGTGAAGAGATTGCTGCGTATCACGGCGGTGGCGCTGGCGCTGATCGCCGCCGCGACCCTACTCGGCGGTCCGACGAACGCGGCGCCGGCGCGCTCCACGCTCGTCGTCGCGCAAGGTGGCGACGTTGACAGCCTCGACAACGAGAAGTCGCTCGGCCCGTCCAAGGGCGCGATCATCCTCTGCTCCGACTGGCAGCCGATCGGCTACAAGCCGCTCCAGCTCAAGAACGGCCTGTGGACCGTCGACACGAAAACCTTTGCGCCGCGCATCTTCGAGCGCTGGGAGCATCGCGCCGTCGGCGGCCGGCACGAATACACGCTGTACGTCAAGCGCGGCCTGCAGCACCAGAGCGGCAATCCGATCACGGCCCACGACGTCGCGTTCTCGTTCCTGCGGCGGCAGGCGTTCGGCCGCGACGCGCTGGAGCGCACCATCGGCTTCTTCGCGGCGAACCGCGACCTGCAGGTCGTCGACGACTACACGGTGCGCATCAGCGCCAGCCGGTTCTCGCCGATGTTCTTCAACATGTTCACGCAGCGCAACATCTATGACTCGCGCAGGGTGCGCGAGCTGGCCGGCCCGCAAGACCCCTGGGGCGAGGAATACCTCAAGCGCAACTGCGTCGGCGGCGGCCCCTACAAGATGACGCGCTGGACGCCGGGCGTCGAGATGAGCTTCGAGCGCTGGCCGGAGTGGTGGGGCAACAGCACGTGGGAGAAGACGACGATCGGCAACATCTCCTTGCGCATCGTGCCGGAGCTGGCGACGCGCATCCTGCTGCTGCAGCGCGGCCAGGTCGACGTCGCGCTCGACATCCCTTCGAAGGAGATCTCGCGGCTGCGGACGTCGCGGGGCGTGAAAGTCCTCTCCTATCCGAGCCAAAACTTGCTGTACATCGGCATCAACCCGAACATCAAGCCGTTCGACAACGTCAAGCTGCGCCGCGCGCTGGCGCACGCGTTCCCGTACGCGCAGGCGATCCAGGACGTCTACGGCGGCGACGCGCAGCGCCTCAACGGCGCGCTGCCGACCGGCGTGCCGCTGGCGCGCAAGGTCGCGGCCTATTCGACGGACCTCGACCGCGCGAAGCGGATGCTCGCCGAGGCCGGTTACCCGAACGGGATCGAGATCTCGGTCATGTTTGATTCGCGGCTGGCCGCGCACGAGGATCTCGCCGTGATGTACAAGGCGAGCCTCGAGAAGATCGGCGTCCGCTTGAACATCCAGAAGATGCCCTCGGCGCAGTTCAATGCCGAGCTGCGCACGCGGCGGCTGCCGTTCTTCTTCTATGAGGCGTTGTGGTGGATCTCCGATCCGCTGTACATGATCAGCCTCAGCTTCCACACACGCGCCCAGACGAACGTCTCCGGCTACGGCGGGCCGCGCACCGACGAGATGATCGACCGTGCGAACGTGACCGACGACGATCGGGCGCGCCTCCGGCTGCTCAACCAAATCCAGGACGTCATCATCGACGACGTGGCGTGGATCTTCCTGGCGCAGCCGAACTTCAACATCGCCGTGCGCGACAACATCGATCGGTACGTGCACCAGAACACGGAGTTGAACCACCTCTGGCTGTTGCAGAAGAAGTGAGTCTGCTTCGCGTCGAGGGTCTGCGCAAGACCTTCAAGGTCAAGGAGGGCGGCGGGCGGGATCGTACCCTGTTCGCGCTCAACGGGGTCAGCTTCACCGTCGAAGCCGGCGAGACGCTCGGTCTCGTCGGCGAGAGCGGCTGCGGGAAGTCGACGACCGCCCGTTGCCTCGTCCGGCTGCTGCGGCCCGACGCGGGGCACATTTGGATCGGCGACCAGGATATCGCCGCGCTGCCGGAGCCGGCGTTGCGCCCGCTCCGGCGCCGGCTGCAAATGGTCTTCCAGGATCCCAGCGATTCGCTCAATCCGCGGCTGACGGTCGCGGACGCGATCGGCGAGCCGCTGGCGCTGCATTTTCAGCTCGGGCCGGGGGAGCGCCTGGCTCGCATCCGCGAGCTGCTCGCGCTCGTGGGGCTCAAGGACGAGCACCGCGATCGGTATCCGCACCAATTGAGCATCGGCCAGCAGCAGCGCGTCGGCGTCGCCCGCGCGCTCGCCTGCGAGCCCGAGCTGCTGATCCTCGACGAGCCGACGTCTGCGCTCGACGTGTCGGTGCGCGGCATGGTCATCCGCCTTCTCGAGGAGCTGCGCGCGTCGCTAGGGATCACGTACGTCTTCATCTCCCACGATCTCAGCGTCGTGCGCCACATCTGCCACCGCGTCGCCGTCATGTACCTGGGCGCGATCGTCGAGATCGGCCCGACCGATCGCATCTTCTCCAGCCCTTCCCATCCCTATACCGAGGCGCTGCTCGCGGCCGTGCCGGTGCCCGATCCGCGTCAGCGGCGCACGCGGCCGATACTCGCCGGCGAAGTCTCCTCGCTCGTCGATCTCCCCAAGGGCTGCTTCTTCTTCGCGCGCTGCCCCGTCCGCATCGACGCCTGCGCGACGACGCCGCAGCCGTTGCGCGAGGCCGGCGCCGGCCACGAAGCCGCCTGCTTCCTGCGCGTGCCGGAACGAGCGGCGGTGTAGCCGGCGATGCGCGTCCTTCGTTACGTCAGCAAACGCCTGCTGTTCTTGGGGCCCGTGCTATTCGGCGTCGTCACAGTCGTCTTCATCGTCGCGCGCATGCTGCCGGGCGATCCGGTGCACCTGCTGGCGCCGCGCGACGCCGACGCGCAGACACTGGCCGTGATCCGCACCGAGCTGGGGCTGGACAAGCCCATCCTGGCGCAGTTCGCTCGGTATCTCACCGACATCGGCCGCGGCGAGTTCGGCCGCGCGATACACACCGGCAACCCCGTCCTCGTCGACATCGCGAACCGGTTCCCGGCGACGCTGGAGCTGACGATCCTCGGGTTGTCCCTGTGCATCCTCGTCTCGATCCCGCTCGGCGTGCTCGCTGCCGTGCGCCGCAACGGTCCGCTCGACCACGTTAGCCGCCTGACGTCCTTGCTCGGCGTGTCGATGCCGTCGTTCTGGCTGGCGCTGCTGTTGATCTACACGTTCTTCTTTCACCTGGATCTTGCGCCACCACCGCTGGGGCGGGGACCGATCGGCTTCGACCCGCCACGCGTCACCGGCATGTACACGATCGACACGCTGCTCGCCGGCGACCTGGCGGGATTCGCGACGGTCGTCCACTACCTTTTGTTGCCCGTCATCAGCCTGGCGCTGATCAACATGGCGCCGCTGACGCGGCTGACGCGCGCGAGCATGATCGAGGTGCTCGGATCCGACTACGTACGGTACGCGCTCGCCGCCGGCGTGCCGCGGCGCGTCGTGCAGTTCCGCCTGGCGCTGAAGAATGCGTTGCTCGCTCCGATCACGATGATCGGCATCCTCGTCGGCAACCTGCTCGGCGGCGCCGTCATCATCGAGACGATCTTCGCCTGGCCGGGCCTGGGGTTGTGGGCCGTCACCGCCGCCACGCAAAGCGACTACGCGCCGGTCCAGGCGTTCGCGCTGTTCGCGGCGACGACGAAGGTCCTCGTCTACCTGTTGACCGACCTCGCGTACTTCGCGATCGATCCGCGGATCCGGTACTAGCCGATGCGACGCTACTACACCGCCTATCTGTTCCGCCGCAACCCGCTGTCGATCGTCGGGTTGGCGATCGTCGTCCTGTTCGCGATCGTCGCGTTCGCGGCGCCGCTGTTGATCACGCACGATCCAATGCAGCCGATCTCCGGCAATGCAAGCCGCCCGCCCAGCGCCGCGCACTGGTTCGGCACCGACGGCCTCGGCATGGACATCTACAGCCGCGTCGTCTGGGCGGCGCGCATCGACATGGTCGTCGCGTTCGCGTCCGTGGCGATCGCGATCCTCATCGGCGTGCTCTTGGGGGCGCTCTCCGGGTTCGCCGGCGGGATGACCGACGACCTGATCATGCGCGCGCTCGACAGCCAGCAGGCGTTCCCGTCGTACATCCTGGCGCTGGCGATCGTCGCCGCCGTCGGCCAGTCGATTCCCAACATCGTCTTCGTCGTCGCGTTCGTGAACTATCCGATCTACGCCCGGCTCGTGCGGGCGCAGATGCTGTCGGTCAAGGAAAGCCAATACGCGCAGGCGGCGCGCGTGCTCGGCAACCCGTGGTGGCGCATGGTCTTCCGCCACCTCGTGCCGAACTGCCTCGGCCCCATCTACGTCCAGGGCTCGCTCAATGCCGGCCTGGCGTTGCTGCTGGCGGCCAGCTTGTCGTTCATCGGTCTCGGCGTCCGCTTGCCGACGCCGGAGTGGGGACTGATGGTGTCGCAGGGCGCGCGCCAGCTCGTCTTCGGCGAGTGGTGGATCTCGGTGTTCCCGGGCGCGGCGATCTTCCTGGCGGTGCTCGGCTTCAATCTGCTTGGGGACGGATTGGCGGACATCTTCGATCCGAAACAGCGCTGACGTGGCGAAGCTGCTGCGCATCCGCGACCTGCACCTGCGGTTCCCCACGTTTCGCGGTACCGTGCACGCGCTCAACGGCGTCGACTTGACGCTGGGCGCTGGCCAGATCCTCGGCCTCGTCGGTGAGACCGGGTCGGGCAAGTCGATGACCGCCTACGCGACGGTCGGCCTGGTGCCGCCGCCGGGGCGCATCACCAGCGGCGTCATCGAGTGGAACGGGCGGAACCTGCTCAGGGCCACCGACGCCGAGCTGCAGCGGCTGCGCGGGCAGGAGATCTCGATGATCTTCCAGTCGCCGCGCACGTCGCTGAACCCGCTGTTCTCGATCGCCCAGCAGTTCGAGATCTACCAGCGCGCGCACGGCCAGGCCAAGGGCGCCGCCGCCCGTGCGCAGGCGCACGGCATGCTCGAGCGGGTCGGCATCCCCGATCCGCGGCGCGTGCTGCGTTCGTACCCGCACGAGCTGTCGACGGGCATGTGCCAGCGCATCCTCATCGCGATGGCGCTGTCGGGCCGGCCGCGCCTCTTGCTCGCCGACGAGCCGACGACCGGCATCGACGTGACGCTGCAGGCGCAGATCCTGCGCTTGGTCCGCGAGCTCGTCGCGTCGCAGAACACCGCGACGCTGCTGATCACGCACGATCTCGGCGTCGTCGCCGAGATCTGCGACCGCGTCGCCGTGATGTACGCGGGCCGCATCGTCGAGGAAGGGCCGGTCGAGCGCATCTACGGCGATCCGCGACATCCGTACACGCAAGGGCTCATCGCCTCGACGCTGCGCGTCGACGAGCAGAAGCCGATCCACATCATCCCCGGGGTCGTGCCGAACCTGCTCGTGCCGCCGTCCGCCTGTATGTTCCGCGAGCGCTGCCCCATCGCGGCGGCGACCTGCGCGCAGCTGGAGCCGCCGATCGTCGAGGTCTCGCTCGGCCAACACGCGCGCTGCCACTTCGCGGCCGACACGGGCGCGTTCGCGGCGGCCGAGCGCCAGCGCGCGCAGCTCGCCGGCGTGCGGCCACAGGATCTGACGGTCTAGGATGCGATCCCGCGCGGACGCCGTCATTGCCGGCGCTGGCATCCTCGGCGCCGTGGCCGCGTTGCACCTCGCGGAGGCGGGATGGCGTGTCGCGGTCCTCGACGCCGGTGACTTCGCCGGCGGCACGAGCGGCGCGACGAACGCGAACCTTGCCCTGCAGAACCGCGATCCGCACACGCCCGAGTTCGCGCTCGCCCTGCACACGGCGGCGATGCTCCGCGACTTCGAGGCCCGCTACGGCTGGGACCTGGAGCTGCGCACGGCCGGCGGCATCAGCTTCGTCGAGCGGCCGGAGGATTTGTCGCGCGTGCGCGGACGAGCCGAGGCGCAACGAGCAGCCGGGCTCGCGGCGGAGGTCGTCGAAGGCGCCGACGTGCGCCGCATCGCGCCGGACGCGGCGCCCGATCTCGCCGGCGGCCTCTACGCGCCGCAGAGCGCCTGGATCAATCCGTTCCACGTCGTCGAGGCGTGCCTGGCGCGCGTGCGCGCGCGCGGCGGAACGGTCGCGTTCCGGACGCCCGTGACCGCGATCGGCGTCGACGAGGGGCGCGTCACGTATGTCGAGGCGCCGTCCGGTCGCATCGACACGCCGATCGTCATCGACGCGGCCGGCGTCGCGGCCGGCGCCGTCGCGGCTCTCGCCGGCGTGCCGTTTCGCATCGTGCCCGTGTGGGGGCAGCTCGTGGTCGTCGAGGAGCACGGCGTCGTCGGCGGCAGGGTCGCGAACATGAACGAAGCCTCGTTGGCGCTGCGCGGATCGAAGGCGGAGGCGCTGCGGGGATCGACGCCGGACGACTTCGCCGTCCGCTTCCTCGCGACGCGGTTGCCGAGCGGGCACCTGCTCGTCGGCCGCTGCGAGATCCACGGCGAGGCGCGGCGTCGCGTCGACCCGGCGGCGCTGCGCGCGGTCGCGCGCCGGGCCACGCGGTTCGTGCCGAGCATCGCAAGCCGCCGCGTACTGCGTGTCTTCGCCGGCATTCGACCGTTCAGCCCCGACGATCGACCGGCGGTCGGCGCCACGCCAGCCGTGCGCGGGTTCGCGCTGCTCGCCGGCTTCGGCGATCGCGGCGTCGGGTTGTGCGGGGCAGCGAAGATCCTGGCGCAGCAGCTGCTCGGCGAGGTGCCTGATCTCTCGCTGGCGCCGTACGACGCGGCCCGGTTCACGGCGTGAACGAGACCTCGCGCGCGGCGCGAATGGAAAAGAAAGCCTGCATGGGCAACGAACAGCGAGGCACATCATGATCGACTACGGTCTCGCGGGGCGCGTCGCGATCGTCACCGGCGCCAGCCGCGGGATCGGCAAGGCCGTGGCCCGCGCGCTCGCGGGCGCGGGCGCCCGCGTCGGCATCTGCGCGCGCAACCCGGAAGAGCTCGAGGCGTCGCGCCGCGAGCTGGCCGCGGTCGGCGCCGTCGTCGCCGTTCCCTGCGACGTCCGATCGCGCGAGTCCGTCGACGC
>Ga0194132_10003857_pt1 | contig 26116 bp, 18 predicted proteins | sample TA2KigOf80mmetaG_FD_148612 | JGI IMG/M metagenome (GOLD analysis project Ga0194132, IMG submission 148612) | Freshwater microbial communities from Lake Tanganyika, Tanzania - TA2015054 Kigoma Offshore 80m | ecosystem: Environmental > Aquatic > Freshwater > Lake | place: Tanzania: Lake... | reverse complement strand
GGAACCTGGGCCTGGAGCAAGGAACGTTAGCCTTTGAAGTGGGGGAGAAGGTTGCTTCCGATTGAGGCCGTTTTGTGCCAGATCGGGTGAAACAATTCAGTTTCCGTACAGGCGTTGCAACGGATTCGTATCCACGAGGGACTCACCGGAGATGTTAGGGAATCGAAACAGGGGGACAATCATCGGCCTGGCGGCGCTGTTGGTCCTCGTTGTTGGTTGTGTTTCCGTCGGCTACTGGCGCTGGCTCGTCGCGCGATCCGACAGCGATTTGCCTATGCCGGTTCCCAACGTTCCCACCACCAAGGAGGAGGGGGCACGCACGGATACGGACACCCTGTCGCCGGATCAGCATCTCGAAGTCTACCAGAAGGACGTCCGTCCGCTCCTGGAAACTTATTGCATTCGCTGCCACGGGCCCGAGAAGATGCGCGGCAAGGTGGACTTTGCAGCGTTTGCAGATGCGAAATCCGCTCGCAATGCGCGTCGGCTGTGGCGCAAGGCCATCGTTCAGATGGAAAGCGGCGAGATGCCCCCCGCCCAGGCCAAGCAACCGGGGCAAGGCGATCGCGCGAAATTGATCCAATGGATGAAGGAAGCCATCGAACGCGATGATCCCAGGGACCGCGATCCAGGCCCCGCGCTCGTGCGGCGATTGTCTCGCCCGGAATACAACCGCACGATGCGCGACCTGCTCGGCATCGACTTCGACGTCGGTGATATGGTCGGCATCGTGGATGACAGCCAGGGATTCGGTTTCGCGAACCAGGTCGGCGTGTTGGCTTTGTCCCCGACGTTGATGGAGAAATACTTCGCGGCAGCCGACAACGTTCTTGATCGGCTGCTCGGATCCGTGCCGGATCTCCCAACCCCAAAGCCCGCCGAGATCGCCAAGCTTAAGCCAGCCAAGGAGGAGCCAGCCAAACCGATGCCGCCGAAGAATCCGACGCTCGCTGTGCAGTATCGTTGCGCCGGTGTCAATGGAACCGACAACCAACTTCGGCCGCATTTTCAAATCATCAACCTTGGCAACAACGCCGTTCCGTTGCGTGAATTGACGTTGCGTTATTGGTTCACCGGCGAAGGCGCCAAGGACTTTCAGCATTGGTGCGACTATGCCAGGCTGGATGCGAAAAACGTCACCCGCGCCGTCAAGAAACTGGATCAACCCGTGAAGGATGCCGACGCCTATGTTGAAATCGGCTTCACCGAGGGATCGCTCGACCCAAAGGGGAGCACCGGCGAGATTCAGATTCGCATCGCGGCTCAGGACTGGATGCAGTTGGATCAGAAAAACGACTACTCGTTCGACCCCAAACAGACGCAATTTACCGAGTCGCCGCGCGTGACCCTTTATCGCGAGGGCAAACTGGCGTGGGGTCAAGAGCCGAGCGGCCCGCCGACCAAGTCGTCCATCGGCACGCCAGATCTGACCGTTGCGAAAGAAGCGAAGATGCCCTCCCTGGAATTGCGTCAGGCCCGCGAGGCCATTTTCATCGCCGCGCCCGGAGACGGCATGAGCGAGAAGGAGGCGGCTCGCAAGATCATCACTGCGTTCGCGCGTAGAGCCTGGCGTCGGCCTGTCCAAACTGCGGAGATTGATCGGCTGTTGGCCGTTTACGATCGGGCCGCCGGCAAAGGCGCCGACTTTACCAATGCGGTGCGCCCCATGCTCAAAGCCGTTCTGGTGTCTCCCCATTTCTTGCTGCGTGTGGAACACAATCCCGCGGGCAAAAGCGAAAACGCGTACCGCAGGGTAAACGATCACGAATTGGCCGTCCGCCTGTCGTATTTCCTCTGGTCCAGCATGCCCGATCACGAACTCATCGCGCTGGCGGAGCAGGGCAGGCTCTCCGACCCCGCCGAGTTGGAGAAACAGACGCGGCGCATGCTGGCTCATCCCAAGGGCCAGGCGCTGACGGACTGTTTTGGCGTCCCCTGGCTGCAACTGGGCAATCTCGCCACCGCCAGGCCCACGATGGAATTCTTCCCGTCGTTCGGGCCGTCGCTCAAGGACGCGATGTACAAGGAAACGACCCTCTTTTTCGACAAGCTCCGACAGGAGGATCGCAGCGTTCTGGAGTTGATCGACGCGGATTACACCTACGTCAATGAAGAACTGGCCCGGCACTACGGGCTGGCCGGCGTCTCGGGGCCCGAGATGCGCAAGGTCAGCCTCAAACCGTCGGACCGGCGCGGCGGTGTACTCGGCATGGGGAGTGTCCTGGCGTCAACGTCGCACACCCATCGCACCAGCCCGACGCTGCGCGGCAAATACGTCCTGGAGGTGCTCCTGGGGACTCCGCCACCGCCGCCGCCGGCCAACGTGGGGGTTTTGAAGGACGACAATCGGGTGCAGCCCCCCAAGACTTTCCGCGAGTCGCTCGAAAGGCATTCGCGTGATCCCAATTGTGCTGCCTGCCACAGCAAAATAGACCCACTCGGATTCGGTCTGGAAAATTTCGATGGCATTGGCCGCTGGCGTGAAGGAGGTCCGACGCTGGACGCTTCCGGTGAGTTGCCGACGGGCGAAAAATTCTCCGGGCCAATCGAGTTGAAGAAGCTCCTGTTGAAACGGCAGGATCAAGTCTTGCTCAATTTGAGCGAGCAGATGTTGTCATACGCCCTTGGACGCCCATTGGAAGATTGCGATGAACGTGCCGTGATCGAAATCCAGACCGCCCTGCGGCGAAATGAGAATCGGTTTTCGGCCCTGATACTGGGGATAGTGAAGAGTTTCCCGTTTCAGCATCGCCGCGTCAAAGATTGAAACCAACAGAACAAGGCGGACTCATGAAACCAACTCGTCGAGCGGTACTGCGAAGTGCAGGAGTGGCTTTGGCGCTTCCGTTTCTGGAATCATGGCGACCCTTCGTGGTCGCGCAAAGGCAAGGCGAAGCCGGCGGTCCACCCCTGCGAATGGCTATTTACACGGTGGCGGGCGGCACTGTCATCGAGGCATGGAAGCCGGAGCAGGCCGGACGCCTGGGCCAGCTCCCCTCGATTCTGGAGTCGCTTGAGCCATTCAAGGATCACCTCACGCTGGTCTCCGGTCTGTCCCACGGCGGCCAGGTGACTGGCTGCGCTCACACGACGTGTGCCCGTTTGCACTTGTCGTGCGGCGGCAATATCTCCGTCGATCAGGCGGCCGCCCAGGCTGTCGGCGCCCAGTCGGTGCTGCCGTCGCTGGAGATCGGCATCACCAATCATCAGACGCGATTCTCCTATCGCAACGGCACGGCGGTCCCGTTCGAGATGAATCCCCATATCATCTTTGAGCGCATGTTCCGCGGCCGACCTCCTATCGTGCCCAACTGGACGGCGCGACAAGCCGCCCCCGCCCCAACCGTGCCCGAGCCGACCAAGTCCGATTCGGTGGAACAGAGCGTTCTCGATGCCGTACTCGATCAGGCCAATAGCCTGCGCCGCGACCTGGGCACGTCCGATCAACGCAGACTCGATGAATATCTACACAGCGTTCGCTCGGTCGAACGACGGCTGGCTTTGGTCGAAGCCCGACAACGGGCCGAGGCCCGCGACGCGGCAACGGCTGTTCGCGCGGCGATACCGACGTTTCCCCCGCACAGTCACTTCGAAAACTACACCAATCCCTGGATGGTGTGGCGCAATCCGGAAAGACATGGCGAGTTCATTCGCATCATGTCCGATCTCATGGTGCTCGCGTTCCAGACAGACACGACCCGCGTCATCACCGCGGCACTCGGCGAAGACAACGCTCTCTTTCCCGGCGTGGTGACCGCCGGCGGAGAGTTGCAAGCCCACGCGCTGGAACACAACGGCAACGCCCCGCGAGGGCAAAGGCCGAACCCCGTGGCCCGCGAAGGTTGCCGGCAGATTCACGCCTGGTACACGCGACTCTTCGCCGAGATGATCGCCAAGATGCAGCGTATCCAGGAAGGGGACTCGACTTTGCTGGACAACTGCCTGATTCTTTACACGTCCTACATGGCCGACGGGGGCCACGGCATCGAGGACTACCCGACTCTGCTCGTCGGAAGAGCCCAACGCCGACTCCGCACCGCTCAGCACCTGGCCTATCCCGTCGGCACGCCCGTTGCCAATCTCTACGTGGAGATGCTCGACTGCCTGGGCGCTCGAGTGGCGTCGTTCGGCGACAGCCAGACCGCTGCAAGACGAGCCCACAATGGTCGCCTCCCCGGCTTGCGTGCATAATGAACGGCAATCCCCAAGTGCGAGGGTTTGTCGGGTATCAACATCCATACCGACTTGTCGTCCAGCGGCAAGGAACGCAGCAACGGACGACGGGTGCGGCAACACAACGGAGGGAACATGGACTGGCAAGTCTGGAAGAACATGCGATTGACCAGGCGCGTCGGGATGGTGCTGCTGGGCGCTTACCTCATCCTGCACGGCTTGATGGCGGCCCTGAACCTTTCCTTCTTTGGCGCCGGCGTCATCCTTGGCATCCTGGCGATCCTTGCCGGGCTGTGCATACTCATCGACAAGTAGTGGAGGGGCATACGCAGACGGCGGTTATTCAGGTATTCATGTGGCCGTCAATTTCTAAAGGAGATTAAGGATCATGATTGCGACGAAAAAAGCGACTGAAGTACTTTCCCTCGTTTGTCTGCTGTCGGCCTTTGCCTGGAGTGCCGCAACTGCGGGAACCGAGGAGGCGATTCGCTGGGGCGGCATGCGCCTGCGGAAACCAAACGCGGACGAACAACAAGCAATCGGTCTTGCCATGAAGGAAGGCCTGGTCGTGGTAACGGTGGACGCCAACTCGCCCGCCGGCAAAGCGGGGCTGAAGGCCAAGGACATCCTCGTGCGGTTAAATCAGAACCAGGTCCCAAGCGACGCGGCAACGCTGGCGAAGCTCACGGCGACACTCAAACCGGATCCGACGGTCGAGCTGACAGTTGTTCGTGACGGCAAGGAGCAAGCGCTAAGCATCCGCGGACTGCCATTGGCTGTTGAACGAATTCAGTCGGTACAGCTCGAAAGCGTCAATGGCGATATGACCGTTCCCCTCAAGGGCGCTTACAGTCAAATCGTCATTGCAGATGTCAATGGCACAGGTAAAATCGAGGGGACAGACCTCGACGCGGAAGAAATCTGGATCGGCGCCGTCAATGGCATCGCCCAGGTGAGCCTCAAAGGCAAGACCCGGAAGCTGCGGCTGGGTATTCTCAACGGCGACTGCCAGATCGACGCCTCCGAATTGTCGGCGGACGAGGTGGAAGTGGATGGGATGAACGGCTCCGCGAAGATCAAACTTCTGTCTGCAGGCGCCGTCCGCTTCACCGGCGAACTCAACGGCGGCGCCACCGCGATTGTCAAGGCAAAGGGTGAAATTCGCTTCGCCAAGATTGTTCAGGGCGCTTCCAGCCTCGAGCTTTTCACTCGCGGCGATGTGATCCTGCACGACCGTCTTGGCGGCAGTGCACGCCTGAAGGTTCTGCTGTCCAAAGATTTTACCGTGAAAGGGGATGTCGGCGACAGCGTGCGCGTCGAAGTCAATCATTTTGGCCAGGCCAAACACCCGGAGTCGCCAAGAGCCAAAATCGTGCTTAAGAAAGTAGCCTCGCCCGAGTAACGGTGGCGGTGACGATGGCTCGGTGGATTCGGTGATCCTCATGCACCCCAGACGCCGCCATTCCCACAAAAAATGAAATTCCACGAGGACTCCGACACCGGTGAAGCGCCCTGTGCGCGTCGCCTCTGCCCTCGCCGCCAGACAGTTCCGTCAAACCGCCGAGCTTGATTGGGTCACGTCGCCGCAAGTTCTGCGCTTCGACCGAGGCGGCACTGGACGATTTCCAGTCCTCTTGGGCGCTATTGCTCAGTATCGCGCGCCGGCCCGCCAGCCGCCATGTCAGTTGCGAGAATTCTGAGCCGGCTCTACCGCGGAAATGACCATCCTGAATTTCTGATGACGCTGCCGATTGTCGCTGAAGGAGTTACGGCAATGCTTAGATGGCCATTTGCTGTTGGCCATCTGGCCATCCGGCGAGGAAAATAAAGTGACGCCTTGAGCCGCGCGCAGATGATGAGGTAGCAGGAAAAAGGCCCGAAAACACGAGGAATATCGCGAATTCCACCTTCTCATCCCACGTGAGAAGCTGGAGTGCGAATCACGACAAGTCGGGCTCGGAAATTGTCATGGTTCCAGCGGCAGCCAATCGACAACGTCGAAACGGGCGTGCGGAGATGTCACGGGAGCGCCGGCAGCTTGCTCGTAGGCGGCTCGGCACGGCTTCAAGAGCGGCTTGAGTTCCTCGAACGTCAGGCCGCCTTGCTCGCACAAGAACATCAAATCGGATTGTCCCGGCACCGGAACCAATCGCAAATCGGGGAACAACTCCGTCACCGATTCACTCAGTCCTTTGCCGGCATTGCTTGCGGGGACCAGCAAGAACTGGTGCCGTTTGATGCCTCGTTTGTTCGACCACGGGGCTGCAGAGCGATGGAGATAATCCTCAGTTTGATCCCGTAAGGAATCGCCCGCGGAGTCCGACAAAGCGGACTCGCCGGATTCCACTTCGTTCTTGATGATCTGTGCGACATCCATGATCGGCAAATGCTGATTAAGGAACTGCGTAGTTCCCTCGACGAGCGGGACCGCCATCTGCCGCGTCAGGTCGCCGTTCATGCACGCGCCGTTGAGCCCTCCCTGCGGTTCGAGCACCTTTTCATGTAGGTCGCGGTCGAGTTGCAGCCATTGCTCCGGCTTGAGTTCTTGCAAGAAGCGCACGGCGGCTTGCTCGAGATCATCCTGGCCGCCCGGCAAAACGACGCGCGCCGTGGCGGACTGCCGAATGTTCTCCCAGTACGAAACCGTAGTCGGCAGCGGCGATCGGCCCATCGTCCGTTCGCCGGCCAAGGGCAATGTCCCGTCCAGATCATCGTCGTCGCGAACCGGTTGATCGAGATTCTCCTGCAAGTGCCGAAGGCGCTGGCGGCAGAAGCCCATGTCGCGTAGGCGATTCGCGAGTTTCCCCGACAGCTGATTGAACGTTTGCTTGGCGGCGTTGACCAGTTCCTCGTTGAGGCGCAGGTGAGCGTATTGATTGAGTTTGTCGAGGAAAGCCCGCAGCAGGCGCGTCTTCGAGGTTCCGCCGAACAGGAAGAAGCCGCTGCCGCCGGCGATGCATTCCTGCATGGCCGCTTCGACTTCGCGCCAGGCCGCGGATGCCTTCGGAGCGAGCTTCCGGGCCAAGGCGGCTTGCGTCTCGGACGCCTTTTTGAAGTGCGTGTGCAGTGACGACATGGCAATTTCCGCGCCGGCGACGCGCGCCCCTGGAAATGCCATCAGATCATACACGGCCTTGGAAATCTGTTGCTCCCACGTTTCCGCGGCCTTTTGCGCGGCCATCGACAGCGATCGTACGAGTTTGGTCTTGCGCCATTCGCTGTATTCCTGATCGTCGCTGCCGGCGCCCATCCAATCCCGGATGCGGGCCATTGCCTGCTTGCACCAGTTGCCGGTGTCATCATGCGCCTGCGACGATCCGAGTTGGTCCTCGAGCTTTGCGAGAAGGCCGCTGAGAACGTCGGCGGGCGCGGCGCCGACCTCGCCTGCCGCGCCCGCTTGGGCACTCGCCGCGATCGCCTTCGCCAGGGCATCACCGCTCAACTCGGCGTGCGTGGAGTAACGCTGCACACACGTCTTGATCGCGGCTTGCACTTCCGACGAACTGACCATGTTGTCCGCGACCAACCACTGATCGATCAGACGCTTGCATGCATACCGAGCCGCGACATTGAGCATGAGCCCGCGCGGGAACCAGACGGCGTAGGTGCCGAACGTCCGCATTGGAACCGCCAGCTGACCCATCGAGGGGCCCGATTCGCCGACGTCATCGTCGCGCCGCATCTGCTCAAGCCGCAGCCCCAACGGCGTTGTCAACTCGTGGAAGAGATAGCTTCCCAGGTGCGCGACCGTTTCGTCCAGCGCGTCGGGGCTACGATGGGCGAGCGGCAACAAATAGACGGCATGAAACGGCGAAGCTTCGTCGACGATGCGCTGCCCCTCGTTGCCATACTCGGCAGCGAAGGGAATTGATGGGTCGCTGTAATGATTCAACTCGGTCAGCGTCGCATAGACATTGGCCAACTCGCTCTTGGGCGTGGCGGGATCATGAGCGGCGCCACACATCAAGAGGCCGACGACTTTCGCTTCGGGCTGGCGCAGGTTGGCGAGCAAGCGGCGCAGGGCGTAGCCAAGATCGGGCAATAACCCGCTCGACCCGCCGCCGGCCGCCGCGATCACATAAATGCGCGGCGTATTATTGACGAGGGCCAGCCCCGTGTTCTCCACCGATTTGTAGATCGTGTCCGGATGCGAGATTTCCTGTATCTCACGACGCAGACGCGCCACCAGGCGTTGTTGATTGTCGGCAAACGCCAGGCGACCCAGAGCTCGTGATCCTTGCGTTTGCAACGACCTCGGCATCGCGTACAGCTTGTCGCGCGGCAGCCATTCCGCCAGCTGGTCCAAACTCCGCCGACGATAGTTCACGACCGGCTGCAATGGCAGGTGGTAGTACTCTCCCCGGCTTAACGCCACCTGCGGCGTTCCTGTGCACGCCACTTGGCCGGCTTCCTGATCGGTGTCCAGATACAGGAAATGCAGCAAGGGGAGCTTGCTCAAGTCTCCGAAACGATCGATGAATCGGCAACGCAGCTCCATGATCGCTTTGCGGCCGAAGGTCCCGAGCCCAATGATTAGTGTCGGGCGCAGCGAGCCGCTCTCGGGCTGGGCCACCGTGACGCCCAGGTCGGACACTTCGACATCTTGTTCGTCGTCGCCTTCCGCATCCGCGACGGCGACGCCCTCCCCCTGCATATGGGCGCCGTTGAACGCCCCGGGGGGTTGGCTTTCGAGCAAAATGTCTTCCATCGTGTCCGAAAGCGCCTTCGGCTTCTTGTTTAGCCCGCCCGACGCCGGCAGCGGCCTGACATCGACGATCTTCGCCGATGACCGAGCCCGATGGATCGCTTTGACGAAATCGATGCACTTGGGAAACCGTTTCGATGGGTCTTTCCCCAACGCACGCGCCAGCACCGCACGCTCCGCCTCCGGCAGCGAACGCAGGTCCGGCTCGGCTTGCATGTGCATCTGCGCCATCTGGCGAATGTTCTTGGCCACGAAGGGCCGATGTCCCGTCAGCAGTTCCTGATATGCGATGGCGAGACTGTATTGATCGCTCTGCGGCGAGATCTTGCCGATAAATGTCTCGGGCGAGGCGTACAGCGGCGTGACTCCGCCCAGGATTCCCGATGAATTGGCTTTGTCGAACGCCTTGACCAGCCCGAAGTCAGCCACCTTGACGTGATCGCCGACGAGAAACAGGTTGCGCGGCTTGACATCGAGATGCTGCAAATTGTGCTTCTCGAACATGAAGTCCAGCGCCTCGGCAGCGTCGCGGACGTAACGAATCAGGTCATCCGCGGGAATGCCGATGAGACCGGCGCTTTTGCATTCTTCAAACTTGTCATGAAGCGTGCAGTCGGCGTACTCCATGACGATGATAAGCTCGCCGTCAATATCCAGTGTTTGTTCGACGGAGCAGACGAACGGATGGCGGACTTCCTTGATACGTTGAAGGGCTTTGTATTCTTGATCGGCGCGGATGCTCTCATTGTCGACGGCATTGCGATTGCCGTAGACGAACTTGATCGCCTTGATCCACCCGCCGGGGGCTTCGCATTTCCACACTTCGCCGAAGCCGCCGCTGCCGAGCGGTTCTATCAAGCGATAGCCGGGGATCGGCTCTGAATTGGGCTCGCGAATCCAAGCCATGTCGCACCCAGAAAAGGGACACACCGTCGCCTTGGCGTAATCCGACCTGCCGCGTACTCCCTGTGGACGGAAACCTGCTGATCGCGAAAGCCACGTGCTCGCGTGTGGATCAGCCCCTTTCGAAGGGGAGCTTCGAAGGGTGTTCCGTCCTCTCGTGTTCCGGGAGACGACTACACAAAGGTAGGTCGAAGATTGGCACTTGTCCAATCGTCGATTGGCGCGAGTCCGCATCGAGTACTGAACAAATGTTTTATCTGGACGCCAATACAAAGGCTCGATTAGGCCTCTGGCGCTCGATCGACAGACCCACCCGCACGTGGCGACACGGCATAACCGGCGCCGTCGTCACAACCCGACCTGGATCAAGAGATTTCCACGCGATTCGCTCAAGAAATGATTGTCGCAGTTGTAGCAATTGCCCTACCTTTAAGTTAACCGCGGATCGTATTTCATCCGCGAGACAAGCGCAAGAACCGGATCGGGCCGAGTTTCCTTGGCGGTTCGCGACTTGCGAATCGAACATAAGCCCGTCGAAAGCACTGCCCCCTCAGCCCGCGGTGCAAGTTGATCGAGGCATCCTTCCCGTTGCCGGCGCCGATGGGAACTCTCAATAGCCGCGCCGAAGAAGGGAGAAGCCCATGTTTCTTCGTAGCATTTACATCGTGATCGCTTTGTCCATGTTGATTATTACCGGCTGCCGCAACACGCGTACGGCCGGATATCAGCCGGTGACGACGCCGGCTGTGGTTGGCGTGACGCCCGTAGTCGCGAACCCGGCCCCGTGCCCAGCGCCGGCCCCGACCGTCATCGTCCCGCGTCCATGAATTTCTGCAAGCACGCACGGTTAGCCGGACGCGCAAGCGCCGGCTCGCGCGATCCGTCGCTTGCGCGTCCGGCTAACCGTGCGTGCTCGTACACTCGCGAAGGAGAATCTCCATGTTCCAGCACCTTCGTTGGATTGCTGTGCTCGTAGTGGCGGCGTGTCCCGCGTGGGCATCCGCCGAGCAGGTTCGTTATCACTTCGTCCCCGCGGACGCTTGTGGCAGGATGACCCAGGTTCCCGCAGGTCCCGAAGGCACGATCGGCGAACTCAAGCGCGGGCTCGGCGCCCGCGCGTTGCCTTATCCGTACGGCGTGAAACCGAACCAGATGGTGACGTTCCGCCATCCGTTCACGGGCCGCAACGTCACCGTCCCGATCCGCATGCCCGCCGCCGTTGCTCGCATGGAAACGCGTGCCGACCGCATCATCTACAACTTCGCCGACTACACCGTGGAGGCGCGCTTCCTCCCCAACGGCTCGGTTGACATCATCTACAACAGCGGAGTCCTGCGGCCTTTGCGTTTCGATTAGGCGAGGGGCAGGACTTGATTTGCCCCCCCTCTCCCTCCGGGAGAGGGGAGGAAAAGACTTGCCGCTCGCCTTAGTGCTCTGGAGTGCGGCTGCTCGACGCCGCTTTCTTTCTTTTCCGTCGTCCGAGCCCGAGCGCCAGCGAGGCCGTGACCCTTCGCCGGCGCTCAGGCTCGGACGTTTTTTTTGCGCGGAAAGAAAGTAAGCGATCGAGCCGCCGCATTTCTAGTGTCTGGCCAAAAGAACCTCGATTGCTAGTTTCACCTTGGCTCGCTTCGGCGTTGCAATGTGCTGCGCCTTGCGCGACAAAAAGGAGAACACCATGAAGAGACTCGCAATCGCCGTGATCGCTCTCGCGTTGTGCCCGGCGGCAGTGCTCGCCGCCGTCAAAACGGAAACGGTGACCTATACGGTCGGCGACAAGACGTTCAAAGGACTCATCGCTTTCGATGACGCCGTCAAGGGCAAACGGCCTGGCATCCTCGTGGTCCACGAATTCTGGGGTCTTGATGAATACGCCAAGAAGCGAGCCAAGCAACTTGCCGGCCTCGGCTATGTGGCCTTCGCGGTCGACATGTACGGTGATGGCAAGACGACCGAGCATCCCAAGGAGGCCAGCGCGATGGCTGGCATGGTGCGCATGAACCAAAAGGAATGGATTGCGCGCGCCAGCGCGGGCCTCAAGATTCTTCGCAATCATCCCCAGTGCGATGGCGACAAGCTCGCCGCCATCGGCTACTGCTTCGGCGGCTCGACGGCGCTCACCCTCGCCAACGCCGGCGTCGACATCAAGGCGGCAGTGAGCTTTCACGGGGCACTGCCGATTCCGGAAGAAGACGGTTTGAAAAATGTGAAGGCAAAGGTCCTGATCTGCCATGGCGCTGCGGACCCACTGATCAAAGAGGAGACCATCTTGAAGGTGCGCGCCGCGTACGAAAAGGCGGGCGTCGATTACCAGATGATCTACTTCGGCGGCGCGCTGCACAGCTTTACCGTGCCCGAAGCTGACTCAAAAAAGATGAGTGTCCTACGCTACGACCCAGTCGCCGACCGCCGCTCCTGGGCTGCCATGCGTGCGCTGTTCGACGAGGTGTTCGAATCGAAGAAGTAGCCGTCTTAGAAGGACACATCGAATCGATACCGACTCACGGCGGCGTGTGCGTGCGCAGGTAGCGGGTGAGCGACTCGAAAAGATGCCGCGTCGTGTTGCGGCCTTCGTTGATGCCGTGGCTGCGGTTGGGATACGCCAACATTGTAAACTGCTTGTTGTGCGTTACCAACTCGTCGATCAGCGTCTCGACGCCGAGGTAATGGCAATTGTCATCGCCGGTGCCGTGGACGATGAGCAGATTGCCCTTGAGCTGGTTGGCGAAATGGATCGGCGAGCCCTTGCGGTAGCCCTCGACATTGTTGGCCGGCAGCCCCATGTAGCGTTCCTGGTAGATGGTGTCGTAATGGCGTTGGTTGGGCACGGGAGCGACGGCCATGGCGGTCTGGTAGAGGTCGGGATAGCGGAAGATGGCGTTGAGGCTCATCGACCCGCCGCCGCTCCAGCCCCAGATGGCGATGCGCGCGGGATCCATGTAGGGGCGTTCCTTGAGCAGAGCGCGGACGGCCGCCGCCTGGTCCGCCGAGGCGAGGATGCCGACCTGCCGATAGATGCTCTTGCGCCAGGCTCGGCCGCGCGGCGCTGGCGTGCCGCGATTGTCGACGCTCATCACCAGATAGCCTTGCTGGGCGAGCATGTTGTGCCAAAGGAAGCGCCGGCTGTCCCAGCGGTCCAGCACGGTCTGCCCCGCCGGCTCGCCGTAGACGTGGAAGAGGACGGGATACTTCTTGGCCGAATCAAAGCTGGGCGGCTTGATGCACCAGCCATCGAGTGCCGTTTCTGGATCGATGTTGACGCGAAAGAACTCGGACGGCCCCAAACGCAGCGTGTCGAGTTTCTTCTTCAGTATGGCGTTGTCGGCCAGCGTCTTGACCACCTTGTGATCGGGCAGATGAATCAACTCGGTGATCGGCGGGCGCGTGAAGGTCGAATAGGTATGCACGGCCCAGTGGGCGTCCGCGGAAATCGAATAGGTGTGCGTTCCTGGCTGGTGCGTCGGAGTGATCCGCTCGATGCTGCCTCCCTTTAAGGAAACGCGGAAAAGATAGCGTTGCGTCGGATTGTCCGGTGACGCCTGGAAGTAGATCCAGCCGCCTTTTTCGTCGATCGCATCGATGTGGGTGACGTCAAAGGCGCCTTTGGTGAGTTGGGTCGGTTTTTCGCCGATCAAATAGATGTGTCGCCAGCCGTCGCGTTCGCTCAGCCAGACGAGCTTCTCCTTGTAGCCGATCCAGCGAAAATCGTTGTTATTCTCGACCCAGGCGGCATCGGTTTCGGCAAACCACTTCTCGGCTTTGCCGGACTTCGGATCGGCGCGGAGCACGTTGTTGGTGTTTTGCAGACGATTGAACTGCTGGACGACGATTCTGTCGCCGGCCCACTCCATCTTGGCGAGGTAGTGCTCGCGCGGATCGCCGGGGATATCGAGCCAAGTAGTGTCGCCGCCACCGATGCCGACGACGCCGATGCGTGCCGCCGAGTTCTTTTCGCCGGTCTTCGGGTAGCGAATAGTGATCAGCTTGGCGTACGGCCCATCGCCGCTGTTGGTGATGTGAAACTCTTTGACTCCGTCGCAGTCGAGCTGCCAATAAGCAATCGATCGGCTGTCGGGGCTCCAGCGAAAGCCGTTGCGAAGGGAAAGTTCTTCTTCGTAGACCCAATCGAAGGTGCCGTTGATGAGCGTGTCGGAGCCGTTCCTGGTCAAAGGCGTGACGCGAAATTCGAGAAGGTCCTGCACGTAGAGGTTGTTCTTGTGCACGTAGGCGACATGTTTGCCATCGGGCGAGAAGGTAGCGAACTGGGTGGTGGATGGAGGATTATCGCCGCCGAGCTTCTTGATTTGCCGAGTCGACAGGTCGAGCACCCAGTAATCGCCGCGGGCGTTCGTGCGCCAGACGCGTTTGCTGTTGGTGTAAATCAACATGCGTGCGCCGTCGTGGGATAGCTCATAGCCCTCGACGCTGAGCGGCCTGTTTTCCCCGGCCGGGATCAACCAATGATCGGGGACGAGGATGTCTGTCTTTTTCGAAGCGGGATCGATGCTCAGGAGTTCCTGGCCGCGTTTGGTCGCTTCGAGGGCGACGAACGCGGGGCCCTGTTTTCGCCAGCGCAACGCCGGCGGCCGTTCCGCTTCGAATTCGCCGGAGTTGAAGATGCGATCGACGGTCAAGACCGCGGGATCGCCCGTAAACGAAGGCTTGACTTTCTTGAGTTGCCCTTCGACGTTCGGCGCAAGCGCCAGAAGAATGAGAGCGACTCCGAATCCAAGGTGCCAATAGCCGAGTTGTTTTCGCATCGTGAACATTCCTGGCGTTGCCGATGTTGCGCTGAATTGAAGCGTGCAAAGTGATTGTAACGGTTTGCCCGTCAATGGCACGGCGCGGGAATGGGATTCAGAGCCTGAAGCGTGAGCGAAGAGTATGGTTTCCTTCGCTTACGCTTCAGGCTCTGACGGTAAGACGGCGTGATTCACTCCCAGCAACCGATCTCCATCGCGTTCGGCTGGCTTCACTGCTCATACCTCTTCGAGCGAATGGTGCCCGTCTCGGCGTCGATCACATAGTGCGGCCCGCCGCCGTTTGCCCGCTTGTTTTTCAACTCATAATCGATGTGCCAACCATCGTCCTGGAGTTTGACGCGAATGTAGTACGGCGTCAAGTCGCGGTACACCTTTTCGGCATCAAGGCGCGCCGTGCGAAGTGCTTCATCGCTCGTGATAGAAACCGTAAATGTCGGCATGGCAACCACTCCACAACATATTTCAATTATGGAGGATAGCCCGGTCCGCCTGCAAGGCCGCCTCGGCGGTTGTCGGGGCCTGAAACGTGGAATCCACCATCGGCGCGGATCAGATCTGGGACGTCGTGCAACGCGCCGACGATTTCATCATCCTCGCTCGGGCCTGGCAGCCAGCCCTCCGAAGTCGGGTCTGGATGCGTATGGAATTTCGCGACAACTACGGAACCCGAAAGGACTGGAGGCGATCCAAGGTCGATGGCAGCAGCAACTCCGGGCGATTGTCGCTGGACCGATATCTGCCCAGTAGCGGTATCCATGAAAATCCACCCGCCTTCATCATGGCGCAACAATGGATCGGCGGGTTGCGAATCGATCCATGCCTGTTCAATCGCCTGAACGACGATCGTGTTCGCGAGAAGTTCCGCGGCCGTCGGGGCTTGAAGAGGCATGGCGCATCATTCTTACAGCAACTCGTGGATCGGCGTCGGATCATCCAGAACATTGACCGGGCGGCCGCTGGGGTCGAGGAGTTGGATGCGCGGGTCGATGCCGAGGACGTTGTAGATGGTAGAGTGGATGTTGCACGGCGTAATAGGCCGCGAGTGGGGGCGTTCGCCGAGGCGATCCGTGGAGCCGACGATGGTGCCGCCGCGGACGCCACCGCCGCCCATGAGCCAAAACATGGCGTTACCCCAGTGATCGCGGCCCGGCGTTCCCATCGAGCGCGGGGCGCCGCCGTTGCCTCCGTCGTTCATCCTTGGCGTTCGGCTAAACTCACCGCCGAGCATGACGAGCACTTGATCCAGAAGGCCGCGTTCTTGCAGGTCGGTGAACAGGCCGTAGACGAGGCTGTCGACGATCGGCAACAAGCGTTCGTAACTCGGCTGCAAGTCCCAGTGATGATCCCAGCCGCCCAGATGAACGCCGACGAAGGTCGAGCCGGCTTCGACGAGACGTCGGGCGAGCAGCGTGCTCTGCCCCCAGCTATGGCGGCCATAGCGATCGCGCAAGCGTGGATCTTCGCGATTCATGTTGAACGCTTCCCGCGCGGCCGGGCCGGTGATGAAGTCGAACGCTTCCTGGGAATAGCGATCCATGGCCCTTGCTGTGCCGCTTTGATCGAGTTCGCGCAGCATACGGTCAAAGTGATTGTTGAGCGTGCGGCGATCTTCCAGGCGTTCGGGCGTCAAGCCGGCGGCGAGGTTCAGATTCTGGACGGTGAAGTTCGGGCTGCTCGGATCGCCACCGGTGTCGAACGGATTGTGGTGAGCGCCGAGCATGTGGCCGCCGAAGTAGCCGGGGGTCAGGCCGATTGACGAGGAATGCGGAACGCCGACATAGCCGGGCATGCCGCGCCGGCGAGCGCCGACTTCGCGGTGAACGATGGCGCCGATGCTGGGGAAGCGTTGCATGTTGTTGACGCCCGACACGCCCATATTCTTGGTGGTGAGCATGCGATGCCCGCCGGCGAAGTGATCGCCGGTGTCGTGGTGCAGCGAGCGGACGACGGAGAACAGGTTCGTGATGCGCGCCTGCTTGGGATACATCTCGGTGATGTCAAAGCCGGGAACGCGGGTGCGGATCGGCCGCCAGATGCCGGCGTATTCGGTCGGGGCGTTGGGCTTCATGTCGTACATGTCCATGTGCCCGGGTCCGCCGTCGAGCCAAATCAGGATGACGGACGTGTTCCGCGATCCGGCTTGCTGCGTGGCGCCCGCGGCAAACGGCAAACCCATTGCCGCTAGCCCAGCGGCGCCGAGCTTCAGAAACGAACGCCGGCTCAGACCATCGCAATATTTGCCAGCACCGCCCAGATCGAGATTGAACATGGACTTCCCCCGTCGCGGATAGAAGACGCCGATTCAGGTATCGGCAAACTCGGTAGGCCGAGTGTAGTTTAGCATCATGCGACAACTGGAGAAAGAGGATTCGCCGAAAACGCGCTCATTTTCCACCATCTCAAGGACCGACTCGGATTGTCAACCGAGGTGAAATTGCCTACATGAGTGCAGCTTCAAGGAGGCATTCATGCGACAAATCGCAACAGCGGCGATAATGAACGCCATCGTTTGTGCGGTCGATCACGCTCAGGCCGACAGCACGGAGCGGCTCGACCTAAGGTCCGTTCCAGTTGGCGCGGAACGGAAGTACGATGGCCCCGCGTTCGCATTCGGGATTTCGCGCCTACCTTGAAGCATGTCTGAAGGGCCGCAGCGTCTCCGCCAAGGAAGCGATGCGAAAACTGAAGTAGACAAGTGTTGATCGTCACATCCGCGGCCAATGGTCCTTGTTGGCGAGGAACCACGCGTAGGTCGAGCGAATTCCGTCCTCCAGGCCGATGCGCGGACGCCAGCCGAGCTCGGTGATGCGGCTCACGGCGAGTAACTTGCGCGGCATGCCATCGGGTTTGCTCGGGTCCCACCCGATTTCGCCTTGATAGCCGACGATGTGGGCGACGAGCTCGGCAAGTTCGCGGATGGAGAGGTCCTGGCCCGTGCCGACGTTGATGATGTCGCTGGCGTCGTATCGTTTCATCAGGAGGTGGCAGGCGTCGGCGAGGTCGTCGACGTGCAGGAATTCGCGGCGCGCATTGCCGGTTCCCCAGAGGGTGACGCGTGTGCCGCGGTCCTTCGCAAACGCTTCAGGCTCTGACTGTTTTGCATCATGGAACCTCCGGATCAGCGCCGGTAAGACGTGCGACGACGCAAGCGCAAAGTTGTCGCACGGGCCGTAAAGGTTCGTCGGCATGACAGCGATGAAGTTGCAGCCGTACTGCTTGCGGTACGCTTGAGCGAGCCGAATGCCGGCGATCTTGGCGATGGCGTACGGTTCATTGGTCGGCTCGAGCTTGCCGTCAAGAAGATACTCCTCGCGCATCGGCTGCGGCGCGTGTTTGGGGTAGATGCACGAGCTGCCAAGAAACAAGAGTTTCTTCACGCCGTGGCGATGGCTGGCGGCGAGGACGTTGTTCTGGATTTGCAGATTGGACAGAAGAAAATCGACGGGGAAGTCGGCATTGGCCTGGATGCCGCCGACCTTGGCCGCCGCAAGCAGGACTTCGTCGGGACGCTCCTCGGCGAAGAAACGTTCGACGGCTTGAGCGTCTGTGAGATCCAGAGCCGCGCGGCGCCGCACCACGATCGCCCGTTGGCGATCTTGCTCGAAACGCCGAACCAGCGCTGACCCGACCAACCCACAGTGGCCGGCGATATACGTCTTGCGAACGTCGGCCACGCGGGTTCCCTCCGCTGGCAGGAGTCAGAAGTCAGAGGTCAGGGATCAGGAGCCAGGTTTCAGACAGTAGAGTCACTGGTAGGCATCACGCATAAGACGCTTGAAATCAGCAAGCACAGATTTGCCGGCCACAATTCTGACTTCTGATCCCTGACTCCTGAGCCCAGATGTACTTACTTCAGCGAGAGCTTGGTGAAAAACAGATCTCGCGTTTGCGACGCGATGAGGGGGCGCCATTCGTCATGGACTTTGTCCCGACGAAATGAAGTTCGGAGCGTCGCCAAATAGTATTCGTGTCCATTCGGGAAGGCGATTGCCTGCGGAACACTCATGTTGACGGCAAATCCCGCGGCGTGTAACCAGGGATGCAAGAATTCGTCCTTCAGATCTTTCGCGCCGGCGCCGTCGTAATAGTGAATCAGATCGATGTCGCCGTACCGTTGTCGAGCCGGCAATATCTCGCGCAACATCTGCTTGCTGGGATCTTTTTCTTGCTCTAGCTTACCGACGACGTGATATTGTGCGATAGCGTCGAGGCCCGGCGACATCGACCAGAAGGCGCCGATCTTGCCCCCGAGCGTGAGGGCCCGCTTGAACTCATCGCCACGGTGTTTTTGCGATAAGCCGAGATATATCTGGTACATCTCATAGGTCTCGTCCTGCATCGTCGTCACTTGAGCAAAGCGTGGGAACTTGAGGCAGGCGTGCGTGTACAGCTTCCACCCCTCTTCGTAGATGGCCAGGAGCCGATCCGTCGGGTCGTATTTGCGCAGGCGCTCGGCGGTGAAAAGATGCTTGCGAGCTGTCGCCGTGATAGCGTCCGCCTCGGCCTCGGACTGGTCTATGAATGCATCGATATTGGACAGGTTTCGATAATACTCGCTGTTATAGAGCTTCACATGCGCGTCAAAGCTGTCTTTGAGTTTGCCTTGACGCCATTCCGGCTTGACGGGCGGAATCTGCCCCGGTTGCAGGTTCTCCTGTTTCCGGATGATGGAAGCGAGGGCCGTGAGCTGGCTGACTTCCGCCGGCGACAGGTAAAAGCCGTTCTTCACGCCGTAGTCCCGGTACGCTTCAAAGCCGCGCTGCCAGGCGACACGGGAGTGATAAATGCTATCCGTTCCATAAGTGTGTTCCTTGAGCCCGATTCCCTGTCGACGCGCCCAGACGTGGAACGCGGGCTGTGCATTCCAGCCGTCGGAATCAAAGAACCCTTCCGAGTTCAGGGCTTCCGCGAAGTAGACTTGCGCGCGGGCCGGGTAGCCGCGAAACAACTGTGTGACAATTCCCTTGGGAGCGCGATAGCGCATCTTGTCGTAGGTCGGCTGCCCGACGTTTGCACCACGGTTCGGCGGAGGCAGCGGCTCCTGAGCGAACTCGTACCACGTGCGGCAAACCAGGAACACGTCGACCGGCTCGCGCAGCCGATCCGGCGACCGCGGGTCGAGCAGGCCCACGCGCGGCAATGGCAAGATCGGGAAACGCTCGCGCGGATCGGCCTTCAGCTCCGACGGCGTCTCGGTCGCCACGTTGGCCTTGTCGAGCGGATCATAGAGACTCGGAATTCCCTGATTGTCGGATAGGAACTGCACGATCTGCTCGTCCGACAGGCTGCGCTGCTCGTGCAGCCGTCGAATCAAACGCGGGTGTTCCTGGCAGAACTTGGCCAACGCGTCGAGATTGACTTGCTGGTTGGCGCCGGGCAGCCGAAAGCGATCGGGGTGGCGTTTGATCGGATTGATACAGCTGAGCTCCAGAAGGGAGCGCATGGTCAAGCGTTCGTCGCTGTTGCCGATCTTGAGCTGATAAATGAAGCCCATGAAATGCCGTAGCTCCGGATTGCCGGGAATGACGATACGATCCGGGTCGGTCGCGAGCTTGGTCTGTTCGACGTAGCCGCTATTTCGGCGTTCCCCCTCGGCGAGGAGGGCGAGGCCGCGGCTGATGTAGAAGTACTTGTCGCGCGTGCGGTCGCACTCGACGGAGACATTGAAGGCGATGTTCCAGCTCTGGTACAGCCAAGGGGTGATGAAATAGGGCTGCAACTTGGTGATGGTGTTGACGATGAGCTCGACCTCGTTCCATTCGCTGCGTTTCTGGGCCTCCATGGCGTTGTACCACAGGTAGGTGACGACCAGGCCGCGCGAGCCGCTCAAGGAGAGCATGACGGCCGAACTGGTCAGGTCCGCCTGCCCGCGCACCGTGTGAATCAATTGCAGGCGAGTAGCCTGCGGCTTCAGAATAAACTCGCGATGAATGAGCGAGATGGTGAACAGAACCAGTATCGCGCCGAAATAAAACACCTTCTGCTGGCGCGCTTGTTGCAAGACCGATGTGGACATGACTTCCTCCATCCTCTGGCAGCACAACGGTTCCCGTAGGGTGCGTGCAACGCACCGTTCGGCAGGCGTTATGCGTTCCACGCACTCTACTGCGGATTGGCAATCTCGCGGTATTTCATCAAGTAATACGCCAAGATCGCCCACGGAACGAGATAGGCGATCAGCCCCACGCCATTGTCCAGGAGCAAGAGATCGCTCCAACCGATGTCGAACCCGTTGGCCACAAACTGGTAGAGATCGTGGCGATTTACGTCGGGTATCAGGTTCATCAGGCGGCCGACCCACCAGCTAAAGAAACGATCCATGACCTGGACGATGCTGGCCGTGGGCGTGCCATCGACCGGAGCGGACGGCGTCATGCGGGTGGCGAGGCGAATGAACGATTGACCCGGTCCGCCGCCTTCCACCTGCCCTTCCGCAATCTGCATGAGGTATTGGCGATTCATGCCCGCGACGTAATAGAACAAGGTCAACAGCAAGCTGATGACGCCGCTGAAGTAGGTGCTGCACGCGACGGCGACGCCCAACACGAGCATGTGCGTGCACCAGAGGCCGAACACGCCCTTGTAGTAATTCTGCCAGAACGGCTGCTCCGATACGACCAGATACAAATCCTGCGCGGCCACGCCAACCATTTGCGCCTGCTCGGATTCATCGGCGCTGACGAAGATTCTCACCGCGGGGATGAGGTTGTTATCCGGTCCTTTGCCGCCCGCATCGCTGGTAAGGGCCTTGAATTCCTGGGCAGGAATGGTGAAGCGTTGCGTGTGAAAATCGGTCACCATCTGCGCGGCGACGTGGATCACCTGGAACCGCTGGATGACCTCGACTTCAATGGCGGCGTACTCTTTCTTCTCTAGTTCGGCGTACTCCTCGTCGAGTTTTTCTTGCACTTCCTTGGACTTGCCTTGCTTATTTGTCGCCAAGGCGGCCGCGGCTTCTTCGAGCAGCTTGTCCTTGGCGGATTTCAGCTTCTCCCGTGTCTTGCGCATCTCGTCGAGCACGCCGTCCAGCTCGCGCGATTGTTGGCTCGGGTCCATGTTGGCGAACTTCTTCTTTGGATTCACCAGCGTGAAGCTGCAGAACACGCCTTTGTCTTCCTGGCCCTTGGATAACCGGAAAATATCGAAGGAATACTCAAACACGACGCCCGTGGTGCGCGCCTTCACCTCCGAAGGGAAGTCGTAGAAGTCCCAGATGGCGTACTGGCGCACCGGTTGACGGTTTTGTTTCGTCGGGCCCTTAATGTAGCTGCGATAGCTCCACTCACGGCCGACGTTCTCGCCTTCGCGTGAGCTTTTAGTGCCCACGAAGTGGAGCATCCCATAATGGGAGACACGCGCTTTGTCGCTTTCGAATGCGGCGTCCTCGTTTACACCGCGCAGCACATAGACCAAACTCAAGGACGACGCGACCAGCAATCCAATCGTGAGCAACGCGCCGTAACCGAGGAATCGCCCAAGGACGATCTCAAATTTCTCGACCGGCTTGGTCACGATGGTGTGGATCGTGTTGTTCTCCACATCGTTCGGTATGCTGAACGCCCCCAACAGGCCCGCGAGAATCAGACAGAGCAGACTCATCGACAGGTACACGACGCGCACATATGACCGAAGTTGATCCTCCGGTTTGTACGTGATGAACCAGCCGGCGAACAGGAAAACTAACGCGATGGCGCCGAAAACCCAGATGACCCGGCCACGAATCGCTTCCTTCCAGCTCAAGAGGGCGACGGCCCAAATGCGCCCAAAAGCAATGCGGGATAACAAATCGACCACGACCGGCGCCAGCACCACCACGAGCGCAAACGCTCCGCTGGCTGTGAGAATCCAATCCCCGATGGTGGGCGGCTGCATCGGATGCTCGCGCGGCAGGAAGCGCTCGCGCACCCACGGAAGGCTGAGTCGGCTTCCCGTCCACATCAGCACCATGGCCGTATAGCCAACCCCGGCAATCATCACGCACGCCTGAAGAACGGGGACCAGCGCCTTGAGGCGATCTCCAAAGTCCCAGAAGGTGAACTCATTGAGATCGCGATGCAGCCGCCGGGCCACGACAACGAGCACGATCCCCACGAAGGCGATGGCGCCGGCATTCTGCACCCACGTATTCAGCCCATCCAAGAGGTTGTGCCAAAGCAGCGGAACCCGCTCCAGAATAATGCTCGCGAACAGCATAGAAGTTCACTTGTAGGTGGATTTAGGCGCGGTTCGCAGAGCCGCGCGATTCCGCAAACCGCCGCTAATCGTCTTTCGTGTCGTCATTCGTCCGGGCGCGACCTAGAGTCTATCCGGCAAGCCACGTGTGACACGTTGAAAACGTGCCCCACGTGGCTTGCCGGATAGACTCTTACTTCTTGATATTTACGTCCGCTGGCTCGGCGGGCTTACCGTCTGGCGCGGCGCCGGGCGTCTCCGGAGCGGCGTCGGGCATATAGCGTCGACCGGGATGCGCCTGGCTCTCTTCGATAATGCGCAAGAAGAGTGCTTCCAGCGTCGTCGTCGGATGGCCTATGAATTCCAATTTCCCGCCATGCTTGGCCAGCACCTCTTCCAGATCCTTTTTCAGTTCATCGTTCAGTTGCACGCCCGAAGCGCGCAGCTCCAAGCGCATCACGTCTTCAAGTAGATTCTTGACACTGTCGAGCTTGCGCAACTCGCCGTCGCTGAGGATCGCCACGCGATCGCAGATGTCCTGCACGTCCTCCAGGCGATGGCTGCACATGATGATCGTCTTACCTTCGTCACGCAGCTTGATGATCAAGTTTTTCATCCAGCGCGTGCCGAGCGGATCCAAGCCTGAAGTCGGCTCGTCGAGAATGACCAGTTCGGGATCGTTGATCAACGCTTGTGCCAAGCCGATGCGCTGGCGCATGCCTTTGGAGTACTCTTTGAGCACGCGCTTCTTGTCGTTGGCCAGGCCGACGGTTTCGATGAGCCGTTCGGAGCGTTCGCGACGCGTGTCGGCATCGAGATTGAAGAGTCGGCCGTAGAAGTCGAGCGTTTCCTCCGCGTTCAAAAAACGATAGAGGTATGATTCTTCGGGGAGGTAGCCGATGCGTTCGTTTTTCTGGACTTCACCGGACGGCATGTTGAAGACGAGCGCATCGCCGTCGGTGGGGAACAAAAGGCCCAAGAGGAGCTTGATGGTCGTGGTTTTGCCGGAACCGTTTGGGCCGAGCAACCCGAAGATTTCGCCGCGATAGACTTCCAGGTTCAGAGCGCGGAGGGCGACTTTCTTCTCTCGGCCCCAGAAATCGCGATAGATCTTTGTCAACTTGCGTGTGACAACGACAGGTTCTTTGCTGGCCATGAGTCGGCCACCTCGGGTTAGGTGTACACGGGTCGATACGCGCCTGCCTCATTTACGCAAGGCCGGCGTCGACCGTTCACGATTGGACTTCTTTTTGTGAGATCGGGGGCATCTTACGCATCGGGCAGGGGTTTTGCAAGAACGGGCTTGCTGATGCTTCGATGATTCGTAAGGTATTGAGGGCGGCTCGTCTGCGTCACCATCACGCGGAGCGTTAGTCATCACGCTCCGCGTGATGGTGGCGCACACGGGCCGCCTCTTACGTTGTTAAGGAGTGTGCCACGATGAATGGGCGACCGCGAACCAAGGCGTCGAAGAAACGCCGATTGTTGGTGAAGAAAGAACGCCGCGAAAAGAAGACGCTTAGCCGCGTCATGCCGATGCTGTCGCGACCGAAAAAGATCGGCGTCTAGCATAGCCCCGCCTCGTAGAGTCGGGCGCAGGCATTCACGCCTGCGTCGGCATGTGATTGACGAAATACGTCTGCCAGGCCTGGATATGGTCCACCATCAAGCGTGATGCTGTATTCCCGTCCCGTTTCTCCAGCGCGTCCAGAATCTGCAGATGTTCCCGTAGCGCGGTCTGCAGCCCATCGACCGTCGTCGCCAGCTTGTTGAATCCGCGATGCAGCAAGCGATAGCGGACGATGTCTTGCCAAAGCCGGGGGCTGCCGCTGGCCTTGGCGATGGACTCGTGAAATTCCTCGTCAAAGTCGGCCCAGCGCGCGATGTACTCGGCACTGTCGGAATAGTTCTTCAGCGATTCGCCGACGCTGCGTAGACTAGCCAAGCTGGCGTGTTCGATCCGATTGGCGGCGCGTTTGGCAGCCTCCCCTTCCAAGAGTTTTCGCATTTCGAAGATGTCGTACAGGTCGTCGCGGTTGAAGGTGGTGATGACCGCGCGTCGCCCGGCGCGCTGCTCGACGAGCCCGTCCTTTGCCAGCTGGCGCATCGCGTCATGCACAGGCGTTCGACTTACTTCGAGCTGCTTGGCAAGCGATACTTCGCTGACAATCGCGCCGGCGTGCAGTCGGCCCGAGATGATCGCTTCCAGAAGCGTCTCGTAGACGGCATCCGATAGTCGAGCGCTTTCCACGCGTCCCTGAAGTTTCAGGGGTGTGTTCATGATGGGACCTTCTTCTTCGAGAGAAATGTCCCTGAAATCGTATGATTTCTTGCGATTTGGTTCAATGTCTGCCTGCGCATAGCGCCTGCGTCGCGCGAACGCTAAAAGAATAGCTAGTACCAGAGGTCAGAAGTCAGAGATCAGAAGTCAGATAGGTGAATCCTGCCGGTGACCGAAAACTTGCGACGTCCGACGCTGGTCTCTGACATCTGACTTCTGACTTCTGGTACTAGGCCTGAAAATGACTTCGCAGTTTCTGAATTGCCTTGTACTTCTCGTCGCTGACGCGCTCAGGCGTCATCGACAGTTCGGCCGCAATGTCTGAGACGTTGTGCCCGTCGCACAAGAGTTGCAAGATGCGTTGCTGCCGGACGCTCAGGACACGCTGGGCGGCTTCGTTGACGGCTGCGCGGTCCTCGTTGCGCTCATGTGCTAGTTGCCCCCGTGAGTCGGCGACCAACTCGGGCAGCACGGCCGACTGCCAACGGCCCCGCTGATGGCGTTTCTTGACGGCGTCGATGGCACGAATGAACTCGCGGCGTTCTTCCGTCTCATTCGCAAACATGCGCTCCCACGACTTGGCCGGCACCGTTCGCAGTAATCGCGTGAATACCTCCTGCGTACAGTCACCCCACTGATCCTGCGGAACTCGGGCGTTGCGCCAGCAGGCGGTGCAATAGCGGCTCACATTAGTTATGGCGCGTGGCGAAATCGCGTCGGCGTTCGCGACCGATTCAGGCCCCATGGCCGCCAGGGCCGTGCCGAGCACGACGGCCATCAGGTACGGGCGGTGAGTCTTGCTGGTGAGGGTGCTTTTCATAGTGCCTCCGCGCGGGATTTCCATACATCCCATTATAACGACATGATCGGGCCAGAATCTCGCCTCGATCTTTGCAGCAATTGAAAAAAAGGTAGGTCAGGCTTTCGAGATCAACCTGGGCGAATACGCTGCACGCAAGAGGAGACGGAGGAAGAGTAGGAGTATGATTAGGAAGAGGATTACGAGGAAGATTAAGAGAAAGATTGTGAGTTGATCCTACTCTTCATCTTAACGCGGCTATCGCCGCAACCGCAGGGAATTAACGACAAAGGCGTTTTGCATATCAATGGTTGTTACCAAGC
>Ga0194132_10003856_pt1 | contig 26122 bp, 14 predicted proteins | sample TA2KigOf80mmetaG_FD_148612 | JGI IMG/M metagenome (GOLD analysis project Ga0194132, IMG submission 148612) | Freshwater microbial communities from Lake Tanganyika, Tanzania - TA2015054 Kigoma Offshore 80m | ecosystem: Environmental > Aquatic > Freshwater > Lake | place: Tanzania: Lake... | reverse complement strand
TTGAACGACCTGACCCGCGATCAGATGGCGCTGGGAGCCGTCAACAGCCAACTGGTGGAGAATCCGTTCTTCGGAGTGATCACCGACCCCACGAGTCCCCTCAGCCAGCGAACCGTCACGCGGGGACAACTCATTCGCCCGTATCCACAATACACGCAGGTCACGACTGTGAACCCGAGCATCGGCAACTCGATGTACCACTCGCTCCAAATGCGCGTCGAGAAGCGATTCGCCACGGGCTTCACGGCTCTGGGCGCCCTGACCGTTGCCAAGAACATCAACGACACCGGACAGGACGCGTCCGGTCCCAGCGCCGGCATCCTGGATCACTACAACCTCCGGCTGGAACGCTCGCTCGATCCGCAGGACGTCTCGAAGCGCCTGGCGCTGTCCGGCCTCTATGAGCTACCGTTCGGTCGCGGCAAGCTCATCGGCAGAAATATGTCGCGGTGGGCCGATCTGCTGATCGGCAACTGGCAGGTCAACGGGATCGCCAGCTTCCAGAGCGGCTTTCCGCTGATCATGGGATCCATTGGCGGTACGCGTCCCAACCGGATCAGCACCGGGTCCAAGCTCACGGGCCCGGCACAGGAGCGCCTGACACGCTGGTTCGACACCTCGGCCTTCGCTGTGCCGGCAGCCTTCACTTTCGGCAACAGCTCCCGGACCACGCCGGACTTCCGTACACACGGCACCGCCAACTTCGACCTGTCTCTCTTCAAGAATTTCCCGCTGAGGGAATCGGTCCGCGTGCAGTTCCGTTTCGAAGCGTTCAACGCTTTCAACCGCGTGCAGTTCGCGGCGCCCAACACTACAGCCGGCAACAACGCGTTTGGGCAGATCACGGCGCAGCAGAACACGCCACGCCAGCTTCAGGTGGCGCTGAAGATCCTGTTCTAAAGCCATGAACCGTCGAACGTTTGCAAAGGCATCCGGCCTCACCGCTCTGGGCTCCAGCGCCGCCCCCGCGCAAAAACTCTCGCCTCCGCGCAACGGCTGGCAGCCCTTCCTCACCACCAGCGACCCCAACTTGAGCCGCGCCTTTCGCATCGCCTGTGGCGACCTCCAGAGCAACATCGTGCCCTGGCCGGCCATCTCGTCGCTGCCGATTCCGCTCCCGGCGAAGAAGTGGGAGACGCTGTCGCAGCGGATTATCCAAGTGGCCGGTACGCGCGAAGTGATCCCGTCGCCGCTGTCGTTCTTGCTGTCCGGTTTGGATTACGGCCTCTATTCGTTTGACGTGATGATGCATGCGTGGGACGGGGCAAGCTTTCTGCATCCTGAGGCGGTCACCGGATCGCTGCTGGCAAACCTGCTTCCCGACGACCCGGGTCTGCGGGCCGACTACTGGATCTCCGGGTTTGGCTGGACGCTCGGGGCCTGGCAGCATTATTTGTGTACGGGCAACCGGCCATTTCTGAAGGTCGCGCTCACCGCTACACTGGCGGCCTTTGAGCACATGGAGCGCGAGGAATTCGATGCCAAGCTGAATCTCTTTCGCGGCGCGGCCGTAATTGGCGATGGCATTTCGTCTTACCCCGACTTCTGGGTGAAGGACACTCCCGGCGTGGGACACATCCGCAAGTGGCCCGAACACCACCCCGAACACAAGGTGCCCACGGGTATGGGCTTGCCGATGCATGTGCTCTCCACCAATTGCGTGAACTATCAGGCCTACGTCATAGCGGCGCTGATGCAGCGCGAACTGGGACTTCCCGTGGACAAGTCGCTCGCACAAAAGGCGGACCGCTTGAAAGCGGCGATCAACCGGCACTTCTGGCGCGAGGACGCTGGGCTCTACCGCTACATCGTGGATCCGTTCGGCGGCAGCGATCAGCAGGAGGGCTTCGGCCATACGTTCGCCATTCTCTTCGGCATCGCGAGCCAGGAGCGGGCCACGAGAATCTTCGAGGGCCTGCACATCACGCCGCACGGGATTCCGCTGAACTGGCCAGTTTATCCGCGCGACGCCTCGGCGGACGGCATGTCGTTCGGGAATCACAACGCCACCGTCTGGCCACCCGTGTGCGGCCTTTGGGCTGAGGCAGCCGCCCGCCACAGCCGCATGAACCAATTCGCCCTCGAGCTGAAGTCGATGGCCGACCGCGCCTGCCGTGACAATCAGTTCGCCGAAATTTACCATCCCGTCACCGGCGAAATCTACGGCGGCATTCAGGAGAGCCGCACCGCCCGCGCGGGCCTCGCCATGCGCGCCTTTGTGGAAGCTCGTCTGGGCGGGACGGGAGAGGTGACGCCCGAAGCACTGACGAAGCTTTTTCCGCCGGAGGCCAGCAAGCCCGGCATCAATCGCTGGCAGGCCTGCGGACGCAACACCTTCAGCGCCACGGCCTACTTACGCACGGTGTTGCACGGACTGATCGGCATACGGATGCAGCCCAGTGGGCTCACCTTCCAGCCTTGCGTTCCGCCGGGCCTCGGCCCAATCGTACTCCAGAACCTGCCGTATCGCGGCGCACTGCTCCAGATCGAAATCACGGGCGCAGGCCAAACGGTGCGCAGGCTGACGATCAATGGCCGTGAAGCCAAGAGCCTGCCCGCCACATCCACCGGAAACCAGGTGCTGAAGATCGAAGTGGTGTCGTAAGATCGAGTTTCAGGTGACAATGAAGCGAACCAACGGGACCACCCTCTCCGACTTGGCCTACGCGTCCATCCGGACAGCGATTCTCGAAGGCCGTTTGACGCCCGGGACACCGCTCTCCCGGCGCAAGTTGGCCGATGGTTTGGGCATGAGCGCCGTTCCCGTGGGCGACGCCATCGCACGCCTGGAGACGGAGGGCCTGGTGGAAAGCCGTCCGCGTGCCGGCACGCGGGTCCGCCTTGCCACGGCGGAAGAGATCCTCGGCAACTATGTTCTCCGTGAAGCGCTGGAGACGCATTCGGCGCGGCTTTTTGCCGAATCGGCCACTGCGGCGCAGCGCAAGAGTCTGTTGCGCGCCGCCGAGAAGCTCGACCTCACCTACAACGCCCTCGCACGGAAGGCATCCGTTTCTCCGGAGCGCAGCGCGGCCGTCGAGCGCCTGCACATGGATTTCCACATGTTGGTCGCGAAAGCGGCCGGCATCCCGGTGCTCATGAGCGCGATCGAGCGAAGCCGCGTGCTTCTCTTCAACTGGTTGTTCTCACGAAGCCCGGCCTTCCAGCCGTTTCCGGAGCGCTGGCACCGCGACTTGGCCGGGATCCTGGTGAGTGGCACTCCGAGTGCGGCGGCCGAGGCCATGCGCCTGCACGTGCGCTTCCGTCTCGACGAAGTTGTCGCCCGGTCTCGAACGCTGGCCGCCGAGCCGGCGCGCATGTCGCGCGGCCCCCAACGCGCCAATGGCCGAGGACGGCCGTGAGACGTCTCAGCCTGTTTTTGAACGTAACGCTCCCGATGACGCGCGCCGTTGTGGTGCTTGCGTGCTTCGTTTCCCAGCATGCGGACGGGCAAAGTCTCGTACCCGCCGTTTGCGGCGGCTGTCACAATGCGCGAAATGCGATGGGCGGGCTCGATCTCGCCATGCTGCCAGGGCGATTCGATGATCGGGCGATTCGGGACCGGTGGATCCGCGTGCATGACCGCGTGGCCAAGGGCGAAATGCCGCCCAAGGGCGTGCCCTTTTCCGAGGCGCAGCGCACGGCCATGCTAGAGCCTTTGCGCCGCGCGATCCACGCGGCCGACTTCGCTGAGGTCCTGCGTGACGGCCGTGGTCCCTTGCGCCGGTTGAATCGCGATGAGTACGAGCAGAATCTGCGCGATGTGCTCCAGTTACCTGACCTCGACATCCGCGACGTGCTGCCGGAGGATCGCGAGGGCCATCGCTTCAACAAGGCGGCCGAAACGCTTGACATGTCGCGGGTGCAACTCACGGCCTATCTCGACGCCGCCGAGGCCGCCCTGCGTCAAGCCACGGCCCCTGAACCAAAGCCTCCTCCCATGGTGAAGTTTCGCGCCGTGGGCACGGCCCTGTTCCCGGAGAAAGTCACGTTCGGCGAGCGCGAAGCGATGTTCTTCGCCCGGAACAACCAGGCGATCGATTCCAAACACCTCGATGCGTTCAAAGACGACCCCACCATCGAAATGGCGCTGTTCCGTTCTGCGCATTGGCCGTACTACGGCTATCCCAAGAAGTTCGTGGCCAAGCTGCCGGGCCAGTATCGCGTGCGATTCTCCGCGCGGGCGGTGGTGCAGCGGGAAGGCTATACGCTCGAGCCGGCGGCTCGACCAATACCGATGACCTTCCGTGCCCGCAAGCCATCCGGGCCCGATGTCTCCGGAGACGTGCGCGCGACCGGCGGTGTAATGGACATCCAGCCGGTTGCCCGGGAATTCGAAACCATCATCCATCTTCGCGAGCAGGAGACCTTCGAGTACAGTCCACTCGGCTTGCCCGTGCCGCTGGCGCGCAACGTGAAAGGCGGACCGCCCACCTATCGCTACCCTCCATTTCCCGAAGGCGGGCAGCCCGGCGTTGCCGTGCAGTGGCTCGAAGTGGAAGGGCCGCTCTCTCCGGCCACCTGGCCTCCACCTTCGCACCGCGTCTTGTTCGACGATCTCGGAGTGGGGCCCGCTCCGGCTCAGCCGAACGGCGCCGCACGCCGCCTGCTGCGGCGCTTCGCTGATCTTGCGGCGCAGGAACCGGTATCGGATGCGACGCTGGCCAAGTTTGAACAACTCGTACTAGCGAAGCTGAACAAGGGCGCGAAGTTCGACGAAGCGATGCTGGCCGGCTACAAGGCGTTCCTCAGTTCTCCGCACTTCCTCTACTTGCGCGAGCCAGAGCCAGCCGGGGACCACTTCACGATTGCCACGCGACTGGCGCACTTTCTCACCAACACGAGGCCCGATGCACAACTGACTCGCTTGGCACAGGAGCGCCTGCTTCGCCATGCCGCCACACTGCGCAGCGAGACCGATCGGCTCATTGCCAGCCCAGGTTTTGAGCGCTTTGTCCGCAACTTCACCGACTATTGGCTGAACCTCCGCCACGTGCGCCGCGATGACCCGGACATCCGGCTGTATCCCGAATACCGCTTCGATAACTACCTCGTCGAGTCGATGGAGCAGGAGACCCGCACCTTCTTCCAGACCATGATTCGCGACAATCTTCCTGCCGCTTCGGTGGTGACCTCGGATTTCATCTATGCCAATGACCGGCTCGCCAGCCACTACGGTCTGCCGCCCATGATTGGCTCGGCGATGCGAGCGGTGAAACTGCCGCCGGAGAGTCCTCGGGGCGGACTCCTCACGCAGGCGGCCATTCTGAAGGTCACCGCCAATGGAACCACGACGTCGCCGGTCATCCGCGGTGCATGGATCATGGAACGCCTCCTTGGTGAGCCGCCGCCACCTCCTCCGGCCAAGGTGCCCGCTGTGGAGCCGGACATTCGCGGCGCCAAGACGATTCGCGATCTGCTCGCCATGCATACCAAGATCGCCTCCTGCGCAGGCTGTCATGCGCGGTTCGACCCCGTTGGATTGGCTTTGGAGAACTTCGACATTCTCGGCGCATGGCGCACGCGCTACCGGGGCATGGAGGAAGGAGAAGCCGTGACAGGTATCGACCGCGCCGGCCACGACTTCGCTTACACACTCGCCGGCCCCGTGGATCCCAGCGGCAAACTGCTGGACGGCAAAACGTTCCGTGACATTCGCGAGCTCAAAGCGATCTTCGCCGCCCAGCCCCGGCAGCTCGCGCGCAATCTGCTGCATCAGTTCACCGTGTATGCCACCGGTTCGCCGATTCGCTTTTCTGATCGTCCTGACGTCGAAGCGATTCTCGATGCGCACGCCGCAACCGGATTTCGCGTGCGAGATCTGATCGTCTCGCTGGTGCAGAGCCCGATTTTCCTCGGCCGAACGGAGGTACAAAGGAAGCCATGAAGACCCGTCGCCGCTTCCTTCGCGCCGCGGGCGTGGCGCTCGCCACGCCGGTGCTCGACTGTTTCGCCGCGGACACCGGGCGCCGCATGCTGCTTATCTCGAACAATCTCGGTGTGTTGCCCAAGCCGTTTTTCCCGCAAACCGCCGGCCGCGACTATGCGTTGTCGCCCTACCTCGCCGCCTTGTCTGAATTCCGTAACGACTTCACCGTTTTCAGCGGTTTGTCCCATCCGGCCGTCGAAGGCGGCCACAGCACGGAGAACTGCTTTTTGACCGGAGCGCGCGGACCAACCAAAAGCGGCTTCCGCAATTCCATCTCGCTCGATCAATTCGCCGCCGAGAAGCTCGGGCAAGTCACGCGCTTCGCTACGCTCAATCTCGGCGTGAATATCGACAAAGCCAACCGGAGCCTTTCGTGGACGCGCGATGGCGTGTTGCTTCCCGCTGAGGACAGCGCCCCGGCGCTTTTCCGTAAGATGTTCGTTCAAGGCGAGCCAGACGAAGTGAAGCGTCAACTTCACCGCCTGGAAGAACGCGGCAGTATTCTGGACACGCTGCTCGACGACACGAAACAGTACAGCCGCACGCTTGGCCATGACGATCGCGCCCGGTTGGATCAGTACCTCACGTCGGTGCGCGAAGTCGAACAGCGGCTCCACATCGCTGGCGAGTGGGAAAAGCGGCCCAAGCCCGCCGCAGCCGTTCCTCCGCCCGCCGACATTCAAGACAAGAAGCTGTTCTTTGAGAAGTTCGACCTGATGCTTTCGATGGCTCGGTTGGCTCTGGAATCGGACTCCACGCGCATTGTCACGCTGATGGTGGATGCGTTTGCCACGCCGGTCTTCAAACTCCACCCTGACCAAGAGACCACCGACGGTTATCACAACCTGAGCCACCATGGGCAGTCCGCCGAGAAGCTGCGGCAGCTCGACGATGCGGACCGCCAACAGATGGCCTTGCTGCGAAAGCTGCTTGAGGGCTTGGCCGGAACCCAGGAACGCGGCCACCGCCTGCTGGATCGCACCATGGTCCTCTACGGCAGCAACATGGGCGACGCGAACACGCACGACAACACGAATCTGCCGATTCTGCTCGCCGGCGGCGGCTTTCGGCACGGGCAGCACATTGCGTTCCGCCGCGACAACAATACACCCCTTGCCAATCTGTTCGTCAGCATGCTGCAGCGGATGGGCGTCGAGACGGACGCTTTCTCCAGCAGCGCCGGGCGTATCGACAGCCTGGAGCAGCAGTCACCTCCCGTCTGACGCCGCTCCCAGGCAAAGAAATCCTCAACTCTGCCGACGCTACGCATCACTCAGTCGCAACCCCTCGCAACTGCTTAAACAAAAGCCGCCCAGCCACGCCCGGCGCAAGGCAGAAAGCTCGAAAAGCATCCACCATCGGGAACGATTCGGGGCTGATTGCGCCCCATCCGGAAAGTGACATCTTTCCTGTATCGCTGCTACCTCAATTCGATTATGCGGGAGGCTCTCGGTCTTCCGCGACCTGCGGGGGCGATTGTATCGCCAAGGAAGGCGGTGTAGAATTCCGTTCATGGGCCGTCAGGTTCGCCAATCGACGTCAGCCGCTGTCGCATCAAGGAAAGGCGTACTGGCGTGACGGACGTTGTCCCAACAGACGTGTTCACCCCAGCTTGGTAGGACAAAAGTGGGACAAACGTGCAGAACAAGTCAAAACGGGGCGAATCCAAGGAGAAGTGAACAAACAGACATCCCACGCTAGATCAACAACTTAGGGATTTCGAATGATCGCCGCCAAACTCTCGCAAACTAGGTTTTTCTGATTCTGGTTCTAGTTCTCGCGGGGAGGCGTATTGTGTGCGCCAGCGATCCAGTTCGACCGATCGACCAACTGTCCGCATGTCCTTCCATTCTTGCCCGGATTGCTACTTGTTGACGCGCTACCCGGAAGTTGGCCGTGCAGGTAGCGGCGGTTAGCCCCCAAGGAACGAGCCTCCCCCCTCCTCAATCCCCCCCCCGGGGGTCATCTGGCGGGTTCAGTGACGTGACCGTTCCGTGACGTGACTGAAGCGAAGGCTGGTTATGACGGCGGCGAGTCCCCGGTTCAAGAACCACTGGGGACCAACTGGGGAGCGCCAAAGGCCTGTGGGTATTGACGATCCCCGGCCTCCCCACTGTCCCCAGTGCTGAGATCTCAAAGTTTCACCTTGTCTGACCTCCCGCGGGCTGGCCAGCGCCTTTGCCGCTAGGCCCGCTTCGTCTCCGGAGAGCTGACCGGCGTTCGATATCGCACCGCGTGCGATGCCCGCGAGGCTGGATTGCTGCACCTTCTCCAGTTCCCCGAGTTCTCCCGGGCCCCGGTGGGCCGCGAACCACAATGCCGATTGACAGGATATCCACCCAGTGGTCGGCGACTTCGGCGTCCGGAACGGGGGCGGATTCCCACGAGAATGCTCAGGGCATACCGAATTCATGCCAAGTCTATGGTGTCACGAGAGACCCATCGCGGTAACTGTTTTCACGAGAATCTCGCCCGATTCGAGTTCGCACTCTGAAGTCGCTCGTGGGGACCTTCGGAGGCAGGTGTCCAGTCTCGCGCCCCCCGGACCTTCCTCAAGTGGATCTGGAGGACCGCAGCTTTGATCCGGTAGGCCGCAGTGGGCGGTAGCCGGTCGATTGCCATCCTCCCTCTTGCGATTCCTGGAAAAAAGGAGCCACCGCCCCTGGGAGGATTCCAAGTCATCGCTCCGCCCAGGCCGAGCGGCCAAGTACATCTTGCCCTTTCGCGGGCAGCACCCGTGCCGGAGAGCCACCTCTAAATCCACTTCCCGATGGAATCAGGCACATGACGCCTGTCACGTGAATTGTCACGTAACCGCACGATTGCGATGCCAGACTCAGGGATTCTGAGCCTTGCTCATTCGTGATAGAAAGTTCCCCTATGCTATTGACAATATGAATACTTCTGCTCAGTTCTGAGCAGTTCTGTGACGTTCAAGGACACACTTCACACGCAGGAGGTCCACGGTTCGAGTCCGTGCGCGCCCACCACTAAAACAAAGCACTTCCTGGTTTCCCAGCAGTTGGTCTTTCGCTGCGTTTTCGCTGCGTTAAGAACAGCGCCAGATTCGGCGCGGGTTCATCAGGCCCTGGCCGAGTCGTATGTGGCGTCCGGGCAGAAGCAGCAGGCGATGGAGGAGTACCGCGAGGCCCTCCGCAAGAATCCGAAACTGCCGGGAGTGCACATGGCTTTGGGCGATCTGCATGGCAACGCCGCCGAGTACGAGTCCGCCGAGAAGGAATTCCGTGCCGAACAAGAGCTGAACCCGCAACACCCGGGTCTGCTTTACCGGTACGGCGTGGCGTTATTGAAGCAGGGCAGCACCAAGGAGGCAGAAGTACGAAGCACTGAAGGGATGGGAGCCCGCGGTCGGGAGGTAGAATTGTCGATATGCTCGCGCCGAGCCACCGTTTCGCATGTTATGGAACCGTGATCCTACTACTGGTTGCGGCGGGCACATTGGCCTCTGTTCGTATTCCGACGGTTGCTGTTCCTCCACCCTCGCCGGACGCCGCCAAAGGTGTCACCTTCGAAGACGTAACGGCGGCATCCGGCCTCGCCGGCTTTCGTCACTCGGCCGGCGAGCCGCTCAAGCCGTTCCTACCTGAAACGACTGGTTCGGGTGTGGCGCTCATCGATTTCGACAACGACGGCTGGCTGGACATCTACCTCGTCAACTCGCTCACCCATGCTGCGCGTAGAGGCGTGGAGAAAGCCAAGCCATCAGCGCTGTTTCGCAATAATCGCGACGGCACGTTCGCCGACGTCACGGCGGCCGCGAGCCTCGGGAACGATCGATGGGGTACGGGAGTCTGCGCCGGCGACTGGGACAACGACGGATGGACGGACCTCTTCGTCGCGAACCTCGGCAAGAGCCGTCTCTACAGGAATCGCGGCGGCAAGTTCGAGGATATCGCGGACAAGGCCGGTGTCCGGATCGATCTTTGGGCCACGGGCTGCGCGTTCGGCGACTACGATGGAGACGGCTTCCTGGACTTGTACGTGGCGGGCTACGTGGATTTCGACTGGAAGAACCCACCGCCGCCTGGCGAGTCGAGCGGCAACATACCCGAGATCAAGACGGTCGCTCCGCTGACAAACGCGGGGAAGCGAGCCGCCGCTGAGGAGAAAGGCGGCATGGGCGGCGCGGCCTACGATCCGGGTCAGCCGTTTTGCACCTTTCTAGGAATGCGTGTGGCGTGCGGTCCCATGGGCATCAAAGGAGCACCCGACTTCCTGTTTCGCAATAAAGGAGACGGGGCGTTCGAAGACGTTACCCAAAGGGCGGGAGTCACCGACAAAGCCCTCTCCTACGGGTTCAGCGTGGGGTGGGTGGATCTCGACAACGACGGCAAGCTGGACCTCGTGGTGGCCAACGATTCCATGCCGAACTACGCGTACCACAATAAGGGAGACGGCACGTTCGACGAAGTCGGATTTCTGGGCGGATTGGGAACCAATGGGGACGGCCGCGCACAAGCGTATATGGGCATGGCCGTGGGCGACTATGACCGCGACGGGCTGAGCGACTTCTTCTTCACGACCTTTTCCAACGACAACTACGCGCTCCACCGGAATCGCGGGAAACTCGACTTCGACGACGTTTCTATGGGAGCCAGGATTGGGGCTCTTACCATCCCGTTCCTCGGTTGGGGCGCCGAGTTCCTAGACTACGACAACGACGGGTGGCTCGACGTCCTCGCGGCCAATGGGCACGTGTATCCGCAAGTGGACCGGCATAGCGCCTTCACCACTTACCGGCAGCGCACTCTGCTACTGCGTAACATCGGCGGCAGGACGTTCGCCGATGTCGGGGGCAATGTTGGGGCGGCGATCAACAAGTCTCGCAGCGCGCGCGGCGCAGCAGTGGGCGACGTGTTCAACGAAGGCAGCGTGGCGATCGTGTTGAACAACGTCGATGACCCACCGGCGTTGTTGAGGAACCGGGGCGCCAACAAGGCGGGACATTGGATCACGCTGAAGCTGGTTGGCGACCCTGCGCGCAAAACGCCCCGCGACGCAATCGGGACGGTGGTCTATTGCGAGGCTGCCGGCGCTCGCCAGAAGGCCGAGGTGGCGTCTGGTCGCGGTTATATTTCGCAGAGCGACCTGCGGGTACGCTTCGGACTCGGCGCTGCTTCTCGGATCGACAAACTCGAGATCCGCTGGGCAAACAGCGCCCCGGAGATCGTGGCGATACCGGCCGTCGACCGGCTCTTCACGATCGTGCAGGGCAAGGGGATCCAATGATGTCCGCCCCGCGCGGATGCGTCGTTCTGTTGATCGCGGCGGCCGGCGCCGCCCAAGAAGACCGGCAGGCGGCCTTGGTTCAGCGCTGGACCGAGGGGATCACCGACGTATCTGGCCTCGCGGCGCTCACTCCCTTCTCGCAGGTACCCTACGATCCCCAGGATCTCGCCAGCATCTGCGCGATGAAGAAGACCGTGCTCGACAACGCGCTGCAGGCAACTACCGACTATCTGGCACATCTGAAATCAGCGCCGGAACCGCAACGCGATTGGCCGGAGATCATGAAACTCAATCATCAATTGGGCCAACTCGCGATGTATCGAGGGGAAGTCAAGGAAGCCATCGCGAACTTCGACGAAGCCCTGGCCGTGGCAACCAAGCTCCGCCAAACCTACTTCGTGCGGTCGCTCGAGGAGAAGCTGGCGATCGCGCATTTGCGGCGCGGCGAAGTAGAAAACTGCCTCCAACACCGCAACGCCAGAAGCTGTGTGTTCCCGATCGGGCCCGACGCGAGACACCGCCTGGTGAGCGGCTCCCGAACGGCGATCGGAATCATTGGGAAACTTTTCCAGGCCGATCCGTCTGACCTTTCGATGCGTTGGTTATTCAACATCGCCCATATGACTGTCGGCGGCTATCCGGCGCAGGTCCCTGCCGAGTACCTCATCCCCCCGGTGGCATTTGCGTCCAAAGCGAGCACTGTCCAATACACCGACGTCGGCGCGGCCACGGGCCTCGACGCGAACAACATGGCCGGTGGCACTATCGTCGAAGACTTCGATCGTGACGGCTTTTTGGACGTCGTGACCTCAACGCAGAACAGTTGCGAGCCGCTTCGATTCCACCGCGCCAACGGCGATGGAACCTATACGGATCGAGCTAGGGCGGCCGGCTTGGCGAATCAACTGGGCGGCTTGAATCTAGTCAGTACGGATTTCGACAACGATGGCTGGATCGACATCTTCGTTCTACGCGGCGGCTGGGAGTTCCCGATGCGGAATTCGTTATTGCGAAACAACGGTAACGGCACGTTTACCGACGTCACGGCGGAGGCCGGCCTTGCCACTCCTGCCACGGCGTCGCAAACGGCGGCATGGGCCGATTACGATCTCGATGGGGACCTCGACGTGTTCGTGGGCAATGAATTCTCGCCCAGTCAACTGTTTCGCAACAACGGCGGCGGCGCCTTCGAAGACGTGGGCTCGAGCACTGGCGTTGCGCGAACCGCCTTCACCAAGGGTGCGTCGTGGGCCGACTACGACAACGACGGCGATCCCGACCTCTACGTGTCGAATTTCGGCGAGCCGAACTTTCTCTATCGCAACAACGGCGACGGTACCTTCTCCGAAGTTGCCGCCGAACTCGGAGTCGAGAAGCCGGCCTACAGCTTTCCGGTGTGGTTCATGGACTACGACAACGACGGCTGGCAAGATCTGTTCGTCTCGGGCTACGTGCAGTCGCTCGGCGACGTGGCTCGCGGGTACCTTGGCGAGGAGCCCAAGGGCGAGACGTTCAAGGTCTACCGCAACGAGAAAGGCAAGTTCACCGATGTGACCAAGGCCGTTGGCATGGCGCGAAACGCGCTCACGATGGGTTGCAACTTTGGAGATATCGACAATGACGGCTACCTCGACTTCTATCTCGGTACCGGCGCGCCTTCCTACGGAGCATTGACGCCGAATCTCCTGTTTCACAACAACGAAGGTAAATCGTTCGCCGACGCGACGTACGCGGCGGGCGTCGGGCATCTCCAGAAGGGGCACGGGATTGCCCTCGCCGACATGGATCACGACGGCGATCAGGACATCTTCCTGCACTCGGGCGGAGCCGTTCCAGGCGACGCATATCCGAACTCGCTGTACGCCAATCCAGGGAACGGAAACCGGTGGCTCGAGGTCCGGCTAACCGGAGTAAAATCGAACCGCGCGGCGATCGGTGCGCGTCTGACTGTGACTCTGGCGGACGGACGGAGAATCCACCGCACGGTGACGGCTGGAACCTCGTTTGGCACATCCACCTTGCGCCAACATTTCGGACTCGGTCCACAAGGCGTGGTGCGCGCGTTGGAAGTTCACTGGCCCGCGAGCCGGACCACGCAGGTGTTTCGCGATATCGGGCCGAACCAGGCTATCGCGATTTCCGAAACAGCGAAGGCGTTCCAGCCCGTGTCCAGAAGGCAGTTCGTTTTGCCGGGTACGGCGAGGCGGTCGCGATGAGACGGCCGGCCGCGGCGCTACTCGGCGCTCTGGCGGCTTGCTGGCTCCTCGCCGCGAATGAGGAGCGTGTGCTCGGGCTGATCTTGGTCACGACCCAAGAGCAGGCAAGCGCGCTCCATGCTAGGATCGAAGCCGGCGAGTCGTTCGAACGGCTCGCGCTGCTTCATTCGATCGACCCTTCGGCCTCGGAAGGCGGCTACCTGGGTAAGGTCAAACTCGAGGACATGCGCCCGGAGTTCCAGGCGGCGGCCAAGACCGTGGCCGCCGGAAAAGTGAGCGCCGTTTTCGCCGCGGGCTCCGCCTGGGGCATTCTGCGCGTGCTCGAGCGGCGGAGGCCCCCGGTGAAACGCGTTCCGAAGACGCAGATACAATTGGCTGCCTACGTGTCGGGATTCGAGGAGAGCGTCCACTTCGTCTCGCGGTATCCGAAGAAGCCGGATTTCGATCGAGACCTGCAAGCAATCTGCGATGTCAAGACAGCCGCGATCGGCCAAGCGATCCGCGAGTCGGCTGACCGGATCGTCTCGGCGCGCGATGCGCAGGACGCAATGCAGGCTCATCACACCGCCGCGCAACTGCACGCTTATCGCGGCGAGATCGAGACGGCGATCGAGCACTTCGAGGGTGCAATGAAGGCCGCGACCGAAGGGAATCTCTCCGGGCACATGCAAGCGCTGCGCGAGAAGCTGGCGATCGCTTGGCTGCGTAAGGGCGAGTGGGACAACTGCATTTCGAACCACAACGTGCGCAGTTGCATTTTCCCGCTCGACGCGGCGGCCCGCCATAAGATGCAGACCGGTTCTCGCAACGCGCTCTCGCTTCTCATCGACTATTTGCGGATTCAGCCGGAAGACCTCGAGGCACGATGGCTCGCGAATCTAGCTGGGCAAACTCTTGGCTCCGCGGAGAAGGATATCCCCGCCGCGTACCTGCTCCCGAAGGAAACGATGGCGGCGCTGGATCCCGCGCGCGAGTTCGCCGACGTGGCTCACGTCACCGGTGTGCATCGCGTGAACAACGCGGGCGGGAGCATTCTGGACGATTTCGATGGCGACGGGCATCCGGACCTGGCGATCACCGTCGTCAACGCCTGCGAGCCGATGGGCATCTATCGCAACAATGGCAAGGGCGTGTTCTCGGAACGAACCAAAGAGGCCGGACTGGCCGGACAACTCGGCGGAATCAACGCCAATCACGCCGACTTCGACAATGACGGCGACCTCGACATCTACGTGATGCGCGGAGGCTGGGAGTTCCCGATGCGGAACTCCTTGCTGAGGAACAACGGAAACGGAACCTTCTCCGACGTGACGGTCGCAGCCGGCTTGGCCGCCCCCGCCTACGCGACACCTACCTCCGCATGGGCCGACTATGACAACGACGGATTCGCCGATCTGTTCGTCGGGAACGAGAACGGGCCTGGGCAGCTTTTCCGCAACAAAGGCGATGGCACGTTCGCCGACGCCGCCGCCGAGGCGGGCGTGGGGCGGGTTGCATTCGCGAAGGGAGCCGCTTGGGGAGACTACGACAACGATGGATTCCCCGATCTCTACGTCTCCAACTATGAGCAGGAGAACTTTTTCTATCGCAACAACGGCGATGGGACCTTCACGGAGATGGCGAAGGCGTTGGGCGTCGAGGGTCCAATTGCGAGCTTTCCCACGTGGTTCTTCGATTACGACAACGATGGCTGCCAGGACTTGTTCGTCTCGAGCTACGTGCAGTCGGTGGCCGAGGTCATGAAAGAACTGCTGCGGCGGCCCGTCGCAGCGGAGACGATGCGGCTCTACAAAAACAATTGCCGGGGCGGATTCGACGATGTCAGCGAGGCCACGGGCGTGAACCGGATCTCGATGGCCATGGGCGCCAACTACGGCGACATCGACAACGACGGTTTCCTGGACTTTTATCTCGGTACTGGTTCTCCGTCTTATGGCGCACTGGTTCCGAACCTGCTCTTTGGAAATGACGGCGGCAAGCGCTTCGTGGACATCACCACGGCAACCGGAACGGGCCATCTGCAAAAGGGGCACGGCATCGCCTTCGCCGACGTGGACGGAGACGGCGACCAAGACATCTTCCTGCATAACGGCGGCGCGATTCCGGGGGACGCATACGGTAATGCGCTATTCCGCAACCCGGGCTCGAAGGGCAATCGCTGGCTGCGTGTGAAACTCACCGGGAGCAAGACCAATCGGGCGGCGATCGGCGCGCGCATCAAGGCTGTGACCGCCGAACCGGACGGCAAAACCAGAGCGATTCACCGCGTTGTTTCGAGCGGTGGCTCCTTTGGAAGTTCGAGTTTCGAGCAGCATATCGGATTGGGCCGCGCGTCCGCGGTCAAGAGCCTCGAGATCCACTGGCCGGTGAGCGGGAAGCGGCAGGTATTCGAGAACGTAGCGGCAGACCAAGCGATCGAGATTGCCGAGACGGGAACCTCCTACCGGCGCCGCGCTCAGTGAGGGATCGTCACCGTGGGATCGAGACGACGGGCGCGGTGGATCAGGTCCATGGCGGCGTCTTTGTCTCCGGCCGTCCAGTGGATCATGCCGAGGTGATATAGCACTTCGACGGATTCGGGGTCGGCTTCGAGCAGACTTTCGAATTGGCGGCGCGCTTCGGCAAGCCGCTGTGCTTTGTGGAGTGCAAGCCCGTGGTTCCTGCGCAAGCCGAGATCCTCGGGGTCGGCGCCGGCCAGCACGCGGAACTCCGCGGCGCTGGCTGAATAGTCCTCGCAATCGAACAGCGCGGAGGCCAGCCGCCGCCGGGCGGCTTCGCGTACCGGTTCGCGATCGAGCAGCGCCCGGAAGAGAGGAATGGCTGTCCGGCACCGGCCAGCTTCCGCTTCCGACCGAGCGCGCATGAACTCCGCGCCGTTGACAGCTTCGAACGTGGCGCGGACCGCGCCACTGGGCCGCCCCGCGCGGTCGAGCTCCGCCGTCACGGCCTCGAAGAGCAACCGGTGCGAAGGATTCCGCCGGAGCGCCGCTTGCCAGATCCGCAATGCTTCAGCGGACTTGCCTTCTGCAACCAGCAGCCGCCCATACTCGAGATGCGCCTCTGAGGGGGCGGCGGCCGCCGCGCAAAGGCGGGAGAATTCCTCGACCGCCGCTGCCCGATCGCCGGAATCGCGCAGCACCCGCGCTAAATTCCACCGAGCCCGCGGGTGGCGCGGCTGAAGCGATACCGCGGCCCGCAGGGACGCGGCGGCCTCGGTCCACCGGCGCTGACTGGCGAACAGGAGTCCGAGATTGAAGTGACCGTCGGCAAATCGCGGCTCGATGGCGATGGCGGCGCGAAACTCGCGCTCAGCCTTGCCGCCCTCGCCCTTGGCCATGGCGAGCGCGCCGTAGTTGAGATGCGCGTCGGGAGAGTTTGGCTCGAGAGCAAGGACGGCCTGGAATTCGGCAGCCGCCTCCTGAACCGATCCCCGCCGCTGATAGGCGATGCCGAGGGCGTTGCGCACGGCGCGCTCGTCGCGGGCGCCCGTCAGGGCATCGTTGAAACGCGCGATGGCGTCGTCGAGGCGTCCCTGTTCCAGCAGCGCGAGCCCTTGCCGGTAGGCGAGATAGCCGCGATCGTTTTCCACCGAAGCTCCGGACTTCAATCGCTCGGCTGCGGAAAACTGAGCGGCGGCTTCGACTTCCTTGCCGTGCTTGCGCAGCAACTGTGCGAGTTGATAGCGCGACTGGAAGTGACCTGGATCCAGCCGCACCGCCGCCTCGAGATGCATCGCGGCTTCTTCGCCGCGCCCGGCTTTGCTCAGCGCCTGACCGAGACGGAACCGGTACATCGGCGAATCCGGCTTCAGGCCAACGGCGCGTTCAAACGCGGCGATTGCAGGGCCGGCCTCGCCGGCCTTCCATCGCACGACTCCGATGTTGAAGTGCGCCTCCGCGTACGCAGGATCCAGTTCCACCGCCTTTCCGAACGCAGCCAGTCCGCGGTGCTCTTCCCCTGGACGGTCTCCCAGGACCAATCCGAGCGCGAAATGGGCCATCGCGAGCCGGGGATTCAGCGCCACGGCCTTGGACAACGCACGTTCGGCGCCCGCCGTATCGCCCCAAAGCCGCAGCGCGTTTCCGAGATTGTGGTGCGCCTCCGCGTTGCCGGGCTCCAGCAGAGCCGCGGCTTCGAACTCGGTGATCGCCGCACCGTAGCGTTTGTTCTCGAGCAAGCGCTGTCCGGCTCCGACGCGTTCGAGATACGAGGGGGGCGCGGCCTGAATCGGTGCGGCCAGAAGGCTAGCGAGAACCGCCAGCGCGTTGGCGCTGCGCCGCTTCGAACTCGCGCTGCGACTCTTCATGGCGTCCTGCGTCGGCCAGCGCCAGGGCGAGCGCTTCCCGGATCCTGGGTTCGTTCGACTTCTCAAGCGCCGTCTTGAAACGCTGAACTGCTACATCATATCTCTTCGACTCGAACGCCGCGACGCCCGCGTTGAACAGAGCGTCGGCCAGATTCGGATCGAGCGCCGCCGCCTTCTCGAAATGCCGCGATGCCTGTGCGAGACCTCCCTCCCTCGCGGCAAGCAGGCCCAGGTAGTTGTGAGTAGCCGCATCGTCCGGAGCCATCGCGAGCGATTTGCCCAGCAACGCTCGTGCCTTTTCCACCGCGCCTTGCTGCAAATGGGCCAGTGCGAGGTTGCGCGCCAGCGCCGCATCGGGCCGCGCTTCGAATGCCTGCTCCAGCGCGCTGATTCCCTGTGCGAGATCTCCTTGCCGGATAGCGCGCCCGGCCGCCCGCTCGAGCGTTTCGGCGCGCCAGCGCGATTCCTGGCTCGCGGTGAGTTCGCGAAACAACCGCTGCTCGGAAGCCGCCTTCTCTTTGTCACCGAGGGCGCGATACATCGCCGATAGCTGAAAGTGCACGCCCGGATGCTCCGGGTCCCGCTGAACCGCTGCCTCCAGATGCTTGCGGGCTCCTTCGCGGTCGAGCGTGCGGAGCAAGGCCGATCCGAGATAGTAGTGCAGCCCGAAATCGTCGAGGCCGCGCGCGGCCGCCGCCTTCAGGCTCGACAACGCTTCATCCCAATTGCCCACTTGAAACAAAGTAACCCCGAGAAAGAAGTGCCCCTGCGGAATCGCCGGAGCCAACCGGACCACTTCGCGGTATTGGCGCAGAGCCGCTTCTTCGTCGCCCGTGCGGGCGAGCGTGAAGGCGTAGTTGAAGCGCAGTTCGGGATCGCGTGGATTCTCCGGCAGCGCCGCGTGATAGGCCTCTGAGGCCGCCTGCATCTTGGATGTGTCGCCGCCGCGCGCCTGCCCGAGCAGCGCATTCCCGAGTTGGACCTTGGCCCGGGCGTGGCGCGGCGCCAGACTCAGCGTCTTGCGAAAGGCATTCTCGGCGTCCATGTTCGCATTCGCATTCAAGAACGCCAGCCCCAGGTTGTAGTAATGGGCGGCGACGCCGGGTTCCAGCTTGACAAGAGTCTGGAATTGCCTGGCGGCTTCGTCGAACTTGCCCGCGCCGGCCAGACAGAGCCCGAGCGAACTCAGGATTTTCGTGTTCCGCGGATTTGCCTTCAGCGCGGTTTGAAAGTGCCGGATCGCGGTTGGATAGTCGCGCGCCTCCATGGCCTGAGCGGCCAGTCGCAATGCCGGATCCTGCGCGGCCTGCAGCGCGAACCATGCCAACGCAATGACAGCGCCCATTGATTCGGGCTCAGGCGAGGACCGGTTTGACAACCGATCCAGCTATGTCGGTCAACCGGTAGTCGCGTCCGCTGTAGCGGTACGTGAGCCGGGTGTGGTCCAGCCCCATGAGATGAAGGATCGTAGCGTGGAGATCGTGTACGTGAACCCGGTCCACCGCGGCCTTGAATCCGAACTCATCGGTGGCGCCGTACGCCATGCCGCCCTTGACGCCGCCGCCTGCGAGCAACGTAGTGTAGCCGTGCACGTTGTGGTCGCGGCCGTTGCAAACACGCTCGAGCCCGCTGTTTTGGATCATCGGCGTCCGCCCGAACTCGCTGCCCACGATCAACAGAGTGTCGTTGAACAGGCCGCGCGCCTTCAGGTCGTCGATCAAGCTGGCGATCGGACCGTCGGCCTGCCCGGCGAGTTCGGCATGGACCCGGATATCGTCATGGCTGTCCCAAGGCTGGAAGTTGCCGAAGTAGACTTGCACCATGCGAACGCCGCGTTCGGCGAGGCGAAGGGCCATTAGGCACCCGCGCCCGAAATCGTGATTGCCGTAGCGGGCCCGCGTGGCTTCGCTCTCCTTGCCGATGTCGAACACCTCCGGAGCTTCGATCTGCATCCGGAACGCGACTTCCATCGACGCGATGCTCGATTCTAGTTGCGGCTGCTGGCCGATCCGCCGCAGGTACGACTGGTTCATTTTGTCGACTAACGCGAGTTGACGCTCCTGCTCGGCGGACGTGTGCCGGTGGTTCCGGATGTTGCGCACCAGCCTCTCGGGCTCGCGTTCGCCGCTCGGAATGTAGGCGCCCTGGTGGCTGGCTGGAAGAAACGCCGAGGTCCACAGTTGCGGGCCGAGCACGGGATATCCGGGACAGAGCACCACGAACCCGGGAAGGTTGCGATTCTCAGACCCCAATCCGTAGGTGAGCCACGAACCCATCGAAGGGCGTCCCGGCAGGCCGTGTCCACAATTCATCATCAGTAGTGAAGGACCGTGATTGCCGTTGTCCGACCAGCAAGACCGAACCACGCAGATGTCGTCGATCCGCTGGGCCACCTTCGGGAAGATCTCGCTCACTTCGAGTCCGCTCTGGCCGTGCCGCTTGAACTTGAACGGCGATCGCATCAGGTTGCCGGAGGCGCGGTCGGTAACGATCTTCGGACCCGGCATAGGCTCGCCGTGGCGTTGATCGAGCACCGGCTTGGGATCGAACGTGTCCACTTGCGACATGCCGCCATTGAGGAAAAGGAAGATCACCCGTTTGGCCTTGGGCTCGAAATGGGGTTGTTTCGCGTCCGAAGCGCCCGCCGCCATCAGCCCGTCGGCCAACGCCACCGTGCCGAAACCGTTGCCCATCCACCGCAGAGCATCGCGCCGAGTCATTGTGGTCACTCCTAGTCTCAGTTTACGGACGAGAATTCCGCTGCTGTCAACAGCGCTTGCGTCAATTGGGACCACGCGCCACCGCTAGCGCGCAGGAAATCTTTTGCCATGCCCGTTTCATCACCGGTTGGAACGCGGCCGAAGGCCAGGCGGTACGCCGTTCGAATGCGGCGGCCGTCGTCAGAACCGGACGCCTTCACACGCTCGGCGAACGCCTCGGCCAAGCCCGCCACGAACTCGTTATTCATGAAGTAGAGCCGCTGCATCGGTCCGAGAGTGACGCTGCGTTGCTCGCTCGTGTTGTTCGGGTTCGGGAAATCGAACAGCGAAAGCATCGGATCGAGCGTCGTGCGTCCCACATAGCCGTAGATGGTGCGGCGCGTATTGGAGCCATCCAGCGGAACCGCCGGACCTCCGCGTTCGTCCGACAGCTTGCCTGCCACGAACAGCATCGAGTCACGGAGCGACTCGGCGTCGAGCCGCTGGGTCAGGTTCGCCCGCCACAGCAGCCGGTTGTCCGGATCGGCCGCGTTGCCTTTCCCGGAACTGGAACTGCTCGTTGAATACGTCTGCGACAACATGATTTCGCGATGCATCGTCTTCAAGGACCATCCGCTCTCGATCAGACGCGCCGACAGATACTCGAGAAGCTCGGGATGCGTGGGCCGCTCACCGAGTTGACCGAAGTTGCTGGGGCTCCGGACAATGCCCTGACCGAAATGCCCTATCCAGATTCGATTGGCCATGACACGCGCCGCCAAAGGATGCCCCGAGATCGCGCGCGCCAGTTCCAGCCGGCCGCTGCCCTTCACGAAGGAACCAGCGGTGTCGCCGCCGAGCACCGTCAGGAATCGCCGGGGAACCTCGGCTCCGAGATTCTGCTCGTCGCCCCGGATCCGGATGCGTGCGTTGCCCGGTTTGTCGCCATCGCGCACGCCATGAAGGAATGGATACTCGGGGGGCATCGCCTTCTCAGCCGTCTCGAGATCGCGGCGCAACCGGTCGAGATGGCTCTTCCAAGGGCCACTGAGGAACCGGTCGATGTCCTTAACCTCGGGAATGTCCACGCCGCGAACTTCGAAGTCGCGCTTCAAGCGGTTGGTGAGGCCGTAGTAGTAAATTCCTCCCGGGAAAAAAACACCGTTGCGTTGGAAAGGATCCGATGCCAAATCGCGCCAGAGATAGTACTTCTCGATTTCGAGCGACTCAAGATTGGTGTACTGGCGCGTGCGCTCGTCCTTGGCACCCTTGGCTCCGCCCAATTTTACGTAGTTGCGATCGTCGATCTCGTGCTTTTCAGCGAACATCGCGGCGGCCTTTGCTTGGAAACCGTCCGCGAACGCTCGCACCTCGTCGCGGGATGCGGCGGCCCCGCGCCGCACGAGTTCGAACCAGCCGTCGAGATCGCGGTGATCTTTCTTCCCTTGTTTCAGGTAAACCAGCCAGCGCTCCAGGATTTCGGGATCGAGCCCCGCAGTGTCCGGCTGCTTTCCTTGCAATTTGTCCCAGGCGGTCATCAGGTAGCGGGAGGTATCGAGCACGAGCATCTCGCCCAGTTCGGTGCTCCGCAACCGGATGAAATCGTCGATCTCCTCGCGCACAGAATCGGCTCTTTCCTTCGCCTTCGAATAGGCCTGCACCTGCACCTGGCCGACCAGCGGAATCTTGCTGTCGGCTGTGCTGGCCAGCACGCCGTAGAGCGAATAATAGTCAGCCGTCGGAATGGGATCGAACTTGTGGTCGTGACACTGCGCGCATCCGACGGTGAGGCCAAGAAAAGTCTTGGTGATCACGTCGAGCCGCTCGTGCGCGTCGCCTCCGAGCGCCTGGAAGCCGAGCCCTGGAAGGTACTTCCGCTTATCCGGGCCGTCCATCAAGTCGGCCGCGATCTGGGCTTCCAGCATTTTTGAGTACGAGAGATCCTCGTTGAGCGAAGAGATGACCCAGTCCCGATACCTGTATGCATTCGCCAGAGGAGTATCCTTGCTAGCGCCGAGCGATCCATCCGCGTAGCGAGCGAAGTCGAGTAAATAGCGGCCCCAGCGCTCTCCATACCGCGGCGACTCGAGCAAACGGTCCACTACTTTTTCGAACGCAGCCCGCGAAGAGTCGGCGACGAACGCGTCCACTTCCTCGGGCGTGGGCGGGAGTCCCGTCAGATCGAACGTTGCGCGGCGGATCAGCGTGACTCGATCGGCCGGGCCGGACGGCCGAAGTCCCTTCTCCTCGAGCTTCGCCAGTATGAACCTATCGATTGCGCCTTTCGTCCACGAGCTGTTCGCCGTGGAAGGAGGCTGCGGTTTTCGTATCGGCTGAAACGACCAAAATGCCCGTCTCTCGGGTCCAATCTTCGAGGTTGGCAGCGCCTGTGCGGACTGAGTGGCGGGCCACAGAGCGCCGTCCTTGATCCACGCTGTGAGCAGCGCGATTTCCGCTTCACTGAGCGGATCGGATGGAGGCATCTTCAGCCGCTCGTGGCGGCGCGAAACCGCTTTCAGCAACAAGCTCTCGTCCGGCTTTCCCGCGGCGATAGCTGGTCCGGACTTGCCACCCGCGACCATGGCCTCGCGCGAGTCCAAGCGAAGCCCACCGAGTTTCGCGTCCGTGTGGCAGGCGAAACACTTGCTTACCAGCAGCGGCCGGATCTTCGCTTCGAAGAACTCCGCACTCACGCCGGAGGGCTGTTGCGAGTGAAGAAGGGCTGGGATCAGGAACCAATACGCCCTCATACCTGCTTGCACGCTATCACAACGCGGACGGCTCAGACAACCGCGATTTTAGCGCTCCGCCGATCGCGCACTCATTGCACCGAACCTTTTCCTTCCACGACGGTGGTGTAGCGTCCAGCCGGCGCCTGAAAACGCTCCACTCGCATGCTGGGAGCCGGCCACCGGATCTCGACCCAGTCCGCCTTTGGCGCGCGTCCCAGACCGAGCACCTCGCGCGGGTCATGCGATGACAGGTAGCTACCTCCATTGGTTTTGAGCCGCGATCGCGTCACTCCTCCCGCGGACCAGGAGATTCGTGCACCCACCGCGTCGCGATTGCAGCCGACGCCGCGCAGCCGCAATCCCAGCCAAGCGTTCCCGGCCCCGGTCTGGTTCTCGAGCAGCAGCGGAGCGGCTCCGTTCACTCCTATCAACACGTCGAGCCGGCCGTCGTTGTTGAAGTCGCCGACGGCGAGTCCACGCGCGGCCAGGGGAACGCCGAACGCGGGCCCGGCGGTGGTGCTGATGTTCCGCAGCTTGCCGTCCTCCTGGCGGAACAGCAACAGCGGCTCGCGATACTTGACTTGCGAGCTGTACATCTCGATCATGTCGTCCGGATGGCCGTTGGCGAGGAACAGGTCTACGGCGCCGTCGTTGTCGTAGTCAAAAAACTTCAGGCCCCAGCCGCTGAGCAACCGGGTCGCCTGCGCGATCCCGTGAGCCTGCGCAACGTCGGAGAACGTGCCGTCGCGATTGTTCCGGTAGAGCGAGAACATTTCGCGATCGACGTTGGCCACGAACAAGTCCTGCCAGCCGTCGCCGTCGAGGTCCACCGCGTCGACGCCCATTCCCGAGCGCGCTTTGCCGTCGCGGGAATACGCCACCTCGGCGCTGAGCGAAGTCTCGCTCCAGCGTCCGCCGCCCCGGTTCATGAATAAGAAGTTCTGCACGGTGTCGTTGGCGACGAACAGATCCATGCGGCCGTCGTTGTCGACATCGGTGGCCACCGCGCCGAGCGCCTTGCCGAGCGCCTTCTCGATCTCGGTCCCCTTGGAGACCTCCGTGAACGTGCCGTCGCCATTGTTGCGAAACAAGAGCGACGCGGTGGGCCGGAAGACCTTCGGAATGCAGTAATAGCGGCGTCCGAGTTTGTTGTCGCCGCAGTATACATGCTTGTCGAGCCCGAACTCGACGAAGCTGCACACGAACAAATCCAGCTTGCCGTCACCGTCGTAGTCGAACCACACCGCGCTCGTCGTCCATCCCGGAATCGAGAGCCCCGCTTTTTCGGTCACGTCGGTGAACGTGCCATCACCGTTGTTTCTGTAAAGAATCGACCGCCGGTAACCAGTGACGAACAAATCGGCGTTGCCGTCGTTATCGAAATCGCCAACGGCCACGCCCATGCCGAAACCACCGCCGGCCACCCCCGCCTCCTCGGTCACATCGGTGAACGTGCCGTCGCGATTGTTGCGATAGAGTGCATTGCGCACGGGCTTCCGCGGTTTGTAAAAGTCGCACTGTCCCGAATTGACGAGGTAGATATCCATCCACCCGTCGTTGTCGTAGTCGAGGAAGGCGCAGCCCGGACCCATGGTTTCCGGCAGGTACCGCTCCGGTGACATCGCGTTGTCATGGATCCACTGGACGCGGCTTCGAGCAGCCGGGACTTCGCGGAAAAGGGGTTGCGAAGCCGGCGCGCGATGACCGAGCGCCACGGCGCCGAGCATTCGGATTAGCGCGCGTCGCGTATGCATGGATGCTCCGCCGACAGTATAGCGTGTACGATTAGGTTGGACATCGCATCATGCGTGGCATCGTCTTCACGGCCGCTCTTCTCTCCCTGGGCTCCGCGGCTGCCCAGCAGCCGCCCGCCTCCGAGTACGCCGGCGTGCTCGCTCAGGCCGAGAAATTGTTCGCCGCCGGCGACCAGGACGGCGTGATTCGGTTGCTCGGTCCCTTGGCCGCCAAGGATCCCAAGCTGGCGGAGGTCCAGCATGGCCTCGGAATCGCCTACTATCAGAAGCCCGATTTCCCGAACGCGATCCGGCATCTCTCGATGGCGTTCCGGCTGGAGCCTGAGAATACCCCCGCGTGGCGCCAGACCGTGGAAATTCTCGCTATGGCGTACTACTTCAGCAACCGCGCCAAGGACGCGCTGCCGTTGCTCGAGATGGCCGCCGCATGGACAGAGGACAACACAAATTTCCGGTACACACTCGCCATGGCGTATCTCGCGACTCACGATCGCGACAACGCGCGGCGCACCTTTGCCGGGATCTTCGGCCTCGCGCCCGAGAGTCCGGCCGGCTACGTCCTGGCCGCGGATCTGATGAGCCAGGAGAAGTACGTGGACGACTCTGAGGCGATGATTCTCGCCGCTTTGAAGCTTCAGCCCGGGCTGCCTCTGGTCAACTACAAGCTCGGTCTGATCGCGCTCACGCGCGGCCGGGCCGAGGAGACCGCCAAACACATGCTGAAGGAACTGGAGACCAATCCCGGACACTCCAACGCGTGGCACTACCTCGGCGATGCATACGTGCGCATGGGCAAGCTCGATGACGCCGTTGTCGCGCTACAGCGCGCCATCTGGCTCAACCTCCAATCCGCCCGCTCGTACCTGCTCCTGGCGAGTGTATACACGCAGCAGGAGCGCTACTTCGTCGCCGAGAACACTCTCAAACGCGTCATTGACATGGATCCTCGCATGTACGAGGCCCATTTCCAATTGGCGCGGATCTACCACAAAACCGGACGCCCGGAACTGGCGCGCAAGGAGATGTCGGTAGCCAATGAGCTGAAAGCGTCGGGTGCGGAACCCCAATAGACGGGGCGAGCTTTATCTATTTAGGAGACGTGTCGGAGACGCTGTCGGAGCCAAGTAGAAAGTTCCTATTCCCGGCCAAGTAGAAAGTTCCGGTTTTGGGAATCCGTTTCGGGACCCCATGGTATGTTCGCATAGCCACGCCGGGGTCGCGCCTGGCGTGGTTGCCCAA
>Ga0194132_10003855_pt1 | contig 26123 bp, 25 predicted proteins | sample TA2KigOf80mmetaG_FD_148612 | JGI IMG/M metagenome (GOLD analysis project Ga0194132, IMG submission 148612) | Freshwater microbial communities from Lake Tanganyika, Tanzania - TA2015054 Kigoma Offshore 80m | ecosystem: Environmental > Aquatic > Freshwater > Lake | place: Tanzania: Lake... | reverse complement strand
GAAGGACGTCGATGGCTTTCACGTCGTCAATGTCGGCCGGCTCAACACCGGGCAGTCCAGCATGGTGCCGTGCACGCCGCTTGGCTCGCTCCTCATGCTCAAGCACTATCTCGGCAAGCTCGAGGGCAAGCGGGCGGTCGTGGTCGGCCGCTCCAACATCGTGGGCAAGCCGATGGCCGCGCTCCTGTTGGGCGAGAACTGCACCGTGACGATCGCGCACTCGCGCACAGCCGATTTGCCCGGCGAAGTGAGGCGCGCCGACATTGTGATCGCCGCGGTCGGCAAGGCCGAGATGATCCGCGGCGATTGGATCAGGCCGGGCGCCACCGTGATCGATGTCGGCATCAACCGCATCGAGCGCGACGGCAAGTCGAAGCTGGTCGGCGACGTCGCATTCGACGAGGCGGTCAAGCATGCCGGGCTGATCACGCCGGTGCCGGGTGGTGTCGGGCCCATGACCATCGCCTGCCTGCTGCGCAATACCGTCACCGCAGCCTGCCGCATCAAGGGGATACCCGAACCGACATGATCACCACGCTCTGGGGTCTCGCGCTCGCGGCGATTGTTTTCTTCGGCCTCCACCTGATGACGGTGGTGCCGGGCCTCAGAGCCTCACTGCGCAACCGGCTCACGCCGCGCATTTATCGCGCCGTGTTCTCTGTGCTCGCGCTGGCGAGCTTCGTGTGGATGATCGTTGCCTACAACCGAGCACCCTTGGTTGAGCTCTGGACGCTTGGAGCGTGGGCACGAATCATTCCGCTCGTGGCCATGCCGGTGGCCTTCGCGCTACTCGCGCTGGTCTATGCCGCGCCCGATCAGGCGAAGATCGTGATGCGCCACCCGATGGCCGGCGCGGTCGCGCTCTGGGCGCTTGCCCACATCCTGCCCAATGGCGATGCCGCTTCGCTCCTGTTGTTCGGTGGCTTTGCCCTGTTCGTGATCCTCGACATGCCGCTGAACGACGCCCGCGTGCGGCGTGAAGAGCCCGAAATCTGGGCCAAGCGCGCGGCCACGACGTCCACTTTGCCCTTTGTCGCCTTCGCCGCCGGGCGCGCCGGAAAATTCGATGTCCGCCGGGTCTTCGTGCGCGGCATCCTGCCCGGCATCGCCGTCTTTCTCGCCATTCTGTTCGTGCACGAGCACATCTTCGGCCTTCCTGCGCTGCCCTGATCGGCGATTGACCGCCAAGCGTCGGGTTTGCCATCGTGGCTCGGCTCATGCGGGGAGGGGCCACGATGCTGAAGATCACCGGCTATAGCGACGAGATCAGCGTGCGCCCGGGCGGCACGGTGCGCTTCTATGTGAATTGCGAGCACCCGAGCTACAAGGCTGAGCTCGTGCGCATCGTGCAGGGTGACATCAACCCGGCTGGGCCCGGCCTGATCGAGCCGGTGATCGAGAGCCCGATCAATCGCGTCTATGCCGGGCGCCCGCAAGGCATCGAGATGGGCTCGTTCATCTGGGTGGCAGACGATTCGATGCCACACGCGCTGACGAGTTTCTCTTTGCAGGCGATGATCTGGCCGACCACGCCGATGAAGGGCGGGCAGGGCCTCATCACGAAATTGGATGCTTCGACGCGCTCGGGCTTCGCGTTGATCATCGATGAGCAGGGTGCGGCGGCGCTCCGCATCGGCGATGGCGAGCGCGTCGTCACGGTGAGCGCGGGCAAGGCCATGCTGGCGCGCGAGTGGTATTTCGTCGCGGCGAGCTTCGACGGCGCGACCGGTCGCGTGCGCATTTATCAGGAGCCGCGGCACCCGTATCCCACGATCGATGATCGCGCGGTGATCGACACCGTGATCGGCGTGCGTCTGAAGCCGAACGACGCGCCGCTCATGATCGCGGGCTGGCATGAGAGCGCGAGCACGCTGCGCCGCATCAGGGCTGGCGGGCTCTATAATGGCAAGATCGATGCGCCACGCCTCGCGCGCCGCGTGCTCGAGCGCGCCGAGATGGAAGCGCTCATTGCCCTGCCCGTGCCGCTCACGCTCGCGCGCGACGTCGTCGCGGCCTGGGATTTCGCCGCCGATATCACCGCCACGATCGCGCGCGACGTCTCGGGCAATCGGCTCGACGGTGTCTGCGTCAACCTGCCGCTCCGCGGCGTCACCGGCTGGAACTGGACGGGCGATGAGATGTGCTGGCGCCATGCGCCCTCGCACTATGGCGCGATCCACTTTCATGACGATGATCTCTATGACGCGTGCTGGGACGTCGATTTCACGCTCACGGTGCCCGACGATCTCAAAAGCGGCGTCTATGCCGCGAAGCTGAGCGCGGGCGAGGATGTCGAGTACATCCCGTTCGTGGTGCGGCCGAAGGGCGGCGCGGAGCAGAAAATCGCCTGGCTGTTCCCCTCAGCCAGCTACATGGCCTATGGCAATGAGCATTTCGCGACGAACGTTTGGCTGATCGAGCCCTTGATCGGGCGTGCGACCGAGCTGTTTCCCCACGCGGTCTTCCTGAACGAGCACCGCGAATACGGCCACTCGCTCTACGACTATCACGCCGACGGCACGGGCGTGGCGACGTCCTCGCGCCTCCGGCCGCTCCTCAACATGCGCCCGCGCGTGCAGAGCGTGAATGGCGGCGCCGGCTCGCAGATCTGGCAGTTCAACGCCGACACACACATCCTCCATTGGCTCGAGCGCCTGAACTATGACTACGACGTCATCACCGACGAAGACCTGCACCAGGAGGGGCTCGATGCGCTCCGCCCCTATGACGTGCTCCTCACCGGCACACACCCAGAATATCTCTCGAAGTCGATGTACGACGCGATCGAGGCGTTCACGCAAACGGGCGGGCGCCTGATGTATCTCGGCGGCAACGGCTTCTATTGGCGCATCGCCTATCATCAAACCCTGCCCGGCGTGATCGAGGTGCGGCGCCCTGAGGGCGGCAGCCGCGCCTGGGAGCCCCTGAACGGCGAGGCCTATATGGGCTTCACCGGTGAATATGGCGGCCTCTGGCGGCGCCAGGCACGCACCGGCCCGAACGTGATCACGGGCGTCGGCTTCGCCAGCCACGGGCTCGAGCTCTCGAGCCCCTATAGGCGCCAGCCCGACAGCTTTAATCCGCGCGCGTCGTGGATCTTCGATGGTCTCGGCAAGGACGAGGTGATCGGCGATTTCGGCTTCATCGGCGGCGGCGCGGCCGGGCTCGAGATCGATCGGGTCGACCGCTATTACGGCTCGCCGCCGCACACGCTCACGCTGGCCTCGTCCGAGAATCACAGCGACACCTATGTCCTCGTGGTCGAGGACATCTTCTTCAACTATCCGGGCACGACCGGGCCTGAGAACGCCGCCATCCGCGCCGACCTCGCCTTCTTCGAGACGCTGAACGGCGGCGCGGTGTTTTCCACCGGCTCGATCGCCTGGGCCGGCTCGATGATCTGGAATGAGTGCGACAACAACGTCTCGCGCATCACGCGGAATGTGTTGGATCGGTTCCTGGATCGGAGACCGTTCGTAGCAGAATAACCCCTCCGCCCTGGAGAGGGCGGAGGGGCTTGGGGTGGTGGGTGGAAGCGTAGCAGCCGAAGGCTGCTATGGAGCACGCTCGACGATGGATGGGCCGGTCAAGCCGGGCCATGACGACAAAGAGGAATTGCGGGCGGAAGGGTTGCTACCGACGCAGCCGCAATCGCAGCGCGTTCAGTTTGATGAACCCTTCGGCATCGCGCTGGTTGTAGACCGTATCGGCCTCGAAGGTGACGATGTCCTGCTTGTAGAGGCTCTTGGGTGATTTGCGTCCGACCACCATGACCGAGCCGCGGTAGAGCTTCACCCGCGCGGTGCCGGTGACCGTCTTCTGGCTTTCATCGATCAGCGCCTGCAGCATCTCGCGCTCGGGCGTGTACCAGAAGCCGTTATAGATGAGCTCGGCATAGCGCGGCATGAGCTCGTCCTTCAAATGCATGGCGCCGCGATCGAGGGTGAGACTTTCGACCGCGCGGCGGGCATGGAACAGCACCGTGCCGCCCGGCGTCTCATAGACGCCGCGGGACTTCATGCCGACGAAGCGGTTCTCGACGATGTCCATGCGGCCGATGCCGTTGGCGCCGCCGAGCTCGTTCAGTCGGGTGAGCAGCTTCGCCGGTGAGAGGCGCTGGCCGTCGACCGCGACTGGATCACCGGCCTCGAACTCGATCTCGACATAGGTCGGCTTGTCGGGCGCCTCCTCGGGCGCGACCGAGCGGGTGAACATGTCGGAAGCGGGCTCCTCCCACGGATCCTCCAGCGCCTTCCCTTCGTACGAGATATGCAGGAGGTTGGCGTCGGTGGAATAGGGCGGCTCGCCGCGCTTGTCGCGCGCGATAGGAATCTGGTGCTTCTCGGCATAGTCGAGGAGGGCGGTGCGCGAGTTCAGCGTCCACTCGCGCCAGGGCGCGATCACACGAATGTCGGGCTTCAGCGCATAATAGGTCAGCTCGAAGCGCACCTGGTCATTGCCCTTGCCGGTCGCGCCATGGGCCACCGCGTCGGCCCCGGTTGCGCGCGCGATTTCGATCTGGCGCTTGGCGATCAGCGGCCGGGCGATCGAGGTGCCGAGCAGATAGGTGCCCTCATAGAGCGCGTTGGCACGGAACATCGGGAACACGAAATCACGCACGAACTCCTCGCGCAGGTCCTCGATGAAGATCTGTTTCACGCCGAACATCTGCGCCTTGGCGCGCGCGGGCTCGAGCTCCTCGCCCTGGCCGAGGTCGGCGGTGAAGGTCACCACCTCGCAGCCATAGGTCTCCTTCAGCCAGACCAGGATGACCGAGGTGTCGAGGCCGCCCGAATAAGCGAGCACGACCTTCTTGACGGGCTTGGCGCCGGACATGGGGACCCCCCTTTTCGCGTGAAGCGGCGGAGTATAGGGGAAGGGGGCGCGCCTTCAAGCCGGGCGGAACCCGCGCGGAGCCCATTTTGCCTTTCGCCAAATAGATGTGAATAAACTACAATAATACAACTTATAAGTGCATATGAGCGCGGTGTCTGACGTGCCTGAAGACCTCTACAACCCCACGGCCCTGCCCACGGCGCCGCCGGACGCGAGCCATCGCCGACCGGCCCTCGCCTATGACGGTCGAGGGCGGGAGGTGTTCGGCCTAGTGATCGGCAACGCGTTTCTTGGTCTGGTGACGCTCGGGCTCAACCGGTTCTGGGCGCGCACGCGCTACCGCCGCTATCTCTGGAACCATGTGAGCTTCGCGGGCGACCGGCTCGAATATATGGGCCGGCCGGACGAGCTGATGGTCGGGCTGTTCGCGACCGGCGCGATCTTCGTGCCCGTGTTCGTCGCGCTAGGCCTTGCGATCGACCTGCTCTCCTTCAGCGCACCTCCGTTCGCGCCGCTCTACCAGGCCGGCGCCTTCGTGCTGATCTTCATCCTCGGCCAGCTCGCGGCATTTCGCGCGCGGCGTTTCCGCCTGTCGCGCACGACGTGGCGCGGCTTGCGCTTCCATCAAGACGGCTCGGCCTTCGGCTACATGTTGCGCTGGCTCGGCTGGACCGTGCTCGCAATCGCGACCGCGGGCCTCACCTTGCCGTTCCGCAACAAGAGTCTCTATCGCTATCGCATGCGCCACACCTGGGTCGGCGACCAGCAGCTGACCTACGACGATGATTCGGGCTCGCCCTGGCGGCTGATGCCACGCTGGTTCCTGTGCTGGCTGCTGCTCGGGCCGACACTCTTCATGTCCTATGCCTGGTATCGGGCGGCCGAGCTTCGTCACATCGTCGCGCGCACCCGACTCGGCACGGTCGCGCCAACCGTCGTGATCAGCGGCTGGCGGGTGCTCAAGATCTACTTCTGGCCCGTGGTGCTGGCGATCGTGCTGGTGATCGGGGTCAGCGTGCTCGCGAACTGGCTGCTGATCTATTTCATCGGTGCAGACACCTTCGGCTATGGCCTCGCCGACCGCTCGAAGATTCCGCCCTGGGTGCAGCCCCTTCTTCAAGCCGTTCTCGTGCTCTTAGTGCTCGGCATCGTGCAGCAGTTTCTGCTGCATCGGGAGCTTCGCGCGATCGGCGAGGCGCTGAGCCTTGAGGGCCGGCTCGACGCCGCCGTGATCCGCCAGAGTCCGGTCAGGCCGCGTCGGTTCGGCGAGGGCTTGGCCGATGCGCTCGACGTGGGCGGGCTCTAGCCATGACAGTCGCGCGCTATTTCGATGGGCAGAGCGCGGAGGGACGCACGCTCGAGGCACAATTCACGCCAGAGCGCCTCGAACTGCTCGACGCTGAGAATCGAACGGTCAAGGCATGGGCGCTCCGGGATCTGTGGCGTAGCGCCGGGCAGGTCGCGGACGACCGTCTCGTGCTCGTGCCCAAGGACGCGCCGGAATCACGGGTCATCATCGACAACCCGACATTGGAATACCTGATCAGGCAGCGCATCGCGGATTTGCGCCGCGGCCCGCAGTCGCGCAACTGGAAGGGCCGGCTCGGGCTCGTCGCCGCCTTCGTCGCGGTGTGCGGCTTCTTCATTTTCTATGGCGTGCCCAACCTCGCAGCGCTCGGCGTGCACCTCATCCCGAAGGAGACCGAGCGCAGGATCGGCGAGGTCGTCGCGGAGGCCGTGCCCTACATGTTCTCGGGCAAGCCCGCGCGCTATTGCGAGTCGCGCGAGGGCCGCGCCGCGCTCGACCGCTTGCTCGCGCGCCTTTCCCTCGGTCCATCGAGTGGCCTCGATCTCAAGGTCCGCGTGGTGCAAGTGCCGATCGCGAACGCGTTCGCTGCGCCGGGGGGCCATATCGTCGTCTTCAGCGGCCTCCTGGACGACGCCAACGAGCCGGATTCGATCGCCGGCATCCTGGCGCACGAAGTGGGCCATGTGATCAAGCGTCATGCGCTCCGCCGCTGGCTCCGCGAGCGCGGCACCACCGGTTTTGTCGATGTGCTGATCGGAGGTGTGCCCGGCGCTTCCGTGCTGACCAGCGTCGCCGATGTCGCGCTCGGCTCGTCCTACAGCCGTGCGGATGAGGCCGAGGCCGACGCGATCGCGCTTGATCTCCTGGCCAAAGCGGGGATTTCGACCAAGGGCCTCGCTGATTTCTTCGATTCGATCCGCGGGCAAGGCGATGGCGCCACCGGCGCCTGGTGGCTCTCGTCTCACCCGCCGACCGAAGAGCGGGGAAACCGCGCTCGCGCCGTCACCGTGCCGAACGCGACACCCGCGCTCGATGCGGCGGATTGGCAGGCGCTCAAGGCGATTTGCCGCTAAGTCCGCGGCACCTCAGGCCCGCGGCGGCATGTAGCGGTTCTCTTCGGGCGGAATCGGCGCGCGGGCCTCGAAGCGTGGCCAGCGCGCATAGGCGAACATCCAGATCAGCACCAGATTGACGCCAGGGATGCACATCGGCAGCGCCCAGAGTGGGTTGTGCCCGGCGCGGTTCAAGATGCGCACGCAGCACCAGGCGAAATAGCCGACCGCGATCAGGATGAACAGCAGCAGCAGGAGTATGCCACCGGCGCCGGGCCCGTCGCCGTTCATGGGCTCGGCTCCTTGGGCCAGCGCGCGAAGGCGAGGATGCAGCCGGTGAAGAGCGGCCCCGCGATCGGGATCAGCACGAGGAGCGAGAGCACCCGGGGCAGGCCGGTGCGCGCATAGATGCGCCACATCGGGATGAGGACGACCGGCCCGATGAACACCAGATAGTAGATCGGGTGCATCGCCTGCTCAGGTGCCGGCCGGCGCGTCGGCAGCGCGCTCACCGACCGAGTTTCGCCGGGGCGCGCGCTGGCTCGCCGATTTGAGCTGGCCGCAGGCCGCGAGGATGTCGCGCCCGCGCGGCGTGCGCACCGGCGAGGAATAGCCCGCGCGATTGACGATCCCGGCAAAGCGCGCAATCGCCTCGTCGGTCGAGCATTCATAGGGCGCGCCGGGCCACGGGTTGAACGGAATCAAATTGATCTTGGCCGGGATGCCGGCGATCAGCTTGACCAGCGCCTTGGCGTCCGCCGGCGAATCATTGACACCCTTGAGCATCACATATTCGAACGTGATGCGCCGGGCGTTGCTGGCGCCGGGGTAGCGCCGGCAGGCCTCGATCAGCTGTGCGATCGGGTATTTCCGGTTGATCGGCACGATCTCGTCGCGCAGCTCATCGGTCACGGCATGAAGCGAGACCGCCAGGTTGACGTTGAGCTCCTCGCCGCAGCGCTCCATCAGCGGCACGACACCGGCGGTCGAAAGCGTGATGCGCCGGCGCGAGATCGAGATGCCCTCGGAGTCCATGATGATGGTGAGCGCCTTCGCGACATTGTCGAAATTGAACAGCGGCTCGCCCATGCCCATCATCACGATGTTGGAGAGCAACCGCTCGCCGCTCGGCGAGGGCCACTCGCCATAAGAATCGCGCGCCACCAGGAACTGGCTGACGATCTCCCGCGCCCCCAGATTGCGTACCAGGCGCTGGGTGCCGGTGTGGCAGAACTTGCAGGTCAGCGCGCAGCCGACCTGCGAGGAAATGCACACCGCGCCCCGGTCCTCTTCGGGGATATAGACGGTCTCGGCCTCCTGGCCGTCGTCAAACCGCAGCAGCCACTTGCGCGTGCCATCGATCGAGCGCTGCTCGCGCGCGATCACGGGTCGGTCCAGGGAGTAGGCCGCGGCGAGGGCATCCCGCATCGGGCGCGCGATCGAGCTCATCGGCTCGAAGGTCTTCGCCCCATGGTGATAGATCCAATGCCAGAGCTGTCGGGCCCGCATGCGCGCCGCCTGTGGCCGCTCGCCGAAGCCGATCAGCTCGGCCGCAAGCTCATCGCGCGTCAGGCCGATCAGGCTTCTGCGCGATGGACTCGCTTCGTTCTCAGGGGGCCGCTCCAGCGCCATGGCGCTGGTATACGACGGTCAGGGCGGCAATTCCACCTTGCCGGGCGGCGGGAAGGCCTGGGTTTCAGGCACAGGCCTCGGTCATCGCCTTGCGCGCCGCGGAAAACCCGCTCAGCGAGTAGGTGTCCTTCGAGGTTGTCCCGATCTGCGACTGGCCGTTCACCACCATGTTGTTGCCGCGCACCATGGCGGCAATCAGCTCGCGATCGCCGGCTTCGTTCTGCGCCCAAGCCCAGGCTTCCCGGGTAAACAGCGTGAAGCTGCTCGCCCCGATATCGACATCGACCACCGCCTTGTCCTTATAAGGATAGCCCGAGGTGATGCTCACCTCCTCGCCGCTGGCGCGGAGCGTCACGAGCACAAACGCGTCGCTGCGCTTCTTGAAGGTGCCTTCTTCCTTCGCGGGCCGGCTGCCCACATAGCAAACCTTATTGCCGCTCTCGACATAGCTATAGACCGTCCAATCGCCGTGCGTGGCGAGCACGTCCTGAGCCATTGAGGGCGTCGCCCACGTGGCCACGCCGGCCAGCGCTAGGCCGATGACAGCAAACTTCGTGAAACGGACACAGGTGCTTAGGGACATGGTGCGCCTCGGTGGGAGCGAATGTTTAGCGGAACCGCGAATCTTGGAAAAGGGGGTCGCATTCAATTTATGCTGAACGATTGCGGCGACTTAGAGGCTCGCCGAAAATGTGAACAGCGCGTGCTTCGGCCGGCGCGCGCGGATTTGTTGGGCGCACGCCGAAGCGGCCAAGCGCGATCAGCCGGTCATACATGACGATCGCGCCCGCAACGCCGACATTGATCGAGAATGAAGTCGGAATACGCACGACGTGGTCGCAGCGCTGGAGCAAGGCTGGCGACAGGCGCCCGCGCTCCGGCCCCAGCACATAAGCGGCCGCCTGTGGATGCGGAAAGCTCGGCAGCTCGATCGCCTCGTCCAGAAGCTCGACACCGACAAGCTTGCAACCTTCCGGTAACACGAGGTCAGCCGCGCTGGCAAAGCGATAGAACGGCACATGCCCCGGGGAATGTGCCGTATCCGATACGGCCTCGGCCTCGGGGTCGACCGCGGCATTGATGGCGAAGAAGAAGCGCGCACCGAAGGCATGGGCCGAGCGGCGCAAATTGCCAAGGTTCATCGCCTTGCTGATGCCTTCGACTCCGATGCCGAAATAGCCTCGCATGAGCTGAGCTTGCCGATGTGCGGCGCACCATGCAAGGCTCACGCGATCAACGAGGCATGGATGCGACGCAACGACCCATTCATCGTCGAGGTGACGCGCGGCGCGCTGATCGAGAGCTTGCACCGTGTGCGTGCGGTCGTCATTGATGCGGATGGAAAGGTTGCTGCGTCATGGGGTGCGGTCGATGAGCCGGTCTACCCGCGCTCCGCGGTCAAGCCGTTCCAAGCGATCCCGATCGTGATCACAGGCGCGGCGGATCATTTTGGCTTCGATCCTTCGGAGCTAGCGCTTGCCTGTTCCTCGCACGGCGGCACCGAGGCCCACATCAAGGTCGCGCGCGCCATGATGGCGAAGTGCGGGGCGGACCTCACGGAACTTGGCTGCGGCGCGCACGCGCCGATGGATGCTGCGGCGGCGCACGCTCTGGCGCGGAGCGACGTGGCGCCGACAGCGCTGCACAACAATTGCTCGGGCAAACATCTGGGCATGATCGCGACCGCGCGCCATCAGGGCGAGCCGGTCGGCAAGTACCTCGACGCCGAACATCCGGTGCAGCGCCGCGTTCTCGACATGATCGAGCGATGCGCCGGTCAATCGCTGGCCGGGTTCCCCATCGGCATCGATGGTTGCAGCGCGCCGACCTTTGCGCTGCCACTCCGCGCGCTGGGCCTGGCCTTTGCGCGCCTCGGTGCTCCGGACGCGCTCGAACGCGCGATTGCAGCCGCCTGCCGCCGTGTCACGGCCGCCATGCTCGCCGCACCCATCATGGTGGCGGGGCCGGGCCGGCTCACCACCGGGGTGATGGAGGCGGGCGCCGGCGCGATCGTTCTGAAGGAAGGGGCCGAGGGGGTTTACGCCGCGGCGCTGCCGCACCACGGCCTCGGTATCGCGCTCAAGGCCGAGGACGGCGCGGTGCGGGCGTCCGAAGTCGCCCTGCTCGCCATTCTACGTCGTTTCGGCGCGCTCCCGGCCGAGGTCGAGCGCCGACTTGAAGCCCGATTCGAGCCTTTGCTCAGGAACTGGCGCGGCACAGTCATCGGCCGCATCCGGCTCGACCCTGCCGCGCTCTCCGCGGGCGCGTGACATCCGACGCGGCGATGACCGGGGGCAAATCAGCAGAGGTGCGCGCTCAATATGAGGCGCTGCCCTATCCGCCACGCGATCCGGCGGACGAAGCGAAGCGTCTGGTCACCGGCTCGCCCAGCCATGTGCTCGAGATCGACCACTATGTCTTCGCCGGGCGGCGGGACTGGACTGCGCCGTTTCGTGCGCTAGTCGCGGGTTGCGGCACCGGCGATGGCGCGATCATGCTGGGCCAGCAGCTCGCTGACCTCGGCTGCCCGGCCGAGATCGAGTGCTTGGACCTGTCCGACGCCGCCCTCACGATCGCCAAGGCGCGGGCTGAGAGTCGCGGGCTCCGTTCGCTGCGCTTCCACCGCGTCTCACTCCTGGAGCTCGACCGTCTCGGCCTTGCGTCGTTCGACTACATCGATTGCTGTGGCGTGCTGCACCATCTCGACGATCCGTCGGCTGGGCTCGGCGCCTTGCGACGGGTGCTCAAGCCGGGCGGCGGCATGGGCATCATGGTCTATGCGCCACTGGGTCGAGCCGGCGTCTACGAGACGCAGGCGCTGCTGCGCCTCGCCGGTCGAGATCTCAAGCTGGAAGAGCGTCTTCCGCTCGCGCGCCGCCTGATTGCCGCGCTGCCGCCGACGCATCCCTTCAAGCGCAACACCATGCTGGGCGACCATGAGCGCCTCGGCGATGCTGGCCTCGCCGATCTCCTGCTGCACCCGTGCGACCGCGCCTACACGGTTTCCGAACTCGCCGCTCTGGTAGAGGGCGCGGGGCTCGCGATCAGCGCGCTCATCGAGCCGGCGCGCTACCGGCCGGAGCTTCTGGTCACGGAGCCTGACTTGGTGGAGCGGCTGCGCGCGCTTGAGCCGCCGGATTCCTGGGCCGCCGCAGAGTTGCTCGGCGCGACGCTGAAACGCCACATCGCCTATTTGGTCGAGCCCGAGCGTCGCACCTCGGCGGCGGCGAGGCCCCGTTCCCGTGACGCCGTTCCGGTGTTGAAGGATGTCAGCGTGACGGAGCTGAGGCGCACCATCGGCACGGCCGGCGCGCTCGTGCTCAATTTCGATGGCGCCAAGGTACGCCTTGCCCTGCCGCCGAACGCCGCCCGGCTGATCGCTCTGATCGATGGCCGGCGCAATCTTGGCGAGATCGAGGACCGCGCGGTGGCCGACCGCCTGGTGCCCGACCGCGCGGCCTTTCATGCGGCGTTCGCCACGCTCTATGACGCGCTCAACGGCGCCAACATCCTGCTCCTGCGCTATTTCAGGTCGCGCAAATAGAAGATCAGGTCGAGGGAAGGCGGCGCGACGCCGGCCTGCGAAAGCAATCCATGAGCCTGGCCGCGGTGATGGGTGGCGTGGTTGAACATATGGCCGAGCACAAGGTGAAGGGGCGTGGCCATATCGGTCTGCGGCGCGCTAAGCGTCTTGTACCGCAGGATCTGCTTGAGGTCGGCATCCGAGAACGAGGCGACAACCGAGGCGGTGCGAGCGTCCTCGGCCTCGCGCGCCGCCCTAAGAGCGCCAAAATCGTCATAGAGGATCTGATCGAGCGATTTGATCGCGATCGGCTCGCCGGTGATGCGCCCGAGCCAGATCCGATCGCCCACCATTAAATGGTTCAGGGTGCCGTGGAGCGAGCCGAAGAAGGCCTTGCGATCCTTGCGATATTCGGCGTCGGGCAGGGCCGCGCAGGCGTCATAGAGCCGCCGGTTGGCCCAGGCCGTGTAGGCCGCGAGCGTGCGGAAATAATCCGCCATCATGTCAACACTCCGTTGGCGTTATACTGCGCATCGTAGGTTCCGGATGCCGAGCTGACCCCGACACTCTGATGAGCACGATAACCACCGAACGGTCGCTTGCCGAGCGGCATGATCTCAGTGCCGCGCTCGCCGCGCTCTACGAGGCGGCCGGGCGCGACGCCCGCACGGCCCACGCGCCCATTCTCGCGCGGCTGAAGGTCGCGCTGGAGGATGGTCGCGCCGCCATCGTGGCGAAGCTTGAAAAGGGCGCCCGAGGCCCGGCGGTCACGGCCGCCATGAGCGCGCTTATTGATCGGGTGGTCGGCGTCCTGCTCCACCATGCCAGCGAGCGCGTGTTTCCGTTGCCGAACCCGACGCGTGGTGACCGCCTGACGCTGATCGCCGTCGGCGGCTATGGCCGGGCGGAGCTGGCGCCCAACTCCGATCTCGATCTCCTCTTCCTGCACCCCTACAAGATCACGCCGCAGTGCGAGCAGGTGATCGAGTTCGTGCTTTATGCGCTGTGGGACCTCGGCCTCAAGGTTGGCCACGCGGTTCGTTCGCTTGAGGATGCGGTTCGGCGTGCCAAGGCCGACATGAGCATTCGCACGGCGTTGCTCGAAATGCGCTTCATCGCCGGCGATGCCGCTCTGCATGCCGAGCTGCGCGCGCGCTTTTGGGACGAGGTCGTGCCGGGTGATGATGCCGCCTTCGTCGCCGCCAAGCTTGCCGAGCGCGACGAACGGCATCGGCGCATGGGCGATTCGCGCTATCTGCTCGAGCCCAATGTGAAGGACGGCAAGGGCGGCCTGCGCGATCTCCATACGCTGTCCTGGATCGCGAAATATCTCTATCGCATTGATCGCTTCGGCGAGCTGATCGCGCTCGGCGTGGTCAGTCGGGCCGAGCATGCCCGTTTCGTGCGCGCCGAGGCGTTTCTCCTCACCGTGCGCTGCCATCTGCATTCGGAGGTCGGACGGGCGGAGGATCGCCTGACCTTCGACCTCCAGCCAGCCATCGCGCGCCGCATGGGCTATGCCGATCGCAAGGGCTCACGCGCGGTCGAACGTTTCATGAAACACTATTTCCTGATCGCGAAGTCGGTGGGCGAGCTTACGCGCGTGCTCTGCGCGGCGCTCGAGGGCGACAGGCTGAAGCCTCGGCCGGTGATCGGCAGCGCCGCCTGGTTTGGGCCGGAGCTCGATGGTTTTCGCGTCGAGGGTGGCCGGGTGCTGGCCGCGCGCGATGAGGTGTTCGGCGAGCGGCCGGTGCGGCTGGTGCGGCTGTTCCGCATCGCACAGCAGATGGCCCTCGAGATCCATCCCTCGACGCTCCGGCTGGTGCACGAAAGCCTGCGTCTGATCACGCCGCAGGTACGCCAGGATCAGGAGGCCAACAATCTTTTCCTGGCGCTGCTGACCGATCGGCGTGATCCCGAGACGGCGTTGCGCCGCATGAACGAGGCCGGTGTGCTCGGCCGCTTTGTGCCCGATTTCGGTCGTGTGGTGGCGCAGACCCAACAGGACATGTATCACGCCTACACGGTTGATGAGCACAGCGTGCGGGCAATCGGCGTGCTGGCGCGCATCGAGAGCGGCGCACTCGCGGCCGAGCTGCCGCTCGCGAGCGAGATTGTGCGCAAGCCGCTCTCGCGCAACGCGCTCTACCTCGCGACCTTCTTGCACGACGTGGCAAAGGGCCGCGGCAGCGACCATTCCGTCGAGGGCGAGCAGGTCGCACGCTTGCTCGGCCCACGTCTTGGCCTGAGCGCGGCCGACACCGAGCTCACCGCCTGGCTGGTGCGTTGGCACCTTCTATTCAGCGGCACGGCGTTCAAACGCGACGTCAACGATTCGCGCACGGTGGCCAACTTTGCAGCCCAAGTGGAATCGATCGAGCGCCTGCGGCTTCTTCTGGTGCTGACCGCGGCCGACATCTACGCGGTCGGCCCCGGTCGCTGGAACAATTGGCGCGGCTCGCTGCTGCGCGCGCTCTACTATCGGACCGAGGAGCGCCTGACCGGCGGCCACATGGCCGAGGCGTCCGAGACACGGACCGCGGCGGCCCAGGCCGCGTTGCGAGCGGCATTGCATGATTGGTTGGCGGCTGACATCGAGGCTCATGTCGCGCGGCTGCCGCCGGCCTATTGGCTTTCGACCGACCTCGAGACCCAGGTGCGGCACGCCCGCCTTGCGCGCGACGCCGCCAAACGCGGCCAGCCGCTTGCGGTCGATACCATCGTGCACGCCCAGCGCTCGGTCACTGAGATTACGATCCTGGCGGATGACCATCCGGGCCTGTTTGCCGCGGTCGCTGGCGCAATCGCCATGGCCGGCGCCTCGATCGTCGACGCCAAGGCCTTCACCGGCACCGATGGCCTCGCGCTCGATACCTTCTTCGTCCAGGGCGCCGACGGCGATGCGTTCGATGACGATGTTCGGCTCGCACGCATGGTGGGCCTGCTCGAATCCGCGCTCGCCGGCGAGGTCCGGCTCGAGCGCGCGCTCGGCGAGCGGCCCTGGCCGGCCCGGCGACTGAGCGCGACAAGAGTAGAGCCGCGCGTGCAGGTCGATAACGAGGTCAGCTCACGCCATACCGTGATCGAGCTGGTCGGGCGCGACAGGCCAGGCTTTCTTCACGACGTCGCGCGCGCGCTCACCTCGCTCGGCCTCTCAATCGTCAGCGCGCACATCTCGACCTATGGCGACCGGGCGGTTGACGTTTTCTACGTGAAGGATCGCTTCGGCTTCAAGGTAACGCGCGCCCATCAGGTCGAGCGGGTGCGGGCAAGCCTGCTCGACGCGATCGCAGAGCCCACGATGCGCTTCGGGGCCGCCGCGGCCGGCTGAACCCTCAAAGACCCGCAGGCAAGCACAGCACCATGGCCATGGGGCGTTGGATCGCGACGGTCGGCGGCTACACGCTGCTCTCGCGCATCGCCGGCTTTGCACGCGATGTGCTGATCGCGGCGGTGCTCGGCACCGGGCCGGTCGCCGATGCCTTCTTCGTTGCGCTCCGCGTGCCCAACTTCATGCGCACGCTGTTCGCCGAGGGCGCCTTCAACGTCGCCTTCGTGCCCCAATTCGCCGGCACCATCGAGCGCGACGGCCGCGAAGCCGCGCGTCAGCTCGCCGAGGAGGTGCTTTCCGTTCTCCTCGTCATTCTGCTCGCCGTCGTTGTCATCGCTCAAATTCTGATGCCCTGGCTGATGTATGTGCTGGCACCGGGCTTCGCCAATGAGCCGGGCAAGTTCGACCTGACGGTCACTCTCACCCGGCTCACCTTTCCTTATCTGATGTTCATCTCGCTCGCCGCGCTGCTCGGCGGCATTCTCAATTCGCTCTACAAGTTTGCCGCCGCTGCCGCGACGCCGATCCTGCTCAATCTGTGCATGATCGTGGCCATCCTCGTCTTCGGCAAAATGACCGAGACACCCGGCCACGCGCTGGCCTATGGCGTGTCGTTCGCCGGTGTCGTCCAGTTCGTGTGGCTCGCAGTGTCGTGCGCGCGTGCCGGGATGAAACTGAGGCTGCGGCTGCCCCGCCTCACGCCGAATGTGCGCAAGCTCCTCAAGCTCATCGGGCCGGCGGCGCTCGGCGCTGGGGTCGCGCAGGTCAATCTTCTGGTCTCGCTGATTATCGCCTCGCTGCTGCCGGGCGGCGCGGTCTCCTACCTCTATTACGCCGATCGCTTGAACCAGGTGCCACTCGGCGTTGTCGGCATCGCGGTCGGAACCGCATTGCTGCCACTGCTCTCGCGTCAGATCAGGGCCAATGAGGCCGAGGCGGCGCTGACCAGCCAGAACCGTGCGATCGAGATCGCGATGTTTCTCTCATTCCCGGCCGCGGTCGCGCTCATGGTCTCGGCCTGGCCGATTATCACGGCGCTGTTCGAGCGCGGTGCGTTCGGGCCCGAGGCGAGTGCCGCCTCGGCCAGCGCGCTCATCGCCTACGCCGCCGGCCTGCCGGCCTTCGTGCTGGTCAAGGTGCTGACGCCGGGCTATTTCGCGCGGCAGGACACGAGGACGCCGGTCGTGATCGCGACCATCTGCGTCGCGCTCAACATCGCGCTCAACTTTGCGCTGATGCACGTGCTGGCGCATGTCGGTCTCGCTTTGTCGCTCTCGGTCTCTGGTTGGCTCAACGTCCTGCTGCTCGCTTGGGGGCTCAAGCGACGCGGCCACTTCAAGCCTGATCGCCGGCTCAAGCTGAAGCTCTTCGGCATTTTCGGCGCCTCGGTGGTGATGGCCGGCACGCTCTATGGCGTGCAGACCGCGCTCGGGCCGGCGTTCGAGAATCGCAACGAGCTTCACCGCATCGGGTCGCTGGTCATTCTGGTGGCCGCGGGCCTTGGTGTTTATTTCGCCGCAGCCAGGCTGTTCCGCGCCTTCACGATCAAGGAGCTCAAGGCGGCGCTCCGGCGGAGCACGCCGGTGCCGACCAGCCCATCGTCTTGACCCGTCTCCCCTTGCACGCGATAAGAACGCGCGCGCGGCCGGCCGCGCGAATAGTGCTGCGCGCGGCCGGCCGCGCGACAAGTACGCGCCAACCGGACCGAACCCCATGAACCGCGTCTTCTCCGGCGTCCAGCCGACCGGCAATTTGCACCTCGGCAATTACCTCGGCGCCATCAAGAACTGGGTGGCGATGCAGGCGACCCACGATTGCCTTTACTGCATCGTCGATCTGCACGCGATCACCGTGCCGCAGGATCCGGCCGCGCTCCGCGCGGCGACGCGCGAGGTAACCGCGGGCCTGCTCGCTTCGGGCATCGACCCCAAGGTTTCGATCGTCTTCAACCAGAGTCAGGTCAAAGGCCATGCGGCGCTCGCCTGGATCCTCAATTGCCTGACGCCCTTGGGCTGGCTCAACCGCATGACCCAGTTCAAGGAGAAGGCAGGCAAGGCGCGTGATCAGGCGGGTCTTGGCCTCTACGCCTATCCGGTGCTGATGGCCGCCGACATCCTGCTCTACAAGGCGACCCACGTGCCCGTGGGCGAGGACCAGAAGCAGCATCTCGAGCTTGCGCGCGACATTGCGGGCGCGTTCAACCGGCAGTCGGGAGTAGAGGTGTTTCCGCTGCCCGAGCCGATGATCCTCGGGCCGGCCACGCGCGTCATGTCGCTGCGTGACGGTACCAAGAAGATGAGCAAGTCCGACACCTCGGACTATTCGCGTATCAACCTGACCGATGACGCCTCCACGATCGCGCTCAAGATCAGAAAGGCGAAGACCGATTCCGAGCCGACCGTGACCTATGAGCCGAAGCGCCGGCCCGAGGCCGCCAATCTGATCGATATCTTCGCGGCGCTCTCGGGCGAGACGGCGGAGGCCGTGACCCGCCGGTTCAGCGACAGCGGCTTTTCTGCCTTCAAGAACGCGCTCGGCGAGCTTGCGGTCGAGAAGCTCGGGCCGCTCGCCGCCGAGATGCGCCGGCTGATGCAGCACCAGGACTATATCGACGAGGTCCTGCGCGCAGGCGGGGAGCGCGCGCAGCACATTGCCGAACGAAATCTGGCCGAGGTCGAAAACCTGGTCGGGCTCCTTAAACCCTGAGCCAATGTCCCCGGTGATGGGCGTGCCATCCAACGGTTCGTTGATCTGAGCGCATTTTCCCTTGCCGGGCCGTTCGGCGAGGCGCACAACCTGCATTCGATCATGGACTTGCCCGGCCACACCCCTTCCTGGGCGTGAGCCGGCTGTCGTCGTTGGGCGCCCATGGACATCTATCTGCCGATCGCCGGGCTCTCGATCAACGCCTTCATCCTGCTGGGCCTGGGTGGCGCGGTCGGCGTGCTCTCTGGCCTGTTTGGCGTCGGCGGCGGATTCCTGATGACGCCGCTCCTGATCTTCCTCGGCGTGCCGGCGCCGGTCGCGGTCGGCACCGGCACCAACCTTGTCGTCGCCTCCTCGGTTTCCGGCATGATGGCGCATTGGCGGCGCCGCAATGTCGATTTCCGCATGGCTGCCTGCATCCTCTCGGGCGGCGTCGCGGGTGCCGCGCTCGGCATCTGGCTGTTCGAGGTGTTGAAGAGCGCCGGCCAGATCGATGAGGTCGTCACCCTCCTCTACATCGTGTTTTTGGGTGCGATCGGCGTGCTGATGGCGGTGGAGACGGCAGCGAAATTGCTGCGCCGCCCCGATCCGCGACCTAGGCGGGCGCATGAGCATCTCTGGGTGCACGGCCTGCCCTTCAAGATGCGCTTTCGCCGCTCCAAGCTCTACGTCAGCACGATTCCTCCGGTCGCCATCGGCTTTCTCACCGGCATTCTCGCCTCGATCATGGGGGTCGGCGGCGGGTTCGCCATGGTGCCGGCGCTTATCTACGTCGTTGGCATGCCGACCAGCGTGGTGATTGGCACCTCGCTGCTCGGCATTCTTGTGGTCAGCATCGCATCCTGCGTGGCGCATGCGGTCGCGACCCAATCGGTCGATGTAATGCTCGCGCTTCTGCTCGCGGTCGGCGCGGTGGTCGGGGCGCAATATGGCAGCAAGATCGGCGCGCGCCTGCGCGCGGAATACCTGCGGGGCCTCCTGGCGCTCATGGTGCTCACCGTGTGCGGCCGTCTGGTCTATGAGCTGGTCGCGACGCCGGACGATCCGTTTCGAGTCGACCTTTTGGGCCTGCCATGAAGCGCCTCGGCCTCCTCATCGCGCTCATCGTCGTGGTCCTCGCCGGCAGGCCCGCGTGGACCGCGGATAGCGACCTCACGGTCGACCTGTCGTCCCATGTGGTCGAGATCGACTCGCGCTTCACCGGCGCCACCCTCACCATGTTCGGTGCGATCTCGGGGCCCGGTGATCTGGTGGCGGTGGTACGCGGGCCGGCCAGCGACATCGCCGTGCGGCGCAAGGAGCGCACGGTTGGCCTCTGGCTCAATCGCGATTCGATGACCTTTATGCAGGCGCCGCAATATTACGCCGTGGTTGCGACCGCACCGGTTGATCGCTTGCTGCCGGCGGATTTGCGTGCCGCGCGTGAAATTGGTGTCGATCAGCTTCGCCTTCAGCCGGCGGCGAATAACAATGACGGCGAGGTCGTCTCTTTTCGCGATGCCTTGGTGCGCCAGCGGACGCGAGATGGCCTCTATCTCGACCAGCGGTCCACCGTCTCGGTGATCGACGGTCGGCTCTTCCGGGTGACGCTCAACCTGCCGGCGCATGTGCCGACCGGTCCCTATCGCGTCGACATCATGCTGGTGCGTGATGGCGCGATCGTCGCCGAGCGCGCCACGCCGCTCTCGGTCGTGAAGTCGGGGCTGTCAGCCGAGATTTCCGGCTTCGCCCATGAGCACCGCTTTGCCTATGCCGCCATTGCGGTGGCGGCCGCACTCTTGGCAGGATGGCTCGGCTATGTGCTATTCCGAAAGGTCTAGGGAACGAGCGGGCATGGCGGCATGAGCGAGCCACAGGGAACAGCGCCCCACGTCGCCGGGCAGCTCGCCTTCCTCGCCTGCGTCGCCAACGATGATCATTCGCGCACGGCTGCGCGCTTCGCCGCCTTGCGCGCGCGCAACAGCCGGGGGCGCCTCGATTTGCTGCACGTCGTGGCGCCGCCAGAGTTTCAACATTGGGCGGCGGTCGGCGCGCTCATGCGCGAGGAGATCGCGGCCGAGGGCCGCGCTTTGCTTGAATCGGTTGCCACGGAGGTCGGGCGTTTCGGCGACGTCAGCCCGCGGCTGCATCTCAGGGAAGGGCCGATCGGCGAGGAGATCCTGCGGCACCTCGCGTCCGATCCGTCAATCAACGTGCTGGTGGTCGGCGCCGCCCCGCCCGATGCCAAACGCGGCTCGCTGATCTCCTGGCTTGCGGGTCAACTCGCCGGCCAGCTGCGCATTCCGCTCGTCATCGTGCCGGGCACGCTCAGCGACACCGAGCTTCAGGACCTGACCTGAAGCTCGCCCTCGTTGTGCCCGCCATTCAGGGCAAACAGCTCAGTCTGGGTCGCCAGCCCGCGCAGCGAATGCAGGCCACGCGAAACCAGGCGCTCGGGCACGAGCGCGGCAAAGCGCTCCGTCGCCAAGACCGGCTCATCGAGATCGCCGCAGCGTGACTGCACGCGGGCAACCGTGTTCACCGCCGGGCCGATGACGGTGAAATCGAGCCGGTCGGTCGCGCCGACATTGCCATAGACCATCTCGCCCACATGTAGCGCGATCTTGGTGGCGAGCGGGGCGAGGCCTCGAGCCCTCCGTGCGTCATTGAGCGCCGTCATGTTGGCGAGCGCCAGCTTCGCTGCGCCCGCCTCGCCGTCGGTGCCGGGTCGGAAGATGGCGAGGATACCGTCGCCGATGAATTTCAGCACCTCGCCACCGCGCGCCTCGACCGGGCGCGCCATGGCGTCGAAATATTCGTCCAACAGCGTAATCAGCTCGGACGGCGGGGTCACGTCGCTGAGCGCCGTAAAGCCCTTGAGGTCGCAGTTCCAGAGCACCGCGCGGATCACCTCGCCGGTGCCGCGCCGGATGTCGCCCTCGAGGACGCGCTCCGCCGCCTCATGGCCCAGATCGACGTTAAGCAGGTCCCGCGTCATGCGCCGGGCGGACAGGAGCTCGGTGATCAGCGCCAGGATCGGCACCAGCCCCTCGATCGCTAGGATATGGGCCGCCGTGAACCCGCCCGGTCGGTCGGTCGCCAGCGAGACATAGCTTGAGCGTCCGCCATCGCGGCGCAGCGGCAGGATCAGATAGTCGGTGGCGCCGAGTGCCTTGAGCTCTTCGAGCACGGGAAAGTCGATCTGGGCGTCGGGGCCTTCCAAACGCCGCCGCATTCCGCCGCCGCCCTCCCGGATGTGCCGGACCGGGCTCAAGAGGTAGGCCGGCGAGTCCTCGATCCCGTGCTGCCGCTCTACGTTCGAGACGCAGTCGCAACCGCGCTGCCACATGGTCTGGCGGCCATAGACCTGGGGATGCAGGGCGCGCACGCCGATCGAAACGCGGAGCAGCGGCAGCCCGGCATCGCACAAACGGTGGCAGGCCTCGCGCATGAGCTCATCGGCTTGGCCCTTGAGCGGCAAAGCGGCGCTGGCCTCAAGCGCGGCCCCAATGAACCAGGGCACGAAGCCCGGGTCGAGGCGCTCGAAGGGCGTCTCTTCCGGCCGAGCGGTGAAAGGTCGAGGCGCAGGTGCGATCGCCATGGTGGACAAACCTGAGTGAGGGAATCGGTCGGCCAAGAGTTGGGCCCGCCGGGCCCGGTTGCAAGATGATCCGTGCCAGTACCAAGACACCGCAAGACATCGAAAAGTTAACGAATTAACTCGGGTTAATCTCTTAACGGAAGCTTACGGGTTGACCTTACCGCCTGCCAAATCAAAGCCTTAGTAGATAGCGGTTGAAACCCCGGGGGGCCTCACCCAATGTTTTCCGTGCCCCATCCAGAAGGGCAAAGCGCTACGAGGGTACGACGGAATGTTCATCCAGACCGAAAAAACCCCCAATCCATCGACGCTCAAGTTCCTGCCGGGACGGACCGTGATGGCCGAAGGGACGGCGGATTTTCGTGACGCGGAGGCAGCGCAGCGCTCGCCTCTCGCCGAGCGTTTGTTCCGCCTCGAGGAGGTCAGGAGCGTCTTTTTCGGCGGAGACTTCATCACCGTGACCAAGGCCGAGGATGCGGATTGGCAGTCGATCAAGCCAATCGTTCTCGGGGTCATCATGGAGCACTTCGTCACGGGCGCACCGGTGCTGCATGACGGCGCCGTTGCGGCGGATGCCGATCAGGAAATGCCGGTGGCCGCGGAAGACGTCGAGATCGTCGGACAGATCAAGGAATTGCTGGATACCCGCGTGCGCCCGGCAGTGGCTCAGGATGGCGGCGACATCGTATTCAGAGGGTTCCAGAAGGGCGTGGTCATGCTGCATATGCAGGGTTCGTGCGCGGGCTGTCCCAGCTCGACCGCGACTCTGAAGATGGGCATCGAGAACATGCTCAAACATTACATTCCGGAAGTCGTCGAGGTACGCGCCGTCTAAAAAAGGCGCGACTTCCCGCGGCACCGGGAGGGAGATCGGGGTGTTGAAAGGCGGCGAGGCGGCCGCCCTGTCGCGCATCTCGGGAGATGGGCGCGGTTGGAGCGGCGTAGGACAGGCCCTCGGTACTAGCCGACGGGCATTTGGGCGTCGGGTGACGCGCGCGCGGGTTCGTGGCCGGCGCGCACAAGGCCATGTCGCCGCGTTTTCCTTCCTGGGCGCGCTCACCATCGGCGTCTTTGCCGCCTCGTTGAGTGGCGGCCATGGGCCATTCTCCCCGAGTCCAATCCGCGATTGGTCTACCACGCCGCCAAGCGCTGAGCTGGCGACATGGGCGCCGCTCCTTGGTCCGACGGCAATCTCGCCCCTGGAGAAGTCGCATTTTGCCCTGGTTGAACCGGCCGATCCGACCTGGCTCGGCGTTGCGATCTCACCCAGCGCCGCGCCGGTCGATGTTTCCGAAAAGTCTCGGCTGTCGCGGGCGGTTGTGTCGTTCCAGCTCCAGGCGATCGAACTCCCCTCGGCAAGCGATTTGGCCCATTCGGTGCGCACCTGGCTCGCGACCGCGGAACGGGACGACGGCTTCCTGATCCCGGCCTTTGCCGACGCCATGCGTCACAGCGCGCTCACGGAGGGCGCCAATGACCTGGTAACAGTCTTTGAGGTCGAGGAGGATGGTGCGCCCCATGTGAAGCTCGCCTCGGCCGAGGCGCTTGCGCTCTATTTCGACCGGCTCGACTTCAATCTGGAGTCAATTCGCAGCGGCGATGGGCTGGTGCCGCGGCGCTATCTGGCCAGCCTGCCCCCCGATCTTGACGAGCTCGCCTCGCCGGGCGATCGCAAACAGCTCTTCATCAAGGCGCTGCTCCCGGTCGTGCTGCGCGTCAATGAAGAGATCATGGCGGACCGCGCGCTTCTCGCCGAGCTGCGCCGAGGTTTGAAGGCGGGCGCCGCGCTCAGCTTCACCGACAGCGTCTGGCTCTACGAGCAATTGGTGCGCTACGACGTCGGCGATGACGATCTGGCCGAGCTCGCGCGCCGCATGGATATCATCCCGCCCTCGCTCGCGCTCGCCCAGGCGGCGGAGGAATCGGGCTGGGGCACGTCGCGCTTCGCGCGCGAGGGCAACGCGCTGTTCGGCCAATATACCGGCGCCACCGGCCGTGGTCTCGCGCCGCTCTCCCAGCTGTCGGAAGTGCGCTATCGCATTCAAAGTTATGACAGCCTGGTCGAGACGGTTCGCTCCTATGCGCTCAATCTCAATCTTCACCCGGCCTATCGTGAGTTCCGCGACATGCGGGCGGACCTGCGCGGCAAGGGCCAGCCGCTGAACGGATACCTCCTGGCCGGCGAGCTCAAGCGCTATTCCGAGCGTGGCAAGGCCTATGTGCGCACGCTCCGCGTGATCATGCGTGACAATGATCTGCGCCAGTTCGATGGCGTCCGGCTGCTCGAGCCGATCATCGGCTATGGCCAGTTCGGTTTTGACCTGCCCTCGTCCTGAGCGCGCTCACGGCACGACGTATTGAAGGCCGAGCCAGCGCACGCGGCCGTCGTCCGCGGGCAATGTGCAGTTGATCCGGTTGTTGTGGCCTGATTGGAACGACACCTTCAGCCTGATGCGCACATGCCGATCGGGGCCAAGCTCATGCGCGATTGGGCCGACGCGTGACTGGTAGCAGGCGAGTTCGTCAAGCCTCCCCGCCGAACGATCGACCGTGAACGCGATGGCCTCGAGAGTCTTTGCGACCACAATGTCGTTCGGCTCAAGGGCGTTGACCGGCAAAGGCAGGCTGCTCGTGATCAGGGCCACGCGCTCGGGCGCGGCATAGGCCTCGCTCAGCTCGAAGCGAGGTAGGGCGAATCGATTGCTGCCCGCGTGAATCGGTCCTGAAGCCAGGGCGAACGCCGCCGTGAAACCGAGCGCTGGCGCCAAGGCCTGAACCGACGCGTCATATTCGCCATCGGGAAACGCGAGCAGTGTCGGCCTCTGGCCGATCTCTGTCTCGATGCGCGCGATGGCGTGCTCGAGATCGGCACGCTGCTCCTGCGCGCTGCGCCGCCAGAGCGGCCGGTTCGCGGCACCGCGCGTTCCAATCGTGACTCCGTCTTTGGCAAGCGCGCGGAGCGTGGCCCAATCCAACTGACCCGGCTCGCCGGCATCGATAGCGTCGGTTGCGATGAACACCGTGAAGGGGAAATCAAGCCGCTTCAGGCGCGGCCAGGCCTCGCGCGCGACCGAGGCGAAGCCGTTATCGAAGGTGAGCGCCACGGTGCGCGCCGGCAGCTTCGTGCCCTTGTCGAGCGCGGCGAGAATGTCAGGCAAGGCCCGTACCTTGTAGCCTTGCGCCGAGAACAAGGCGAGATGCGCTTCGAACTGTGCCAAGGTCACGTTGCTCGATGCATGGCGGTCGGCCTCGCCGACGCGCTGATAGACCAGGACCACCGCCGATTCTGCGGCCAGACCCTCGTGCGTCGTGATCGAAGCGCCGGCGAGCAGCAGCGCAAGCGCCGCAAGCCAGCGCTTCATGGCGACATCAGGCGCGTTCCCGCCGCGCTGTCCGACAGCAGGGGAAAGCGGCGCGCGTCGAACAGTTGATAGTGCCACCATTCATTGCGATAGAAATCGAAACCTGCAGAAGACATGAGGCCCAGCAGCAGCAGCCGGTTGCGCTGGACCTCGGTCGAAACGTCGGTTGCGCCATGATGTGAGAGCGGGCGCAGATCATCGAAGCCGGTGCCCATGTCGAGCGGGGCTCCATCGGCCGCGCGCACCAAGGTGAGGTCGACCGCAACGCCACGCGAGTGGGGCGAGCCCCGACGCGGATCGGCGAAGTAATTGGGGTCGGGGCGGTGACGCCAGAACACCCACTGCGCCTCGCTCGGCCGAAAACCGTCGAAGATGCGAAGCCTGAGGCCGATTGCCGCCGCCTGTGTTCGTGCACGCTCGAGCGCTGTCGCCGCCAGCGGATGAAGAAAGCAGGCAGCGCGGAGATAGACTGGCTTGCCGGTGACGTTCGCCGTCGTGGCATAGGCGAGGGCGAGCTCGACCCCGTGGGACCGGGGCGTGATCTCGACCAGCAGCATCGTCGCCGTCTCCTCTTTGTCCGAATCGCCCGCTTATCCTACGTCACCCCAGAATTGGCCGCGTCGAGAATTGGGGACGCCTCCCTTGCCGTTGTTGTTGGTGCGATGCTAGTGGATCGAATCTAACACTTGATGCCCTCGTCTGACGGCGGCGATGATTTTGTTCGGGTCTGCGGTCCAGGTGAAGGGCCTAGGGTTGTGGTTGGTCTCGGCGAGGAAGCGGTTGATGGCGGCC
>Ga0194132_10003853_pt1 | contig 26131 bp, 24 predicted proteins | sample TA2KigOf80mmetaG_FD_148612 | JGI IMG/M metagenome (GOLD analysis project Ga0194132, IMG submission 148612) | Freshwater microbial communities from Lake Tanganyika, Tanzania - TA2015054 Kigoma Offshore 80m | ecosystem: Environmental > Aquatic > Freshwater > Lake | place: Tanzania: Lake... | reverse complement strand
GACCTTTCTCATCCCCAATCTTCACTCGGTGAGCAGCCAAAACCCGAAGCGCAGGAGTCTCCCACCGGAATTCAACCGAAACCTCGGGCGAGAGGACTCAGTCCCTATCCGGCTAAGTCCACCGCCCATAAGCCGGCTGCAGACCACCCATGGAGACGAACCGTACTGACAAAATCACTGCACCCTAAACACTGACAGATTCACTGCCCCTTGACAGCTAGCGCGTTCTCGGGTTGAGCACGTCGTTCAGGGCGTCCCCAAGCAGGTTCCACGCCAGCATGAGCGTCCACGCCACTATCCCGGGCGCAATCAGCATCCACGGGACGGCCTTCAGGGCGTTCACGCTGCCGGCTTCGTTCAGCATCACCCCGAGGCTCGGCCTGGGCGGCTGGATGCCGAGGCCCAGCCAGCTTATCACCAGCTCCGCGCCGACCATTGCGCCCATGCCCATTGTCACCGTGACGATTATCGGGCTGATTGCGTTCGGCAGAAGGTGGAGGAACAGGATCCTTTTAGTCGACGACCCAATGGCACGCGCCGCCTCGATGTGCGGCGTTTCCTTCAGGTACAGGATCTGCGCCCTCACCAGCCTGGCCATGCCGATCCAGCCGAAGCTGACCAGCGCCAGCGAAATCACCGCATAGTCCACGATGCCTGTTCTGACAAGGCCATTCAGGAATGTATGGTCTTCGAGCCAGTACACATGCGTCACGATTCGGGGCCTTAGCGTGGCGGCGATGATGATCACCAGCAGGATATCCGGGAATGAGGCGAAGAGCTCCCCCGTGCGCATGATGACCGAGTCTACCTTGCGCCCGAAGTATCCTGAGATAAGGCCCAGCGAAACGCCGATCACCAGGCCGCCGCTCAGCATTCCCACCGCCGTCAGGATCACGGTGTTCTGGATGCCCCACAGGACGCGCGTAAAAACGTCTCTCCCCGCAAAGTCCGTGCCCGCCAGATGCTGCCAGCTCGGCGGCTTCCTGATCGCCGTGTAATCCAGGTCGGTATAGTTGTATGGGGCGATCCACGGGGCGAATATCCCCGCGGCGTAGAAGATGATCAGGACGACGATGCACACCACCGCTATCTTCTTGTGCATCAGGCGTCCGAATGCGCGGGCAAGGTGGCCCCTGCTCTTGTAGCGCTTCTTTTCCGCCGCCAGCGTCAGCTCTTGCACCGCCAAGCTGCTCGCTCCTTTTCCCTAGCTGTACCGGATGCGCGGGTCCACGAGGGCGTAGACCACGTCCGCAATCAGGTTGCTTATGACGAATGCCGTTGCGCCGATAATGGTGACGGCCATGATAACCGGGTAGTCCCGGTTGAAGATGGAATCGATCACAAAGCCGCCTATGCCGGGAATGCCCATGATGCGCTCTATGATGAACGCCCCGCCTATCAGGCCGCCGAGCGAGCCGGCAAGAATGGTTACGATGGGGATCAGTGCGTTGCGGAAGACGTGGCGCGTGCCGACGGTCGGACCCTTGAGGCCCTTTGCCTTGGCAGTTCGTATGAAGTCCTGGCCCAGTACGTCCAGCGTGCTGGCGCGCATGAACCTCGCCAGCCCGGCGATGCCCGGTACGCCCATGGTAATCGCGGGTATAAGGATACGCAGGTCGAAAAGGCCGCCCCAGCCTGAGCACGGTATCCAGCTTAGCTTCAGGCACATCGCCCACAGAAGCACCGGCACCGTCACCATGATCGGGATAGACATGAGTATGAGGGCGATTGTGACTGCCGTGGGGTCCTGCCATCTGCCCTGGCGGTGGGCAATGTAGAAGCCGAGTGGCAGCCCGAGGCCGACGGCGATCACGTCCGCTGCGAGCGCAACCTGCGCGGAGACCCACATCTTGGGCATGATAAGGTCGCGAACGTTCTGGCCGCGGTACCGGTAGCTTTCGCCGAAATCGCCCCTGACAAAACCGGAAATGTAATCGACGTACTGGACGTGGAATGGCTTGTCGAGGCCGAATTCATGGCGAAGCCGCTGGGCCACTTCCTCGTTGTACCGGTTGCCCATCATCACGCGGATAGGGTCGCCCGGCCCCTTGGTGGCGAGCGTGAAAGTGACCAGCGAGACGGCAATCAGGAGGAATGGCAGCCATAGCAGGCGCCTGACAATATATGCCAGCATCGGCTAACGTCCCTCTGACCCGGGGCCGCGCCCCAGGGGTCCGGCGTTCGGATTCACCACTTTATATCCCATCCCCTCTGAAATCACAAGCAGCCCTGTCCGTTGGGGGAGGGCTGCTTGTGCTACTAGCCTATCTGCGTTCCGGCATCAATGCCGCGCCTACTTCTTTATCACGATCTGGCGCAGCCTGGGAACTATCATCGGCGTCAGCCTGTAGTTCTGGATGTACGGCTTCACCAGCGCGTACTGCTCGCCCGTGAACCAGAGGGGAACCCAGGCGGCGTCGCTTATCAGGATCTGCTCGGCCTGGTTGTAGAGCTGCACGCGGCGCACAGGGTCCTGCTCCGTGCGGGCCTGCTCCAGCAGCCTGTCCGCCTCTGCATTGCTGTACTGGCCGTGGTTGAGGGCGCTGTCGCTGTGGAACAGGATGTCCAGGAAGTCCTGGGGGTCCGGGTAGTCCGCAGACCAGCCCAGCCCGGCGTAGGCCTGGAACTTGTGGTCGTCCAGGTCCTCGAGGAATGTGGCCCACTCCACCTGTTGTATCTCAACCTGAACGCCCAGGACCTGCTTCCACATTTCGATAATTACTTCAAGGTCGAGGCCGATCGTGCCGCCCGTGCCCGGGACGGAGATCACAATGCGAGGACGGTTCGAGGCGTCGGGGTATTTTGACTCGCTCAACAGCTTCTTGGCGAGCGATTCATCGTGCTTGAGGCCCTTGATGTCGGGCGAGTACCCAGGCATCCCCGGCGGCAGGATGTTGTACGCGGGTGTGACGAGCTCGGAAAGGACCTCTGTGGCTATAAGCTCCTTGTCTACGGCGTGGTTAAGTGCCTGGCGGAACTTTGGATCATCGAACGGCGGCATCGTTGTGTTGAAGCCGATGTAAGAGATATCGAAGCCCGGTGGCGCTACCACCAGCTCCTTGTTGAGCGGGTTCTTGGTATCCAGCACACGCTCAAGATCGAACAGGCCCACGCCCGTAACGTGGATCTCGTTATTCTCGTACATGGCCATGGACTGTCCGCCGGCCAGGTTCATATGGATCGACTGGATGTTAGCCGGGGTCTTGTAAAAGTCGGAATTGCGGCCAAGGACGATGCGCTCGCCCAGCCTGTACTCAGTGATCTTGAAAGGGCCCGTGCCCACCGGCGTCTTCACCCACCAGTTGCGCCCGCCGGCCTCAACCACCTCGCGATCGAGGACGAAGGCGGTCGGATAGGTGAGCTTGGCAAGGAAGTAGGTCTTCGGCGCGTCAACCTCGATCTGGAGGGTGAGGTCGTCGATAACCCTCACGCCCGCTATGTCAGTTGTTTTGCCGTCAAAATAGTCCTCGGCGCCCACAATGTCGTTCAGGTAAGTCTCTGCAACCGTTGATGCGGTCCTGGGGTTGGCGGCGCGCTCGATGGACCATTTGAAGTCTGCGGCTGTCACGCGCTTGCCGTTATGAAACTTGACGTTGTCACGTAGCTTGAAGGTGTAAAGGGTGCCGTTGTTCCCAATCGTCCATCTCTCGGCGATATCGGGTTCAATCTGGAGGTCTGTATTCAGGGTCACCAGCCCGCTGAATACTTCTACGACAATGAAGGCTGATGTTGTGTCCCCGGTCAGGTGGGGGTCAAGCGTAGGGGGGTCTGCCCAGAGTCGCCTGAATACGCCGCTGCCGGTGGCGCTTTCATTTCCGGCGGGAATATTCGGCACCTGGGTGCTCACGGCGCCCGCGCCGTCAGGGTTCTGGGGGGCCGGCGTTGCTGCCTGTCCCGGTACCGACGGCGTGTTCTGGGCATTGCTGTCGTCCCCGCAGGCGACAAGCCCCAGTGCGAGCAGGACAAACACCAGTGAAAGTGCTTTTCTCATTATTTCCATCCCCTTGTTATCCGACCGGCCTATTCGCCCATCGTCGATTTTAGATAAGCAGTTATGAAGCCGTCCAGGTCGCCCTCCAGGACGCCTTCGGCGTCCGAGGTCTCATGGGCGGTGCGGTGGTCCTTGACCATCTTGTACGGGTGAAGCACATAGCTCCTGATCTGGTTGCCCCACTCGGCCGAGATATGCTCGCCCTTGAGTTTTGCCAGCTCCCTGGCGCGCTCCTGCATCTGGCGCTCCACGAGCCTGGAAAGCAGAATTCGCATGGCGATCTGCTTGTTCTGGAGCTGAGAGCGCTCGTTCTGGCAGCTAACCTTTATGCCCGTCGGCAGATGCGTGATCCGCACCGCCGTGGAGGTCTTCTGTACGTTCTGACCGCCTGCGCCCCCGGCGCGGAAGACATCGATCTGGATGTCTTTGGGATCGATTGTGACGTCGGCGCCCTCTTCAGCTTCCGGCAGCACCTCCGCCAGTGCGAACGACGTATGCCTGGCGTGGTCGGCGTCGAATGGCGATATCCTCACCAGCCGGTGCACTCCGCGCTCACTCCTCAGGTACCCGTAGGCGTAGTCCCCGGTGAACTGGATTGTGACGCTCTTGATGCCGCCCTCTTCACCTTCCGAGAGGTCCAGCACCTCCGTCTTGATGCCCTTGCGCTCCGCCCAGCGGAGGAACATTCGCATCAGCATCCCAACCCAGTCCTGGGACTCCACGCCGCCGGCGCCTGCGTGTATCGCCAGGATAGCGTTCCTGCGGTCGTACTCGCCGGAAAGCATCAGTTTGAACTCGAGGCTGTCCAGCTTCTGGGCGATCTCGGCAATTTCCGCCGACAGGGTGTCGGAAAGGGACGTGTCGCCTTCCGCCACGGCCATATCAAGCAGTTCTCTAGAAGCTGCCACTCTGCTGTTAAGGTTCCTGAAGTCATCAACTTCTGCCCGCATCGCTGCGAGCGTCCTCATCTTTTCCTGGGCCTTGCGGGAGTCCGTCCAGAAGGCGGGATCGAGCTTTTCATGCTCCAGTGCCTCTACTTCACGCTCTTTGGAGTCCAGGTCAAAGACGCACCGTAAAGTCAGAAATGCGATCGCTGATCTGCGCCAGTCTACCTTTGAGTTCTTGCATTGTAAACAGCCCTGGGTTAGTGGATGATTTACACGTAGATAGCAACGTGGACGGGGACGAAAAAGTTAGCGTTTCGGCGCCTCTCGATGGTGAGCAAGGCGTTGCCGGTGCGTCTCGTCAATGAAAGGGACGCAAATCGCCGGGGTCAGCCGCATCCCATTATAGCAGGCGCCGTATCTGCCCAGATTCCCCTCGGGGATGGCTGTTGACAACCGGAGACACGGGGGTTAATGTGTCCGAAATCCCAGGAGGCAAGCGATATGTCGGATGCCATAACCACGGACGTCCTTGTTATCGGCGCGGGGGGCGCCGGGTGCCGCGCGGCCATCGAAGCAGCGGAGCAGGGCGCGCGGGTGACGATGCTCATCAAGGGCCGACTGGGCAACAGCGGCTGCACACTGAATGTGGGGACGAGTTGCGTGGTGGGTTTGGGGGGAGACCGGAGCGACTCCATCGATGCGTCCTTGCGCGACCTTATCTCCTACGGGGGTTACCTGGGAGACCAGGAGCTGGCGCGCATACTGATAACGGAAACGGCGGACCGTGTGCGCGAGATGGAGGAATGGGGCATCGACTTCGAGCGCAACGCGGATGGCTCGATTGCGATGTACCATGCTGCCGCGCATAGCCACAAGCGCAACTTCACTTTCAAGAGCAGCGCCGTCGTTGAAAACGCCGCAGGCGTTGGCGGCGCGGGCGCCGGCCCGGAGTACGGCTCCCCGCCGGGAATGGCGATGATGGACATCCTAGTCCAGCAGGTGCTGGGACGGGATATCGACATCCTGGAGGACCATGTCCTCGTCGACCTGGTCAAGGCGGATGGCAGGGTCGTGGGCGCGACCGCCCTGGACATGAAGTCGGACCGGCTTACCGTCATAAACGCCAAAGCGGTCATTCTTGCTACCGGCACGTACAGCCAGATCTTCGAGCCGACGACCGTTTCCCCCGGGGAGTCAGGCGATGGGCATGCGGCGGCGTACCGGGCCGGCGCTGAGCTGATCGATATGGAGGCCGCCCAGTTTGTGGCGACCTCAACCGGCGCGCCGACCGGCACGGTGTTTCTAAACACCAAGGGCGAGGCGTTCTTGCCCCGGTACGGTATCGAGGGGCACACATCAATTCCCAAAGAGCCGCTCGTCTACGCCGTGGCCCGGGAAATCATGGAGGGCCGGGGGACCCCGAACGGCTCTATTTACCTCGATTTAAGGCCAGTCTTTGCCGGCGCCGGCCCCAAGCCCTGGTATGTGCCGATCATCGAGAAGCGGCTCAATGACGCGGGGATCGACCCTCGTAAGGACCTCGTGGAATCGTACCCGCGCTCTCACACGGCAATTGGGGGCGTCCGTATCAACGCGCGGTGCGAAACGAGCGCGCCCGGCCTGTACGCGGCGGGCGCAGTCGCCGGCGGACTGTACGGCGTCGCCAGGCCGGAGGGGTACACGTCTATGATCACGCTGGTGTACGGTCGGCGCGCCGGGCTTCACGCCGCCCAGGCCGTGCAGAATATGGCGCCGCCAAAGCTGGACGACGCGGCAGTGGACGCCAGCCGGAGGAGGGTGTCGCGCATAGTCGGCACGGCCGCGCGCTTGACCCCGGACGAAGCAATCAAGCAGATAAAATCGGCCACTTACAAATACGCCTGGGTTATCAAGGACGAGCGCGGCCTGCGGCAGGGGTTGCAGGAGATGCGCCGCATCGCGGACGCCTCAAAGACCTTCAAGGTGGCTGACGGTTATGAGCATGCGAAGGCGCTGGAAGCGCACAACATGCTATTGTCCGCGGAGCTACTCATCCTGGGGAGCCTGGAGCGCAAGGAGAGCAGGGGGGCGTTCTTCCGCCACGACTACCCAAAGATGGACAACGCCAACTGGCTCAAGAACATCGTTTACTCGCAGGTGAACGGACAGCTTGCCATGCGCACGTCCACGCCCGAGATGAAGTACGTCAAGCCTCTGGACGGCCCTCACGCCCCGGCTGGCCGCGGCTTCGGCGGCGAAGTAGTGTAGAGGCGGTTACTTCGCCTTCTCGCAGCGGTCAAGGCGGCGGTGGAGGTGGGACGCAAGAGTGAGGATTTCGATGGCCTCAGCCTCTTCGACCGTCCACTTCGCCGTCGGCCCGTGCATTGCGATATCGCGGAAGGCGGTGAGGAATCCGCGCAGCACCTGCGCGAAGGCGGCGTGCTCGCTGCGCTCGCCGCCCGTATCGAACTTGTTGAATCTGATGACCGGGTTGCCCTGGGTCCCCGTGCCGAAGGCCCTGTCCACCAGCGCGCTGCCGTCCGCGTCCACCCCCCGCCAGCACCCTGACCTTGTCCGACACTGCTTTGGCGGCCTCCATGACCACAGGAAAGCAGTCGGCCGTCATAAGCTCAGGGCGGCAGTGGCGCAGAACTGCCGGGTAGACGCCGCGGGCTGAAAGGGCGGACTGGAGCCTGGACGCCGCCGCCTCTACCTCCGCCGGCGTACGGCCGGCGCCGCCCGTCAGGCGCACCTTGCCATGCTCCGTGAGTGTGTAGCCGAACGGCGCCATGGCCTTCACCAGCGCGTCGCGGCGGTGTTCGAACGTCGAGCGGCTTGCCCCGTATGCTGAAGGGTCCATAACCCTCTCCACAAAGGCCATGACAACCTTACCTGCCTCGGGTCCTTCCTGCTTCTGCTGCAGCGCGTTGAAGAGCCGCCTGCGCTTCTCGATGAAAGGCGTGGGGTCCTGAATGCCCATCTTGGCCAGAAGGTCGGCAATCTCGTTGCCGGAGATGGCGTAGGCCGTCTCCGTAAGCGCGCCGCAAATGGCGTCAAGCTGCCCGCCCGAGAAACGATTAAGGAGCGTCATGTAGTTCTCACCGGCCTTCCTGGCTTCGCTGCTCCAAACTATAGCAGCCGCGGCCCGGGCGTTCCATCGTGCCAGCTACCGGGTGACGGCCTTTCCATATATCATGTACGGCGACAAAACGAACAAACTCAAGGACCTCCAATGGCTATCAAGCAATATGACCTCATCGTCAAGAACGGCCACGTCATAGACACCTATGCCAAAGTGAACGGCAAGCGCGACGTTGCATTCGTGGGCGGCAAGGTAGCCGCGGTTGAGGAGAGCATCTCATCGGATCTCGCAACCGAGACCTTCGACGCTACCGGGTGTATCGTATCGCCCGGCCTTATCGACCTGCACGTTCACGCCTACTGGGGCGTCTCCGGCTGGGGTATCATGCCGGACCCCGTTCACATCGCGAAGGGCGTCACGACGGCCGTGGACGCCGGCTCGTCCGGCGCGCGCACCTTCCCGGCCTTCCGCAAGTTCATCATGGAGCCCGCGCAGACGCGGCTGTTCGCGCTGCTGCACTTGTCGTCGATGGGCCTGATCACGGACAACAAGATCGGTGAGCTTATGGACATGCAGTGGGCGGAGGTGGACCAGGCCATCGCCTGCGCGCGCAAGAACCGAGACATGGTGGTGGGCATCAAGATACGCATGGGCCGCCAGATGGCCGCCGAGAACGATCTTGAAGTAATGAACCGCGCCAAGGAGGCGGCCGAGGGCTTTGGCGGCTTCATCATGATGCACATCTCCAACCACAAGACGCCGCTGGCGGAGCTCTGCTCAATGCTACGGCCCGGAGACGTCGTCACTCACTCCTTCCACGGCTTCGAGGACGGGCTGGTGGAGGACACGGGCCGCCTGCGCGAGGGACTGCTCGAAGCCCAGCGCCGCGGCATCATCTTCGACGTCGGCCACGGCGGCGGCGGCTTTTCTTTCTTCACCGCCGAGAATGCGATGCGCCAGGGACTCTGGCCGGACAACATCAGCACAGACCTGCACACCGGCAGCGTCAACGGCCCCGTCCACGACCTGCTCACGGTTATGTCCAAGTTCATGTACCTGGGCCTGTCCGTGGAGGACGTCGTCCACCGCACCACCACCACGGCTGCGAAAATCCTGGGTAAGAGCGCCACGCTGGGCACCCTCAAGCCCGGGGCTGAGGGCGACGCCGCGATCTTCAAGGTCGAGGACGGCAACTTCACATTCGTGGACCGCATACTGGACTGGACGAAGGTGGGGAACACCCGCTGGTACCCGGGCAAGAAGGTAGAGGCGAAGCAGCGCCTCACCCACGTGAAGACGGTCAAGGCCGGGGCGGTCTACAAGCCGTACATGGGGTGAGAGTTGGTTGTTAGAAGTTGGCTGTTGGGATCGGGCCAACGACTAACTAACAAACAACTTCCTGCCTATCCCAACACTGCCCGCAGCCTCTCCGCCACCACCTCTGCCTGGCCGTCCGCGAGCGAGTGGACGTTGACGTTGAGGGTGTCCGGGCCTCCAAGCAGCACGCGGACGCGCGGGTTGCCGGCGTCCAGCGCCCTCACGACCGACTGCGCGTCCTTGCCAAGGCGCTGGGTGTTAAGCGTGACGTGGAGCGTGACGCCCGGGAAGCGAGTGACGCGGACAACCTTCGCCTCATTTACGTTCGCGAGCCCCTTGACCGCCTTTTCGATCACGTCGAAGCGGCGGTTGTAGACCATGAATCGCTCTTCGTGGTTCATCGAGAACCACTCCTCCACGGCCACCACCAGCCCGACGATCTCCTGCCTGTCTACCTTCATGCTGCGGCCGAACGGGAAGCCCGAGGCGTGCGCGGCCTGCACCAGGTCTTTCTTGCCTGTAACGAAGCCTATGGACTGCGGTGCGTTGAGGTACTTGCCGGAGAAGCAGACCAGGTCGCCCGTCTGCGCGGTCTGGCGGAAGAAGTCCAGGGGATAGTTGCGCGACGCGCCGTCGACGATGACCGGCAGGCCGTGCTTGTGTGCCAGCTTGACGGTGTCGGCGTATGGCAGAATCGTAGCCGGCCAGTCTTCCTGCACGTAGTAAGAGATTCCTGCCGTGTTAGGCCCAATCGCCTTCTCGATGTCCGCGACGGAGCAGCCCTCTTTGGACCCTGCTTCAACGAGCTTGCCGCCACAGACCGTGTACGCTCGCGCGAAGCCGGTCATCTGCGGCTTGAGGATCACTATCTCGTGCTTCAGTCCCGACACGTCCGGGAGCCTTCGTCTCCTCTCGGCGTCGTTCCCCGCGATGCAGGCTGCGGCGGCGAGCGCCATCGCGCTATAACACCCCGCCGTCGGAAACGCAGCCTCCGTGCCAAGCAGCTCGGCTATGCGCTCGCCCGCCTTGTCAAGCAGCTCGCCCATCGATATCCAGCTCTCGTTCGCGCGGACCATCGCCTCCTGCACCTTCGGGGAGACCCACGAGCCGCCCCATTCGGTTGTGTTGCCGCCTGCGTTTATGACCGGCCGCACTCCAAGCCCGGTGTAAATGTCGCCCCAGGATCTGGGTGGCAATGGAAAACCTCCGTAGAATTGGAACTGCTTGGCTCGTCGTATCTGTAGCTCGCGCGATTTATCGCGCCTGTTTGGTTCGCCAGCTGTGCCTGTCCACAACCCGGGCGCGATGAATCGCGCGGGCTACAGAAAGGCTCTACCCTGTCGGCTTCAGCCAGGGCCTGTACACCTTGCCGCCCTTCACCGTCTTCGCGTGCCGCAGCTTCTTCGTGCCCTTCAGCACCTTGTTGCCGGAATCGTGGAACGTGAAGTCCCCCTCGTCCATCGCGAGTATCGAAGCATCCCCTTCCGCCCCCGGCCTGAGCGTCCCTATACGCCCCTTCATCTTCATTATCCGCGCGGTTATGTCCGTGGACCGGCTCACCACCTGCTCCAGGGTCATCCCCATGTTCAGGAACTTCGAAAGGGTAGTCACCTGGTCAAAAACCTTCTTGTCGAAGTTGTCATTCCAGAGATCGCTGCTGATGTTGCCTATGTCGAAGCCCTGCTCCAGTGCCTTCTGAGCCACGGCGAAGGAGAAGCTGCCGCTCCCGTGGCCCACATCGAAGATCACCCCTCGCTTCTGGTCCGCCCGCAACCCTTCGATGACCTTGCCGTCCTTGTCCAGTATGCCGCCCTCCACGGCGCCGTGGAAGGCATGCGTCACCACGTCGCCGGGGCGCAGCATCGCCGTCAGCACGTCCAGGGAGTGCGTCGTCGTCTTCACGTGCACCATCACGAAGCCGCCTATGCCTTCAGCAACGTCTGTCGTCCGCTTCATGATCTCGATGTCGTCGTGAATTACCCTGGTGTTGGACGGCCTGCACTTGACGCCTATGATGAGATCGCGGTTGTCCAGCGCGCACCGGACCGCTTCCTTCACGTCCAGCCATCGCATGTCGTCCACCTCGCGGATGTGCGGCGCGATCATGCCCATGGATGAAATGTTGATGAGCGCGTACAGGCGTGTGTCCGCCCGCTCCATCACGTACCGCCGGAAGCCGGGGAATGTCCGCGCCCCGGCGGACCCGGCATCGACCGCTGTAGTGACCCCGCGAGAAATATTGCCGATGTCCGGCTCCATGCCGTAGCACGACACACCCCAGTACGCGTGCACATGCAGATCGATGAGGCCCGGCGTGACGATCATCCCCGTGGCATCAAGGGTCTCCCGCGCATTGACGGCAGGTATCTCGGGCTGGATGGCGGCTACCTTCCCGGCTGTCATTGCCACATCCATGATGCCGCTCAAACCCTGGGAAGGGTCCACCACCTTGCCCCCCTTGATGAGCAGGTCGTACGCCAGCTGAGTATTGACAGGATCGGCCATCGCACTCTCCCAAAAGGGTCATTAACGCTCATGCCCTTCTGACGGGCGGAGCGCGGACATTGTACACCTGCCGCCGCGGGCGGTGTACGCGGCAAAAAGAGGGGGCGGACCGTCAGGTCCGCCCCCGGGAACATTGCATTGCACTGCGCTCTGGATAGTGCGGCCTAGTTGCGGCCGGTCGATTCCCCCAAGTCAGTCTTCTTGATAAAGGGTAGCTGGAAAGCGCCGGAGTCCGGGTTATTGACGGGGCCGCCCGTCGCTTTGTTACGGAGCAGGGCGATCTCTGCATCGTCCAGCGCCTTCATCGGCATTCGAGCGGGGCTTGTGATGCCGCCGGATAGCACAAAACCCATAGCTTCGTTCACGGTCATATCAGTTGCGTATATCTGCTGGATGGGCAGAATGGCAACATAGCCGGAGTTGGGCGTTGGGGCAGTTGGGAGGTATACGATTCCCATTATGCGGGCGGGGACCGCCTCAGTAACCCCGGTAAGGAAGCCCAGTGACCAGACCTCCTGACGCGGGTACTCAATGAGCACCACCCGCTTGAAGCCGGACATCCCATCGCCGCCGGTGAACGACTCAATGAGCTTGCGCGCAGGCGAGTATACCGCTCCGATAATCGGAATCTTTACGATGAGCTCCTGGATGGTGCGTATCACTCTGCGGCCGATCCTGATTATCCAGAAGAGGCCGACCACGTACACCAGCAGCATCAAGGTCAGCAGGCCAAGGCCGAGGATCTCGCGGCCGAATACCCTCACGAGCACCGGCTGCAACACGCCATCCACGAACTCAAAGACCATCTTCAACAAGAGGAACGTCACGATCAACGGGATCATAACCAGAATGCCCGCGACAATCGCCCGCTTGAAGTGGTTGGGGATGCCCTTTGAGAAAAATGCGTTAATCTTGTTCATAGATCTCCGTTGGGTACCGCTATTCAACCCATTATCAACACTTGAGGACCGCTTGTTCAACGCCCTGAGACAGGTGCGATATCCGGAACGATTAGCTCAGCCTGCCGACAAGTGACAAAGTATAATGGTCAGCCCGTTTCGAGTTCAAGCGTACACTACGTACGAGGGGTGGCGCGAAAGTCGTATTCGGAACAATCGCTCAGCTTCTAACGTCGTTCTATCAGGTGTGACTCTTCTTTACGGCTGTTCAATTTGGAGGATGTTTCATGAGACCGGTCGCGGCAACACAACTCGCTCTGATAGGTATAGGATGTCTGGCCTCATTCGGCATAGCCGCTTGCAGCGGCGCCACACCGGCGGCCCCGTCCACTCAATCTACCGCCACGCCTCCGTCGTCCGCCTCACCTGCCCCTACGCCTCCAGCCTCCGCGCCCCAGGCGCAGAACACACCGGTTGCATCTCCCACAGCGCAAGCCTCCAGTCCAAAGTACTGCGACCTGGGCGCGGGAGGCGCGGTGGACCCGAGTCTGGTCAGCGGTAACACCGGTTTCGGCGCGGAGCTGTTCGGCGAGCTCCACGACTCAGCTCCCGGGGAGAATGTGTTCATCTCTCCGCTGAGCGTTTCCGTTGCGTTGGCGATGCTCTACAACGGTGCTTCCGGGGAGACCCGACAGGCAATGACAGAGACCCTGGGCTACGAGGGAATGAGCCCGGAACGGATCAATGACGCCAATCTGGCGCTCCTCCAGTCACTGTGCGCCTTGAACCCGGAGCTTGCCCTGAACATTGCAAACTCGCTCTGGGCGAGACAAGGGGTCCAGTTCAAACAGGACTTCATTGACGCCAATCGAGAGCATTTCGCCGCGGAAGCGGCTGTACTCGACTTCGACGACCCCGCCGCAGCCGGCAGGATCAACGGGTGGGTGAGCGATAACACCAACGGCAAGATAACGCAGATCATCGACCGGATACCGGCCGACATGGTCATGTACCTCATCAACGCAATCTACTTCAAAGGGGCATGGGATACGCAGTTCGACGGCAAACTGACGCGGGAGATGCCGTACCACCTCCAGGGTGGCGGGCAGGTGACAGTGCCGATGATGCTGCAAACACGCTACTTTTCTTACCAGGAGAGCGGCGCGTTCCAGGCAGTGAAGCTGCCATACAAGAAGACCAACGTGGGAATGTACGTATTCCTGCCGAAGGAGGGAACGAGTCTCGAAGCTCTTGTGAACGACCTATCGGAAGAGAGCCTCGGTGAATGGATGGGCCAGTTCGGGAACCGCGAAGGGAGCGTGTCCATACCACGGTTCAAGATGGAATACGAGGAGAAGTTGAACGACGCTCTCTCAGATATGGGGATGGCGGTCGCATTCGACCCCGATCGCGCGGACCTGTCAGGCATGAGCGACGCCCATCTCTATGTCAGCGAGGTCAAGCACAAGGCGGTAGTGGAGGTTAACGAAGTGGGTACGGAGGCGGCAGCGGTAACGTCGATAGGAGTGGCGGCCACGTCCGCCAACCCCAATCCGCCGTTCAGCTTCATCGCGGACCGGCCCTTCCTGTTCCTGATTCGCGACGACGCAACCGGCAGCGTCCTCTTCATGGGCGCGGTGTACAACCCCGCGCAGTAACGCGAGCGCATATGGAAAGTCGAAGGGGATGGTGAGCTCACCATCCCCATGCTGTTTTACAAGCCGTAATCAAGGCGTGACCAACGTCCGCACTGCCGATGGGCCGTATTTTGACGTTTTAGCCTGACTCAGACACGCGTGTTTTAAGTCGCTCGTGACCTCTGCGAATGATGTCCTCAATATCCATCGGCGTAGACGGACCGCTGTCGAGACCCTCCTGGATGGCTTTCCGGAGGTCCTGAAGCTTCCTTTCACGTATTGCCAGCACGCGGAGCGCCTCTTCAATGACCTTGCTTGAAGATTCGTACTCGCCCGAATCCACCTTGGACTTGATGAACTTCTCGGACTCCGGCGTCAAGTGAATCTGCATTCGTGACCTCCAGACCTGCCCCGCGAACTCTTACCCTTGCAAACTCATGATATTTCCCATCACTTCGCTCGGTCGACGCGTCCCGGCTGCATTGGCAGCACCACATGCGTCGGCCGCGCCGGCTCGTGGTAGACGGTCTGCTGGGCGCTCAGGTAGGCGCGCTCAAGGCCTATCGGCCCGCCGGTGTTGGGGTTTACGTCGAAGCGCGGCCAGTTGGAGCTGCTTATATCCAGCCTGATCCTGTGGCCCTTCCGGAAGATGTTGGACGTGGGGTAGAGCTCGAACACGAACTCGTACGGCGTGCCCGGCTTCATCAACTCCGGCTTGTCCCAGCCGTTGCGGTAGCGGGCGCGGATGATCGAGTCCGTGACGTTGATCGCCAGGCCGTCCGGGTAGTCCGCGCTCGGCGGGTGTATGTCCAGCAGCTTGGCGGTGAAGTCCGTGTCCACGGCCGAAGACGAAGCCCATAGGTGCATGGTGATCGGCCCCGTGACCTCGGTGTCCTCTTCAAGCTCCGGCGTCTGGTAGCTCAGCACGTCCGGGCGCATGTTGAGTGGAAGCTTGTCCTTCATCCCGAAGAAGTCCGGCCTGCCGCGCTGGTCGAAGGCACCGGGCCGAATGACCTGGTCAGCCGCCGAAATGCCGCCTCCCATTGTGGGGACCGGGTTCCTCGGATTGAAAGTGTAGTTGGTTGTCGCTGCCTCAGCCTTCGCGGGCTTCTTCGTCGAAAGCGTCCCGTCCGGGTGAATGTAGTACTGTGTGAGTTTCGTCCCCGGCAATGGCCAGTCCGGCTCCTGGCGCCAGTAACCGCCGTGGTCAAGGCGGTTCTCGTAGTCGTTCTTGTTCACCGTCTGCGTGCCAGTCCCCATCGTGAAGATATGGACGGGCTTCCACCCGGCAACCTCGGTGTCCATTCCCTTCATGAAGTGGTCGTACCACGCCAGGCGCATATCGCGCTGGCTGATGTGGGCGTTCATGCCGAAGTCCACATCGCCGGAATACGTTATCTCATAGAACCCGTGCACCCACGGCCCCATGAGCAGGACCTGGCGCGACTTCTTCATCCGGCTCAGCTTCATGTAGCTGTCAGGAGTGTTCCTCGCATAAGAGTCGTACCATCCACCCAGGTAGAGGGTAGGGACGTCCGCATGCTCCTCGTAGTACTCATCGATCGCGTAGCCGCGCTGCTTCCAGTAATCGTCGTAGTCCGCGTGGTTCTGCACGTCGATCGCCCACTGCTCATATAGCGGCAGGCGGCGGAGCACAGTCTGCCCCTGTCGTAGCGGGAACGAGTTCACGATGTCCGGCATGTCCTTCGTGAACGCCTTTATAAGCTCGCGCCGGAGGTCCGGGTCTGCCTTGGCCTCTTTGCTCGTGACCGCCATTCTGAAGGCGTAAATGAGGAAGCGCTGCTCAAGCGCTCCGTTCTGGCGCATGGAGCTGTGGTAGTAGTTTGACGCGCCGACCTCCACGATCATTGTCGAAAGGTGGGGCGGGTTGAGGGTGGCAAGGGCGCACTGGTCGCTGCCGGCGTACGAGCCTCCCATTGTGCCTACCTTGCCGTTCGACCAGGGCTGCTTCGCCAGCCACTCCACCGTGTCGAAGCCGTCCGGCGCCTCCCGGGCGAAAGCGTACCACTCTCCCTCCGACTCGTACCGTCCCCGGACGTCCTGGTTGACGACCACGTAGCCGCGCCTGGCAAAGTACTTGCCGTTGGAGATGAGCTTGGCCAGGCCCTTATCGTACGGCGTGCGCTCAAGCAGCACGGGGAATTTGCCGGGCGCCGGCTTGCCGTTGACGGAAGGGAAGTAGATGTCCGCGGCCAGCCTCACCCCGTCGCGCATCGGCATCATGACATTCAGCATGTAGGTGACGTCGTACTGTATCTGGGACCCCTGGTAGAGGGAGGGCATAGAAGACTCCTGGAGTATCTGAGTATCTGTAGCATGCGCGATTCATCGCGCTCGTGTAGTAATCAATAGACGCTGGCGAGCAAGACAGGCGCGATGAATCGCGCGGGCTACACGGTAAGGACCTGCTTCGATTCTGCTTCCCTGGCAATCCGCTCCCAGCTGAACAGCGCGGGGAACGTCTGCACGCGGCCCCAGGTGTCGGCCTGGTCGGTGTAGTGCGGACTGCCGGGGTGGCCGGAGACGCCGGTGGGCACCACCCAGCGGGAATTGTCCCAGTCCGCGGTGTCGAAGACGTACCGGGCTATCGAGCCGCTCGCCACTGCAAAGGGCTTCATGATGTTGTGGCCGGTGTTCTGAGGCGTATCTCCGTCGCCGCCGATGGCGACCGGCTTGCCGTCCAGCAACGGCGCAAGCTCGGGGTAGGCGACGGACAGCTTGTGCTGCGGCTTGAGCACGTGCACGCGTCCCCACGTCCACGTGTCGATATCGTCACCGAGCTTCCCGCGAAGGTACTGGACCGCCTCTTCCAGCGCGTCCGCCATCAGCGACTTCCAGTCCGTGCCCGGCGGCAGAAACGTCGTGTCGCCGGCGGCCGCCATCTCGGAGAAGACGCCGCGCAGCTGCGTCACGTGCTGCGGGGCGCCGCGGCCCCCTGCGGCCATTGCCTCCTCGTATAGCGGCCCCAGCAGGTGCTTGAGGATGCGCAAATCCAGGCTCCGGCGGAAGGCGCTATAGATGGTCGGCGCTACCGAGTCGCGCTCCATGTCGCCTTCCCAGGACTTCAGAATGTCTTTCGCGTGAAGGGCAAGAACGCTCTTAGGCTTCACATCCCTGATCAGCTTTGCGTAGCGCTCGCCCGGCATCGACTTCCGCTCGCCGTGCACCGCCTCCATGTCCGCTGCTGTCGCCTTCTTTATCGTCTTCAGCCGCTCATATATGCGGCGGCCACGGAACTCCGCCGCATACTGGAACGAGATGAAGTGCCGGTACTGCTCGCCGATGATGCGGTTGTTCGCGGTCACGATCATGCCCTGTTCAGGGTTTGACATGTACGGCATCTCTTCGAAAGGCACGTATCCCTGCCACTCGTGCTTCCCGTCCCAACCGGGAACGGGCAGCCACGCGTTGTCCATCGATCGAATCGGCAGGCGGCCGCGCGTCAGGTAGGTGATATCGCCGTGCACGTCGGCCGTGACGAAGTTGTGCCCGGGGTCCACCCAGTCTCGCATTGCCTGGTTGGCGTCGTCGCACTTGCGGGCGCATATGAGCTTGCGGATTGCCTGGAAAGTAGTATTGGGCTCGGCTGTGGCCGTGTATTTGAAGGCTATGCCGTGCCCTTTCGCGGGGTCACCGAAGAATACGGGGCCGTGATGAGTCATGGTCACATCTATCACCGCGTCCTTGCCGCCCCTGACCTTGATCGTCTCGCGCCTCACATCCGCCTTCTTCCACTCTCTCTTGAACTCGTACAGGTCCGGCGCTCCCTTCTTGAAGCGCTCCACGTACAGGTCCTGGTAGTCCGCCGCGGCGTGCGTGACGCAAAACGCCACATGGGCGTTGTGGCCGAAGTGGGTAAAGCCCGGCACCCCTGGGAACGACAGCCCCAGCGCGTCGAACTCGTCGCTTGCGATGTGGTTCTGGTAGTAGGGGTTGGGCGCTTCGAACGGCCTGTGCGGGTCCCCCGCGACTATCGGCTTGCCGGACGCAGTCCTGCTTCCGTGGACCGCCCAGCAGTTGCTCCCGGAGTCGGGGTCCACCATCCACCGAATGGGCTCCGCGCCCTTCGTGAACTGCTCCAGCGCCGCCGCGAGGCCGGCATCCATGTTGCCTGCTGTTGTCATTGCGTCCATGGCCGGGCGCTCAGACGGCCCAGCGTACTCTGCCCCGGTCGGCACGATCAGAAGCCCGCCGCGGGAATAGCTGGGAATTAGCTTTGCGGCGCGCTCCGGCCCGAGAACGTTGACCAGCCCCGCCCTCCACATCTTGTTCTCGATGAACCCCATCAGGATGTGGCGCACCTTGAAGACGGCCATGCTGTCCCAGGGCTGCCACGGCTCCATGGCGGCATTCACGATGCCAAGCTCAACCGGGAGCGCTTTCGTTGTCGTTATGAACGCGTTAACGCCGGCCGCGTAGGCTTCCACCATCGCGCGGGTCTCCGCGTTTGCAGACGCATAGTCGGCCTTCACAGAGTCCAGGATGCGGAGCTTGCGGAGCAGCGTGTCCTGCCCCACGCCGGAAGGGCCCGCGTACTCCGCCCACCTGCCGTACGCCCACATTCGGTCGTGCGCCATCTGCCACAGGCGGTCCTGCGCGGTCACGAAGCCTTGCCCGAAGAACGCATCGTGCGCCGTCAGGGCTTTCACGTGAGGGATGCCCAGCTTGTCGCGGTATATTGTAATTTGCCCCTCAAGCGCCTTGAGGTTGAAAGTAGACGTAACATCGGGCAGACCGGTCTTAAGATCGGCGGCGGACTTCGGAAGCCGGGACATGGAATGCTCCTGTTAGAAGTCTGTCATCAAAATGCCGGCAACACTGATCAGGGCGATCACTATGCCCCCTGCCAGCAACACCAGCAGGCCCTTTGCGAACTGATTTCTGGGGTCCATAGAGATTCCTCTCCACTCCATCTCGGCGGGAGTATACGGGCGGGCATGCGGTGCGTCAAGCTGAAAACAAGAAATGGCCCCGACGTTCGTCGGGGCCATTTCTTCAATGTCGAAAATGCCGTCGCTACTGGACCGTTGTCGTCAGGGTTGCGGTGTTGTTCGTGCCGATCTCCTCGGCATCTGTGTCCCTGGTCTTCGCGGACACCGGTACGGATGCTGTTATGGTCTTGGCGCCCGCAGAGGCCGCCGTCGCCCTCACCGTCACGCTACCCTGCGCGCCGGCTACCTGGGAACCGAGGCGGCACACGATCTCTTGGCCCGTGGTTGTGCATGCCGGGCTGCCGGGCACCACGCCGTTAATTGTCATGCCGTCGGGGAAGGTGATCGTAGGGGTGTTGCCCGCGCCCTCACTTCGCCCAATATTCTTGATCGTAACAACATACGTGCCCTCAGCGCCCTGGGCGAGCGTCGCCGGGCCCGCCATCGTCACTTCAAAGTCCGGGGGACCGGACCTCAGCTTCTGCCAGAAGCCCGCCTGCGCGCCGATCATGCCGAATATGATGATGCCGCCAACCAAAAAGCTGACGATCCACGCCACCCAGAACCAGAACTGAATGCCGCGCTTCTTGAGCCATCTGAACATGTTGAAGTCTCCTCCATACCGGGGAAAATCGACATTGGCACGCAGTATATTGGTCTGCTAGCCAACCGTCAAGGCGTGACAGCATGGCGTGGCTGGCCTATAATGGCCTCGGCTCGGCCCAGGAAGCCCGCGCCCGGCGAATCTATCGCTCACTACTTGCCCTCCTGGCAACTCAAGGAAGGACCGGAAAATGCCTAACGCAATCGAGGCCGCTATCGCCAATGTCAACGGGCAGGTGGGAGTGGCAGCTAAACACCTCGTGACCGGCAAGGAGTTCCGCTACCAGGCAGATGATATCTACTTCACGGCAAGCACGTTGAAAGTACCCGTCCTTGTGGAGCTGTACCGGCAGGCGTCCGAAGGAAAGATCGACCTTGCGAAGCGGATAACTCTGGAAGACCGTCTCCGCGTCCCTGGCTCCGGCGTCATGCGCGAGCTGGACAACGGCCTCTCGCTTACCGTGAAGGATGCCGCAATGCTGATGATCATAGTCAGCGATAACACCGCCACCGACATCGTTTACAACCTCGTCGGCCGCGACAACCTGAACGCCACAATGCAGCGGCTCGGCCTCACGAAGACTAAGACCCCAATGTCAACTCGCGAGCTCCTTTTCAACATGGTGGGAGAGAAGAAGGTAGACGATTCGACAGAGAGCTTCTGGCGCGTTCACGAAAAGCAGATCAAATGGGACGTGGACAAGGACTGCGACGCGCTGAATGAGGAGAGGTCAGACGTGTCTTCCCCTTCCGATATGATCAGGCTCTTGGAGATGGTGTACCGTAACGAGATTATGCCCGAGGAGTACAGCCAGGGCGTTATCGAGACCCTCAAGCGGCAGAAGCTCAAGACCGTTATCCCGGCCTACCTGCCGAAGGGCACGGTGCACGCCCACAAGACGGGCGGCGTATGGAGTGTGCGCTGCGACGTCGGCATCGTCTGGGGCCCGAATGGCCCGTACACGATAGCCCTCATGGTCAAACGAAGCACCGACGGCACGGACATGGACTCCCGCCTCGGCAAGGTCTCAAAGGCCATCTACGACGAGTTCGCGAAGTAAGTAGTTGGTCGTTAGTAGTAGGTAGTTGGCCAATCCAACAGCCGCATGTTCTTCTGGCCAACTACCTACTACCAACTACCGACTACTTCTTCTTCCCCGCTCCCTTCGGCCCGTGCCAGCTCCACACCTTCTCGGAGGTCTTGTGGAACAGCCACTCCTTGTCGGAGGCCGATAGGAAGTCCATCTGCTTGACCGTCTCGATCGACTTGGCAACGCCGCACTTGGCCATGACACTGGGGAAGTCCGTGCCCCACATCAGGCGCTGCGGGCCGTACGTCTCGTACAGCGCCTTTGTGAGCGCGAAGGTGTCCTTGTAGGGGTAGTCCTGCTTGGACTTGTTGTGCAGAAGTGAGACCTTCACGTACACGTTCGGGTACTTCACCAGGCGCATAACGCTGTTCCTGTTCATGTACGGCGCCTGCTCCTCGATGGACAGGCCGGCCAGGTGGTCCAGGACGACCTTGACGTTCTGGTGGCGCTCGATTATCGGCTCCACGCAGGAGTGGTCCAGGCCGGAGCCCAGGAGGCCCAGCACCGCGCCGAGTTCGCCCGCCTTCTTCCAGAACGGGTCGCGGTTCTTGTCGGAGTTCTCCTTCGGGTCCTTCGCCCAGCCGAGCTGGAGGCGGACGCCGGTGAACCCCTGCTTCTTATAGAGCTTTTCGAGCGTCGCCGGCCCCTCGGGGGACGCGGGATCGATCAGCGCGATCGCCGTGAAGCGCTCGGGGAAGCGCTTCACGCAGTCCGCCACGTAGCTGTTGTCCCACATGTAGTTGCGGGGCTGCACTATGACGGCCTTATCGACTCCCGCCTCCTGCTGCAGCTTGATCAGCGTCTCGGCGGATGCATCGGCCTCGGGCAACTTGCCGTCCATCGGGAACTTCGCCGTGTCCTTGGTCCACACATGGACGTGAGAGTCGATAATCATGCGCGTGCTCCTTTAGTTAACTGCTGGTTAGCTGCGGTTCTTGATCACAATCACTTCTGCAATCTTGACGGCCAGCTCGTCGCTGATGCCGAGCGACTTATGGAACTCCTCCAGGAAGGCCTTCTCCTTGGGGTCAACGTAACCGTCCGCCAGCACCAGGTCCGTGGCTAGCACGAACGCCGTCTCGCGCAGGTCCTGCGACAGCGCCTTCCGCGCCGCCTCCATCACAGGGGCCGCGCCGCGCCGCTGGATCAGCTTGGCGCTGTTGTTCAAAATGCTCGCCAGGCTGTCCATGTTGTAGCCCCGGAACAGCCTCTTCTCCACGAGGTTGGTGATGATCCGATGTACCTCGTCGCTCTCCACCACGCCGTCGGCCGATACCGCGAGCAGGCAGACGGCGGAGAAAGCCTCCTGCTGGCTGAAGTTGATCGGCCCCTCTTCCTTCTTCCCAAATGCCTTGTCAAAGAGTCCCATCTTTGCGACAACCTTTCTAGCGCTGTGCGCCGTGCAATGAAACGGCCCGCTTCAGCGGACCGCACGGCGGGAAATTATCGCACAACGCAGGCAAACTGTGTGAGGGAGGGCGAGCAGCAAAGCTACCGTGTCACCCGGCCTTCGTCAGCAGGTCCCGGAGGTGACGCACAGCGCGGCGCATCGCCTCCTTGTCGTCGAATTGCTTCCCCTGGTGCTCAAGGACTATTCCGATTGTGCCGTTTTAGTTCACGCCGCGCATTATCTTCACGATGCGGCCGTAGGGCAGGAACTCCTCCACGCCGCTGTCCAGCTTGTACATCTTCGCCCTGACGTGCGCCGCGTAGGGTGCGGTGAGGGCGATGTGCTCCTCATGGACGTCCGGGTTGCTCTGGTCCTTCACTACGCCGCGGGGGTCCGAGCCCTTGGATCCCTGCCACTGGCCGGTGTCCAGGATGAAGGTGAAGTTCTCGCGGTTGACCTCTTTGAGAAGCCGGAGCACGCCCTCGCCGCGCATGAGCCAGCTCCTGTTGTTGTGGTTCTGCACGCCGACCGCCATGCCTTTCTTCTCTGCGTACTCGCACATCTCCTGCATCCGCCGCACGATCTGCGCCCACTTTGGCTCGTACTCGGGCGAGTCCAGTGGCGCCTCCCCGCCGCGGGCGAAGACGTGGACGAGCTGCGCGCCCATGAACGCGGCCACGTCAATATCGCGCCGGGCCGTCGCCAGCTTTGCTACGGCCTTCTGGTCCGTCCCGCCGAGGCTGACGCCGGAGGCGAGATAGCCTATAGGCAGCCCGTAGCGCAGGCACTTGGACTTGACCTTGCTCAGTTAGCCGGGATCGGTGGAACTAAGCCCGCGCCCAAGGAACAGATCGATAGTGTCAACGTTCAGGTCACGGATAAAGTCCAGGAGCTCGAGCGTATCGATATGCGCCCCGGGAACGGCTCTGTCCTGCATGTACGCAAATACGCCAAGCTTGATCACGGAACGCCTCCTACCTGTTGAAGCACTTTCGAACCAGCGCCGCTGACCGCCGCATCAGCTCCACGTCGGTTAGCCGCGATTCGTCTGGGTTCATGACGAGTGAGACGGTCCCGTTATACCCGGCGTCCCGCAGGATGCCGGCGATGCGGCCGTAGTCCAGGTAGGGATCACTGCCGCTGTCCAGGTTGAATATCTTCGCGCGGACGTTGCGGGCGTGGTGCACCGTCTGGGCGATGTACTCCTCGTTGATGTTGGGGTTGGCGTTCTTTGGCACCCCGCGCGGCTTCGTCATGATCCCGTCCGTCCACTGGCCGGTGTCCAGAATCAGGACGAAGTTGCTCCTGTCCACGTCCTTGAGGATGCGATTGATCGTCTTTGGGACGGCGACCCAGCTGCCGCCGTCGTGGTTCTGCACGCCCACGATTACGCCCTTCCCGGCGGCGTAGTCGGCCACTTCGCGGCAGCGGCGCACGATCTGCGCCCACCCCTGCTCGTAGCCGGGCGTGCTTGCTGCCGCCTCACCGCCGCGGGCGTAGAGGTGCGTCATCGGCGCGCCCAGGAACGCGGCGACGTCCACGTCGGCCTTCGCCTGCGCCACCTTCGCCGCGGCCTCCTCCTCCGGCCCTCCGATAAACAGCCCGGATGTCACGTACCCTATGGGCAGGCCGTACCGCACGCACTTCGCCTTGACCCTGGAAAGGTAACCCTTATCCGTAGAGGCAAACCCCTTGGCGAGGTGGAAGTCCACCGCGTCCAGCCGCAGCTCCCGCGCCAGCTCAAGGAAATCGAGGACTTCGAAATCCTTCGTTTGATCTTCGGGATGTCGTAACTGGCTGAAACCGCCAAGTTTGATTGCCACAGCCTATCTCCCTACTGCCTGAAGCACCCTCTCAAGTACGGAACCGCGCGCCGGACCATGTCGATGTCCGAGATCGTGTCTATAGTCTCGTTGTCCAGCACAATCGTCATCACGCCGTTGAAGTTCTGCGCGCGCAGTATCCGCGCAACGTTCCGGTAGTCGATGTACTTCTCGGTTCCGCTGGCCAGGTTGTACATCTTCGCCCGCGTATGCCGGGCGTACTTCAGCGTCTTCGCGATGTACGTCTCGTGGACCATCGGGTCCGCCTGGTTCTTCACCACACCGCGGGGCTGGGTGGTTATGCTGTCCTTCCACTGGCCCGTGTCCAGGTGCAGGAAGAAGTTGTCGCGCCCCACGTCGTTCATAAGGCGCACGACCGTCTTCTCGTCTGCCAGCCAGCTTCCGCTGTTGTGGTTCTGCACGCCCACGGAGATGCCGCGCTCGTTCGCGTAGTCCGCGATCTCGCGGCACCGTCGGGCAATCGCCGCCCACCCCTTCTCGTACTCAGGCGTCCCGTCAGGCTGGTGCCCGCCATAGGCGTACACGTGGGTCATGGACGCGCCCATAAAGACGGCCATGTCCACGTCTTTCTTCGCCTGCGCCACCCGCGGCGCCGCCTCCTCATCCGTCCCGCCCATGATCAGCGCGGAGCACACGTAGCCGATGGGCAGCCCGTACCGTATCGCCTGCCGCTTTACGCTCATCAGGTAAGCCGGGTCCGTGGAGGTGAATCCACGCTTGAAGTCCATGTCTACCGTGTCGACCTTCAGATCTTTGGCAAGCTCCAGGCACTCGAATATATCGACCGCCTTCGGCTTCTCGCCCGGCTTGAAAAAGTCGCACAGCATCCCGATTTTGATAGCCATGAGGGTCCTTTCAAGACAGTAGTCAGTAGTCGGTAGTCAGTCAGGAACTTTGATCCTGCTGCTTTCCAACTACCAACTACTGACTACCAACTATTGTCCCTAGTACTTCGCCATCAGCTCCCGCAGCTGCTTGACGGCCAGCCTGAGCGCGTCCTGCTCGGTCATCGTCTTGACCTGGTTTTCGACGCAGATGCACAGGCTGCCGTTGTAGTTCACGCGCTTGAGTATCTTGAGAATACGGTCGTAGTCCAGCCACTCCTCGCGCCCGCTGTCTATCTTGAAGACCTTGATGCGGACCGAGGAGGCGTAGGGAGCGGTTTGCTCCATGAACTCGTAGATGTCTACCTTCGGCTCCTTGGCAACGCCGCGAGGGTGCGCGCCGATGGAGTTCCACCACTGGCCGGAGTCCAGGATGTGCGTCATGTTCGGGCGGTTCACGTCCAGCAGCATGCGAAGGATGTCCGAGCTGCGAGGGGCCGCGGGCGGCGGGTGGTTCTGTATGCCCAGGAAGATGCCCTTGTCCAGCGCGTAGTCGGCCACTTCGCTGAAACCGGACACCATCTGCGCCCACGTCTTCTCCGGGTTGGGGTCGTCCAGCTTCGGCCTGCCGGACATCAGGCGGATCATCGGCGCGCCCAGGAACACGGCGGAGTCCACGTCCGCCTTGTCTCGCTCGATGCCCTTGCGGAACTCTTCCGGCGCGCCGTCGTACCCGCCGCCGGAGCCCAGGTAGCCGATGGGCAACCCGGCCTTCAGGCACATCTTCTTGTACTTCAACGCCGTCTCGGGGTCGCGAGGCAGCCCGCCCACGTGGATGTCTATCGTGTCCAGACCAAGCTCCCTGGCCTGCTCAATCTGCGGCTCAAGCGGCTTGTCGGGCAGCTGCCGTATCTGCATGCTCAACTTCAGCATTGGGGAATCGCTCCTATGACGTGATTTTAGAGTGCTGTTGCTTTGACCGAATGGTCCGTCTTGTCATTTTGGGCATATTTGCAAAAAATGTGTGATCCTATGGACTGGCAACGGCTTTGTAAGGCGGCTACCATGGTTTTGAAAAATCATCAAGTTTTTGAGGAGTGCCCATGGCCCCCAAAAACGGTGTCCGCAAT
>Ga0194132_10003852_pt1 | contig 26132 bp, 27 predicted proteins | sample TA2KigOf80mmetaG_FD_148612 | JGI IMG/M metagenome (GOLD analysis project Ga0194132, IMG submission 148612) | Freshwater microbial communities from Lake Tanganyika, Tanzania - TA2015054 Kigoma Offshore 80m | ecosystem: Environmental > Aquatic > Freshwater > Lake | place: Tanzania: Lake... | reverse complement strand
GAATGGTGACAAAAAATTCTTCACCGCGCCGCACGACGGTCGGGGAACCATAACACCAGAGCGGGCCGGAACCGTTGTCGGGCGGGATAATGTCGGTAATATGTTCTTCGGCCTCAACGACGGGCGGTGCGGTCATCGGCAGTAATCTTTACTCCTTCAGATGACGGTCAAACCATGCGATGGCTTTTTCTTGAATATCGGCGTCGTAGCAGTGGGGTTTGGGTGGATTGTAAAACGTAAACCGTTCCGGACAGCCTGCCCATGCGTATCCGGCCTGAATCTGGCGGGCGGCTTCGATCTGCGCTTCCGGTGGAAAGAGATGGTCTTCGCTTCCTACCACGACAAGGCTCGCGCCGGGCGCGGCTATGACGGCGAGGTCCGGCACGTCGATGCGGTTCCATACACCGGGCAAAAGACAAAACGTGCCCACTGCGCCATGTAGGTTGTAAACCTGCTGATAGTCGCCCGTAGTCATCCAACCCACGCTTACCGAAGCCTTGATGCGGCGGTCCAGGCCGGCAAGGATGTTGGTCCGCCATCCGCCGCCGGACAGTCCGGTGCATCCGATACGTTGCGGATCGACTTCGCGGCGTGTACGCAGATAGTCCACACAACGGCTGTCGTCCCAGAAATTGAGCCCCATCCACGTGGTGCCGGCCCAGTTTAACTGACGCACACCCAAATAGAGTTGTTCCTGTACCAACCGGTGTATTTCGTCAAAGTCCTCGGAGAACAGGGAAAAGGGATCGTAGGAATCGGGAATGCCGTTAAAGCCTCTGGGCGCGCGCTCCCCAAAATGATGCGCGTCGATCGACAGAACGGCGTAACCCTGACGCACAAACACCTCGGCGAGATAGTTTCCGCTATGATAAACCACTCGATGTTCTTCGAGCGCTGGGTGGTCGCGGTCGGTACGGACGATGCGCTCTTTTCCGAAAAGCATGGGGCCGCCCCATTCGTCCATAAGGATGATGGCAGGGGCGGGTGCGTAAAGCCCGGTGGGTTAGAGAAAATAGCCTGCCACCCGTATCCATGGAGTCGTGTTGAACAATACCAACTCTTGGATGTAGTCTTCTCTTTCTTCCCGATCAAGGATTTCAGCGCGCAGATCGAGCGGTCCGGGGTCGTAATGAAGCCCCGTCAAAAGACAGCCTCTGGCTTGTTCCGCCCAGATGTCGAAAGATTCGGAGGGGTGTTCTTTGTGCCATTGCTCGGCGTTCAGATCGAGCGGGCGGTGTTCCCGAATACCGCGGACGACCGCTTCGAGGTTTCCGTAATGCGACAGTGGGTCGCGTGTCATGGGAAGAAGATCGTGAGAAACACGCATCGTAGACGTCCTGTTTTGCCGGAAGGAGGGTTAAGGGTTTGCAGATATGTTATGCGAACGGCAAAAACATGGCAACGGAAATATTTCCACAGGGCTATACCCATCAGGAGCCATATCACCGTGTTGCGAAGCTCGCCCGAATAGACATCGGTCGTAAATGCAAACGCGATAACGGCGTAGGAGAAAGGGACAAAAAACAACAGGTTCAGAAAAGCGAAGAGACCTTCATTTCTTCTCCAGTGGGATGGAAACCCCATCAGCTTGCTGTGGGGAGGAATGCCCTAAAGGGTTGACAGTGAGAAACCCACTGACCAATAACGACCTGTTTTGTGTGTTATGGATATGAAACTTACTATCTCCCTGAAACTTCTTCCTACGCCTTCTCAAGCGCAATTTCTCTGTGTGTCGTGCGGTCACGCTGGACTTGCCGACAGCATCGCTGCGGAGAACATCCGCAGGGCCGCTATCAACCGGCCATCGTGGACAACGCCTTTGGTGTTGAACTACAAACCCTGTTGCTTGTTACGGGGAAGTTGATAAATCGTGTAATCCCCTACTTGGCGCCCCGCCTTCATGTTTGAATACACATAGGATGCCAACTTGGTGGGGAATAGAAGATCAGGATCTGAACGGTCATATACCAACACCTGCCGGATACACCCGTTTTCTATGGCTTGTATGGTCTGTTAGGTTCCATGTAGACCCAGCGATGTTCTCATGGGTATGTCAAACGGGGTAGGGGTTTTGAGTCCGGTCAGAAGATAATAGAATCCAGTAAAGGCTCCAAGAATAAAGGGGTGGTCGTCCGTCGCATAACGCCGTATGTCTTCGGCTGTTCGCCGGACCTTTTCATGCCATGCATGGTGCGCCAGAATCCCGCGGTAATGCGGAAGATCTGCCAACCGATAATGATCCGACAGAAGCCAATGCATGCCGTCTCTGGCCATATAAACACTCCACAGAAAAACCCACACGGCGACTCCGGCATGGACATACCGTGTCCATGCGGCAAACACAGTGGCGAAAGACCGCCACGCATACAAAAGCCCGATCATGGCGGGGGGAAGCGCCATGGCAAGGTGGATATAATCAAAGCGTGGATAGGCGCATAGAAAACCGGCGATCAAGAATCCCCAAAGCGGCCAGATATGCCGATTTGATCTTAACATCCTCCATGAAAAGACCAACGCCATGCCGGCGGCTATGGGGAAAAAGGACATGGCTTCCCGGCCTATTTGGCGCACTATATCCACGGCGCCGGGATCGGATATCATCTTCAAAAGACGCCAAAAGCCCCCCCAGTAGGATATGCCCCCATAAGTTAGATAGGATGTTTTGTTTAGAAAACCGTAGTCAAGAAACTGAGGCCATCCACCGGTAAACCATACCGGCAGGAGCAGGGCTGTCGTGGTGAGACAGAAAACGCTGCCAAGCAGGGCAATGGGTCCCAAACTGCGACGCGGATCGGCGGCAACAACCACAAACCCCGTCAGGGCAAGGGCGATCGCCCCTATATTCTGTTTCGAGGCAAAAGACAGCGCGGCGATTGCACCGGCGGAGGCAAGAAGAAGGAGGGAACGCCATTTCCGTTCCCTCCCTTCCGATGGAAGCACCGGGGGCGGTGGGTATTCTTCTTTCCATTTCAGGATGAGGCTAAACGCGCATAAAAAAAACAGAAAAGCCAACGGGGAATAGGGAGCGCCTAAGCCTATTTCTCCTGGAGGCGCATATCCACACAACGAAATGACCGGTAGCCCTTGCGCCTTTTTTCCGATGTCTACCAGCCGAGCGATCCGGAGACAGACGGCCACCGTAAGGAGAAAACATACGACCGTCAGCATCCGCATCGCCAGCATCTCGACACCGAACGCCCCGATCCAGACCACGGTGAGATAGGCGGGCAGCGGAGTGACGTTGAGATAGACATCGCGGTACAGCGTTTCACCTTCGAGCATCCGTTGAATGACACGAAGATACCAAGTCTCGTCTACCAGAAAGCCCCTGCATATAGCATGGTAAATCCCTAAAATCGAAAGCACCGCCCATCCGGCCACACGAAGATGGCTGGTTGCGCTTGCCCGCTCCCATAGCTTCCGTACTGCGAACCATCCATCCGAGATCGTATTTTTCATGAAGGGTACGACATGGAAGCGACGTTTAGACACGGTCGCCCCGGAAAAGCTGAAAGGGGAGGGCAAAACGCCAGAGTGGAAAACCTTCGAGCTGTCGTTCGATGCCATGCAGGGCAGGATGATTGGAGAGAACCGGTGGAAAAAACCGAATCGGCGCATGGAAAATCTCGAAAGACCTGCCTTGTGCATGGTCTTTTCGAGTATAGGGGGGCGCATACGGGTAAGCCCTTTTTCGGCACGCCACTTCATCCGAGGAGTCAGCGCGACCTGAGCGTAGTAAAGGGGGTTGAACGGGTTGGGTTCGAGAAATACCATGCGCCCCCCCGGTTTGAGTAGCCGCGCCGCGCCAGCCATTCCTTTTTCCAGATCGAAGAGATGGTGCAGCACAAAAAACCCCACCAGCACGTCGAACTGTTCTTCCAGATGTGCAGGCGGGGTTTCGATATCACCGCAGTACAGCGGAATGTCGTACGATCCGGCCAAGACCGATTTTAGATAGGCCAGCAGTTTGGGTGAAAGATCGAACCCTTCCGGGCGTATGCCCCGTCCGGCCAACCCTGCGGTATATCGCGCCCCATACCGCAACCCACTTCGAGAAGCCGCTCGCCGGGCGTATACGCGGCCATATCGAGCGTTTCTTCGATATGCCTGCGGATATAGGGGGTATCGCCCGGAATCATGGTATGTTTTGTTGCAGGATCGAAATATTCTATCTGCCACGCATTGTATTGATCCGTGCTCATGTCGAAAATCGCTCCGATCGGTTGTTTTTCAGACGGTCATATTTCCATGCAAGCACCCATTTACCGGCGTTCCACCCTACCCGAAGCCGTTTTCCTAAGGTGTAGGCGGAGGTTCCCTTTTCTCGCATCGCTCGCGGAACGGGAATGGAAACGGTCGGCAGACCGGTACAGGCGATCATGGCGACGACATACGGATTTTGGGTGTCAAACGCCAGCAGACGTTTTATCATGTTCCGGCCGATCAGCACAAAAAGTCCGGCGTCTCGGGGAATTCCGCAAACAAGACGTAAACCGGTTTTAAAGATATAGGAACTCAATCGTCGTGGAAAAGATTCGTATTTTCCCCTTCTGCGTGCAAAAACAGCCGCGCAACCGGTTTCCTGTATCGTCCTCCACAGCGCGGGGATGGCTTCCGGCGGATCTTGAAGGTCTGCGTCCATGATCAGCGCAAACCGTCCGCTCGCCCGAGTTAACCCAGTTAGCACGGCACGATTCTGACCGATGTTTTCATTTAGCTCGACAATTTCCACTGCCGTATGTTTCCGGGCAATTTCGCATAGCACCTCTTGAGAGCGATCCGGTGAGGCGTCGTTGACAAATACGATCTCAAACCGAACAGCAAGCGGCTTGAGCGTATCTGTGAGGCGTCCTGCCAACGTCTCCAGCGTTTCCTCGTTTCGATATACCGGAACAACGATGCTCAGGTCGAATGTCGGCGGTGTTTCCATGGGCATTGCATCATAGTCATTCATACAGATCAAGGTTTTGGCGATACCTTGCCATAGTTTTTTCAAGTCCGGTTCGCAGGGTATATGCGGGCGTCTATCCCAGCAACCTGCGCGTTTTCGACATGTCGGCGATCCAGTTCAGGGTATCCGGCGGGCGGGCGGGAAAGGGTTCGGGGTTGATAAGAATCTTTTCTCCGGTCAACGCTTCGATCAGGGCGACTACCGCTTGATTGCTATGTTGCTCTCCCGAACCGGCGTTGAAAATCTCTCCGTTTGCCTCCGGTCGCTGTAAAGCCAGCAGACAGACATCCACCACATCGTCGATAAATACAAAGTCTCGGCGGTATTCGGACGCCGTAAGCCGTATGGGCGTGTGGCGCAGCCCGGCAAGGACGACGGTGGGGATCAGCCGTGAAGCGCCTTCCCATGGGCCGTAGACCGAAAAGGGACGGACAATGGCACAGGAGAGCGATCCTGTTGTCGCCACATAGCTGGATACCATGTCGGCAGCGGCTTTGGTCATCCCACGAAACGTGGTGGGTTGCGGATAAAAGGCTTCCTGCAAGGGTTCCGAATGGGAGCCGTATACCAGACTGCTGCCGACGTGGACAAACCGTTGGCAAGATACCGCAGTCAGAGCTTCTATGAGATGCCATGTACCCATCACGCTGGTGTGAAGCTGACCGACCCTGGTCTACGAATCGGACGGGTGACCGCCGGGCACGGCAAGATGGATACACAGATCGGGACGGATATGCCGGATCGTCCGTCCTACAGCCACCTCATCGTCGATATCCAATCGGTGAAGCGCGATCTGCGGTTCTATGTCGTGTAACCGCCACAGCTTTCCTTCCGGTCTGACGGTCGCATGTACTGCGGCTCCCGTGTCAAGCAGCGCGCGGACTACGCCGGCGCCGGTGACAAGCACCCTTTGGTTTGACAGCGTCATAAAAAGGAGATGAGTGAAACAGACAACGTAGCCACAAGTTGTCTAAGTTTTAGATGGGTGTCTTGTATGCTGGAGATAGCCTGCGTTTTCATGTCTTGTATGGCATGGCGGATACGAGGAATTTCGACCTCTAACTGCAGTCCCGCCGTATCCCGAAAAAAGGAACGCCGCAAAAAGCTGAATACCCCTCCAAGCCGTACCATTTCGTTTATCAGCCAAGGGCACGGAATCGGATCCCCTTTGTCGGGCAGGGTAAGTTTGGAAAATCCGTACGGGATATCCCGGAGGGCCACGCAAACGGTTTCCACCGTACCGTCCGTCAAACTGGTGAAAATCGAAGGCGTTTTACGGTCTATCGACAGGTCGTTGAGTCCTATGTATACTCTGGATAGCGGGAGTGCGAAATGGAGGAGGCAAGAGAGACGGCAGACATCGTTTCGATCAGAATGCCGACACGGCATCGTTCCCGCACCTGTCCTATCACGCACTCGACCTCTTCTACGGTTCGGACCATCGGAAGAAGCACTTCGTCCGCTCCTGCCGCTACGGCTTTCTCAATCTCGCTTTTCGTAGCCAAACCGTAGGCGTTCAGACGGCAAATCACCAGCGCATCGGTACAGGAGCGAACCCGTTTCAAGTCGTCAAGCGTATTGGCATTGATCTGAGTGTCGTAACCGGTTTGACGATTTTCTTTTCCGTTTTGCTCCCAATCGACGATAAAACCGTCTACCCCGGCCGCTGTGGCTGTCTTTACGAGTGTAGGCTCCACCGAAAACAAAAACAGTTGAAAAGGTCTATCAGGATTCATAAGGGCGATTTTTGAGGGGTGTATACAGGGATGGGATATCGACCTTCGTATAGGTTTTAGACGCAGACCGGACACCAAATATAAAGGAACCATTTCAAAATAGAAACAGCTATTTTATCTTCTTTCCGCTTTTAGACTCCGAATATGGACAGGGCTGTCATAGTAAGGGAACGGGGATTTTTTAAAAGTTTTCCATACGGCAAAAGCTATCGCCCGGAGACGAACAAAATGCTTGACACCGGGGGGAGATCGCGTATAATTATCAGGGCAAAATTGGGGGGTCGTTCAACGGCAGGACACATGGCTCTGGACCATGGAATTGGGGTTCGAATCCCTGCCCCCCAGTTACAAAACAAACACGGAGAGGGAGTAGAAAACGCTCAAAGCCGACGTATTTCGTTACATCCGGCGGTATCGTCTAGAGGTTAGGACAGGTGGTTCTCAGCCATCAAACCGGGGTTCGATTCCCCGTACCGCTATCCATCTGATAGGGAGAGCCTTTGGCATCGGAACTCTCTGTTCCCTAGTGGCTACCCGGAAAGTGTATTCTGGCGTCGAACGACTGCGAAAACCGCTCTCTTCGTTGCGCTCCATCGCCATATCCTCAAGATATGGCTGTTTCGTGGGTTTTGATAGCGGCTTTCTCGCTCGTTCTTTAGCCGACGAACCGCTTTTCGGACAGCCTCTTACTTTCCGCCATCTCTGTCGTCCTACAGGCTCTCCGGCGCTCGCCGGGGTGCTCTACGGTCTCTACGATGCCCTTTTCTTTTGCCCTTTCCGGTCTGTTTATTGCGTTTTTTGTCGTTCTTTTCCCGTCTCTTGTCAGTGCCCAATCATCCGAACCGATCCGGTCGGATCACCTGCTTAACGTCGATCTGCTTTTTGTCGGTGCGCATCCTGACGACGAAAGCGGGGTGGCCGCCACGTTTGCCCGCGAAGCGTTGGATCATGGCGCCAAGACGGCAATCGTGCTGGTCACGCGTGGTGAAGGGGGCGGCAACTCGATCGGCAGAGAACTCGGTCCGTCGCTGGGACATCTGCGCGAGGCGGAACTGCGAAAGTCGGCAGCGGTCTACGGTGTGGATTTGATCTATTTTCTCGACAAAACCGACTTCTTTTATACGCTCAGCAGTCGGGCGGCTTTCGACGTCTGGAACCATGATGACACGCTGGGGCGTCTGGTGCGATTGGTACGGTTGCTTCGCCCCGCGGTCATCGTCACGATGTGGCCGGGACCAGGTACACACGGGATGCACCAAGCTGCGGCGCGTCTGGCCACCGAAGCCTTTGACGCCGCCGGCGATTCGTCGCGGTTTCCGGAGCAAATCGAAGAAGAATTTCTGCGCCCTTGGCAACCGCTCCGGCTGTACTACAACACGGAACACCCCGGGGCAATCTCCATCCCCACGTCGGATATCTCACCGACACGTTTTATGAGCTACGCCGAGATAAAAGCGTCGGCGCTTCGCCACTACCGCTCCCAAGGGGTCGACCGATTTTCCACACTCCCCCCGCGCCGTGCCGCACCGGAATCTTTTCTGTTGGTCCGAACCCTCGTACCTACCGGTCGATCGCCCCACCGACTGCTGGACGATCTCGATACCCCGCCGAACCCCGACTCCCTTCTGGTGTCGCCTGCATCCGATACGACGTTGTCGGTATCCATCGCTCCCAGAACCGATATCGCCGAGTTTCGCCGATGGGCGGATGTACATCAAGTCGGATGGGCCGCCGGGTTGCTCAACGCGGGATTGTCCATCGGCGCTGGCTATACCGATACGCTGTGGGTACAGATCGAAAACCGAACCCAGACTCCGACACACGGTCGGGTTTCTCTGACCCTGCACGCATCGTGGAACAAAGACAGACCATCCGGGGCGTTTAGCGTGGCATCCGGCAAAAAAACGCGAATTCCCTATCCAATCTCCGTACCCGCGACGACCGCCCAGGGCAGCTATCGGGTGGAGGCGCGGGTGGAAACGGGAGCGTATGCCGTCGTGGATACCGGTCATATCGACGTACTGCCCGCGCTTCGGCTTTCGCGGTCGGTCGGACTTATCGCGATAGACGGACGGTTGGATGACTGGGTGTCCGTACCCGCCGAAACCATTCCGGCCACCCGGATATGGTCGGGCGAACTACCGGGTGGCGACTCCGACTGTAGCGGTACGATCCGCGCACGCTACGATAAGGACTATCTGTATGTCGCCGTCGAGGTAAAAGACGATGTCGTAGTGTGCAACATCGCGCCGGACGACATCAAGGGGCACTGGAGGTCCGATGCCGTGGAAATATGCGTGGACCCGTCCGGTCGGAGCGAAAATACGCTTTCGGTGTTCAAGGTGGGTATTTTTCCCGGAACCACGACCGGACCACAGGCCGAGGCCGCGCGTGACGCCGACGCCCGACAAGGCGTGATCCGGAAAACCGCACCTGGCATGCGCGTGGCGTCTTCCTTTTCCGGTGACGGATACCGTATCGAAACCGCTATCGCATGGCGCGATCTACCGGGTGGAAAAGCACCCTCCTCCGGTCAGACCATAGGTTTCAACGTCGTGCTGTACGATGGTGACGACACCGAAGCCGGAACCGGCGTAAATATCGGCAAGGCTCGACTGGCGTGGTCCTGTTTTCCGTCTCCTCAAGCGCTACCCTATTGCTACGGACGAGTATTCGTCGAATAAACGTATCACCGGAAGGACAACCGCTATGACGGAAAACGCTACCCATCTCCAACACGCCCTTTCGCTTTCAGGCGTCGAGTCCGAACTTGTGCTACCTGCCTTGGACACGCTATCCGCCAACCAGATCGCCTACCATTCCGTATCCACGCTTGCTGTCCGGATGCAGGTTACCTCCGAACATGCGGCCAGGTTGCTCAAGCCGCTGGAATCTACCCTTCTGGAGGCCATAGACCGCACCGGAGAACGGTGGTACTGTTTTGCCCCGACCAACCGCGAACTGCAAGAACAGGCGGACATCTTGCTGGAGTCCTATCGCTCCGAACGCGAACGACTGCGGGAAATACTTGGCAGACAAGCCGAAATCGCTCGGTTGCGCGACGAATTGGATCTGAGCCACGACCTGATGCACACCATCCTGCAAAACGTAGGAGAAATCCTTATCGTGGATTTGCAAGGGATGGTGCTGGCCGCCAGCGTTTTTGTACAGGAACGTCTCGGTATTCGCCAAGGAGATCTTCACCCGACGATACGAGAACGTCTTGGTTTCGATCCGCTCGACCAAACGGTGGAAAAAACGGATGTCCCAGTAGATGGACGCTTTTTGGAGTGCCATCTTTCCGACTTTGTATCACGCGGAAAACGCATCGGACGCAACATCTCCATCAAAGACGTCACCGAAGAACGCAAACTTCAGGAAGCACGCGAGATGTACGAACGAAGTCGCAAACAGTTGTTCAGCATCATCGCGCACGAACTTCAAAACCCGGCGCTGGGTCTTCAGAGCTTCTTGCAGGATACGCTGGACCTGCTCGACCGATTGCTGGTTTCGGGCAAGGCTCCGGAATTGGAACAAGACATCCTTTCACTCAAAGAAGACGTTTATCTTAACCAGCGCGGTCAGACGCTGCTCAATCGCGTCATCGGCGACATTTTCGACTACGTAAAACTTCAACGCGGCCAGATGCAGTTTACTATCGAGTCCGACGTGTCGGTCGATTATCTCATCGCCTTGTGTTCCATGCAATGCAAGCCGCTGTGCGCACGAAAGGGTATCCGCCTCGTCGTTCCGCCGGACGATGCCTACGAAACCCTCCCGGACTTGTCGGCGGACTCCACTCGAATGGCGCAGGTACTCAACAACCTGATCAAAAACTCGGTCAAATTTACCCCGGCGCATGGCGAAATCCGTCTGGAAGTAGATACGGTCGAAACGCCTTCGCCACAAACCGGCGAATTGCGTCTTTTTGCGTGTATCGCCATCTCGGATACCGGACGAGGCATGACCCGCGAAGAGATGGATATGATCTTCAAGGAATACCGAGGGTCGGAAAGCGACGGCATGGGGCTGGGGCTTATGATCGCGGACCTTATCGTGCGCGCGCATGGGGGGCATATCGATATCGAAAGCGTGCCTGGGCACGGTTCTACGTTCCGTATCCTCCTGCCGATAGCCACCTCCGGAGACCGAGCCTCCGGTGTGTTGCAACCTGCCTTCGACGGGTCTTTTCCCCGTCGGAACGGGGAAACGGAATCCTCCGGAGAACCCTCACTGAGAGCGTAAGGAGAAAGACATGGACAGGGCTTCCGTTCTCGTGGTAGACGACGAACAGAGCGCGCGCATCGTACTCAAAAAAATCCTTTCGCGGGACGGACACGAGGTCACAACCGTGGAAAGCGGTGAAGAGGGTATCCGGTCTCTGCGTCAGAAACGACCGGATCTGATTTTGATGGACATCATCATGCCGGACCTTGATGGGCGGCAGGTCATTGCCCGCATGAAAGAACGCGAAGGTGAAAACATGCCGCCCTATATCTATCTGACCATCGACCCCAGCCAAGAACGGGAAGGGCTGGAAGAAGGGGCGGATGACTACATCTTCAAGGGCGACATGAACCCGGACAAACTCCAGATCATTCGGTTGCGGGTAAAAAACACGTTGCTTGTGCGAAGTCTGTTGTACAAAGACGGTCTTACCGGACTTTACAACCATGGTTTTTTTCAGAACGCGCTCGACCGGCTTTTTTCCGAAACAAGCGTCCGCAGTCAGCCGCTTTCGCTTGTCATCGCGGATATCGACGAGTTCAAGCGTCTCAACGACTCATTGGGGCATACCTACGGGGACAAGGTACTGACCGGGATCGCGCAGACGCTTCAAAAAGCCGTGCGTCCCGCCGATATCGTCGCACGATACGGGGGCGAAGAGATCGCCATTTTACTCCCACAGACGGGTGAACATGAAGCCGTCGTACTGGCGGAACGGTTTCGCTTGGAAATAGAACGCATGGCCTTTACGGGACAACGCGGGCCTGTTACCATGTGCTTTGGCGTGGCAACGGCGTCCGCCGGGCGTTATGTGGACACCGCCTCTTTGCTAAAAGCCGCCGAAGATCACATGTATCTCGCCAAACGGCTCGGTAAAAACCGGGTATGCGGAGAATAACGCCGCATGACGCAGGGCCGTGAAACGCTGGATCGCCTGATCTGTTTGGCCGTTGCCGACGAGCAACCCGTAGAAAATCGGCGCGCCGCCATCGGGCGGCTTAGAAAAATGACGCTCGACCCCGCCGAAACCGGCTGGTTGATGGATATGGCCGAAAATCGGTCCACGCCAGCTTCGATACGGCGTTGCACGATTCAAGTGCTCGGCTATCACCGCCCTTGGCGCGATCTAAGCCTTTTTAACGACGACCGCATCCATGCCGCACCTTTGCGGCTTATCGCCCTTCTTACCGCTCCCAACGAAGACCGTCAGGTCCGTGAAGCCGTCGTCGCCGCGCTTGGCTGGCCCTATATTACCGAACACGACGCATGGCCGTCGTTGCTGGACGATCCCGACCCCTTTCTTCGACGCGACGCGCTGTTCGAGCTGTTGCGAAATCCCGACCGAAACGCCGCTGAACAAGTGTTGCGCCATCTTGCTCACGACCGGACGCCGCTCGTCTATTCCGCTCTGCTCTGGGGATTGGCGCATCATCCACATTTTTACGAAGCCGCGCTTGCCCTCCTTACCCGCCCCGGCGGCGACGTTGTCAGACAAACGACGCTGGATGCTTGTCGCACCGACCTCCCCATGGCGGTACGCGCCTTGCTGAATGCGGATATGAAACATTTCGAAATCCGCGAATCGTTGATCCGGGAACTGTTCGAAACCCTCGATGCGCCCCGAATTCTTTGTCTGTTGGATTTGATGGCCGAAGCACAACACCCCTTTGCCGTAAGAACGCTACGGGACGCCTGTGAAGAAACGGCCGCCGAGGTGGCGGCCCTGCTCGACGAGTCGGTCAAGACGAGAAAAAACACGGAGTGGACCGAAGAATCCGCCAAATTGCTGCTAAACTACTGGGACCGGTTTGAGCTTCTCAGGGAGCGCATCGCGCAAATGCTGGGAACATGGCGGTCCTTTTCTGCCCGTGTGGCGCATCTGGCCATGAGCCGAAATATCTTCTGGTAACTTGGGAAGGAGCAAGACATGGATCGAGCACAGGCGCTGGCCCTACTCTACCGCCATACCCAAACCGACAGTCTGCGCAAACACGCGCTGGGCGTCGAAGCGGCTATGCGGGTCTATGCCGAAAAATTTGGCGAAGATATCGAAACCTATGGAATCGTAGGGTTGCTACACGACTTTGACTACGAGGAAACACCCGACCCCAAAGACCATCCCATGCGGGGGGCAGGTATTCTGGAAGGTGAAGGCTGTCCGGCACACATCATCTATGCCATCAAATCGCACGCGACCTATCTGGGGCTTGCGCGTCTGAGTCGGATGGACAAAACGCTGTTTGCCGTGGACGAATTGGTGGGGTTTGTCACCGCCGTGACGCTCATACGACCCAACCGCAGCGTCATGGAGGTCTCTGTGGATTCGGTAAAGAAGAAAATGAAACAGGTGGGCTTTGCCCGCGCCGTATCACGCGAAGACATCGTCCAAGGCGCGGAAAGTCTCGGCATCCCGCTGGACGAACACATTGCCACCGTCATCGTGGCGATGCAGGGAATTGCAGACCGGCTGGGTCTTGCCGGAACATCCTGAGACTTACCCTTCGCAGACTTCGTCTACCGAGACGGAAAACCCTTTCAGGCTGCTCTCCTGTTTCTGCGCTATACCCCGTCCTTGAGCATTTCCGAGATGGCTGCAACGACCCGGTCGGCCTCGCCCAGCGTATTGTAGATGTGGGGTGACAGCCGGATATTCGGTCCCATGCCGGCCCCGGCAATCAGGTGATGGCTGTAGAGCCGCTCATACACCTTCCGAGCGTGGAGCATGCCAGGTTTGAAAATGACCACACCTGCCGACAAGGCCGGTTCCATGGAAGTAGTGAGTTCCACGCCGGGGAGTTTGCCCAGCCCCTCCTTGATGGCCGTCGCTACCTGTCTCATACGCGCTTCCACCCGGTCCGGTCCGATCGCCGTGTGAAAGTCCGCTGTTTTTCCCATCGCGGCTACGGCTCCATCGTCACGCTGGCCGAGCGCTTCGTATTTTCGCGCGCCCACGATGTCGTCACGCCACGGTATGCTCACAATGCTGGGCCATACGTCCTTCTGCCGTTCTTTGCGGACATACAGAATCCCGACTTCCTTGGGTCCCATAAACCATTTGTGCGCGCTACCCGAATACGAGTCGCACCCCATGGCGGCAAGATCGATTTTGAGCGCTCCAAAACTCTGTGCCCCGTCCACATGTACAAAGACGCCACGTTCGCGTCCAAGCGCGCACAATTCCTTTGTCGGCATCAACACACCGGTAGTGTTGGAGACATGGGTAAAGGTCATAAGTCGGGTCTGGGGCGTGAGTGCGTCTCGAAACGCCTTGACGATCTCGTCGATGGATTTGGGGGTTTTGGCAAACGTGGCGTAGTTGATTTTGTAGCCATACCGCCGCGATTTGACTTCCCATGCCTTGTTGTTCGACGGGTGGTTGAGATCGGACAACAACACCTCGTCCCCCTCTTTAAGCACAAAACCACTGCTGATGGTGTTGTTTGCCTCACTGGTATTGCGGACGATGGCGATTTCGTCGGCGGTGGCGCCAAGCAGGTAGGCAAGTTTGGAACGGGCGTCTTCCTGAAGTCTTCCAAATTTTTCCCGGTTGAAAAACGAGGCGTCGGTGTCTTCGTCACGGGTATACTGGAACACCGTTTCCATGACCGAGTAGGGCGATGGGCACAGGTTGGCCGCGTTCATGAGCGCCAGTCCGTCCTTGAGGATAAACTGATCCTTGACGGACAGCCAGAACCGCTCGTCACCTATGTCGATTTTGGGCATGCCGGCGGTTTTTTCGGCCATTTTCTGAAGCGGCGACGCGGCGGCACTTCCACCGAGTATACCTGCTGCGGCCAGCCCTCCGGCCAGTCGTTTTATAAAATCGCGCCGAGAGACCTGCCAAACATGTTCCGGAATGCTTTCGATCAGAGTTTCGACGTTGGCCATGACGCAACCTCCCAGGGTGTGAGCCTGTTCGACAAACTCTATTTGTACGCTTCGTACTGCCGGTCGCCGAGCACGTCTACCGCAATTTTCTGTTCCAAAATTTCGTTGGTTCCTTCGTAAATCTGGGTTACGCGCGAATCGCATTCGTGGCGTCCGACACGGTATTCGAGGGAATAGCCGTTGCCTCCGAAAACCTGTACGGCACGGTGGGACGCATCGAAGCAGGCGTTGGTGGTAAAGTATTTGGCCCGCGCGATCATGGCGTCCGCTCGTGCACGAAGCGTGCGGTTTTCCAGGTCCGCATCCCATTTCATCTTCGCATAGGCGGCGGCATAGGTCAGATGCCGCGCCGCTTCGAGATTGGCGCTTATGATGCCGATATGCCGTTGTACAAGCTGATGTTTGGCGATGGGTTTTCCGTGTTGGATACGCTGTTTGGCATAGTTGACCGCTTCGTCGAGACAGTCCTGCATGGTCCCCACACACCCTGCGGCCACGCTGAGCCGCCCCGCCATAAGTGTCGTATAGGCGACGGTCAAACCTTGTCCATGCTCGCCAAGCAGGTTTTCCTTGGGCACGATACAGTCGTCAAAATAGATCATACCGGTATCTGAGGTGATCAGCCCCATTTTGTGTTTGTGTTCTTCCGTTCGATAGCCTGGAGAACTGCGTTCGACGATAAACGCCGAAATACGCCCGGTAGCCGGATCTTTGGCATAAGCGGTAACGACATCGGCGATGGTGGCATTGGAGATCCACTGTTTGCTTCCGTTGAGTTTGTAGTACGTGCCGCAATCTTCGAACGTGGTCCGTAGCGAAGCGGGGTCGCTGCCTGCGGTCGGTTCGGTCAACGCAAACGCCATGATCCATTCGCCGGAGGCGGCTTTGGGGAGGTATTTGCGCTTCTGATCCTCGTTGCCCCATTTCTGTATGGTCAGCGCCCCGATAGACAGGTGACCGGAGAAAAAAGTGCGCACCGAACTGCCTTCTCGGCCGATGCGTTCGAGCGCCAACACATAGGTCATAAGGTCCGCCCCCTCGCCGCCGTAGGCTTCGTCGATGGGCAGGCCGGTCAGGTGCGCTCGTTTGGAGATTTCGACCACCTGATCGTTAAACCGGCCTTCGAGATAGCACCGGTCTTCGACGGGACGGATTTCCCGGCAGGCTCGGTCCACGATCTCTAAAAACGCTTCCTGTTCTTCCGAAATATCGAAATTCATGATCGACAGATTTTCCATTTGCCACATTCCTTCTTGTCTACAAGTCCATTAAAACAGGGGAGATTTTACTCTACTGTGGTGACTTTTGGCGGATTGACATAGCCGTGATACAGTCCGGCGATACCGGCTTCTTGGGCGTCACCGAGGTGAACGGCCAGACGGTAGAGAAATCGCAGGCTTTCGCCGGCATGCAAGGTGTAAGCGCCCGTGTTGGCAGGGTTTCCGGTAAAGGTGGCTCCTCCGAACGGGTTGGTTCCCAAAAGCCCGTAGTCGCGTATGTGCCAGTAGGTGGGGCTTCGAAACGTATCCGGGTGTTCCATGACCGCGACACCGGCCCAGTGCCCTTCCACCGGTCCCGAATAATCGAGCCAACAGGCCCGGCGACCCCAGCATTCGGCCTCGCCGATACCGCCGTAGCTGTTTTCAATTTTTCCGCCGCGCGAGCCATCCATGCTGGTGGCCACGCGAAGCGCCATAAAACCGCCTTCTTTGGTATCGCCGAAATGCACGTCTGTCACGGCCTGAAGATCGATGGAAAGATCGAACAGCCGTATCTTGTTGTCGCGGGTGTCGTAGAAACGAAACGAGCGCACTTCGCTTAGCAGGGTCGTGCCATGTCGTGAAATCCAGTCGCCCCGTGCGATCAGCCGACCGACCACCGGACCGTTTTCGAGCACGTCAAATCCACGGTGAACGGTCCGGCCATAATCACGGTCCTCGCTCCAGTTGTCTGTATCGTTGACTTCGCCGTATGCGGTCCACAGCGATCGGTGATGGACATGATCGGTGGTTTCGCCGGGGTTTTCGCCAGCGGCGCCCCGCGTAACACCCGCGCCCGCCGTATCGTTGACGGGGTAGCAGAAGGGACGCGCCAGATCGGCTCCATAGCGATAGGAGGTAAACAGCGTCTCGCCCGTATAGACGTCGATCCGGTCCGAAGCGGTGGAAACGATTCGTATCCCGCCGGAGCCGACAGCGTCTTCGGATACCTCGTATACACGGGTCTGCCCCGCGTCAAGCGAAGGAACGACCCAAGTGAGATACGTCGCACCTTCCTGGCCTGCGCACTGTCCCGGCACAATCTGTCCGGAAACCGTATCGGTCACGGATACCACGTTTCCGACCGACAGATCGACGGGCACGCGCACGGGACATACACGTCGGTCATGCGGACCGGCGGCTACTTGCAACTTCAACAAAGCCATGCCTTTTGCTCCTATTCTTCCCCGGCGCCGATCTGGCCGAGATCGAGGTCGAGTTCTTCACGTCGCTGATTTTTAGCGATGCGGCCATCCTGTACCCACAGAATGCGATCCGAAACGTCGAGCATCTTGAGGTCGTGCGTCGCCGAAATGATGGTGACCTGTTTTTCTTCATTGAGTTGACGGAGCAGTTCGATGATCTCTCGCCCCGTTTTCCGGTCTAGGTTTCCGGTGGGTTCGTCCGCCAGTACGATCGCGGGGTCGTTGGCCAGCGCGCGCGCCACAGCGACACGTTGCTGCTGTCCACCGGACAGTTCGAGCGGTTTATGCTGGACGCGCGTTCCCAACCCGACGGTTTTGAGCAGTTCCACCCCTTTGTCGATCGACTCGTCGGTAGACATACCCGCAAAGATCATAGGCAGGGTTACGTTTTCGAGCGCCGTCATCACCGGAATCAGGTTAAACGTCTGAAAAATATAGCCGATCTTGCGACACCGCAGCCACGCCAGTTCGTAGGCGTCAAGCTGCGCTACATCCACCTCGTCGATATAGACTTTGCCCTCGGTCGGTTTGTCGAGCGCCCCGATCATGTTGAAGAGGGTAGACTTTCCAGAGCCGGACGGCCCCATGATGGAGATATACTCGCCACGCTGAATTTCCATATCGACGCCTTTGAGCGCCTCCAGTTCGAGCTTCCCCATCTTGTAGACTTTCCGGACGCCGCGCGTGCGGACGATGTTCTGCTTTTCCGCTGCGGATTCTGCGGGGGCCGTCTGTGTTTCGGTCATGCTACCTGTCCTTTCAAAAGAGAGGGCCACGTTTAGGCCGGTTCTACACTTCGGTGCGCATAGCGTCCGCAGGGTCCATTTTAGCGGCGCGATACGCCGGATAGATCGCTCCGATCACGGAAAGCACAAGTCCCGCGCCAAGCGAATAAAGCCCGTATTGAAATATATCGACCATGGGAAATACACTCAAGGGTTCCGATCCGTAAGAAGACATCATTGAGGCGGTCATAAACAGACAACCCAGAATGACGCCACCGAGCGAACCGACCAGCCCCTGAAAGGCAGATTCAAGCAAAAAAAGCTCCACGATAAACTTGTCGAGCGCGCCGAGACATTTCATGGTGCCGATTTCCCGGTATCGCTCGGTCACGGACATCAGCATGGCATTGGTAATCCCCACAACACACACCAAAAGCGAAAGCGTTACCAGCCATATTTGCTGTGTCTGGGCTTCCTCGTCGGCGCCTTTCTGTTCCAGCAACGCTCGCACTTGTGCCGAACCCCCTTCCAGCAGGGCCTGATTGAGCGCCGAAGAGGTCAGAATCGACATAAGAAAGGCAATGCCGAAAAATATCCCTCCTATGGTAATAAGAGATCGCCAGAAACGGATTTTCAGACTTCGAAAGCTGATTTCGAGTGCTTTGGAAAACGGAAGTGATATCTGTTTTCCCGTAGCGCTGGCGGCATACACGCTCATCGAACGAGATCTCCTTGTTAGGGTTTTGTGTTGGCGCGGTTTCCGGGAACGGCAAATCCGATCAGACCTTTTTCCATCAACTGTTTGAGATAGGTAAGCGTCGATACCTCCGCTTCTTTGCGTTCCAGTTTGTATTCTTCGCGCATGAGAGAAATAAGCGATTCGACGGTATGCTCGCCGTCACACCGGGTCCATACCGACGAGCCGATTTTGTCTAACACAATGGTGCGCCGCGACGGCACGTAGAATATCCGCGCCATCAGACCGACCCACCATGTATTGCGCCGGGGAATCGAGATCATGACCTCCCCGTCGTCCATTTTTTCCCAGCTTAGCCGACTGTTCCGCAAGGGACGGGCACGAAGCAAGTCTCGGCGGTCAAGCGGCGGGGGTGATTTTTTACGAAACAGCCTCATCGGTGACACGTCAAGGTACGTGCTACGTTCAAAAGCGCTTCTGGAGTCGGACGTTCGCCCGGACGGCGAAGCGAGAACAGTTTGTTGCCCGGTGCGCAGTGCCAGCCATACCGTTCGAATCCGTGTTTTTTCGGACGTCGCCCCGGCAACCAGCCGAGACGTTTATGCACGGTAGCCGGGTCGATGGCCGTGCCGAAGTACCAAAGCCCCGGATGCGAAAATTCTGCTTCCGAAAGCGAATCTCTCCGGTCGATATCCCCGTCGCAGGTCTGCTCGAACCACGTCTCGAACGGGCGTCCGTTTAACTGCATCTCGGCCAGACTCAGTCGTTCCACCTCGATCTCACCGTCGGGTCCGGTAAAACGCAACAAGATGCGCCCTGTGAGCAGACGGTGTTCTTTGAGTGACCATGTGGCGGGCGTTTCGAACTTCATCCCGTACAGCGCCCAGACCACCGTATCGCCTTCCGGGTGGTCCCGTAGTGTATTCAGCACCCGAGTGGCTGTCGAAAAAATCGACTCACGATCCAAGCCCAACACCTGAGCAAAAACGATCCGGTTGCATACGCTGCACCGCCAGAGCGCACCATACGCCTGAACGGCGTCCTCGCTTTCGGTTTCCCAATGAAATCCCTCTATGGCGCGGGTTTGAAGAACCGCTTCGTCCTTGATCAGATTCAAACCGCGCCGAACCTTGAGAGGGGGTGTCTTTTTTTTCCGGTTTTTCTCCGTCAGTTTTTCAAGATACCGGGCTACGATCCGGTCGAGGGGTTCCTGTCCCTTTACCGGTTCCCATCGCACCTCGACACGTGGCATGACGGCGTCGTCGAGTCTCAGATAGCCGGTAGTCGCATCGCCGGATATAGCACCGATGCTCCAGTCTTCGGGGGTTTCCAAATACAGACGATGCCACCCTGTAGGGGTCCATCTGGATGAGGACGACTTCATGCCTGCTGACTACCCCGACGAAGCGCGTGATCGACCGAATGAGCAGACATCGAGGATGCGGTCTCTGTCGGTTTGAAATCCCGTTTTGTCAGTCTGAGAAACCCGATCATATAATATATCCCCGACCCCATGATACAGACGAGTGAGCCGCACAACACCCATACCCCGTACGGTTGCCAGTTCAGCGTATACAAGATCATGGTCGCCGCGGTGGCGACGGTCGTCAATTTTCCCATCCGATTGGAGGGTACAACCATCCGGGCGCGTTTCAAAAACAGAAACACGCCTGCGGCGACGATGGCTGCATCTCGAAAAAGAATAAGACCGGCCATCCACACCGGGAAGTCTCTGTACAGCACAAGAAAAACGGACAAACTTCCGATCAGTATCTTATCGGCTACCGGGTCGAAGATAACTCCCCATCGGCTTTGCCAGCCGAAACGGCGGGCCAAATACCCGTCTGCCGCATCGGTCAGCAGCGAAAAGGTCAGAAGCCCGATTGCCAACATATCGAAAGCCCGCTCGAAACTCCAGTAGATGAGCGGAATCGGCAACACCCTGCACAGGGAGATCAGGTTAGGTGGTGAAAAAAGTGTACCCTGTGTCTGTTCGGGCGATGTCCCGATGTGTAGTCTGCTGGCAGTCACCTGATGCTCCGTGCGAATCCGTTAAGCATGCTTTGCCCTTACGGGGGTGTGTGCGGTGCGGCGCAACATCTCGCGGGCATGGGTAAGCGCCAGATCGTCTATGGTTTCTCCGGCGAGCATACGCGCGATTTCTCGAACACGGCCATCGTTTTCGAGCAGTCCAATCTGCGTGACCGCCCGTCCGTCGGTGGATCGTTTGGATACGGTAAAATGTGCATCCCCCCAACAGGCCACCTGATGAAGATGCGTGATACACAACACCTGATGGCTGCGGGCAAGCACTTTGAGCTTGTGTCCTACCGATTCGGCGATACCCCCTCCGATACCGATATCGATCTCGTCAAAGACAAGCGTCGAAATGCGATCCGACTCGGCCAGGATCACCTTGAGCGCCAGCATGACCCGCGAAATCTCTCCGCCGGAAGCGATATGCGCCAATGGTTTGAGGTCTTCACCGGGGTTGGGCGCGATCATAAATTCCATACGATCCATGCCGGAGGCGTCGGAGGCATAGCGGACGCCGTCGATTTCCACCGGTCCGGTGGAGGTTTGCTGCCAGTCCACGCGAACGTGAAACCGCGTCTTGGGCATGCCCAGTTCCGCCAATTCTTCCATCACGCGTGTTTCCAGTTTTGCGGCAAGCCGCCGTCGTGTTTTCGAGAGTTTCAGCGCCATGTCGGTCAACGTCTTGCGCGCTTGTTCGCGTTCGATTTCGATTTGCGCGCGCCGGTCGTCCGCCGTCTCCAAACGGGCAATCTCGCCCGCAATCCGGTCTCGGTACGTACAGACTTCCTCGAGCGTCCCGCCATATTTTCGCTTGAACTGTTTGAGCAGTTCAAGCCGCTCCTGAACCTCCGAAAGACGGCGCGGATCGAAGTCGATCCGGTCTCGGTACTGCCGGATGTTCGCGGCGACGTCTTCGAGTTGATAGCGTGCCGAACGCGCCCCGTTTACCGTTTCCTGTAGCGTATCGTCAATGCGTTCCATCTCTTCGAGCGAGCGGATCAACAGGGCGATACGGTCGATGACCGCGTCTTCCTGCTGGGAAAGCGCTTCATAGACACCGGAGGCGGTATCAATCAACTGGCCCGCGTGCTGGAGAATCGCCAACTCCCGCTCCAGTGTTTCGTCCTCTCCGGGACGGATATCGGCGGTTTCCAGTTCCGCAAGTTGATATCGGTGCAGTTCCCGGCGTTCTTGCGTTACCCGGATTTCTTCGTCGAGCCGTCGCAATTGGTCTTCCAGTCCGGATAGCCGTTTCCATGCCATCGCTGTCCGGTTTCTGACGCCGTCCGTATCCCCCATGCCGTCAAGAAAAGCAAGATGGGTGCGCGGGTCAAGAAGCGACTGATGGTCGTGTTGACCGTGCAGATCGACCAACGCTTCACCGATGCGTTTCAACACCGAAACGGTAACCATTTGACCGTTGACAGAGCAACGATTGCGTCCATCGCGGGTGATTTCGCGACGGATCACAAGCTCTCTCTCCTCCCGGTCGATGTCCATATCGTCCGGAAGTTGTGGGCCACAGGTATCCGGTTGCCATTCGAAAAACCCTTCGACGGCGGCGGAAACTGCGCCCGTGCGGATGACCTCGGTTGCGGCTCGACCGCCCAAGATCAGGTTCAACGCCCCGATGAGGATGGACTTTCCCGAACCGGTCTCCCCGGTGAGTATGTTCAATCCCGGTTGAAACTCGATGCCTACTTCGTCAAGCAGGGCATAGTTTCGGACGTGAAGACGCGTGAGCATGTTGGATCACCGTTCTCCCCATTTCAGCTTGGTGCGGAGGACGTCGTAGAACGACCTGCTGGCATATCGGATCAGTTGCACCGTATAGGGTGCGCGCCGGATTTCGATACGGTCTCCGGCGTGGGCCGTCAGACTTTCCTGGCCGTCCACCGTAAGCATGAGGTCTGGATGGTCCGCCTGTATATCGATGGCCAGCCGATCGTGCGAGGAGATCACCATCGATCGGTTGGACAGCGTATGCGGGCATATAGGCGACAGGATGATGGCTTCAAGTGACGGGGTTACGATCGGTCCGCCCGCGGAAAGCGAATACGCGGTGGAACCTGTCGGGGTGGACACGATCAGCCCGTCGGCCAGCACCGTATTTACATATTCTCCGTTTACCGTGATGCCGAGTTCGACGACGCGACACACGGCACCCTTGTCGATAACGATGTCGTTGAGCGCGGCAAAGATCTGTGACCGTTCCTCCGGCGGGCCGGGGCGAACAAGTTGCGCCAGCAACGCCATTCTACCGTCGAGAAAATACGCGCCACGCAACACATGGTCAAGCGCAACGACCAACTCGTCCGGTGTCGTTTGCATCATAAAACCAAGCGTTCCGGTATTGACGCCGAGTATGGGAATGCCGGAGGCGCCGATCATGCGAGCGGTTTTGAGCAAGGTGCCGTCCCCGCCGATGGCGATGACCCAGTCTACCCCGCTTACCGCATCGGTTTCGGTGACGGCCAGACGGCAGGCATCTCGCTCCTTCTCTACGTACTCCGCCAAACGGGGGTCTACTACGGCGTGCAATCCTTTTGCTTCGAGCAGGCGAAGCAACCACGGAATCAAATCACGTAGGATGGGTTTTCCCGGATTGGCGACAATCCCCACGCATGGCATCAGAAAGACCGTCCGATCAGATATTCCGCCCACTGTTCAAGACGGGTTTTGTAGATAGAAGAAGGCAGGGCATCGAGGGATGACATCGCGTGTTCGATGCGTTGTCCGGCCAGACGCCGCGTATGTTCCACGCCTCCCAGCTCGATAAGCAGTTCCCGGACCTTTTGCACATCGCCATCCGATGCGCTGGGGTTGCCGACCACATTGCGCATCAGCAGACGTTGGTTTTCCGTAGCGCGATGAAAAGCATCAGACAGGATGGTGGTACGTTTTCCTTCGCGGATGTCGGAGCCTACGGGTTTTCCGAGCGTAGCCTCGTCACCGATAAGACCAAGGATGTCGTCCTGAAGCTGGAAAGCGATACCGCATTCGCTGGTAAAAGTCGATACGGCGTGTACAAAAGGATGCGCGGTATCCGGTGTATTCAATCCGATCATGGCACCGGCCATGCCCGCAAACTGATAGAGCGCTCCGGTTTTGCGCCACAACACGTCGAGGATGGCCGATTCCGAAAGGTCGGCGATGGATGCTTTGGAATACTGTACGTCAAGCGTTTGGCCGCCTACGAGAGCCAGCAGTACCTCGGTTTCGAGCCTCCGGATAAGCGCAATGACGACATCCGCATTGTTTTTTGCCGGATCGTACAGATCGGTGAAAAGCGAGATCGCCCAACCATGCTGGATTTCACCGGTCATGATCCCGATGGACACGCCATAGTGCTGGGCTTCGCCTCCGGTATATCCGGGACGGTCGAGGGCGCGAAGCCGGAACTCTTCGTGGACCGTAGGGCGTCCTCGGCGCAGCACATCTCGGTCTATGATGTCGTCGTGGACCAGCGTCCATGTGTGAAACAGTTCGACGGCGACCGCCGCTGGCGTGGCCATGCGTTCGTCGCCGCCCACAGCCCCGCACGAGAAATACAGGACACACGGTCGCAACACTTTGCCACCCGCCATGACGTAACTGTGTACGGCGTCATGGATGTCTTGCGGTGCAAAGAGCCGTTTTCGACGATCTTCGGCCAGATATTCCAGCACCCATTCGCGGCGTTCGGTCAGCGCGTTCAAAAATCCATTGTCCGTCATCGGGTTTTCGCCTCGTCGGAACCGGATTCCTGCCCTTCGTCCTGAAGATCGGGAAAAGGTTCTAAATAAAACTTTCCGTTTTCCACTTTTACCAGACGCTGTACGTGTTCTTCGGCTTCATGGAGACGTCGGGCGCACAGACGCGACATTTCGACGCCCTCTTCGAACAAGGCCAGCGCGGCGTCCAGTGAAAGATCGCCGGCTTCCATCTGTTCCACGATCTGCTCCAGCCGAGTCAGCGACTGTTCGAACGTTGCGGTTTTTTTGGCCATGACTTGCTCCGGTCAGGGATCGTCGAACAGACTGCCTTGGTCGGTTCGGACCGTCCGACGGGGTGGGGGAGACGCAAGGGGGCCGGGTGGACGGTTGAGGTCTTCTACACGGCAGACGGCGTTGCCCTTGTAAAACTTTACGTCGACACGGGAACCGATCTCAAGCAACGACGCATCCCGGATCACGACACCTGCGGGTGTGCGGCAGAGGGCATAACCGCGTTCCAACACGGCCAAGGGGCTGAGCGCCTGAAGACGACCGGCAAGTCCGGCGAGGTGTTGGCGGCGTTGTTCCATCTGTGCGCGCCATCGGTCGGATACTCTTTTGGCAAGATCGTCGGTTTCCTGTGCGCGTCGGTGTATAAGGTCAAGCGGGGAGCGAAGCCGGAAGACGCGGTGTAGTTCTTCCAGACGCTGGCGATGTCGGGCGATACGTCCGGTAAGGGATTTGTGTATCCATCCGAGCGCGCCGGAAACCCGCTCCAGAAGTTTCCCTCGTTCCGGCGCTGCGGTTTCCGCTGCCACCGAAGGCGTGGAGGCGCGCACGTCCGCCGCAAAATCGGCCAGTGTGTAGTCGGTTTCGTGTCCTACCGCTGAAATCGTCGGAATCTGAGACCCGGCGATGGCACGCACGACCGATTCTTCGTTAAACACCCATAAATCTTCGATAGAGCCGCCCCCCCGTCCTACGATCAGGGTATCCATACTGCCGTATTCGTTCATTTCCGCGATGGCGCGTACGATTTCGCCGGCGGCGCCTTCCCCTTGCACGGGGGTGGGACGCACAACGATGCGCACGTGAGGGGCACGACGACGGAGCACGCGGATGATGTCTCTTATGGCCGCACCGGATCCCGATGTAATCACCCCAACGCATTCCGGATATCGAGATAGGGGGCGTTTGCGGGCCGGATCGAAAAGACCTTCCGCCTCCAGTTTGGCTTTCAACCGTTCAAACGCCGCAGCCCATTCCCCTATGCCGGCAGGAAGAAGACGAACCGTCATCAACTGATACTCGCCTCTGGCTTCGTACAGGGAGGGAGTTCCGAAGGCGACGACTTTCATGCCGTCGTGGGGTAGAAACGTTACCGATTGGTTGAGATGTCGGAACATGACGGCACGCAACTGACTGCGATCGTCTTTGAGGGAAAAATACCAGTGGCCGGACTGGTAGGCTTTGAAATTCGACACTTCGCCGGTAACGCAGACGCCTTCGAAATGTCGCTCCAACAGCGTTTTGACCCGGTAGTTGAGGTCGGTGACGGTCAGCATTTCCGGGTCAGACGCCATGGCGGAAATCCGGGAGAGAAAGAGGGCTATTTGGCGTATTCGACCGCGCGGGTTTCACGAATCAGCGTTACCTTGATTTGTCCCGGATATTCCATTTCCATCTGGATTTTGCGCGCAATATCGGCGGCG
>Ga0194132_10003850_pt1 | contig 26135 bp, 23 predicted proteins | sample TA2KigOf80mmetaG_FD_148612 | JGI IMG/M metagenome (GOLD analysis project Ga0194132, IMG submission 148612) | Freshwater microbial communities from Lake Tanganyika, Tanzania - TA2015054 Kigoma Offshore 80m | ecosystem: Environmental > Aquatic > Freshwater > Lake | place: Tanzania: Lake... | reverse complement strand
TAACGGCGTGTGCACGTTGTTCATGGCGGCGATCGTCGTGCTTGGCCGTGTCACGTTCTTCGACTTTCTCTGGGTGGGTTTCATCAACGGAACACTGCTCGCTTTGTCCATCCCGGCGCGCACCGCGTTCATTCCGGAGCTGGTGGGTGAACCGCTCATGTTCAACGCCATGGCCTTCAACACGGCGGCGTGGAATCTCTCGCGCATTCTTGGACCCGCACTCGCCGGTTACATGATCGCCTTGCTTGCCGGTGGCGATACCACCAGCGAATTCGGCGTCGGCATGGTGTACGTGGTGCTGTCGATTCTCTATTTCGTTGCGGCCTTCAGCGTGTTTGGTATCAAACACGATGGGCATCCGCCCAAGGCGAGCGGCCTCTCGGCTTTGCGGGATATCCAGCATGCGCTTCGATACGTGCTTGACTCTCCGGTGGTGGGCGGCCTGATCCTGCTCTCGATCATGCCCTTCCTTTTTGGTCTCACCATCAACAGCCTGTTGCCAGCATTCAACACCGACATCCTCAGTGGCGGCCCGGAAACCTTGGGCACGCTCATGACCGGAATGGGTGCAGGCGCGATCATCGGCTCACTCTTGCTCGCAAGGCTTGGACGTTTGCGTCACAAGGGATTCTGGATTTTTGCAACCGAAGCCGCGTGGGGGGCATCACTGGTTGCCTTCGCGCTGTCCAGCTCCCTGACTGCAGCGATGATCGCTATTGCTGCACTCGGCCTCGTGAGTGCGGTCAACATGTCGATGAACCGCAGCCTCGTACAACTGCAGGTGAATCAGGCCATGCGCGGACGGGTGATGAGCATCGACCTGATGTCACACGGGTTGATGCCGCTTGGACTCTTGCCCATCAGCTGGGTTGCGCAGCAGTGGGGCGTGCAGACAGGGCTCGCGGTCAGCGGTTTGATCCTCGTGCTGATCACTGCGGCGCTGTGGACACGCATGCCCGCGGTGCGTGCGATTGACCGCGGCTTTGCAGACTGACAGCCGGTTATTTGTTACGCGCTAGAACTGTTCGCCTTTGGCGCGTCTTTGTATCATCTCGTTGAGGTCGATCACCGCTGCACCCTTGCGGGCGAGAATCGCATCAAATCGGCGCTGCAGAAAATCATCCCACGCCGGATGCGGCAGGATGTAGACGTTGTTCTCCTCGATGGCGCGGAACACGATGTCGGCGATCTCAGAGGGTGCTTTGCCGGCAGCGAGGGTCGCACGTCCCATGGCACGCATTTTTTCCGACTGTGCACCACCTGCATGTTTGAGTTCATCGGGACGGTTTCGTTCGGCATCGATGATGTTGGTGCTGACCATGCCCGGACACAATACCGACGCACCGAGTTTCGCATTACGGACCCGAAAGTCATTGTAGAGCGTCTCGGTGAGCGCCACAACGCCATGTTTGGAAACGCCGTAGGTGCCACCACCGGGCAACAGTCCCGCCAACGACGCGGTGTTCACGATGTGCCCTTCTTCTCCGTGCGCCAGCATGTGAGGCACAAAAGCCTGCAGGCCATGCACCACGCCATGGAGATTGACACCGAGCACCCAGCACCAGTCTTCATCCGGAACTTCCCAGATACCGGTGCCAACGGCATTGCGCGTCGAGGCAACACCGGCGTTGTTACAGAGAATGTGGATCTTGCCGAAAGCGTTGATGGCCCGTTCGGCGAGTGCCTGAACAGAAGCTTTCTGCATGGTGTCTACGACCACGCCGATCACCCTTGCCTGCGTCGCCTCGAGCTTTTCAACGGCGCGATCGAGGGCATCTTTCTGGATGTCCGCCAGCACCACTTGCATTCGCGCCGCGGCAAAACGCTCTGCAAGTGCGAGTCCGATACCGCTGGCGGCGCCCGTAACCACCGCCGTCTTGCCTGAAAAATCTTTCATGAAAAGAACTCCAACGAAGCCGTTAATCCAGCCGATCTCAGCGTTGTGTTGAACATTCTCCGAGTGCCGATCGCATCAGGCCAGGATGATCCGTAAAGATGCCATCCACTCCTGCCGTCACGAGTTGACTCAACAAAGTTTCAAACGAAACACCCGACGGCAAAAACTGCACTTCGTTTCGAAGCGTAAACGGATGCACCTTAAGGCCTGCGTCATGGAGCCGCTGGAGCAGGTCAGGCGTCGACAACACCGCCTGGTAAGCGGGCCCTATCGCATCCGCATACTTCGCCTTCAGCGTCGAAGGATCCGACAACAACCGACCATAGGTGGTGGAGATCCTCTTCGCCTGAAAGTCATAGGGCACGGCCTCTGGCGGCCCAACGAGCTGCACGAGTGGCCATGCGGGTGAATCACCTGCTGCTGCGAGTGTGCGCAATCGGTCCAGCGGCTCCACTTCGAATGACTGGATGAAGACCTGGCTTGGATCGTTAGCCCCGGCTTGCAGCAGATCCCGCAAGAGAAGGTTCACCGTGTCATGACGAACCGGGCGACCATCGACGCCCATCGCCTCATTCATGAAATAGGTGTAGTGCTTGAGCTCCGGATAGACGCCAACATTTTTGGAAAGCGCGAGCGCGAGCACTTGTGCAAAAGTCGGGACTTCGAACTGGTTATTAAACGCCGTGTTGTCAGCACGAATCTCTGGCAGTCGTTCTCGCGCGCGCAGAGTACGCAGTTCCGCCAGCGTGAAGTCCTCGCTGAACCAGCCACCTATAGTCTTGCCATCGATGACCTTGACCGTCAGCCGATCTGCAAATTCCGGGTGTGAGCCGACGCCGGTGGTCGCTTCAAGGACCTCCGGCTTGCCATCCACACGCTTGATTTTTCCGGCTGCATCGAGCGAGACGATGGCGAGTGCGTTTTCGTGACGCGCAATCAACACCCCATCCCGGGTCGGCACCAGATCAGGTTCGATGAAGTCGGCACCCTGCTCGATGGCGAGTGCATAAGCCGCCAGCGTGTGCTCCGGCCGATCACCACTGGCGCCTCGATGCGCGATAACGAGCGGACAGCTTGCCGCCTGCGCTACACCCAAACTGACGCCGGAAAAGAGGCCGCAACAGAGGCAGATCGTCAGAGTCAATGTCTTCAGGATCACACCCTGCCCCTATTTCCAAAAGTGCGGCAACAACATCGCGGTTGACCGCTGGTAATCCACATAGGCAGGTTTCGCAGCCGCCTGCCGCTTTTCGATCATCGGGATGCTGATGCCAACAAAGAGAAGCACCATCAGCACAAATCCGGCAAACACCCACAGCTCACCCGAGGCCGCAAAGCCGAACAACGCCATGGAAAGCCAGAAACCGATTTCACCGCAATAGTTCGGATGCCGGCACCACCGCCAGACGCCGGAGTCCAGCACTTTGCCGCGTCCTGATGTTGTTCTCCGGAATGCCCGGAGCTCTTCATCCGCCTTCCACTCGAGGCTGACGGCACCAACACCAACCAGGGTTGCGACCGCATCGATGAATCCCATCGGGGCATCACTCGCGCCCATGGCCATGAAGGGCAAGCAGCCCGCAAACACCAGGATCGTCGGGAATAGATGAATGCCGAGGAAATTCACGGCCTGATAAAAGATGCCGGTCTGCGCACGCAGGTCGATGTAGCGCCAGTCTTCGTGTGTGAGACCTTCCCAGCCGCGCGCCCAGTTGGCGGTAAGGCGAATCGCCCAGTACATGAGAATGAGCCAGGCAATCGCCCCGCGCAGATCAATGCCACCCGCGGTCCACAGCAGAAAGGCAGCCAAAACCGGTGGAATGACACTCCAGTACGCGTCGTAGACACTCGCATTGCGAAAAACGAGGCCAAAGGCGTAGATCACCACTGTGGCGGCCACATCCGCGATGGCCGCAGCCCACATCGGTGGATAGCCCGCGCTCTGGGCCCACAGTACACATGGCACCGCTACCGCAAGCGCGGCAAGATACGCGGCCACGATCCACCCAAACGCGCGCCCGAGCGGCTCTGTCATGAACTTCGTCCCCTATGCCATTCCGTTTTTCATCCTCGCGATCCTCATCGAGTTTGTCTATGCCCGGGCAACAGGCCGATACACGTACCGGCTGAATGACACGCTGTCGAGCCTGACCATGGGGACCGTGTCGCGGCTCATGGGGCTCATCCGTCTGGGGTTTACGGCAGTTCTCTTCGAGTGGCTCATCGCCGACCATGCCCTGTGGCAGATTCCGACGCACAGTATCGCGGCCTGGATCGGCGCGTTCGTGCTTTACGACCTCTGCTATTACTTCGCCCACCGTTACGGCCACGAGTGGCGCATCCTCTGGGCTGCCCACGTCGCGCATCACCAGAGTGAAGAGTTCAATCTCTCAACTGCACTGCGCCAGACCAGCACCGGCTGGCTTACTGCCGTTTTTTATCTGCCACTGTATTTCATCGGCTTTCCCGCAGAGATGCTGATTGCGGTGGGCAGCCTCAACCTCATCTACCAGTTCTGGGTGCACACCGAACACATCAAGCGCCTGGGTGTGTTCGACTACATATTCGTCACACCATCGAATCATCGCGTTCATCATGCCAAGAATCCCTGCTACATCGACCGCAACTACGGCGGTGTGTTCATTCTCTGGGATCGCCTCTTTGGTACGTTCGAAGATGAACGCACCAACGAGCCCTGCGTGTATGGCATCACCGAGCAGCTGAACAGCTTCAATCCGGTTTGGGCCAATCTGCAGGTCTACATACAGGGCTGCAAAGATACGGTAGCTGCCAAACACTGGCGGGACAAACTGCTGCTCTGGTTCAAAGGCCCGGACTTCAAGCCAGAGGGTACAGACCAGACGCCGCATGATTGGCGAGCGCCGAAGTTCGACCCTGCTGCCACCCCTTTCGTGAAACGTTATACCTTCGTGCACTTCTGGTTGCTGGTAATCGCGACCTTCGTAGTGCTGGGTTACGAAAAGGAGCTGAAGTCGATCGAGCTGTATGCATTGGCAGGCCTCTGTCTCGCCGGGTTTTGCACCTTAAGCGCCATGCTTGAAAACAGAGCCGGCGCAGTGGTGTTCGAGATCGCCCGGTTGGTACTTTCCGCTGGCGCTGCCCTCGTGGTCATGGTCACGACGGCGATCGAGTGGACACTGGCAATCATGAGCATCGCCGTCGGGAGTGCGCTGGTACTGTTGTCGGCGCGATCACAGTGGCGGTCAGAGGGGCGCTCAGAAGAGTCCGAGCTGTCGGTCGTCCCCAACCACGCGGGCAAAGTCGAGCCCGAGGGCGGCTAGAACCGGTTCAGCTACAGGCCTGACCTGCTTCTCCACATAGTGTTCAAGATCATAGGGTGCGGTGATCGCATCGAGGGGTTCGGGTCCCGCAGTGGTCATGACATAGGCGATCACACCGCCCGCCTTGTTTTTCGATTTGCGCGCAGCCACCACGTGCGGTGGTGATGTGCGGGTATAGGCCTCCATACCTTTGCGCAGCCCTTTCCGGTACACCAGCCAGTGATTGAGCGCTCCACGGCGCAGATCGGTGATGACCCCTGCTAGCCATGCATCCACCGGCTCCCCTGTGAACAGCCGTTTGTAAAGTTCGCGTTGCACCACCTTGGAGAGCTCCGTCCAGTCTCGCCGCACCACTTCCATGCCGGTGAATTCAGGCGTGTCGCTCCCTACACGAATGCCCGCATACCGTTTGCGTGCACCTGCCGAGCCGTGCCGGACAGAAGCAAGAAAGAGCTTGCGATAGAGCTTGTCGTATTCGAGTTCCAGGCGACTGACCACGTTCCACCGCTCACTCACATGCTCGGCCAGATCGGCATTGATCGCCTCAATGAGTCTGTGGCCTTCCGCTTCAGCGGCAAGCTCATCCCGCATACCCGCTTGCACGAAGAGGCTGTCTGTATCCCCATAAAGCACCCGGTAGCCACGCGCTTCGAACCAGTTCCGCGACCAGCCCAGCAGGTAGCGGCCTTGTCCGGTTATCGCATTGGCTATGTCGGAGTTGTAGAACCGACATGCCGGCGTGCCGAGCACGCCGTAGAAACTGTTCATCAGGATTTTGATCGCCTGCGAGGCAATGGAATCACCCGCTTTTTTGGCAACTTCGCGGGCGGGAAAAAGCACGTCGAGAAACGCCGGTAGAATCGCCGGTGCCTGTAAATCCGCGCGTGCAAAACGCGCGCCGTTCACAAGCTCCACCACCTGCTCATCCGCAAGCGCTCTTGCGTGCTCGAATTGCAGGGGATCAATGCCCCAGGTTCTGATGATGCTCGGATACAGACTCTTGTAGTCAAAGACCCAGACGAAGTCGTGCAAGCCTGCAACCGGTTCGAACACCTGACCACCCGCCTGCATCGCCCCGCCCTGGTTCTCATCAAATCGAACGGATGGTGCAACGATCTGCCGCCGATGCAGTGCTTCGAGATAAACCGCATCGAAGGACGCAATACTTGCGGCGACCCGGTCCGGCATCATCCCGGTGAGGCGCGAACGTGCGAACGCGAGCTCAATCAGCTTGAGCCGCTCGACGATTTGCAATGCGAGGCGAGCATCCGTACGGGCATAGAGCGCAAACGACGGCAGATCATGGCGGTAGTTGTGCAGAATCTCTCCGACCCTATCCTGCACATCGCCTTCAACGTGTTTACCCTCGCCGAGCACCGCCTTCGCCACCGCATCAAGGGAATAGTCATCCATACGGACGAAGGCACCGCGCAGCAGATCAATACCGTCAAGCACCACGCGGCCGCTGATGGTTGCCGAACCACTGCCGAAGTACCCTTCCGCAGCGCGTATCTTCATCGCCGAACGATCCCGACCGATGTGCAGGGGAACATTCAGGCGAGTGGCGATGGCAGCTAATGTCGCGAGATCAAAGTCGATGACATTCCAGCCCGTGAGCACATCGACATCGAGACGCCGCAGTTGTTCTGCAAACCAAAGGAGCGCAGCGCGTTCATCCGGCATGGCCACCGCCTGATCGGGCATAGGCCGTCCCGAACCATCAACGATGGCAACCGTATCAATCCCGAGGCCGAACAGCGAAATCGCGAGCAACCGGTCGGCGCGTGGCGTGGTCTCGATGTCGAAGGCCAATACCCGCGGCACCATACTTACATCGGCGGGCTCCACATCGGCGTCTTCGAAGACCCAGCGGGTGCCTTCGCCTGTATGCGGCTCCCCGCGCAAACAAACGCCTGAACGCACACTCCGGTCGATGAGGTAACGCATCGCGAATCGCAGATCAGCCACGAAGGTGCGCACACCGAGAACATGCAGGCGATCCCGGATACCAGGCACGTCAGGAGGCGTGGGTGCATCGATTCGCACCACTTTAGCGCCTGAGAAATCCACATGGGATGAAGGCGTGCTGTGGGTCACGGTGCGGATCCGCTCGATAGCTGCAGCCGAAGCGTAGAAGTGAGGCCGTTCCCGGGTATCACGCAGCAAAAATGACTCGCCCGACTCGAGGCGACCGAAACACTGTACCACCGGCGTGCCACGCTCGATGCGATACGTCGTCTGGTAGATCACGCCGCGATAAGTCACCATCCCGACCATTGTGCATGAAGCCGCAAGGATGGTTCGATGACGTCGGGTCTGCGCTGGTATCTCACCAGCTCGGCACTATTTCTGATTCCAGGCGGAATCCAGATGGTGCTGTTCCCGTATCTCGTCGCTGTGGTGCTGCAGGAATCAGCTACCCGTGTCGGGCTTGCCCAGATGGCCGGCCAGATTCCAATGCTGCTGCTCCTGCTGTTTGGTGGTCTGGTGGGCGATCGTGTGGATCAGAAGCGCCTGCTCGTCATCTTGCAATCGGTGATGCTGCTGCCACCACTGGTGATCGCCACACTGCACTGGAATGACCTGCTCTCCTACAGCGTCCTCATTGCCTGGGCGGTATTCGGCGGCACGCTCGGTGCATTTGCCCAACCGGCTCGGGATGCGCTGCTCAACCGAATCTCCGGGCGTGAGATCCAGCGCGTGGTGATCCTAGTTATCGGCGTACAGTTCTTCATCCAGATCATCGGATTTGCTGTCGGGGCGATGGCTTCGCATACGGGCATCACGCTGGTTCTCTGCGTCCAAAGTTTCACGATGTTATGCGCCATGCTGGCGACGCGCCGGATTCCATTGGATCCCGTCGCAGCGAATCAACGACCCAGACAACACGCGGTGCGCGACATTGCGGAAGGTCTGCATATGGCCTGGCACTCGGAAGCAATCCGGCCGGCAGTGATTCATGCTTTTTCTACGGGACTTTTTTTTGCTGGCAGCTACATCGTCCTGATCCCGCTCATGATCCGCGATCTCTACGGCGGCAGTTCGGAAGAAATCGCTTTCGCCTTTGCGGCCAACATGCTGGGCAGCAGCACCACGATTTTCTGGCTGATGCGGCGCGGTGGTATCGAACGTTCAGGGCGGGCGTTGCTGATCGGCAGTCTTGTCAGCTTATCGACCCTGTCCATCCTCTCGCAGCCACTGACAGAGCCCTGGTTCTACTTCGTGATCTATCTCTGGGGCGTCTGTGGGGGGATGGGAATGACGATGTCCCGCTCCATCGTCCAGGAAGCAGCGCCGGAATCTCACCGGGCTCGCCTGCTCTCGGTGTTTTCACTCGGCATGATGGGTGGGATGCCATTCGGCAGCGTGATGCTCGGTAGCTGTGTCGATCTGCTTGGACCGCGCAATGCCGTGTGGGTGCCGGTCATCGGGGTACTGGCGATTACGCTCTTCCTGATTTTTCGCACCCGTCTGTGGCAGATCCAGCGGCAGCACATCACCGCATAGGGGCCTTGAGACTCAGGGCGAATCCAGACTGATCACAGCCTTCCCTTCGGACTTCAGTGGCGGGTTGATTCCGAGCAGCTCAGCGACGGTCGGCGCCACATCCACCTGATGCACTTCGCTGAACTTCGTTCCGGCTGAAACTCCCCGACCCATGGCGAGGAACGATGCGCCCATATCCGGCAATGCGGGATCATAACCGTGGCCACCAAAGTCCCAACCGAAGGAGCGCAGAAACCCCATCAGCGCACCTGCGAAACCGTCGGGGCGCGTGAGGATGTGAGGTGGCTGCGTTGTGACCACCAGATCTCCCGTGCGTTCAGCGGGCGCAATCCGCATTTCACGTGCTGCATCGGCGGAGTGAACCTTCACACCGATCACCCGGGACAGGGTCTTGCGGGCCGCGTCGATATCCGCCTCATCTGCAAGATGCACATGCACAAGAGTGCTGCCCGTGAAGGCCGCATCGATACCGGCGTCGCTGAGCGGCGTTTCGATATCGATGTAGTCACCCATCGCAGTCATGCCGTGATCACTGACGACGAGTAGCGTGAGCGATGTCCAAAGCTTCTGTTCATCGATGCCTTCGAGCAGTTTCCCGAGGGCCGCATCCTGGGATCGAAGCTGGTTATGCACTGCGCTGCTATTCGGTCCACGGTCGTGTGCGACCTGATCGGCGCCAGCGAAGTACGCCATGATGAGGCGCGGGCGCTCCGCCTTAGGGAGAGCGAGCCACGCAAGGATCTGCGCAACTTTGTCAGCCTCCGGTCGCTTGCCGTCAAATGGCGCCATGCGGTAGCTGTGAGACCGCCCCTGCCAATCCGTTTCCGAGCCGACCCAGAAATAGGTGGCGGCCTTGATGCCCTGCCGCTCCGCTGCGATCCACAGCGGTTCGGCCAGCAACCAGCTGGCGTCACCGGACATGTGATAGCGGCCGCGCACCACATCGACAAACTGGTTATCGGCGATCCCATGCACATCCGGATAGGTGCCAGTAGCCAACGAGACATGACCGGGAAAGGTATTCGACGGATAAACCGGTGTGAGGCGTGACGCCTCACCACCTTCCTTGCGCATCCGTGCAAACGCCGGAAGTTCATTGAGCGCTGGCCAATCGTGACGCAGACCGTCCATGGAAATGAGGATCACCGTCGGACCGCCTGCATGCAGCGCGGCCGACAGCACCAATCCCACCACACACAACATCACGCGCATCAGCGGCTAACCCTCTGAGATCGGCCTACTATACCCGGCAACATGAAATCCCTGATTGAGCAGCACCTGCCGGCGCTGACCTATCCGCTCTACCTGCGCTACTGGCTGGCTTCGTTCGCTTCGGTGGGCGCAACACAGCTGGTCACACTCGGACAAGGGTGGCTGGTGTTTGAACTGACCGGCTCCGCTTGGAATCTCGGCCTGCTCGGCGCTGCGGTCGCCTTACCGAACATCTTCGTCACTCTGGTGGGAGGTGTCATCGCCGACCGCTTCAATAAACGCGTCATCATGATGACCACATCTGTGCTCACCGCCTTGATGTTGGCACTGCTGGCGTATCTCGACTGGCGGGAAAGCATCACCCTTTTGCAAGTACTCACTATCGCCGCAATCGTCAGTCTGATCACAGGTATCGAATGGCCAGCGCGCGTAGCGATCTATCCACATCTGGTCGATCGTGATCACGTGATGAATGCGGTGGCGCTCAACGCCGTCATCTGGCAGGCCACCAGAATGGCGTTGCCCGCTCTGGGTGGCATCGTCATCGCCTTTGGCGACACGTGGATGTTGTTCGCCGCAGGCGCCCTCGGTTTCTTCATCATGTATCTCGTCATGTCTGGCATTCGCATCCACATGCCGGTGGCGAACGCGCAGAGTCCCTTCGGCCAGTTGATGGAGGGATTACGCTTCATCAGGGACAGCCGTCTCTTCACCGCCCTTCTGGCGATTACGTTCGCCGGCATGTTTTTCACCAGCAGCTTCTCACAGATCATGCCCATATTCGCCGACGCAATCGGCGGCGATGAGCGGGTCTATGGCTATCTGTTAACCACCGGCGGTCTTGCAGCGGTGATCGGCACAGCCATCGCCAGCCGCTACCAGCATCATCCTCAGCTCGGTCAGGTCATGCTGGCCACGGCAATATTGACCGCGGTCAGCGTGCTCTTGTTCGGCTGGGTATCCATCGCGGCGCTGCTTGTACCCGCACTGGTGATGACATTTCTCGCGCAGCTCTTTGCCTCCATCTTCACGGTGACATCAATGGGAGTGATGCAACTGAGTGTCCCGGATGAGCTCCGCGGTCGCGTCATGGGGATTCACGCCATTGGTTACAGCCTGGTGCCGATGGGCGGGCTTTTCCTGGGTGGACTGACGGAATGGGCTGGTGCAGGATTTGCCCTGTCTGTCGGTTGTCTGATCCACATCGTGATCATCGTGTTCGCTGGCTATCGGCAGCACCTGATCCGCAACTGGTCCGGAGCGCTTGCTTCGGAATCGGCCACCGCTGCAGACAGCCGATGATGCGGCGAAATCCAGAGTCCAGGTTTTTTCGGGAGTGACCCATGATCGTTCCACCCACGCAGATGCCGATCGAACGCAACGGCAAAAAGTATCCGGGAATCTACTCCGTTTCCGGGACCACGATGATCGCCCGGATTCCGGGATTGAGTTCACGCAGCACCCAAATCGAGGGTGGTGACATCAAAGCGGCTGCGCGCAAGCTCTTCGATGAGATCATCGACGAGGCGGATGGCTGGGCGCATCTGCAGCAACATCGTTGACGGCGACTCGACTGGCCTCGGCCAGCGCCGTCAAGCATGGATCACGGAGCGCTCCATGAGAGCCCAGAGCGCGACAGGATCGCACCTCGTCCATCGACAACCAAAGTAGATCGGACGAAATAGAACGATCCTGTTTGATGCGCGCAAGATGCAATGCGCAAGAAGAGACGAAGCCGACGGGTTTAACCAGACGAACGCTGCGGCTTTCTTTCCATCTGCAGCTGCTGATGCAGCACCAGCAGTGACTTGTTTTGCAGCTCGCGTTCACGCTCGAGCTCCACGACCTTGCGCTCTTCGGAGTTTAGCGCTCGCTGCAATCGGTCGATTTCTGCCATCTTGCGTACGAGGCGCCCTTCGAGCTCCTTGATGGTGAGTTCGAGTGCGGTATTCGGTCGATTGGCTTCATTCGCTTCGACCAGCTGCTGTCGCAGCTGCGCGATTTCACTTTGCAACTCGGCGAGCCGCTCATCGTTTGGAAGACGGATCCCTTCCTTCCCGTTCAAACGCTCCTGGTCAGATACCACCCCGTTCTTACGTGGCCGGATCTCTGCCGCGTCTCCCTCTGGAATCATCTCAGCTTGAGCGTCCACGACCGCATGAGTAGAGGCGTCACTACCTGCGGGACGGGGAACCTGCTGACGGCGAAGTTCAGCGATCTCAGCTGCGGCCTATGCAAGTCTCGTATGCAGGCGGTCCCGATCAGCGAGCTTCGTGAGCATCCACCCGGCCACCGTGCCGATGAGAAACGCGGCAAGCAGATAGCCAAGGATCTTGAGTGCAAGCCACGTCATACCGCTCCACCCCGCACCCTGTACGTGATGCGTTCATTAAGGGGATCGTCCGCAGGGGATCCCGTAACGCGAAGCGGCTGTTCTTCACCGAACCCTCGCGTGATCAATTGCTCCGCACCCACTCCACTGCTCCCCAGGGCCCTGGTCAATAGCGCCGCACGAGGTTCGGAGGGTTGCTTGTTCAGCATGGCATCACCACGCGATGTTGTGTGCACGCCGATCTCAACCTTTGGCGCGCAGTAGCGGATGGCTGATACCATGCGCTGAATCCCTGTCTCACTGCCACTCTTAAACTCCGCCATACCGGGCTTGAAAGTGATCTGGGAGTCCAAGGCAAGAGCATCCAACCGTCCCTGGCAAAAACCGGAATCCGTCACCGTCTCCAGGGACCAGCGCTTGATCTCAATGCCCGGCTCGGAGCGAAGTGCCGTTTCAAAGGCCTTTCCTTCCTTGGCATCACCCGCCACACCGGTGACGCTGACCTGTTGGCCATCCACATCCACCGCATACCACTGCAGAGGCGCGCATTTCAGCGTCTGGTCCACACGCCGATGGACTTCCGCTTCGATGCCATCGGCCTCCACAAAAATGCAGAACAGACCAAGACACAGCACCAGCACCAGACTGGTGGTGCAGATATCGAATCGGCTGGGTCCTCGCGGTGTGGTTTCGAGCAGTTGCATGATGGGGTCCGACGCCAATCATCATTGTGCCCAGTCGTGCCGAATCCCGGCGTGATCCCGATCACTGAGGGTTCCCGCTCTGGTGCGCACTGGTACACTCCCGCTGGCGTCACATCAAACGAGGTGGAATACATGTCTGTGCGCACTCTTGTGATCGGTTTCACACTGGTGTGGCTCAGTGCCTGCTCCCAGGAGCAGACCACAAGCTCTGAGTCCGCAGCACCTGCCGAAGCGGCCGCCGGTACCGGGGCAGCCACGCCGGGCGCTGCCGGCAACGTGTCGGCCGAGCGCATCATCAACGCTGACAAGGAACCCGGGAACTGGCTGACGACCGGCCGAACCTACGACGAGCAACGCTACAGCCCGCTCGATCAGATCAACCGCGAGAACGTCAAGGATCTGGACCTCGCCTGGTACTGGGATACCGGAACGCGGCGCGGTCTTGAAGCTACACCGCTGGTAATCGATGGCGTGATGTACACCACAGGGGCCTGGTCAGTGGTATGGGCACACAACGCCAAAACCGGCGAGCTCATCTGGTCTCACGATCCAAATGTCCCGCGAGAGCATGCCAGATATGCCTGCTGCGACGTGGTCAACCGTGGTGTGGCAGCGTGGAAAGGCAAGATCTTCGTCGGCACCATCGATGGTCGATTGGTCGCTCTCAATGCAACCGACGGTAAGGTCGCCTGGGAAAAAGTCACAGTCGATCAGTCCAAGCCTTACACCATCACCGGCGCACCGCGTGTCGTGAAGGACAAGGTGGTGATTGGTAACGGCGGCGCGGAGTATGGCGTGCGTGGTTATGTCACCGCCTACAACGCCGAAGATGGCTCCGAGGCTTGGCGTTTCTACACCGTGCCCGGAGATCCTTCGCAGCCCTTCGAAAACAAGGCGATGGAGACTGCGGCCGCTACCTGGCGCGGCAGTGAATGGTGGAAGGTTGGTGGCGGCGGCACCGTGTGGGACTCCATGTCCTATGACCCGGAGCTCAACCAGCTGTATATCGGTGTCGGCAACGGCTCGCCGTGGAACCGTTATATCCGCAGCCCCGGAGGCGGCGACAACCTGTTCCTGTCTTCGATCGTCGCGCTCAACGCGGACGACGGCAGTTACGTCTGGCACTACCAGACGACCCCCGGCGACACCTGGGACTACACCGCTGTACAGCACATGATTCTTGCGGACCTGGATATCAACGGCCAGAAACGCAAGGTCATCATGCAGGCGCCAAAGAACGGTTTCTTCTACGTGCTCGATCGTACCAATGGTGAGTTCATCAGCGCCGAAGCATACGTTCCCGTAACCTGGGCGACTCACGTCGATCCGGAAACCGGCAAACCGGTCGAAAACCCGGACGCGCACTACGCGAACGATCCGAAGAAGATTCGCCCTGCACCTTATGGTGGCCACAACTGGCACCCGATGACCTTCCATCCAGGCACAGGTCTCGTTTACATCCCGGTGCTCGACCTGCCCTTCAAATACGGCCAGGACAACGCCTTCAAATACAACCCGACGGAATGGAATACTGGCGTCGACTTCGGTCAGACGATCCCGAGCAGCGATCCCGACACCATGATCGCGGACCTCAAGGACATCAAAGGTTATCTGTCTGCGTGGGATCCGGTAGCACAGAAGGAAGTCTGGCGCGTTCAGCACGCCATGTCGTGGAACGGTGGGCTGCTGTCAACCGCCGGCGGCCTGGTCTTCCAGGGGCGTGCCGATGGCCACTTTGCTGCGTACACCGCAGATACCGGGCAGCTGGTTTGGGAGGCGCCGGTTCAGGTGGGCATCATCGCGGCGCCGGTCACGTACAGCGTTGATGGCGAACAGTATGTCGCCGTTGTCGCCGGCTGGGGTGGCGCCTATGGACTCGCATCTGGTGTACCGAGACATCACAACAACGTGCTCGAAGAAGGGCGATTGCTCGTCTACAAACTCGGCGGCAAGCAGGAGCTGCCGAAACAGGAAGTGGCATTCATCGATCTGCCGAAACCACCAGCAATGGAAACCACCAAGGAAGAAACGGACAAAGGCGCGCTGCTCTATCACCAGTACTGCTCGGTCTGTCACGGTGGTGGTCTCGTCAGCTCAGGCTCGCTGCCTGACTTGCGTTATGCCAGCGCAGATACCCATCAGGCGTTTGATGCGATCGTTCGCGGTGGCGCCTTCCAGGGTAAGGGCATGCCGAAGTTCGATCATGTGCTCGGCGAAGCGGACGCTCGGGCTATCCAGGCCTACATCGTGACTGCGACCAACAACACCATCGCTTTCTGTGAGAGTGAATACCGGAAGAACTTCCCGGAACTACTCGACACCGCCTGCACACGCGCCAACAAGGCGCCTGCGCCAGCAGCCCAATAGCTGCCTGCCGGGGCCGGTGGGCAACCGCCGGCCCTGCCCCTCTACAAGAGCGTTATCAGGGTATGCGGGTCCCTTAGGTCAGAGACAACGACACTGCGACCGGCCGATGATCTGATATGTCGCAGTTGAGCACCTGATAGTCATCGACGCGAAATCCCGGACTGACGAGGATGTGTTCCAGAGATGCGTTGGGCTTCCACGCCGGATAGGTAGGCTCGAGTTCATCCACGGGCTGCAACACCGAGCGCCCGAGCGGTGAATCCCTCAGCAAACGACAGGCAGATGTATTCATGTCGCCCATCACGATCACGTGTTCTTCACCGGCGATAAGCCGGGAAACGTACTCCAGTTGCAGCTGACGTGAGCCGGCACCGAGAGAGAGGTGCAGGAGAACGATGACCACTTCGACTCCGGCATACGCCACTCTGGCGACGATCGCACCACGCCCAGGGATGGCGCCGGGCAACTTGTGGTCTTCAAGATTCAGTGGACGAACGCGAGACAGCAGACCATTGCCATGTTGGGCGAGTGGACCAAGGTCACGGTTCAGCTGCGCATACCAGTACGGGAACTGGGCTTGATGCGCCATGTACTTCACTTGATTGACGTTGTTGCTGCGAATGGAGCCGGCATCCACTTCCTGCAGCGCAACGATGTCATAGCCGCTCACCAGGTCGGCGATCCGGCCGAGGTTGCGCATGCGGTCGGTATGGGGCAGCAGGTATTTCCAGCCGTTGGTCACGTACTGGCGATAGCGTGTCGTACGAATGCCCACCTGGATGTTGAAGGACAACAGCCGGAGGGGTTCGGCAGACAACGTTGGTGATCTTGTCATCGACCTCGCGTTGAGCACGGGTGTGACTGTCTCTGCGTGCCGTGCACGCCAAGCCCAGGATCTCATGGCTACTCGGGAGTACAACTTCGAGTGCAGTGTAGACATGCGCCGCCGCGCGGATTGCAAACTGTCTGGCATTTGGCCGCCAGGAGACGGCGATCGATCGGTTACGTTGTCTATTGCGTGACAGCCTGCGGTTTTCCGGCCGTGCCAGCGCGCTCCTTCGCGATCAGAAAGTCGACCACTTCCAGCATTTTTGTGTTGTTGCCCGCCAATTGCCCGTCCACACGGTATTTGCCGTTGACAATGAGCGTGGGCACTCCGGTGATGCGATAGGCCTTGCCCTTGCCGATGGCCTGCTGTACCCGGCTGCGTACCGAGAAGGAGTTGTAGACATCGTTGAACTGATCGCTCTTGATCCCGGCGTGCTTCTCAAAAAGCGCCGCTACCCGCTCCGGGTCACGCAAGTCGACACTGTCCATGTGCAGGGCGTTGAACACTGGCGTATGGACCTTGTCGATGATGTTCAGCACCTCGGCGGCGTAGTACACCTGCGCCAGCAACTCCCAATCCTTGTTGAACACCGCCGGCGTACGACGGAACGAAACGTCCGCAGGCGCCGCAGACCGCCAGCCTTCGAGGCTCGGGTCGAATGTGAAACAGTGCACACAGGCATAGGAGAACATCTCGACCACTTCGATCTTCGCCGGATCCGCGGTCGCAACCGGCAGCGGCAATACTTCGTAGTGTTTGCCAGCAGTGAGCTCTTCGATCGCGTAAGCCGATGAAGATGCCAGAGGCGATGCTAGCAGCAGCTGCCACGCGACCAATGCCGCAAGGGGTTTGCCGGTAAAACGCATGGGGTTCTCCACTCGTGGGAATTTTCGGGTGATTAGCGCTCGCTTCTCTACCTTCGACGGCGGGGACCAACGATAGAATCGTGACCCTGAACGCCACCTGATCAATGCACGCCGAGCAGGTAGTCCGCCAGCGCCTTGATCTCCGTGTCGTTCAGAGCGGCCGCCGCGCCACGCATCATGCCGCCATAGTCATCGTCCGTTTTGCGAACTCCTTCACGATAGGCCGTCAGCTGGGCGACTGTGTACTCGACGGACTGGCCGGAGACACGTGGAAATCCTGCTGGCGCATTGCCGCCACCTGTGGGTGAGTGGCAAGCCGAACAAGCCGGTACTTTCTTCTCGAGGTTGCCACCGCGATACAACGCGGTCGCCCGCGCAATCGAAGCGTCATCGCCCTGGGCCTGACCAAGCTTGCCCGGAAGTGAGGCGTAATACGCAGCGAGGTCCGCAAGGTCCTGCTCAGTCTTGCCGTTAAGCTGACCCGCCATGAGCGGGATGTTGCGCGCACCGCTCTGAATCATTTTCAGGTGCCGCAGCAGATAACGTTCGTTCTGGCCCGCGAGCGCCGGGTAGGTACCATCGAGACCTGTAGCGCCATCCTGACCGTGGCAGGCGGCGCAGGGTGCCGTCTGCACCTTGCCTGCTTCCGCGTTACCCGCTGCCATGGCCGCATGGGCGCCGCTGAACAACGTGAAGATCACGACCAGTCGGAAAGTGTTTCGTGTGGAAATCAAGATCCTGATCCCTGTGCTGACATCGATGGGCTCGCGGAACCTCTGCCCTGAGCCGACCCTGATGGATGATAGTTGGATGATAGACTGCGCGCTGGCCTCAACGGCGCACGAAGTATACTCCAAGATGCCGCAGAACAACCCCGTGGACCTCCCGCGCCTGCCACTCGTGTTCCTCTCTTCGGCGCCGAACCTGCGCACCTGTCCTGCGGTAGCAGGACCGGAGATCGCCATCGCCGGTCGGTCGAATGCCGGCAAGTCGAGCGTCATCAACCGACTCACCGGCAATCGGCAAACGGCGAAGGTGAGCAAGACTCCGGGCAGGACGCGCCTCCTCAATTTCTTTGAACGGCCCAATGGCGATCGGCTGGTGGATTTGCCCGGGTACGGCTACGCCAAGGCTGAACGCCAGGCCCAGGCCGATTGGCAGGCGGCGGTGAACACTTATCTTTCGAGGCGAGACAGTCTCGTCGGCATCATTCTGGTCATGGACATCCGCCATCCGCTGCAGCCCTTCGACATCGCTATGCTGGGTTGGGGTGAAGACTCGAACCTCCCGGTGCATGTGTTGCTCAACAAGGCTGACAAGCTCGGGCAGGCGACGCGCATGGCAACCCTGCAGCAAGTCCGCAAGGTGCTGACCGCGAGGCGGCTCATCACCCTACAGGTGTTTTCCGCACAGACCGGGCTCGGGTTGCAGACGCTGCTCGACCGGCTCGAAACGCTCTGGCAGATGAACACGCTACAATCCCCGGACGCCGAACTGGATGAGTCAAACAAGACGAATCAAGCGGCCGTCGCCCTATCCCCGGAGGATTCTCGATGACCGGTTCTGCTGCCTTGTCCGCCCTGGAGCGAGACGCCACGCGCCTGCCGCTTGCACATCTTCCGGACTGGTTGGCGGTTACCGCTGAACGGGTCGAACCCGGCGTCAACGAACTCCTGGATGCAGTCGAAACAGCCTTCACCCATCTCGAAACGTCGTGTACTCCGAGCTGGACGGGACTGATGGAGCCGCTCGAACAGCTGAATCTGCGCCTCGGCCGTGTGGCTGGCGCAATCACCCATCTGCTTAGCGTGAAGTACTCTGATGCGCTGCAAAGTGCGTGGGATGCGGTGCGCCCGCGTTACGTCTCCTTAGGCAACCGCATGAGCCAGAGCGCTGGGGTCTACAAGGCGATGGCGGCGCTTCGGGACAGCACCGAAGGCGCGCAGCTAACTGCGGTAAGACGGCGCATTCTCGATGAATCGATCCGCAGCATGGAACGCTCCGGTGTACACCTCACCGGCGAGGCCAAAGAACGATTCCAGATCATCCAGACTCGGCTTGCCGAACTTTCAAACACCTTCAGCACCAATCTCGTGAAGGCCGAACGGACCGCCCGGGTGTCCTTCACAGCAGCCGACCAGATCCACGGTATTCCACACGCCCTGCTCGAAATGGCGGCCCAAACTGCGCGTGAAGATGGCGTGGCGAGCGCTTCTGTTGACCGCGGGCCGTGGCACTTCGTAGTCAACGGCGTCAATTATGCGATCGTCACCTGGGCGGATGACCCTGCAACACGCGAGGCGTTCTATCGCGCATTCCGGAACAGGGGTCAGGACAAGGCTCTCGACAACCGGCCGATACTTGAAGAGATCCTCAAGTTGCGGCAGGAGCAGGCGCAGCTCGTCCGGTTCAGGAACTATGTCGAACTGAGCCTCGATTCGAAAATGGCCAAACGGCCAGATGCGGTATGGGCGCTGCTCAGTCGACTAGAGACCGCAGCACGGCCCGCGGCAGAAGACGAACTCGCGACCCTGACCCGTTTCGCCGAAGAAACTTCAGGAACTCAAAACCTGAAGCTGAAACCCTGGGACGTGCCGTATTGGGCGGAAAAACTCGAACAGGCGAAATTCGGCTACGACAACGAAGCACTGCGCTCCTGGTTTCAGCTACCCATCGTGATTGAGGGGCTTTTCGAACTGACGGAACGGCTCTACGGCGCCACCTTCAAACTGATTGCCGACGGCTCTGTGCCGATATGGGATCCGTCGGTACTGTTTTATGAAGTACGGCGCGGCGGCAAAGTGATCGCCGGCTTTTTCCTCGACCCTTGCGCGCGGTCCGGAGAAAAACGTGGTGGCGCCTGGATGAACATCGTGGTGGATCGCAACCGGTTGTTGGCATTGCCGGGACAAACCGCCTCGCTTCCGGTGGCGCTCATGGTCATGAACGCGCGGCCTCCTGCCGATGGCCAGCCGGCCCTCATGTCGCTGGATGAGGTGCGTACTCTGTTTCACGAATTCGGTCACGCCACCCAGTTGCTGTTCACTGAAGTGGATGAAGGCGCAGCGTCCGGTTTGAACCTCGTCGAGTGGGATGCCGTTGAACTCGCCAGCCAGTTCAACGAGTACTGGATGGATTACAAACCGTTCCTGCTCAAGCTGAGCAGCAACGTGCGCACCGGTGAGCCGCTCGACGAAAAAATCGCTGAACGGATTATCGAAGGGGCGAACTTCATGGCAGGCAATGCCACTTTGCGCCAGCTGCTGTTCGCCAAGACGGACCTGCGTATCCATGCCGAGTGTGGTTTGCCTGGAAGCAATGACAATCCGGAGCCTGCGAGCGTGGAGCAGCGCGTCGCAGCGGAGACGCTGGTGTTGCCCACCCTTTCAGAGGAGAGCCAGCTGCCTGCGTTCACCCATCTCTTCTCTGGTGGATACGCCGCCGGTTATTACTCCTACAAGTGGGCAGAGGTGCTTGCCGCTGATGCCTTTGCGGCGTTTGATGAAGCGGGCCTCGATGATGAATCGGCAGTTCAACGTGTAGCGGACCGGTTCCGGGAAAACGTACTGGCTCTGGGCGGAAGCCTGCCGGCAGACGAAATCTATCGCCGTTTCCGCGGGCGGGACGCTGCGCCGGACGCCCTGCTACGCAAACAAGGCCTGCTCGCAGAATCCGCGGCGGTCAGTGGGTGAAAACCGGGTCCGATGTCTACGACCGCGGCGCGATCGGTGTTTCCCTGCTCTGCATGGTCCACTGTCTCGCGATGCCACTCCTGGCACTGGCATTTCCGCTCGGCATATTTGCCACTCTAGCACACAACCACTGCCACTGGCTGTTTCTCGCTGCGGCGGCGCCGGTTTCGTTGCTCGCGGTGTGGCGAACCGACGCCGCCTCCCGCGATCGCCGGGTTGTTGCCGGAGTCTTGTTTGGCCTGCTCATGCTGGCTGCAGGCATCGTTGTGCGCGACCACGATCACCAGATCATCCTGACCTTGATCGGCGCGACGAGCCTCTTTCTCGCCCACCTGGCGAACCTGCGTCTCAATCTGCGTCGCAGCAGCGCCAGTCACTGATCCGCCCACGACGCGCGGCATCATCGATGCGTTAGTGCGCCTCGTCCCAGTTGTCGCCTTCACCACAGTCAACAATCAGCGGAACATCGAGCTGTGCAGCGTTCTGCATCACCTCACAGACCATTGACCTCACCTCGTTAACGGCTGAGCGCTCCACCTCGAACACGAGTTCGTCATGAACCTGCATGATCATCGTCGCGGGTACGCCGCGGTTTCGAAGCTCTTCGTCCACCCGGATCATCGCGCGCTTGATAATGTCGGCTGCCGTACCTTGCATCGGTGCATTGATCGCAGTGCGCTCGGCTGCCTGACGACGCGGCACATTGCCTGAGCTGATTTCCGGCAGATACAGTCGCCGGCCGAACACTGTTTCGACGAAACCCTGTTCCGCAGCAAGGACGCGCGTGTTGTCCATGTACGCTCTCACGCCGGGATAACGAGCGAAATACCGTTCGATGTAATCCGCAGCGAGCGTTCGGGAGATACCCAGCTGGCGCGCCAGACCAAACGCGGACATGCCATAGATCAGACCGAAGTTGATCGCCTTGGCACTGCGCCGCTGATCGTCGGTAACCGCGTCAGCCCCAACTCCAAACACCTCGCCCGCAGTGGCACGGTGAATATCGAGTCCGCTCGCAAACGCCGCCGTCAACGATGCATCACCGGACAGGTGCGCCATGATGCGCAGCTCAATCTGCGAGTAGTCCGCCGCGAGAATGCGACATTCTTCGGGGGCGATGAACGCCTGGCGTATCCGCCGGCCTTCGGCGGTGCGAATCGGAATGTTCTGCAAGTTGGGATCAGAAGAAGACAGCCGCCCGGTCGACGCGACAGCCTGATGGTAAGACGTGTGAATCCGGCCAGTTCGCGGATTGATCTGCAGCGGCAACTTGTCCGTGTAAGTGGACTTGAGCTTCGCGAGCCCGCGCCAGGCCATGATGATGCGTGGCAGTTCATAGTCATCAGCCAGCTCTTCAAGAACCGGCTCGGCGGTACTCGGCTGGCCTCCCGGTGTCTTGCGCAGAACCGGAATACCGAGGCGTTCGAACAGGATTTCCCGCAGCTGCTTCGGGCTGTCGAGGTTGAATTCGCCACCCGCGGCAGCCCAGGCTTCTCCTCGCAGCCGCACAAGCTGTTCTTCGATCCAGCGGCTATGCTCCTTCAAAAGGGCGCCATCCACGCGAGTGCCGTGACGCTCCATGCGTGACAGCACCGGGATCAACGGCATTTCGATATCACGAAAGACAGCCGTCAGGTGTTGTTCCCTGGAGAGAGCAGGCCACAGTGTCTGGTGCAGCCGCAACGTGATATCTGCGTCTTCGGCGGCATATTGCGTCGCGGCACCCACCTCTACCTGATTGAAGGTGAGCTGCTTGGCGCCTTTGCCAGCCACCTCTTCGAACAGGGTGGTCTTCACGCCAAGGTACTTCATGGCGAGATCATCCATGTTGTGGCGACTGGCGACGCTGTTGAGCACATAACTCTCGAGCATCGTGTCGAAGGCGCCACCCCGCAGCTCGATACCGTAGTTGGCGAGCACGCTCATGTCGTACTTGATGTTCTGACCGGTCTTGATCTGCTGCGGGTCTTCCAGCAGCGGTCGCAGCTTATCGAGCACATAGCCGCGCTCAAGCTGCTGCGATGCACCAAGGTAATCATGAGCAACGGGAACGTAGGCGCCTTCGCCCGCTTCCACCGCAAAGGAGACACCCACAATCTCCGCCTGCATGTAGTCAAGCGACGTCGTCTCTGTGTCGAACGCAAAGACGACCGACTTCTGGAGACGGTCTATCCACTCATCCAGCGCTTCTGCCGTGGTGATGCATACATAGGACGTTTCGCGTGCAGGGGCCGCGGGCAGCTGGGCAGGCGTCTGCTTCGAAATGGATTGAGGACCTGCGGCGTCACCGAGCTCGTCTATCCAGGTCCGGAATTCAAGCTCGCTGAAAATCGTTCGCAGCAGTTGATCATCGGGCGGCGCAGACACCAGGTCGTGCACGCCCACTTCCAGTGCCACATCACACTTGATGGTCGCGAGCTGCCTCGAAATCGACAGGACGTGAATATGCTCACGCAGGCTCTCGCCGACCTTGCCACTGATCTTCGCGGCATTGGCGATGAGGGCATCGAGTGATCCGTACTCGTTCAGCCATTTGGCGGCGGTCTTGGGACCCACCTTCGGAATGCCTGGAATGTTGTCGACGGTGTCGCCGGTGAGTGCGAGGTATTCAACGATGCGCTCGGGTTGAACGCCGTGTTTGGCAATCACACCTTCCCGATCGAACTTCACGTCCTTCATCGTGTCGACGAGGCTCACATGGGGCGACACCAGCTGTGCCATATCCTTGTCGTTGGTGGAGATGATGGTGTCTCGCGCCTCGCGCGTGGCTTGCGCTGCGAGCGTACCGATGACGTCATCCGCCTCCACGCCAGGGACGACCAGCAGCGGCAACCCCATTGCCCGGATAATCCGGTGGATCGGCTCGATCTGCCGCCGCAGGTCTTCCGGCATCGCGTCGCGGTTTGCCTTGTACTCAGGGTAAAAATCATCGCGGAAGGTCTTGCCAGGGGCATCAAAGACCACCGCAATCGGGCTGCCTGCGTAGTCTCGCGCCAGTTTTTTGAGCATGCCGATCACGCCACGGATCGCGCCCGTTGGGAAGTTCGCCGAGTTGGTGAGTTCCGGCAGGGCGTAATAAGCCCGGAAGAGATAGGAAGACCCATCCACCAGCAACAAAGGTGCAGATGTCTCCGGAGTTGCTTTATCGGCGGATTGCGTCACCATCTTCCTCATTAGCAAGCATCTTCGGCCGATGACTCTACACTACCCCTCGCTCCGCAGGCTCCTTGCCTCGTCTGCAATCGTCGCAGGCGCGCTCGTGGGCGTCCTGCCAGGTGCTGGCAGAGCCGCTGAATTGGACGACGGTCCGGATGTCACGATCATCGCCGGGGAAGAGCGCACGATTTACGAGTACTGGCAGAACGGGCACTTGCGGCAGGTTCTGATCGTCCCGGCCACGGGCAAATCCTACTACCTTCGACCAGCGGATCCGACCCGTGGCCAGGGCGAGCTCGATCAGGCCGGGATGCTGTTACCAAGCTGGCTCATCGTCGAATTTTGAACGCAATCACCCTTCTATCTCAGCATGTCGTTGAAGAGGCCCTCGCCCATTACAACATCGGGCGCCTCCTGCGCTGTTGGCCCGCCAACGGCGGGATTGAAAACACCAACTACTTTCTGGGTACGACTTCAGGCGATTACGTTCTGACGCTCCTTGAACGCCCTCCCTATTCCGGTGATGAGTATTTCAATCTTCTGTTGCAGCTGGACGATGCAGGTCTGCCGGTGCCTGCGCCATTGCCGGACCGGCGCGGACGGCTGGATCTGATGCTGCAGGGCAAGACAGCAATGCTGCAGCGCAAGCTGCCGGGTTCGCACGCGACGCTCCCCACCGAAGCACAGCTCGCCGCGCTCGGACGCGTGGTCGCGCGCCTGCATTTAACGGCAGCCCCTGTCGCATCGCGGATACCGGCCCATCCCCGCGATTCCCAATGGCTGCAGCAGCGTGCGGCGGCATGTTACGGCCGAGTTGGTTTCAGCAGTGCCGCTTCACTCGAGACCGCGCTGACAACCATCCAGTCGATTCTCGGTCGAGCGGATGTTGGGGCACTCCCTCGTGGAGTCATTCACGGCGACATCTTCAGGGACAACGTGCTCTTTGATCACAACACCCTGACTGGCATCATCGATTTTCATCACGCCGCACACGGGCCATTGATCTTTGATCTTGGCGTGATTGTGAATGACTGGTGCTGCGATGTCACAGGTCAGCTGAACACTGAGAAGCTGATGGCGCTGATGAGGGATTATCACGGCGTTCGCGAACTGTCGCGGCAGGAGTTGTGGTTTTTCTCGCCGTTCCGCCTGTACGCCGCCACGAGTTTCTGGTTGTGGCGACTCCATATCTCGATTGAAGCGTCAGGTAACCCGGCAACGCGAACGCTCAATCCGCGGGAGATGAAGCGGATTGTGCAGAACCTGCTGCGCGGCTTCGACTACATCGATGAGCGGATTTTCGACCCGAACACAGTGCGGGGGCTCAGCTGATTCCGGCCTAACGTCCACCTTCAGCGGCAGGCCATCATCCGATCACCCTTCAGGGTATCGTTCCCACAACGAGGTCGCAGTTTCACGAATCGTATGTGCAGACTGCGGCATCTTGATGAAGCCGCGATAGTGCCCTTGCGGATTGATGATCACGATGTTCCCTGTGTGATCAACCGTGTAGCCGCCATTGCCGTCCGGGATTTTTCCAAACGCAACATTCACCTGCGTCGCAAAGTCGGCGAGCGATTCGCGTGTACCGGTCATGCCCGTGAAACTTGCTGAAAACGTTCGGACATAGCGCTCCAGCGTTTCCGGATCATCACGCTCGGGATCGACCGTGACGAGCACGCCCTGCATCTGTTTGGCGATATTGGGCGACTTTTCCGCAAGCTCCCGGAAGGCCTTGCCCATCTCCGCCATCGTTGTTGGGCAGATGTCCGGGCAATGAGAAAAGCCGAAGAAAACGAAACTCCATCGACCTTTGAAGCTGTCGACGGTTACGGGTTGTTCGGTGATATCGGTCAGACCTTCGATCACCAACTCGCGTGGTACCGGCAGGAGGACCACACCAAGCTCGCGCAACGCTTCTTCATCGAGACTGACCGGGCGCAGGACCTTGATGACGAACAGCACCACGACGAGTGCAATCAACCCGACACAAAGCAGCACCGTCGACCGGATCGAACCGCTCATCGCCCCGCGTTTCATGTTGGCCATCACACAGTCGGTGGCAACAGGTAGTGATCCGCCAGCAGCACACCGAACAGCGCCATCAAATAGATGATCGAGTAGCGGAAGGTCTCGATGGGCGCACGGGGATTCCGGTTGCGAATCAGCACGATCGCCCAGTAGAGAAATCCGGCACCCAACAACAGGGCACCCGTGAGATAGATGAAGCCGGCCATCTGAATGAGCCATGGCAACACGGTCACCACCACA
>Ga0194132_10003849_pt1 | contig 26141 bp, 26 predicted proteins | sample TA2KigOf80mmetaG_FD_148612 | JGI IMG/M metagenome (GOLD analysis project Ga0194132, IMG submission 148612) | Freshwater microbial communities from Lake Tanganyika, Tanzania - TA2015054 Kigoma Offshore 80m | ecosystem: Environmental > Aquatic > Freshwater > Lake | place: Tanzania: Lake... | reverse complement strand
CTGGATTGGCCATCCGGAAATCATCTCAGTTTCGCAGTACCCTGGAAACACCGTTCTTCACTCGGGAAACGCTCGATTTATTCGCGAAATTGACCCACACGACTTCCCGAAGACCCAAAAAAAGTAGCGGCTCATCCAGTCGCTGGAATCGCGGGCGACAAAAGCGTAGGGCGTCATGCGATGAACAAACACGTGCATGAAAAAGCGGCCAGCGGGCTTGAGCCAGCGTCGAACCCGGGCAAATGCCTCCTGCCAGTTGCGCAAGTGCTCGAACATCTCGACGGAAACGATGCGGTCGTATTGGCCGGGCGCCTCGAACTCGTTCATGTCACGGGTAACGATCTGCACGTTTGCGAGACCGCGCTTTTGCAGTTCGCCTTCGATATAGGCACGCTGGGAATGGGAATTGGACACCGCGGTAATGCGGGTGGCGGGGTAGTGTTTCGCCATCCACAATGTCAACGAGCCCCAGCCGCAACCCAGTTCAAGCACGTCCTGACCATCGGCCAGACCGGCACGCTCGCAGGTCGCGGCCAACGCAGCCGCCTCCGCCTCGTCAAGGGTGTTGACACCCTCGGGCCACCAGCAGGAGCTGTATTTGCGATGCACGCCCAGCGCCTCCGCAAAAAACGCGGCGGGAACCTCGTAGTGCTGCTGGTTGGCCAAATCGGGCACCAGCGCGATCGGCGCCGCGTTCATGTCACGAATGAAAGCGTCTTTCAGGTCTGAGGCCGCAGCCGCGGTGTCACCCTTGATCTCTTCCAGCCGGTCCTTTACCAGGCGGCGAATACCGGCGCGAATGACGGAATCTGGAACGAAGCCCTGTTCGACCCAGTTTATGGCGAGGTTTGTTGCGGTCTGCATGCTTGACTCGTGAGTTGGTTGACAGCCGGCAGGCGTGTATACGGCCTGATTGCGTTTATGGATGCGGAAAGGTGAGTTATCGGTGAATTCAATGTGTGTGCTTTTCGGCACAGCGCCCATGGCTAGTGATCATCCACCACGTGCTGCTTGCGCCAAGCCTGCAACGCGTCCGCAATGGCAGCGAGTGACGCGATTGTTGTCACGCCCGGGATATCCTTGCGCGTGCGTTGCCACACGTTTCCACCAGCCCAGAGAAGGCATTGCCGATCCAGGCGCTTGCGCAAGTCAAACAAGCCCTCGTGCGCTGCCTTGAGCGGCATCGCCTGACTGAAGGACAAGCCGACGATATCCACGCGATGCGCTTTCGCCGCCTGCACGATGTCCCAGGCCGGCGTTTCCACGCCGAGCGAAATGCATTGGGCGCCCTCCACGGAAAGACACGCTTCGGCCATAAGCAATCCAAGCCTGTGCTTCTCACCGGGCAGCGTCGTCAGCAACACACGGGGCGATTGCGCGTCCTGCGCGAGTGAAGCGATCGCCTGCCGCAACAAATGCTGCATTTGCTCGGCGTAAAGGTGCTCCTCGAAAATCTGCAGATCGCCGTCTATCCATGCATTACCTACCCGTTCGTTCAGGGGCGCCGCCACCTCCAGCACAAAACGCTGCAGACCCAGTTGCATCAGGGAACGGGACAGCAACGCACGCAGCTCGCCAACCTGGTGCGACTTGAGCAAGCGAAGCGCCGCTGACGCCACCGCGGCCTCACCTTCTGCGCGGGGTATCCGTAGCGGCAAAGCCTGCACTCGCGCTGCCAGCACATGCAGGGGCTCGGCCACAATTTCGCCCGGCCGAATACCGCTGTCGATCAGGCGCCGGAGCACCCTGAGCTTCTCGAATTGCTCGGAGGTATAAACCCGCCCGCCGTTGCTGTCGCGGGAGGGGTTGGGAAATCCGTAGCGCCGCTCCCATACGCGCAGCGTGTCCTTCGACAACCCCGTGTCGCGCTCGACAGTGGCAATACCGGCAAGCGGGGCCGCCTTACGTATTGTTCTCATATTGTCTTGGACAATTATGTGGATTTTTGGGTTATAACCAGCTATATTGGGCCATGTTATTCCATTTGTCTAGGACAAATATCAGGTGCAAAACCCGAACACTGAATCCCAAAACTGGGCGTATTGCGCGTAGGCGCCGCCCGCTGCCGAACGCTGTATCGCCAGCACGGCAGTAGCAAGCAGCGATAAAGGACCACTGAGTTGAAACCCTACGATCTGCCTGACAACCTCGGACACTTTGGCCCCTATGGCGGCGCTTTCGTTGCCGAGACATTAACGGACGCGCTGGAGCAACTGCGGGCCGCCTACGCCCGCTACCAGCATGACCCAGCTTTCACCGGTGAGTTTGAGAGCGAGCTCGCGCACTACGTGGGACGCCCCAGCCCGATCTACCATGCCAGGCGCTGGTCGCAGCACTTCGGCGGTGCGCAGGTCTATCTGAAGCGCGAAGACCTGAACCACACGGGCGCGCACAAGATCAACAATGCCATCGGACAGGCGTTGCTGGCCAAACGTATGGGCAAGCGGCGCGTGATCGCCGAAACGGGAGCGGGCCAGCACGGCGTTGCCACGGCCACGATTGCGGCGCGTTATGGCATGGAATGCGTGGTCTACATGGGATCCGAGGACATCCAGCGCCAGGCGCAAAACGTCTATCGCATGAAACTGCTGGGCGCATCGGTGGTGCCAGTGGAAAGCGGCTCCAGGACACTGAAAGATGCGCTCAACGAGGCGATGCGCGATTGGGTCACCCGTGTTGAGGACACCTTTTACATTATCGGCACCGCCGCCGGACCGCATCCTTATCCGATGATGGTGCGGGATTTTCAGTCGGTTATCGGCCGTGAGTCTTTGCAGCAAATGCCAGAACAGGCGGGGCGGCAACCGGATGCGGTCATCGCGTGCGTCGGTGGCGGCTCCAACGCCATCGGTATTTTCCACCCTTACATTCCGCACCACGAGGTGCGCCTGATCGGCGTGGAAGCCGCCGGGCACGGCCTCGAAAGCGGCCTGCACTCGGCCACGCTATGCGAAGGCCGCCCCGGCGTGCTGCATGGTAACCGCACCTATCTGCTGCAGGACGATGATGGACAAATCCTCGAAACACATTCCATCTCAGCCGGGCTCGATTATCCGGGCGTAGGGCCAGAACACGCTTGGCTTAAGGACAGCGGGCGCGCCGAATACGTTGCCATCACTGACGATGAAGCGCTCACAGCGTTCCATGATCTATGCCGGCTCGAAGGCATTATTCCAGCACTTGAATCCAGCCATGCATTGGCGTACGCCGCGAAAATCGCGCCGCGGATGAAACCGGAGCAGATTTTGCTGGTGAATCTATCCGGGCGCGGCGACAAAGATATGCATACCGTGGCCGAGAAAGCCGGTCCGGGTGCAATCGGACGGTCACCCGCGCTAAGGGCATGAATCGCCCCATGAACCGCCAGCCGTCCCTTTCCCGGCCTTGGCTTGTGCTGGCGGCAGTGTTACTGGCCGCGCTTTGCGGATTGAGTGCCTGCTCGACAACAACTCCGGCGGGAATGACATCTGTGACGCCGTTTGACATCAACCGCTATCAAGGCAAGTGGTATGAAATTGCGCGCCTCGATCACTCGTTTGAGCGCGGACTCAGTGATGTCACCGCCAACTACCGCCTGCAACCGGATGGCAGCGTCGAAGTCATCAACCGTGGCTACGACACGCGGCGAATGGAGTGGCGCCAGGCAGTAGGGCGTGCCTTGTTTACCGGGGCGTCGCATCGTGCATCTCTGAAAGTGTCGTTCTTTGGGCCATTCTACGGCGGCTACCACGTGGTCGCACTGGACCCAGAGTACTTCTGGGCCATGGTGGCTGGTCCCAGCCGCGACTACTTCTGGATACTGGCCAGGGATAAGCAATTACCCGCAGTACTGCAGGAACAGTTGGTGCAACAGGCCTCTGCGCTGGGGATCGACACCAGGAAACTGATTCGAGTGGGACAGACCCGTGATGACGATTAACAGCCCACCGAGAATGACTGTTCGCCTGAACCCGTCAAAACTCCTGCTGAGCAAATGGACAGCCGTCACACCGCGCAACAGGGAAAAACACTTTATCGTCACCCAGCTTATCGAGCCTGAGCCGCCAGCGCGTGCAATCGAGTTTATTGAGCTGGAAGCCATATACACCCGGCGCAGCACGGCCTTGCCCTGGCGCGCACTGCTCGACGGCAGTCAATGGCTGCAAGGCTGGCGGTGACGTGGTACCGGACTCACCCGTCAATGTCCTGGCCCATGTCCTATGAATAACGCCACATCTCACATTGCCATAGTCGGCGCGGGCATGGCTGGGCTGTCCTGCGCCTTTCATCTGCAGACACGGGGCCTCGAGACGAGCGTGTTCGACAAGAGTGGCGGGCCGTCGGGCCGCATGAGCACCCGCCTCGGGGATGACTGGCAATGCGACCACGGCGCCCCCTATTTCACGGCGAGGCACCCCGATTTCCGGGCTGAAGTGACACGCTGGCAACAAGCGGGCGTGGCGGGATTGTGGGAGCCCCGATTGCAGCTTCTGGGTGAACAGCCGCTTCAAGACCCCGATCAGGCACTGGATCGCTTTGTCGGCGTCCCACGCATGACCGCACCGGCACACCTACTCGCCAAAGACCTGGCACTGACACCCCACTCAACGATCCACCAGGTTCAACGCCGCGCTGATGGCTGGCATTTATTGTCAGCTGAACAGGGCTGGCTGGGTAGACCCTTTGACAGCGTGCTGGTGGCATTGCCCGCGCCACAGGCCGCGCCGTTGCTGCAGCAATGTGCGCCCGCACTGGCTTCTGTTGCAGATCGCGCAAATATGCGAGGGTGCTGGGCGCTGATGCTGCGTTTTGCGGCTGCACTTGATCTGCCGTTTGATGCTGCTATCGTTAACCAGGGTCCACTGCGCTGGGTTGCACGGGACAGCAGTAAGCCCGGGCGCAGCGGAATCGAAACCTGGGTGCTTCATGCCAGCGCAGACTGGAGCTCAGCCCATCTTGAGCAGGATGCCGACTGGGTGGCTGCGGCGCTGCTACAAGCGTTTGGTGAGCTGGGCACGCCGGCGCCCCAAGCGTGGACAGTGCATCGCTGGCGCTACGCCGGGACAGCGCATCCTCTGAACCAAGGTTGTATCTGGGACGCTACCCATAACTTGGGACTGTGTGGCGACTGGCTTAATGATGGCACGGTAGAAGGCGCCTGGCTTAGCGGCAGACAATTGGCACAGCATGTCCTGCGATTGAACACCCGATAACCCGCCGCGCGCGCGCCCCATGATCAAGGTGATGCAAAGATGTCATGAGTTGTTGGTTGACGTAAACCGAACGTCGACGCCCCCGAGTCATTCCTTTGCAACCTCCGGTTTGCCTTTAATTTTGGGCAGTGCGTCGTCCGACTCATTTCGACCGCCCCTCCCAATGTCCGGTAAACACATTGTGTGGTCATCCCACTTTTGGCCACACCAACAAGACCCTGATGGGTTGATGATGCAGGCACCTGAGCCGCAGCATCTCGGATCATCCATCATGTCAATTCCTGATTCAGAATGACAACGCATAAACCTTCCGTTTCGCGGTGAGACGTCCTCATAGCCAACTCGCGCAAATCATCGATGCCGCGCCTGTCACTGTCAATACCGCGCGTAATCGCAGAAACCACTGCGGCACAGGGTCAACACGTGCAGCAACCCGGTCGAACGCATAACAAACCAGCAGTCCGGCCGCTTGCAGCCGCAGCGCTGTCCAAACTGGAAGAAGCAACGACACCCACGCCAGGAGTGCCGGTGCGACGCTAAACCCATACTGCAACCATGCCGTTTCGCCCCATGCGAAGCGCTTTAGCGCATAGCCCCAGTGCAACGCCCCCACAAACGCAAGAATGACTGCGCCGTAGTAGGACAGTGCGGTCAGCCAGTACCCGTACCAGGTATCCGACCCTAGTCCGATCAGCACAGTAAGCCCGAGAAAAGGAACCAGGCCGGCAATCCCGAGGATCACCGCAGGAGCGGATACCGCCGCCACCCGCATTACGTCGCGGGTATCGTTCATTTCATTTTCTTGAATTCAACCACGGTAAATGCCAGTCCAACCAGCAATATCGCGAAAACCACAGCACCCGTCACAAGCAGGTCGATAGCCATTACCGGTTCCTCCCCAACAGTGCGGCGAGCTTGAAGTAAATGCCAAAGCCGAAGATGGACGGGATCCAGATCGCGGTGAAAATGGCCTGCTCGCGATCTTTCAGTACAAACCACATATAGGAGGAGATCACGAACGATATCATCACCGCGAGGAGGATGAAGAAGTCTGATTTTTTAAACATGATTGACAATCCTTGATTATTTATTTCTCTGAAAAGTCTGCGATGCCGTAGCCGATCGCGCTAATGAGACACCCGGCTATCGCTACAGAGCCGATGACCCGTATGCCCGACGAAATCCCTATGGCAAAAGACTCCGGATCAATGACGCCACCCACCCCCAGTGCAAGGCCCATGCAGCCGATCACCGTCAGCGTGTTTCCGGCACACACCAATGCCCGCCGAACGAAATACAGGGGGATGCTCAATTGAAATTATTTAGGTGATGAACGGTTGCTGGCACTCAACGAAGCGCGAATGCTGCGCGAGCCCGCCCACACCGCGCATTCTGCGCACTCGCGATGCAGCCGGATTCGGCGGCGCTGCTGCATTGTTACTTGGGCATCACCACACTATCAATGACGTGAATCACGCCATTGTCTGCAGCAATGTCCACGCTAGTCACGTTGGCGCTATTCACTTTGACGCCACCCATGGTGCTGACGCTCAATGAGGAACCTTGCACCGTCTTGACCATGCCAGCCTTGACGTCTTTTGACATGACCTTGCCGGGAACGACATGGTAGGTCAGTACAGCGGTCAGCTTAGCCTTGTCTTTCAGCAGCGCCTGCAACTGGTCCGCCGGGATTTTTGCAAAGGCGGCGTCAGTGGGCGCAAATACTGTGAAAGGGCCGGGGCCTTTTAGCGTCTCAACCAGTCCGGCAACCTTCAAGGCCGCCGCAAGCGTCTTGAAATTGCCGGCAGCAACGGCGGTATCGACAATGTCCGCGGCCTGCGCGGCAGAAGCCAGTGAAACAGACAGGGCGAGTGTGGAGAACAACTTTTTCATTTCTTTTCCTTTAAACACAGTGAGGACACAGAACAACGAGCGGGGCTAACAACTATGCGCTCCACTACCTTTGCAGTTGTCTCTGGGGTTTTCCCGAAAACAACGTGCATGGATAATGAACCTATATAATACGGTTCATATTTATAATTACAAGCCATATAAAGGTACATAATCGGTTCATTATATGCCTAAGAATCGATTTTGGTTTTATTAACATGATAAAATGAGTGCTATTGATGTTCAATATTGGTTCAAAATGGAAGACCAACATCCAAAACAAATGGTGGTTCCTGCGTATAGAAGCGGTGCAGTAGCGCGCCTGACAGGCATACCCGTAGAGACGCTTCGCGTGTGGGAGCGGCGTTACAAGGTGGTGGGGCCGCGCCAAAGCGCGACGGGGCGGCGTCAGTATGCTCCTGACGATGTCACGCGATTGACAGTGATCAAACGCCTAGTCGACGCGGGGTACGCCATAGGGTCTATTGCTGCACTCGACCTTGATCAGCTTCAGTCCATGCTGCAACAGACTTCCCGCGCACCCCTGCGGGCGCAGCGCGCGCCCACCACGCCCGTCGAGGACGCCATGCAGCCTGTCCGCCTCGCAATTGTGGGTGAGGCCCTTGCGCTGCGGGTACAGCGGCGTCCTACGCCGGCGCTACAAGTCGTCGCGACCAGCCAGAATGCGGCACAGGCTCCCGATGAGCTGCGCGGGGTACGGGTCGATACACTGCTCATCGAATTGCCCTCCGTACAGCGTGAAACACCGCAAAACTTACGAAACCTCGCCCGGCAATTGGGTGCGCAACGAATCGTGGTGGAGTATGGCTACGCCTCCTGGCAACTGGAACAGGACCTGCGTTCGCTCGGTTGCCATCTGGCGAGGGCGCCCATGAACATGGATGAACTCGGTACGCTCTGCGGCGCACAGCATCCCAATGTGGAGCCCGGCGGAATAATTACATTAAGGAGTAGCCACACTGCGCCGCCCCGTCATTTTGACAACAAGGCGCTTGCCGAAATTGCGTCGGCTTCCGCTGCACTGAATTGCGAATGCCCGCATCACATCGCCGACCTGCTCGTGCGGCTGGGTAATTTTGAGACCTACAGCGCCGAATGCGAAAGCCGCAGTCCGGCAGACGCGGCGCTGCACCAGTATCTGGCTCAGATCACGGGTAACGCACGCGCCATGATGGAGATCGCTCTGGAGCGCGTTATCGAGGCAGAAGGCATTGCCTTAACCAAAGCGTAAAATACACTGCAACAACCCGGACGGCGTTACACGCTTCGGCAAACGCATGCTCGCATTCGCAGCCTTCAAACCCTGCCAACCACAATGAGTGACCCACACATGAACATGATGGAGCCCGCAAACACAGGACAGGACATTGCCACGCTTCCTGTGTCAGCGAGAATTTGTGCGCGAATCCAGCAAGCCCGCCAGCGATTTCACGCCAACGACAATATCGCGGCCTTTATCGAACCCGGCGAAAGCGATGCGTTGCTCGACGAAGTAGCCGACAAGATGAAGGGCGTGCTGGAAAGTCTGGTGATCGACACCGAAAGCGATCACAACACCCACGATACCGCACGGCGGGTGGCCAAAATGTATCTCACCGAGGTGTTTCGCGGACGCTACGTACCCGCGCCGCCGGTGACCGAGTTTCCGAATGCGGAGCGCCTGAACGAGCTGATGATTGTTGGCCCGATCACAGTACGTAGTGCGTGCAGCCACCATTTCTGCCCGATCATGGGCCGGCTGTGGATCGGGCTGATGCCCAATGAACACTCAAACCTCATCGGTCTGTCCAAATATTCGCGGTTAGCGGAGTGGATCATGAGCCGGCCACAGATTCAGGAGGAGGCCATCACGCAAATGGCCGAACTGCTGATGACCAAAGTCAGCCCCGACGGACTGGCGGTGATCATGGAAGCGGATCATTTTTGCATGCATTGGCGAGGCGTCAAGGATTCCGAAACCAAAATGGTCAACAGCGTCATGCGCGGGTCCTTTCTGAAAAGCCTGGCGTTACGCCGGGAGTTCCTGTCACTCATCAACCTGAAGAACTGAGGCCCAAATGCTAGTCCGTCTGCTATACGCCAGCCGCGCCACCGCCCCGCTGACTGCGCCGGTTGTCGATTCCATACTTGAACAATCGCGCAAGAACAATGCGCCGCACGGTATTACCGGCATGTTGTGCTTCAGTGAAGATATTTTTCTACAGGTCATCGAAGGCGGCCGCGAAGCGGTGTGTGAGTTGTTCAACACCATCGTGCGCGACCCCCGGCATGGACATGTGCGCCTGCTGAGTTACGAAGAGATCACCGAACGCCGTTTCGGCGGCTGGACCATGGGGCAAGTCAATATCGCCAAAGTCAATCCGTCCCTTCTGCTCAAGTATTCCACCAAAGCAACTTTGGATCCTTTCAACAACTCGGGTCACGCGTCAATGGCGTTGCTTAACGAACTGATCGAAACCGCCGCTGTGGTCAATCGCGGCGGGTGACTTGCGCGCATCGCAAAATTGGGGACTGTGTCGACGCCACGCGACCTGAAAGTGAACCTGAAACTTTTCTCGCTTTGAAGGCTCAATGTTAAGTCGGGCAAATCGCTCTTTCGCATGCTTGTGTTACCGGAAAGCATCCCATGTCATCTAACGAGTCATCGAGTCGTTCGCCCTGTACGGTTTACTTTGACGGCGCGTGTCCGCTTTGCGATCGCGAAATTGCCACCTACCGGCAAGCGCGAGGCGGTAACACGATCCACTGGGTAGACGCCTCTCGGTGCGATGCCAATCAACTGGGCGCGGGGCTCGATCGTCAATCCGCATTGAAGCGACTGCACGTCAGAAGCGCAAATGGAACACTCTTTTCGGGTGCTGCCGCATTTGTCGAAATTTGGCGGCACCTGCCCGCTTTTGCATGGATAGCCCGCGTGTGCTCCAGTGGGCTCGTGCTAGCCGTGCTTGATTTTGCATACGAACGATTTTTGATAGTTCGGCGCCTGTGGCGCAAACCATTAGCCGCCAAATAAAGATTGCCGAAACCAACCAACGACACTTAAAAGGAGTATTCATGACCTCTCGCCGAACCTTTCTCGCTGCCATACCCGCCGCCACCCTGGCATTGGCTGCAGCCCGAACGTCATCGGCCCAGGCAGCGAAGCTTGAAGAATCGGATACGGCCGCAGCGTCATTAGGCTACAAGCACGACGCCAGCAAAGTCGATACCAAGAAATTTGCGACTTATGTTACTGGCCGCAATTGCGCAAACTGCCAGTTCTACCAGGGCAAGGCCACGGATGCCTGGGCCGCGTGTGCCCCCGTGGGTGGCAAGCTTGTCAACGCCAAAGGCTGGTGTGCCGCGTGGGCAAAGAAAACCTGATCAACAAAGTGACAACGGCAACGGGCGTGACCAGATGGCAATAGCACGGCGGCAATTCGACGCAGTCGTAGTAGGCGCAGGCGGCTCGGGGTTGAGGGCGGCGCTGCAGCTGGCTGAATCCAACTTGAAGGTGGCGGTGCTGTCGAAGGTGTTTCCGACGCGCTCACACACCGTGGCGGCGCAGGGGGGCGTATCGGCCTCGCTCGGCAACGAAGAGCCGGACAACTGGCACTGGCACATGTATGACACCGTCAAGGGCTCGGACTACCTCGGAGACCAGGACGCGATCGAATTCATGTGCCGCAAGGCCTGTGACGCAGTGGTCGAACTCGAACACTACGGCATGCCGTTTGATCGTCTGGACAACGGCAAGATATACCAGCGCCCCTTTGGCGGGCACACCAGCAACTACGGCGAACGGGCTATCAAGCGCGCCTGTGCCGCGGCCGATCGCACTGGCCACGCCATGCTGCACACACTGTATCAACGCAATGTGCGCGCCAAGACACAGTTCTTTGTGGAATGGATGGCGCTTGACCTCATCCGCAATCAGGCGGGCGATGTGCTGGGCGTGGTCGCGCTGGAAATGGAAACCGGCGAAATCATGATCCTGCACGCGAAGGCCACCTTACTGGCCACTGGCGGAGCCGGGCGCATCTACTCCGCCAGCACCAATGCCTTTATTAACACCGGTGACGGCCTCGGCATGGCCGCGCGCGCCGGCATCCCGCTCGAAGACATGGAATTCTGGCAATTCCATCCGACGGGGGTGGCGGGTGCGGGCGTACTGATCACCGAAGGCGTGCGGGGCGAAGGCGGCTTCCTGCTGAACAAGGACGGCGAACGCTTTATGGAGCGCTACGCCCCAACCGTAAAAGACCTCGCCAGCCGCGATGTGGTCGCACGTGCCATGGCCACCGAAATCAAGGAAGGCCGCGGCGCCGGCAAGGACGGCGAATACATCCTGCTGAAACTGGACCACCTCGGTGGCGACGTTATCGACAAGCGCCTGCCGGGCATCCGCGAGATTGCGAAGAAATTCGCCAACGTCGACCCTGCGACCGACCCGATCCCCGTGGTGCCCACCTGCCATTACCAGATGGGCGGGGTGCCCACCAATGTGCACGGTCAGGCCATCGCCCCGGACGGCAAGGGCGGTGAACGCATCATCAAGGGCCTCTACGCTGCGGGCGAATGCGCCTGCGTATCCGTGCATGGCGCGAACCGGCTGGGCACCAACTCCCTGCTGGACCTGCTGGTGTTCGGCAAATCAGCCGGCGAACAAGTGGTGCGCGACATTGCCGCGGACGCCAATGCCATGCCGGACCTGCCCAAGGACGCGGGCGACTACACCCTGGCGCGCCTCGCGCGCCTGGACAGCGCCGCCTCGGGCGAACGCGTGAGCGAGGTCGGCGCCGAAATGCGCCGCACCATGCAACTGCACTGCGGCGTGTTCCGTTTCCCCGACAGCATGGCCGAGGGCGTGCGCAAAATGCTCGAAGTTGCCGAACGCAACAAGCGCACCTTCATCACAGACAAGAGCAAGGTATTCAACACCGCGCGTGTCGAAGCGCTGGAACTGGACAACCTGATCGAGGTGGCGCTCTCCACCATGATATCCGCCAACGCGCGCCAGGAATCCCGTGGCGCGCACGACCGCAGCGACTTCCCGGCGCGTGATGACGTGAACTGGATGAAGCACACCCTGTGGTTCAAGGACGGCAACAGACTGGAATACAAGCCGGTGCAGCTCAAGCCGATGACGGTGGAGTCGTTCGAGCCAAAGGCTCGCGTCTACTAAAAAAACAAGGACACGACATGCGTTTCCAGATTTACCGCTACAACCCGGACGTTGACGCCAAACCGCGCATGCAGTTTTACGACATCGCGCTGGAGCCCACCGACCGCATGCTGCTCGATGCGTTGGTGCGCATCAAGATGGAGGATGACACCTTTTCGTTCCGCCGTTCCTGCCGTGAAGGGGTGTGCGGCTCTGACGCGATGAACATCAATGGCAAGAATGGCCTCGCCTGCATCACCAAGCTGGCCGATCTGCAGGACCCGGTGGTGATACGCCCGTTGCCGGGGTTACCCGTGATCCGCGACCTGATCGTCGACATGTCGCAGTTCTTCAAGCAGTATCACTCGATCAAGCCGTATGTGGTGAACGACACGCCACCGCCGGAGCGGGAGCGTTTGCAGTCGCCGGAAGACCGTGAGGAGCTCAACGGGCTGTATGAGTGCATTCTGTGTGCGTGCTGCTCGACCTCGTGCCCGTCGTTCTGGTGGAATCCGGACAAATTCGTCGGCCCGGCGGGGCTGTTGCAGGCCTACCGGTTCATTGCCGACACGCGCGATCAGACGGTGAATGAGCGGCTCGATAACCTGGAAGATCCGTATCGCCTGTTCCGTTGCCACTCGATCATGAATTGCGTCGATGTGTGCCCGAAAAACCTCAACCCCACCAAAGCCATCGGCAAAATCAAGGATTTGCTGGTCAAGCGTACGGTGTAGTCCATTCCAGTGAAAAGTATCCCCCCGGGAGGGGTGGCGCTGGTTATCGGCGCGAACGGCGGCATCGGCTCCGCGCTCGTCAGCGCCCTTGTTGCCGACGGTTGCTTCGTCGATGTGATAGGTCTGTCACGCTCGAGCACTCCGCGCCTCGATCTCACCATACCGTCAAGTATTGAAGATGCGGCGGCACAAGTGGTCAGCGGCGGCGGCGATTTGAGGCTGGTCATCGACGCCACAGGCGTTCTTGAGGGTGACGGCTGCGTCGCCGAAAAAACGTATCGGCAACTGGATGCCCTTGGAATGGCGCGGGCATTTGCGATTAATGCCATTGGGCCAGCACTGCTGATGAAGCATTTCCTGCCGCTGCTGCCGCGCGCCGGCAAAAGTGTGTTCGCGAGCTTGTCTGCACGCGTGGGCAGCATCGGCGACAACCATCTTGGCGGATGGTATAGCTACCGCGCGTCTAAGGCTGCCTTGAATCAGATTGTTCACACTGCCGCGATTGAGCTGGGGCGCACCCGCCCTGGCGCAATCTGCGTTGCGATTCACCCGGGAACGGTGGCAACGCGCCTGTCGCAGCGCTTTGCGAAGTCGGGACTGGAAGTCCAGCCGCCAGAACTGGCCGCAATGCGAATGCTGACAGTGATCGATACTCTGACACCCGCTTCATCAGGAGGGTTTCTCGACCAAAGAGGCCAGGTGATTGCCTGGTAGCAAGTCCTGCGAGAGGATTCATCATGTCATTGGAAAACGTATGGCCATTACACTCCGGTTGATTCTGGGTGATCAGATCAATCCTCGGCATTCCTGGTTTCAGGAGCAGCGTAACGACGTCATCTATGTGTTGATGGAGGTGCGGCAGGAAACTGACTACGTGCTTCATCACGCACAAAAAATCATCGCCATCTTCGCGGCCATGCGCGATTTCGCACGGCAATTGCGTAATGCCGGTCACCGCGTTGACTACCTCGAGATCGGTGACCCCGCCAACCAGCACTGCTTTCAAACGAACCTCGACACACTGATCGCACGCCATGGCGCCGTTGCGCTCGAATATCAGGAACCGGACGAGTGGCGCCTCGACTCACAACTTGCAGCCTATGCAAAAGGCTTGTCCATCACGTGCCGAATGGCCGATAGTGAACACTTTTACACGGGGCGTGACGAGGTTGCACGCCAGTTCGCGGGGCAAAAGCGCTGGTTGATGGAAAGCTTTTATCGGGCCATGCGCACCCGTCATCGGATTCTGATGAATGACGAGGACAAACCCCACGGCGGGCAGTGGAATTTCGATCATGACAACCGCAAAGCTTGGTCTGGCACACCGCCTGAGCCCATGGACAGCCGCGTGCGCCATGATCATTCGGCGCTTTGGCGTGCCATTGTCATAGCTGACGTCAAAAGCTTCGGCCAGCCCAGCGCCGGACAATTCGCATGGCCTCTGAACCGCCCGGAAGCGCTGCGGCAACTGGACCATTTCGTAGAAAACATATTGCCACATTTCGGTGATTTTCAGGACGCAATGAGCAGCCGAGCATCAAGGCTTTTTCATTCCCTGTTGTCATTCGCACTGAACACCAAGATGCTCAATCCGCGTGAAGTGGTGGCCCGCGCGGAGGCAGCGTGGCACGAAGGCCGCGCGCCGCTTACCGCAGCCGAGGGCTTTATCCGGCAGATTCTGGGCTGGCGCGAGTATGTACGGGGCGTTTACTGGGCGAACATGCCCGGTTATACCGGCCACAACGTGTTCGGGCACGACTTGCCTTTGCCCACCTGGTTCTGGGATGGCGAGACACGCATGCGTTGTCTCGCCCACGCCATACGTCAGTCGCTGGAGGACGCTCATGCGCATCACATTCAGCGGTTGATGGTCATCGGCAATTTTTCGCTGTTGGCCGGATTGCACCCGGCCGAGGTGCATCGCTGGTATCTCGGTGTCTACGTCGATGCGTTCGAATGGGTGGAAGCCCCCAACACGATTGGCATGAGTCAATTCGCTGATGGCGGACTCCTGGCGACCAAGCCTTACGTGTCGAGCGCCGCCTACATCAACCGCATGAGCGACTACTGCAAGGGATGTTACTACGACAAAAAACTTCGCGAAGGCGACCGCGCATGTCCGTTTAACTCGCTGTACTGGGACTTTTTCACGCGCAACAAGGACACACTCGCGGCCAATCCGCGACTGGGAATGGTCTACCGCCAACTGAACAGGATGGGCGATTCAGCAGTGAGCGCGCTACAGGCTCACGCGAGCGGGCTGCGCCGGCAGCTGGAACGGCTTTAAGGCTTCTGCACTTAAGCGGGTATCCGCCGCAAGCCGGCCTCAATCGCAAAGGCCAGCGTTCTCAGCACCTTGATGCGCGCGTAATACTTGTTATTGGCCTCGACCAATGTCCATGGCGCAGAGGCAGTGGAGGTTCGATCCACCATTTCCGCAACAGCCAGTTCGTAGTCGTTCCATTTCTTGCGATTGCGCCAATCCTCCGCCGTGATCTTGAAGCGCTTGAAGCTGACGTGCTCCCTTGCCTTGAACCGTTTATATTGTTCGTCCTTGTCAATTGCCAGCCAGAACTTCACCAGCACAACATTGTGGTCCGCGAGTTGCTGCTCGAAATCGTTGATTTCAGAATACGCGCGCATCCAGTCTGATTCCGCACAAAACTTTTCCACGCGCTCGACCAGCACCCTCCCATACCATGTGCGATCGAAGATGGTCATGTGCCCCCGTCTCGGCACGTGGCGCCAGAATCGCCACAGGTACGGCTGATCCCGTTCCTCCTGCGTCGGTGCCGCGACCGAAACGTTCTGGTACAGGCGCGCGTCCAGCGCACCGGTGATACGTCTGATTGCCCCGCCTTTGCCCGCGGCATCGTTACCCTCGAATGCCGCCACCACGGACAGGCGCTTGTAACGCTTGTCCCGGGTCAGCAGATTAAGCCGCCCCTGCCACTTGTCCAGTTCGCTCTCATACTGTTTGCGTGTCATCTCCTGATCCAGCCGAAGTGCGCGCAACACATTCAGGTCGTCGGCGGGCGGTAGCAAGGGTTGCCCTTTGGGGGGCACTGTTTTTGCGCGTCTCGCATCCAGACGTGCGCGCATGGCGGTCAACAAATGCCGTCCGACCGTGAGCGAGCGATAGCGCGGGTCCATGCCGGGAACCACGATCCAGGGCGCTTCACCCGTGGATGTCTCCCGCAGAAACGGCTCACAAACGTCGACAAACTTGTCATAGCGCTTGAAGTACTTCCACTCAAGGTCTGTCACGCGCCACGCTGTCTTTGGGTTTTTCTCCAGCGCCTTGAGGCGCTTCTTTTGCTGGTCCTTGGACAAGTGAAACCAGAATTTGACCAGCATCACACCTTCATCACTCAGCATCTTTTCCAAACGCTGAATTTCCCCGACATAGTTTCCCAACTCCCGCCGGGATAGCACGCCCTGCACGCGCAGCACGATGGGCTCGGTATGCCATGCGCCAAAGAAGATGCCGATGCTGCCCTTGGGTGGCAGGGCGCGCCAGTAACGCCACATCAATGGCCGTTCGCGCTCCTTGTCCGACAGCCTCGGAAATGCATGGGTGTGGATGTGACGCGGGTCCATCCATCCGTTCAGAAGGTTGACGGTCTCTCCCTTGCCCGCACCTTCCACACCCGCGATCAGGATCAGCACCGGGAACGTGCCGTTTTCCTTAAGATCGTACTGCGTGTGCAGCAGCGCCTCCCGCAACTTGCGTTCCTCGCGCTGGTATTCCGGCTTGCCTATGCGGTGATCGAGATTTGCGGAATCGAACATGCTACCTACCCTTTAACCCTGTGCCGGCAACGGCAAGACCAGCCCCGGGGCGGGCACTTGCCCCCCATGCGCTGTCGTTCCTTGCAAGTGTGTCGCGCGGCTCCATACCCGCGCAACAACGCAAGCGGCTTTTTGCATGCCAGTCAGGCTGGATCAAACAGGCACAATCAATAACTCGTCGGCCAGTTGCGCAGCAAGTGCTCGCCCACGCCGTTTTTCAATCGCATGCGATGCACTTCGAGCGTGCGAATCAGGTATTCACGTGTGTCACGCGGATCAATCACATTTTGCGCTTCATATAACTCGGCCAGCCCCCACGCCGAGGTATCGCGCTCTACCTCGGCCTTGAGTTTCTTGAAGCGCTCAGGGTCATCCTCGAACTTCACGCCGTAGAGCACGTTGACCGACACCGCCGGGTCCATGAAGCCCAGGTCCGCCATCGGCCAGCATGCCACCTCGTCGGCATTCTTGCCGCCCGCCATGTTGATAAAGGCCTGGCCGTAGTTCTTGCGCATCATTACGGTGATCTTGGGCACGGTGACCAGCGTCATCGCGTTCATCCAGTTGATGACCTTGCCGGGCATACCGCGAATCTCGCCTTCCACACCGATCAAAAAGCCCGGTACATCCACCAGATACACCAGTGGAATGTTGTACGAGTCGCACAGCACCATGAAGCTGGTGACTTTGTTACAGGCATCGGCGTCGAGCGCACCGCCCTTGAACATGGGGTTGTTGGCGATAAACCCGACGCTCTTGCCATCAAGCCTTGCGAGCATGGTGACCAGTGACTTACCGTAACGCTCCTTCAACTCGAAGGTCGAATCCTTATCGGCAATCGCCTTGATGATCTTGCGCGAGTCGTACACCTGATTGCGCGATTCGGGAATGATGTCGAGGATCGTTTTGCAGGCTTGGTCCGAGCCGGGTGGCACCGGCGCCACCGGCGGCGCCTCCATGTTGTGACTGGGCAGATACGACAGAAACTTCTTGATCGCATCGAGCGCTTGCCCGTCGGTATCCACCGCCATGTCGGCCAGGCCCGACACGCCGGTGAGCAGCTTCCAGCCGCCAAGTTCTTCAGCGGTGATCGGCTTGTTGATGGCGATGGAGGTCACGTTGGGGCTGGCAATGGCCATGATTGCGCCTTTGCGCATCACCACAAAATCCGACATCGCGGAATACCAGGTCGATGACCCGTAGCATTGGCCCACCAAAACGTAAAAGGCCACCTTTGCGGTGGCTTTTTTGTTGGGCCGCGCCCAGCAGATGCGGGAACGCTCGCGGCGTGTCCAGTATCGGGGCGACGGTCGGCGGGATCGCTTGCGTGGCACGACGTATCGAAATGCAGCGCGGCGACAAACATGCAGCGTTGTAACCCAACGCGATCACGATGGCGCGGCCGTTGAGCTGCGCAGGCCACGATATTCCAAACCCGGTTCCACACTGAGGCGCGCGCAAACACCACCAAATTCAGATCGGTTAGTATTGCCGGACAATTGATCGGACAGGAGCGTCCATGACGACGTTAAGCGATTGGAGCAAAGTCACGCGGCCGATACCGGTGCCGAACGAGTGGACCAAGCCGTTCTGGGACGCCGCTAAACAGCAAAAACTGGTAATGCAGCGCTGCCAAAGCTGCGGCCAGTTTCAGCACCCGCCGTATCCCACCTGCACCCATTGCGTGTCGGTGGATCTGAAATTCGAGCCGGTTCAGGGCAAGGGCACGATTTACGCCTACACCATCATGTATCACACCGGCGACAAGCGCTTTGTCGCGGCGGTGCCGTACGCCAGCATCATCGTCGAACTCGATGCCGCCCCCGGCGCGTTGATGGCGGGCAATTTGCTTGACGTGCCGTATACCGAGGCCAAGGTCGGCCGCCGCGTCGAGGTGGCGTGGCAAAAGTTGAACGATGATTTCACGCTGCCGCTGTTCCGGCTGGCGAAGGAGTAAGCGCCATGGCGATTTGGGAGAACCGGTGCAAGGTGGCGATCAGCGGGGTGGGTTATTCCAAGGCGACACGCACCGCCGAGCGCCCGCTCGCCGCGCACGCGTTGGACGCGGTAAAGGATGCGGTGGCCGATTCGGGCTTGAAGATGGAGGACATCGACGGGCTCGCGACGTACCCCGAGTTGCCGGCGACCGGCCACGCCGAAGTCGATGGCATTTCCATCGTGTCGGTCAACTGCATGATGGCGATGTTGAAGCTGCCGAATCTCGCCTGGCACATTCAAACCGGCTCGGTCAACATCGGCGGCGCAGTGCAGCAGGCGGTGAACGCGCTGCTCGCCGGCGTGTGCAAATACGCGGTGGTGTGGCGCGCCATGCACAACCCCAAGGGCACGTATCAGAATTTGCCGGGCCAATATGCCGCGGGCGCCTCGCAATTTACCGGGCCTTTCGGCTTCGGCGGGCCGGGGCAAGGCATGGCGGTGGCGTACACGCGCTGGCTCGAGCAGCACAACAAAAACCGCGAAATGATGGCCACCCTCGCCGTCACCCAGCGCAAACACACGCAACACAATCCGCACGCGTATTTTTACGGCACACCGCTGACGCGCCAAGACTATCTCGACTCGCGCATGGTGGCGTATCCGTTTTGTTTATACGACTGTGATATCCCGGTGCAAGGTGCGGTGGCGGTGGTGCTCACCTTGGCCGATCGCGCGCGCGACTTAAAACCCACGCCGGCGTATCTTGCTTCCTACGGCCAGCGCCTGCATTTTGAAGTGGCGGGCCGCATCGGCAGCTTGTCGAGCTACATGCTGGGCGGCAGCAGTTCGGCGAAGTTGACCTGGGAACGCTCCGGCTTCACCCCCAAGGATGTCGATGTGGCGCAAATCTACGACGGCTTTTCGGCGTCGGTGATTTACGGTTTGGAGTCATACGGTTTTTGCAAGGAAGGCGAAGCGCTCGATTTCATACAAGACGGCCGCATCGAGTTGGACGGCGAGCTGCCGTTAAACACCTTCGGCGGCAGCTTGGGCACCGGGCGCATCCACGGCCTGTGGCACATCATCGAAGGCGCACTGCAAGCCTCTGGCCGCGCGGGCTCGCGGCAAGTGAAAGATGTCAACGTGTCGTTTGTCGGGGCGAGCGCACCAATCGTGACGGGGACTACGTTTATATTTGTGAAGGAGCCGTATTAGGGCAGTGGCGCCGCGTCGATCCGCGAAAGGGCATCTTATGGACACCGTGGAGCAATTGGTCAAGGAAGAAGGTGCCGTTCCATCCGAGGCAGCGCTGGTCACGCAATGGCTGACGCAGTTTGAGGCAACCCTGCACAGCGGAAATCGCGACGTCGCCGCATCGCTGTTCGCTGCCGATGGCCACTATCGCGACCTGCTGGCGTTCACCTGGTCGATCACGCCGCGTCAGGGGGCGCAAGAGATCGCCGCCTTGATCGTGGAAAAGCAGGCGGCGACAAAGGCGCGCGGCTTCGCCATTGCGCCAGGGCGCACGCCGCCGCGCCGCGTGCAGCGCGCCGGGGTGGATGTGATCGAGGCCATTTTTCAGTTCGAAACGGAAGTCGGGCGCGGCTTTGGCGTGGTGCGGCTGCTGGCCAACGAGCCGGCGAAAGCATTTCAGTTGATGACCAGCCTGCACGAGCTCAAAGGCTTTGAGGAAACCATCGGCAATCGCTGCCCGACCGGTGAAGCGTTTTCGCGCAACTTTGGCGGCACCAACTGGAAGGAGCAACGTGAAGCGATTGCCGCGTATGCTGATCGCGAACCGGTGGTGCTCATCGTCGGCGGCGGCCAAGGCGGATTATCGCTTGCCGCTACGCTCGGGCGCATCGGCGTCGATACGCTGGTGGTCGACAAATACCCGCGCGTGGGTGATTGCTGGCGCCAGCGTTATCACTCGCTGGCGCTACACAACGACACCCAGTTAAACCATCTGCCCTACATGCCGTTCCCGACGTCGTGGCCCACCTATTTGCCGAAAGATATGGTGGGCGACTGGTTCGAGGCCTACGCCTGGGCTATGGAAATCAATTTCTGGACCAGCACGGAATTTATACACGGCGATTACGATGAAGCCATGGGCGTGTGGAACGCGGTGGTTCGCCGCGCCGATGGTACAGAACGCACGCTGCATCCGAAGCATCTGGTGTTCGCCAACGGTCTGGTGGGTGAGCCGCATATCCCTGAACTGCCCGGCCTCACGGATTTCAAGGGCGACAAGATGCACACCACCGCGTTTACCAACGGCGCGAACTGGCGCGGTAAAAAAGCGCTGGTGATCGGCACCGGCACCAGTGGGCACGACGTGGCGCAGGATCTACACGCCAACGGCTGCGACACCACCATCGTGCAGCGCGGCTCGACCATGGTGCTGAGCATCGACCCCTCGGCGAAGCTCACCTACGCCATCTACAACGGTATTCCGATTGAAGATGGTGACCTGTTGGCCAGCACCAACACCAAGCCGATGGTAAAGAAAACCCTGCAATTTGCCACCAAACGCATGCTGGACAACGACAAAAAGATCATCGAGGGCCTGATCGCGCGCGGCTTCAAATTCACCGACGGCGAAGACGGCGCCGGCCACCAGTGGATGGTGCGCACGCGTTACGGCGGCTACTACCTCGACGGCGGCTGTTCGCAGCTCATCATCGGCGGTAACATCGGTCTGCTGCACTACGAGCAGATCGAGCGCTTTGTCGCCAACGGCGCATTGCTCAAGGACGGTTCGGTCAAGCCGGTAGACTTGATCGTGCTCGCAACCGGCTTTTTGCCGCAGGAAGTGGTGGTTAGAAAACTGCTGGGCGACGAGATTGGCGGCAAGGTCGGCCAAGTCTGGGGCTTCGGCCCGGACGGCGAGATGAGTAATATGTGGAAGCGCACCGCGCAACGCGGCCTGTGGTTCGCCGGCGGCGGCTTTAACAACTGCCGCCAGTACTCGCGTTACCTCGCAATGCAAATCAAGGCGATAGAAGAAGGGCTGATGCCGCGACCGGCATGCCGGTGAGTTCGTGGCCGATATACTCACTCACCAGCGTGCCGGCGCGAGCGCGGTTGAAGTTAAACTCGGCGCCGCGCCAGCCCGATTGCCAGCGCAAGGCCCGCCAGCAACAGCGCCGGAGTGGCGGGTTCCGCTACCGCTACGCGCAACGAAAAGCGATCCCCCGGGTTCAAGCCGGCAATGTTGATCAACCAGTCGGTACCGCTACCGGTGGCCGTCGGGTCGCCCACGAAAAACTCAAAAAACTCCGGGGGTGCGAAGCTGATCACCCCGGCCGAAGCCCCGCCACTGACGGTCGGCGCCGGCCCGAATGCGCGCTCGGCGCTACCCAGCAGCGAAAATGCGGCGTTGGTCAGCGAAAGCTCAACGAAGCCGATCCCGCCACCTAACAGGTTACGCACAATGGCGTTGAGCGAAAGTTGAGCGCCATCCCCCGTTTCGATTTCGTAGGTTAGCGTGGTAGGTGAATTCGAGTTTGCCAAATCCAAGTCGAACGACAACGCGCCGGGGGCGCTAAAGTCGGTGACGATATCGCCGGGCGCGGCCGTGACACTCGACAAAATCACCGCGTGCGCCGGCGCGGCCAGCCAAGTACCCAGGGTGAGCGCAATGGCGCAGAAGTTCTTACGAACAGACATGATGTTTCCTTTTGTTGTTGGACGATCTTAGGTTAAAGCGTGCCGCGAGCCCAAGGCCCGGTGATGACAAAGGTGATGCCCGGCGTTTGGATGTTCACGAATAGCAGGCGCCCGGTTGGATCGAAACATGCACCGGCGAATTCATTGCCGACTTGATTGCCGCCGGTGACCGATTTGCCGACTGCCGCGTACTGCGCGGTGGTGAAGTTAAGGTTGTTTTTGGCAAACATGTACGGTTGCCCGTCGGGCATCAGGCCGAACAGGCGCGCACCATTGCCCAATGGGCCATCGTTGCTAGCGCCACCGCCTTCACAGCACAAGATGCCGCCGCGCGGGCTAACGGCAATGTTATCGACGTTGTTGCCGGCGAGCTGCACCCGGCTCACGTACAGGCATTTCATGCGCTGCGACGCAAGATTGAGCTCCCACACACAGCCCTCGCCACCGGCAGAGGTGTCAACGATGTACGCCTTGCCGGCGTGATACCAAATCCCTTCGCCGCGCACCATGCGTGCGCAGCCGGCCTCCCAGGCTTGAGCAAACGGGCCGCTCGCGTTGCGGTTAGTCCCCAGCACATTAATTGTTCTGGGCGCTTGGTCGGGATCGGCGATTTCCACCCATTCCAACTCGTATTCGTCGCCGACAAACGGTGCGGCGATGGCGGTCTGATTGGCTTGATCCAATGTGCTCGCACCACAGGATTGCACGATCGCCTTTACACGTGCAGCCATGAGTTTTCCCCCATCGGCGAGCGAATTCACGTAGCCGCCGGTGTTGTCCGGCTCGTAGCGGTATATGCCCGATACCTGGCTCGCATCCTCGGTGAGATACACAAAACTATTGGTGGGGTCTACGCACGCCGCTTCATGGCTAAAGCGGCCCATGCCGACGATAGGTTGCGCGGTGGTTTGGTCGGGATCAGTACTTACTTCAAACACGTAGCCGTGTGGTTTGCCGCCAACCGCCGTGCGATCCGAGGTGGTTTCCTCACAGGTAAGCCAGGTTTCCCATGGCGTCAAGCCGCCTGCGCAATTGGTGCGCGTGCCGCCGATGGCGGGACGCATATCGACCAACGCGCCGTCGCGCACCGTGAGCAGCGTGCAGCCGCCGGCCGGCAAATTCCCGCTACCGCTGTTGTCATACGTAGGCGCGTTGACAAGACGCAGGTTCAACTGGCTGGCCGTGCCCAGCTCGTGATTGCGTATCAGCGTAAGTTCGGTGCTGCGGCCCACGCGCCGCGTCTTCACCACCGCCATGCCGTCGTGCAGCCCCGGGCATAAGCGGCCGTCGGCCATCGGGTCGTTGGTCCAGCCAAACGATTTGTAGGCGAAACCGGGCGGCAACTGCAACAGCGGCAGGCCGGTGGTGAGATCGGCGACGGGCGCAACCGTGCCATAAGGGCTTTCGATCATCAACTCGAAGCGCGCGCAAGATTCCTGGGCGATTGCGTTGCGCGTGGCCATCATGCCGAATGTCGATACAAAAGGTGCGGCGATGGCGATTGACGCGGAGCTTTTTAAGAGCCCGCGCCGGCCGGTATTGAATGAAGGGTCAAACATGGAAAAAATGCTCCTGTGGTTGCCGCGCCTGCGGCGCGTGCGGCCTTGAGCGCGTATTCAAGATGAAAGTTAAACGTCAAGCCCGCGGCGGGCGTTGCCCAAGCAGGCGTGCGAACTTTAATGGGCGGATGTGACGGGCTGATTACGTGGTTCGCGCCGCCATGAGCAGAAGCTGCGCCGCCCATGCGGCGTGACGTCTTCGGCTCGCGCATGTCACAACCCGGTAATTTTTGCTTCGCGCTTTTTACGTTCGGTTTGCGCTTGCCGAAGCAGAAACGGCGGCGTAGCCTATTGAGCGATGGATGCTTAACCCAACGAGTCGCATTTGAAAAAGGAGGGCTTGCCCATGACACGTACCTACAACGTGGTCGACGCCGATGGCCACATCCTCGAACCGCTCGATCTGTGGGACAGCTACATCGACCCCGCCTTCCGCGAGCGTCGGCCGCGCTTTGTGATTGACGACAACGGCAAGGAGCGCTTGAAAGTCGAGGGCAAGCTCCTGGGCAATCCGCGCGGCATCGGCAGTCTGGGTTCGGTCGGCGTGCGCCAAGGCACGATCAAGCTCGACCAGCTCAAATATGCCGAGGGGCGCAAGGGCGGTTTCGACCCGCATGTGCGCATCGTCGACATGGATGCCGATGGCATCGATGCCGCGTTCCTGTATCCGAGCCTGGGGCTATTCACCGGCGCGGTGGAAGATCCGCCGCTCGCCGCGGCGATGTGCCGCGCCTACAACCGCTGGCTTGCTGATTACTGCAAGCCCTATCCGGAACGTTTGTTCGGCGTCGCCATGCTGCCGATGCAATCGGTCGACTTCGCCATCGCCGAGATGTGTTACGCGCGCGAAACCCTGGGCATGCGCGGCGGCTTCCTGCGGCCCAACCCGTATCACGGCAAAAAAATGTTCAACGACCCGATGTACGAGCCGTTTTGGGCGGTAGCCGAAGACCTCGGTTTCTCCATCGGCTTTCACGAAGGCTCAACCAACGCCATGCCGACGGTGGGTGTCGACCGCTTCGCGGATGATCGCGCGGCGCGCCACATGATCTCGCATACCATGGAAATGATGCTGGCGGCATTGAGCGTGATCTGGGGCGGCGTGGTGGATCGTCACCCGCGTTTGCGCGTGGGCTTTCTCGAGTCCGGCGGCGGCTGGATCGCGCCTTGGCTCGACCGCATGGACCGGCACTTCGACGATAAGGGTTTTAACGGCACCGCGCCCAAGACGCGGCCGAGCGATCTCTTTGAGCGCAATTGCTGGATCTCGTTCGAGCCGGTGGAAAACAGCATCGCCGTGCTCGCCGATTACCTCGGCCCGCACAAGATCATGTGGGCCACCGACTATCCGCATCAGGATGGCTTTTTCCCCGGCGCGCCGCAGATGGTAAAAGAGCGGATCGCGCCATTGAAGCCCGAGGCGAGGCACCAAGTGCTCGCCGGCGGGGCACTGGGCTTTTATGGGATGAACTAAGCCGCGTTTGGCCTAACGCCGCGTTCAATGGCGGCGGAGCTTGTGGCCTTGTTTTTCGCTGTGGCAGGACGACGCAGGGCGCCGCTCAACCAAAAAATTCAATGCTCACGTTTTGCCGTCGTATGATCGGCTCCCGCCCCTTTAATTGCGCCCAAGGCGGGCGGTAGCCGCTCGGGAACGTGCCCGCGCCGGGATCAATGTCAAGTGCCAGCCCGGCCGTGAATCGCAAGTGGTCGTTTGACCTTTTGACCAAAGCCAGGATGCAACACCGAATACCAACAACACCCTCGCCTCATACGCCATCGGTACGGCTGTGGAAGCACTATTTTTCCACACGCCTAAAGCCCATCCTCGACGCGCAAAATTTTGAACAGCGGCTTTACATAAAAAGATTCCATACCGCTTATGTCGTCACGGTGATGATTAATGCGCTGGCGCTTTATTTTGTCTTCTCTTATGTAGGAAAAAGCTTGTGGTTAGGAAGTTTGCTGCTGGGCGCATTTATCAGGGTCTTCGGGAAGTCGTGTGGGTCAATTTCGCGAATAAATCGAGCGTTTCCCGAGTGAAGAACGGTGTTTCCAGGGTACTGCGAAACTGAGATGATTTCCGGATGGCCAATCCAGCGAAGCGACAGCGGCGGCTGTGGGATGCGTACGCCTTCCCCGGATTTCGTCCGCAATCCGTGGTGCGCGGTGTGTTCGGTGATCCGAAGGCGCGCGTCATTAC
>Ga0194132_10003845_pt1 | contig 26162 bp, 25 predicted proteins | sample TA2KigOf80mmetaG_FD_148612 | JGI IMG/M metagenome (GOLD analysis project Ga0194132, IMG submission 148612) | Freshwater microbial communities from Lake Tanganyika, Tanzania - TA2015054 Kigoma Offshore 80m | ecosystem: Environmental > Aquatic > Freshwater > Lake | place: Tanzania: Lake... | reverse complement strand
GCACGGCGGAGTTCGAGACCGACCTCACGGTCGATGCGCTCACGGACTTCGCGGAAGGCTTCGTGTTCGCTGAGTACGCCAACAAGGAGTTCGACCTCAAGGCGAGCAACCTCCCGCCGCCCGCGGCCTCGTCGTCGGCGTACACGATCGACGCCGCCTCGGCCCTGCTGGCTGGCAAGATCCAGTTCACTGCTTCCCAATACGCCACGCTCGTGTTCGCCAAGGGATACACGAACGCGGGCAACAACGGGCTGAAGCCCATCACGGCGGATACGGCTGCCGCGGGCACCGCGATCACGGTCGGCTCGGGCCTCACCGTGGAAACGCCGCCCACGAACGCTTCGCTCCAGATCGCTGGCGTCCGCGTCCTCAACGACGAGGACCTGACGTTCACGATCAGCGGTTCGACGGCGACGCTCGTCTCGGGCGCGGCGATCAGCAACTGGGCCACGCTGGGCTTGCGCGCTGGCATGTTCATCCACATTGGTGGCGTGAACACCACGACGGGCGTGGTGCAGAACGGTCTCGGCACGGATGGCACCGAGTGCTACGGCTACGCCCGCATCACCTCGGTCAGCGGCGCGACGCTGAACCTGGACAAGCTCTCGACGACGCTGACCCCTGGGGTGGGTCCGTTCTTTGGTCCAACCAGTGCCTCGCAGGACGTGCTCTTCGGTCGCTTCCTCCGCAACGTGGCGGTCACGGCGGACACGGACGACAGCCGCTACCTGGAGCGCACCTACCAGATGGAAGTCAGCTACCCCGACCTGGGTGGCGCGGGCACCGACGAGTACGAGTACTCGATCGGCAACTCGGTCAACGAGATGTCACTCAGCGTCCCGCTGAGTGACAAGGCGATGATCAACTACGGGTTCATCGGTACGAACACCGATGATATTACCGGCACGCGCAAGACCAACGCCAGCAGCGCGGTCTCGCCGCTCCGCACGGTTGCGTTCAACACGTCGAGCGACGTGGCGTCGCTGACCACGGACGTGATCAGTAGCGCGAGCGACGTGTGCTTCAAGTCGCTGACGCTGACCCTGACGAACAACGTCAGCGTCGAGAAATGCCTGGGCACCCTGGGGGCACGCTTCGTGAACAGTGGCCTGTTCGAGGTCAACCTCGAAGGTCAGATGCTGTTCACCAATAAGGCGATCACAGATGCGATCAAGAACAACACGACGGTGACGTTCCTGGCGATCCTCCGCAACCAGGACGGCGCGATCGCGTTCGACATGCCCGAGCTGACTCTGAGCGGTGGTGGTCGTGAGTTCCCGGTGGACCAGTCGGTCCTCGTGAACACCACGGGCAGCTCGTTCACGAGCAACACCTACGGGTACGATGTCGGCATCTCGATCTTCTCGGTCACACCCTGGTTGTGACCGGGGCTGGCAGCCCCTGAACCCTGACTCCTAGGAACCCATGAACTTTGACTTCAGCAACTTGGAAGTGAAGCAGTCCGTCGCTTGGGTCTCGATGCCCGAGCTGTCGGGCACGGCTCGTGTGGCGGTCAAGCCCGCTACCGAGGCCAACTCCCCGTATTTCAACGCGATGCTCCGCCGTTCGGCTTCCCGAGCGCGGCGCATCGCACGCATGGATCGCGTGACGGCAGAGGACGCCGCGGCGAACCGCAACGACGACCGGGACCTGTTCCCGCGTCACGTCCTGGTGAACTGGGAGGGCGTGTTCGACACCTCGAACACGCCGGTCCCGTTCAACGAGGACAACGCCCGCGAGTTCTGCACGAAGCTGCCGGACTGGCTCTTCGACCGCATCCGCAACGCGGCTTCAACGCCGGAGCGGTTCCTGGACGAGCAACAGGAGACCGACCCGGACCCCGAGGAACTGGCGGGAAACTGAAGGACCGGCTCCGCTGGGACCTTCGCGCATCCCGCGACGGTTGGGCAGTGGAGTCGGGCCAATACCAGCAGGCCACGGGGCGTGAGCCTGACTGGTGGGACAAGAAGCCCCCGGCGGTTCGTGGTGATGACCTGTACCTCGAAGCGTTCTGGGAGCTGTCTAGTTGCCGCAACTTCGGCATGGGCGTGGGGCCGATCCCCTGGAACTTCATCGTCATGTACGGTGAACGGAAAGGGCTCGACTCCGGTATGCTCAACGTCTTCGTGTACGTCATCCGGTCGCTCGACGAGGTCTACCTGAAGGACCTCAACGACGACCAGCGGAAGAAAACGGACCAGACCGAACGCGACAGGAGGCGCAAGTCGAAGACCAATGGTTGACTTTCGGATCAACGTAGTCATCGACTCGCGCAACGCGGCTACCGGCGCGAGCGCGGTCGAGCGGCGTCTTGCGGCACTCGAACGCCGCGCCATGTCGCTGAAGGGCGTCTTCGGCAGGCTCGGCGGCGCACTGGGCGCGGCCCTGACCTTCCGCGCCATTCAGGAGCAGCTTGACGGGTATACGGCCCTCCAGAACCGGCTCAAGGCGGTCACTCGTGCAGGCGAGGACTTGGGCAAGGTCAATGAGGACCTGTTGCAAGTAGCCAACAGGTCCCGTTCCTCCCTCCAGGAAGTGGGCCGCATCTACTCGCGCCTCTCGATCAACTCGAAGAGCCTGGGCATCAGCCAAGCGGAGCTGATCGACTTCACCGAGACGTTGTCGAAGACGATCGCCATCTCGGGTGCAACGACCTACGAAGCTGCCGGTGCGCTCACGCAGTTCAGCCAAGCGATGGCGTCGAGTGCGCTGCGTGGCGACGAACTGCGCTCCATCTTGGAGCAGTTGCCTGAGGTCTCGAACGTCATCGCCAAGCGGTTCGGCGTCTCGTCCGGTGAACTTGCCAAGCTGGGCGAGCAGGGCCTCATCACCTCGAAGCAGATCATCGCAGCGTTCAAGGACTCCCGCGAGGAGATCGAGGAGCGGTTCAGCCGCACTGCGCCCACGATCTCTCAGGCATTCACCGTCCTGAAGAACCAGATCCTGGTGACGCTCGGCGAACTCGACAAGGGTGCCAAGTTCTCCGAGACCTTCGCCAAGAGCATCATCTTCGTGGCGAAGAACATCGACGTGGTGATTCAGGTCATCAAGAACCTTGTCCTGTTCCTCGGTCCGAGATACCTGTACGGCGCGATCGTCAAGCTCACGGTGGCCCTGGCTGCCAACCCCATCGGCTTCCTGATCACGGCGATTGCCGTGGCCGCAGCGGTCATCCCAGAGTTCCAGGCTGAGATCGACGCAGTCACTGCGTCGATCGTCAAGTTGGCGGAGGAGGTCCTGGGTGTGGACTTCTCCAACCTGGACCCGCGTCAGATTCTACAAGACGCTGCCATGACCGTCGCAAAGTGGGTAGACGGCGTCGTTGCTAACTTGAATGGGTTCATCGCAGCAGCAGCACAGGTCTGGGTTGAGTTTACATCAGATCCGAAAGTAGCTCTGCAACTGACGAAGAAGGCTTTCTTCGACACACTCGAAGCTATCATCGACTTCTTCGTCGCCTTTGCGCGGACGATTGGCGACATTCTCTACGGCATCGGAAGTGACGTAGCTGATGTCACGAAGGGAATCGGGAGTGTGTTCAGCAAGCTGTTTGCTGCCGACCTCGACGGTGCCCTGGCCGCAGCAGACGGCATCACGGCAGCTCTGGCGAACATCCCCAAGCGTGTTCTGGATGCTGGCAAAACCTTCTCCGCTAAGTATGCAGAGGAGCAGGCGAGTCGGTTGGTTCCTGAGGTCCTTCTCGACGAGAAGGCACAGAACGCCGCTAACCGAATCGCTGGGGCGTTTGCTGCGGCAGTGGAGGATTCTGTTCCGAACGCTCAGAATGCCGTCAAGAAGCTGTTCGAGATCAACACGAACTCTGCCCAGCAGCTCGGTCTTCAAGCCGCTCTAGCGTTCGGCACGGGCATCATGCTGTACCGCGACCAGAGTCAGGAGAACATCGAGAATGCTCTCTTGGGCCCCGTGCGCTTCCCCGCGATGACCCCGAACAACCCGCGGTTCACGCCACAGAAGAAGGGATTCGGTGCGCGACCGGAAGCTCCCCCTGGAGCGACCATCCCGTTGCCTCCGCAGGGGCTTGCTGCAAACCTTGCTGCTGCGGGTGTGGCTCCTGACGACCCCTACGCCAAGGCCCTCGAATCCCTCAAGGCGATCACCGTGGTCGAAGCCACGCGCATCATTCAAGGCGACCTCATCGCTGCCCAACTCCAGGCGCGGTACGACATCGAGAGGGAGGGTGTCGCGCTCTCACAGCAACAAGTTGCCGAGCTGGCGAAGTTCGTTGAACTCAGCAGCGATGCCCAAGCTCTTGCTGGGCTCACCAAGCAGATCGACCAGATGAGGGAGTTCAACGAGCAGCAACGACTGCTGAATCTGCTGATGGAAAAGCGACCTGATCTGGCCGCAGAGATCAACCAGAAGCTCTTTGAGACCAAGCTCGCAGCACTCGAATCGAGCCGCGAGCTTGGTGACGGATTCGAGCGCGCTTTCATGAAAGCTAGCGAATCCGCAACGAACTACGCCAACATGGCCGAGACAGCTTTCAACTCGTTCGTCGGCAACACGGCGGATGCGTTGTCCAACTTCGTGATGACCGGCAAGGCCAACTTCAAGGAGCTTGCCATGAACTTCCTCAGCGACATCGCACGCATGATCTCGCAAGCCTTGGTCTTCAAGATGATCCAGAGTTCATTGGGTTTTGTTGGCATCAATCCCGCTTCCTGGGGCTTCGGAGGGGGCAAGGCGGAGGGTGGTCCCGTGCAGAAGGGGCGGACCTACGTCGTTGGCGAGCGTGGCCCAGAGATCTTCAGACCCAACACGGGCGGCACCATCATCCCGAACGACAAGATGGGCGCATCGGCAGCTCCGCCACAGGTCAACGTCCAGGTTGTCAACGTCGAGGACCCCAAGAAGATTCCCCAGACGATCAGCGGCGGCGGGGCAGACGAAGCGATTCTGAACGTCCTCTCCCGTCGCCGCGATGCCGTCAAGCGAGCACTGAGCTAACCCATGGCTTTCCACTACGGAACCAGTCCTTCCTCCGGCTCGTACCGCGAGATCCTGACGCGGCTCGTAGCCTTCTCCACGAGCCAGCACATCAGTGCCACCACCATCAACGCGGCGGGCACCGGCTACACCGCTGGCGACATCCTGACGATCACACACGCCGGAGCCTACGGCGACGCCAAGATCGAGGTACTCACCGTGGGCGGTTCGGGCGAGATCCTGACCGTCGCCATCCGCGCCGCGGGCGCGTTCTCGAACCGGGTTGCCACGGTTGTGGTGAATGCTGGTGGCACAGGCTACCCGGCGTCGCTGACCAACACGCTGGTCCTGGAGATTCAAGGCGGCACCGCGACCGAGAAGGCCAAGGTCTCCGCGACCACGAACGGCTCGGGTGTCGTGACCGCGGTCGCGCTCTTCGAGACCGGCGGCGCGTACTCCTCCGCCCCGTCCGCGACGGCAGCGACGACCGCCATCGTTGGGCCCAGCACCGCGACGACCGGATCTGGCTGCACGATCGACACGACGATGACGGGCCTGATCGGCACGACCGGCGTCGCGGCGACGGGCGGCACGGGCAGCAGCGCGACGTTCGACCTGACGCTGACCGACACCGGCTGGACCGCGCTGCGAAACGAGAACGACTACTCGGTCAACTCGATCAACACGGAGAAGGAGATCATCCTCCGCGGCACGGTCTCCGGCGGCGACGAACCCTACCTGGGCTTCCGCACCTACACGCAGACCAGCGGTGTCAGCACGCGCTACGGCTGGGTACTCATCGGCATGGATGGCTTCAACGCGGGGCTGACGTTCGCCTCTCAGCCCAACGCGGGGCCGGTCCCCCAGTCGAGCGGAACGGTTGGGGACATCACTGCTGGCAACCCGCCCGGCCCATACTTTCTGCTGTTCAACAACGCCCAGAACTACTGGTTCTCGGTCAGCGAACGGCGAATGGTGTGCGTGGTCAACGCCGTGGGCGGTGGTGGCACGAATGCGTACACTTCGATGTACGCAGGCTTGATGAACCCATTTGGTACGGCGACCGAAGCCCCGTACCCACTGTACCTGTCAGCCACCACCGCTGTCCCCAACACCCCGCCGGACGCAGCGACCACCGATGTGACCGGCATGACGGAGCTGTGCTGTGCAGTCTCCGCCAACCGTCGCGCCGCTGCTTACTTCCGCGACCCGACCAGCGGACTGTATCCGCGAGTCATCAACACGAACGGCACCACACCAATCAGCAACGGTCCTTCCGACCCATACACCGCTCGAATCACCCTGTACCCAACGGGGTCTGTCATAAGCACAGACAATATATTTGAGCCAGGGTGCCGCGTAGTGTTCAGCAACGACGGCGGCATGTACACTCGCACTGGCGCAACGCTGACAGACGACGATCTTGCTCCTGCTATATCGGTACTGATGCCGACGATTGGAGACAACGAACTGCTGCTGGTGCCCTGCGTGGTCACGTCCACCGCAACTGCCGCGCCGACCTACTACCATGCGATTCAGGGTGAGCTAGACGGCGTGTACTGGATTCCAGGAACCACATCGGCTGGGACATCGGTGGTGGCAGAAGACACCATCACGATCGGCGGCACCCGGTACAAGATCTTCCCCAACGTGCATCGGCGCGAACGCTACAGCTTCTTCGCCATCAAGGAGGCGTAACGTGGCCTACCAGAACTCAACTGCTAGCAGCATTGATGATCTGTTCAACAAGTTGGCGACCTTTGCTCAAGCTAACGGCTGGACGAAGAACGAACCGGCGGGCTTGACCACGGATCGCTTGTTCCTGTCCAAGAACAGCGTCTTCGTCTCCTTCCGTTGGGCATTGAGCAGTCAGACCGCGGTCGGCGTCTACCAAGCAACTGGCTACGCCGCGGGACTGGCTCCCGGCGGTCAAGCCAATGACAGCGGCAACGGCTTCGTGGGTCCCGTGTTCAACGACGCGAACGTCAAGACGAGCCGGTACGTCTCGATGACCCACTCCGACATGACGTACTGGTTCTTCGAGAACGACTCGTCGCCCGCCTACATCCACGTCGTCGTCACGCTCAACGGCAGTGCATCGAACAGGTTTTCACACTTTGGGTTCGGCGAGTTGACCAAGCTGGGGACATGGACCGGCGGCGAGTACGCCTACGGTCAATACGTCCCGGTCGGCATCGTGGGCACCGACATCGCCAACACCAGCGAACAGTTCAGTTGTGTGCTAGACGGTGGCTTGGGGGCCAGCACGACAGCCTATCGAGCCTTTGCTGCCACCGTCCGCATGGAGAGCCTTCCGGGGCAAACCGTGGGAACTCGCTGGGGTCTGAGCTACGGCGGCGAAAATCCGGGCGTCGATCGTGGTAACAACGTCCGCTACAACATCCAGGGCGGCTTCCGTGCTGGGCCGGTTGCGGCCACGTTTGCGCGGTTCATGAGTTCTCCGACTACGGGCTTGACCGCGATGTACCCGATCAACCTGTACTACGACCGCGGCCTCGTCAGCAGCGTGCGTCAGTGGTATCCGATGGGCTACATGGCGGATGTGCGTGGCATCGACATAACGAACTACTCGGAAGCCCAGGAGTTGACGGTGGGGGCGGACACCTGGGTCGCTTTCCCTGCTAGTTACAAGGTCGCAGTTTTCTCGAACAACGCGACCAAGAACACGGGTGTTGCCTATAAGAAGGTCACGGCATAGCCATGGTCACCGTCACGCCAGACACTATCGAGCTGGTGTTGGCGGTGTTCCAGCCAACGGTCGCCATCGACAGGACTGTCGTTCCGGGGGTGCGGTCGGTCACCATCACCCGGTACACCCCGTCCGTCGTCATCGAGGAGTTGCCCAACGTCCCCATCAGGGTGGTCCTGGGCACCGCGACACTTAGGACGACGGCGAGCAACCGGCCCGAGGACACCAGTGGTCTTCCGCCCACGGTTAGCACGCCGCGGACGGTGACTCCTGGCGTCACGGCTCTCACCGTGCTGGTGCCCTTCCCTGGGCCCACGGTTAGCACGCCGCGGACGGCGACGCCTGGAACGACTGCACTTACCACCACGTCGTATCCGCCCGGCGGCTACACCGTGTTCCCCGGCACCGTTGCGCTCACGGCGACCAGCTACGCGCCGACGATCGCACATACCGTGGTGCCCGAGACCACGCAGCTTCTGCTGGACCCGCAGTTCCCCGACGTACTTATCGTCGATAAGGAAGGAGGGGGCAGCGACTCGGTCGCCAGCAACTACTCCGGTCGCGTCACGACGGACTACTTCATCGAGACCAGCTACTCGATGACGTTCCCCCGGTTCCGCGAACCGTACACCGGGGAGTACGCCAGTCTCCTAGCCCTGGGCGAGGAACTCGCCGGTCCTTTGGCATCAGGGGGCGTGGCTCCGTCGTTCCCGGTTGGCACTGACAACTATGACGCTGTCGTCGCGGAGGAGACCAGTTCGGGCGTTGACTGGTTCAACAAGGTCCACTTCTTGGACCGACAGGTTTACAACTTCGGCCTAGTCCTCTCGCAGAAGACTGACGACTACGAGGTCTTCAACTCTTGGCGGCAGAACGTCACGTTCACCGCCCTGGTCAACAACATCGGCAGCAGCGTCACGCTGCCAAATCTGCCCACGACACCGAGCACCGTCACTGCGTTCACGTCCTTCCTCGACCCGGTCAGCACGCACGCCAGCGGCGCGAACAAGAACAAGACGCGACTGAACCTCGTCGTTTCAAAGGACGGCCCGCCCACCTTCAACAACACGATCGAGTGGGAGTTCAGCACTGGTGACGTAGCCACGGCGCGGTTGATTGGTTCCCGCCTCTCGATCATCCCGGCGATCTACGAGTCGGACTTCGAGGAGACCTGGGAGTTCATCAGCAATACGATCGCGGTAGACGATGGTACGGAACAGGTGCTGTCGCTGGTCGGCTACCCGGTCCAGAGCTTCAGCGTGCGATTCGCACTCGACTCGGATGACCGTCAGCGGATGCAGCTCCTGTTGATGGGTGCGCTCCCGCGCCTGCTCGCATTCCCCGTCTGGCACGAAGACATCAGCACCACTGCACTGGCAAGCGTGGGCGCAACGTCGGTCGCGGTCAGTGCCACGACCGACGTGGACTACCGTGTTGGCGGGTTCGCGATGCTTTGGTCTTCGGCCACAGCCTACGACGTGGTCGAGCTCTCCAGCGTCAGCACCAACAGCCTGGACTTCAGCAACACTCCGATCCTTGGGAGCTACGCATCCGGCACGCGGGTGGTGCCGCTGCGCCTGGGATACATCGTCGGAGACGTGCCCAACGCAAGGTCGCTGGTCAACCTGGACACCTACATGATGCAGTTCCGGGTTACCGACAACGAGACCGGGATGTTCGCTGGGTCTACCACGGGGTGGAGCACCTACAGCAGCAAGGTGCTGCTCGACGACCCCAACTACATGGACCTCACGATGGAGACGCTTTCCACGACCCGTGTCCGGGTGATCGACAACGCAACCGGCGTGGTCGAGTACGTTCCGCTCCAGGAAAAGAGCCGTCGCAACTCGAACAAGGGCTTCAGCATCCGGTCGCGTTCGGAGCTGATGAAGGTGAAGAAGCTCCTGTTGGCCCTCCGTGGGCCACAGATCTCGTTTCGCCTGCCTACATTCGCGGAGGACGTGACCGTGGTTGCCGACCTCACCCTGAACAGCACGACGATGGACATCCGGCACATCGGCTACACGAAGTACTCCCAAAGCCGAGAGCCCAGGAAGGTGTTCCGCATCACGTTCACAAACGGAACGTCGTTGGTTCGCGTAGTGCAGTCGTCCGTCGAAGTCAGTACAGCAGTCGAGCGACTGACGCTCGACACAACATGGCCCTCGACTCGAACCGCGGCACAGGTCCGCCGCGTCGAGTTCTACGAGCCAGTGCGCTTCGATACAGAGCAGTTCACGTTCCGGTTCAAGCGCACCGGCAAAGCCAGCCTTGTCGCGCCCGTCAAAACCTTGGTGCCCTGATGAGCAGCTTCTCCTCGCTTGAGACCGGCCTCGAAACCAACAGGCCGATCGAGACGTACACGATCACCATCTACACCTCGACCTACCGCTACACGAGCGCACCGTCGAACGTCACCTACGGCGGCAACACCTACACGTCGATTCCGATCCGCCGCACCGGACTCCGTTCTGGGCCAGAGAATCGCAGGGCTACGTTGACGGTCGAGGTTCCCAGCAGCAACGACTTCGCGCAGTTGTTCATCGGAACGCCGCCCGCCCAGAGGGCGGACCTGGAGATCCACCGTTTGCAGCGGGACGAGTCCCCGACCTTCGCAACGCAACTGGAGATCTTCACCGGGGCGATTCAGTCGGTGCGGTTCCCCGAGAGCGGCAAGGCCGAGCTGACAGCGCAGTCCATCGAATCTGCGGTGAACCGGATCATGCCGCGTTACAGCTTCATGGGCATGTGCAACCACACGCTGTACGGACCGGGGTGTGGTGTGAATCAAGCAGCATTCAGTTTCGATAGCACCATCTCCGCAATCGCCGACAACGTGATCACGGTCACCGGGGCCAGCACCTCGGGGTTCGACTTCACAGGTGGGCACGTCGTTGTCCCCAGCATCAGCGGGACGCGGCTGGTGGTCTCGCAGACTGGCAACAACCTGACGCTGCTCGCTTCCTACAACTCGACGCTGGTGGGCTCGACCATCTCGTGCTTCGCTGGCTGCGACCACCTTGTAGACAGCGACTGTGCCTCGGTGTTCAACAACGTGTCCCGTTTCGGCGGCTTTCCGTTCGTGCCCAACCGAAACATATTCACGAAGGGGCTAACGGTAGACTAATGCTGCTCATCGCTGACTGGGTCGTCATGGCGATCATCCTGATTATCACCACGATCCTGGCGGAGGTACTTCGTCCAAAGCCGAAGTTCGAGGATGCCCGCCCGTCCGGCATCGGAGACTTCCGCGTGCCCACCGCAACTGAGGGGCGCGTTGTTCCGCTGCTCTGGGGACGAGCGCGGATCGACGGAGCGAACGTGGTCTGGTACGGCGATGTCTACCAACAAAAGCGGACCAAGAGCATCCGCACGGGAATCGCTTCTAAAAAGCGTGTCACGCTGGGCTTCAGGAACTTCGTCGCCTTCCAGCAGGGTTTGTGCCGTGGACCAGACGTTGCCCTGCGCGGAGCGTGGGTTGACGACACTCTCGTCTTCACCGGCAACATCACGACCTCGGATACCTTTGTCATCGACAAGCCGAATCTGTTCGGCGGCGACGAGGTGGGCAACGGCGGCTACAAGGCCACGGTTGAGTTCTACCCCGGCAGCCCCGGACAGCCGATCAGCGACTTTCTCGACACGCCGGGTAGGCAGCGTGTGTCGGCCCCCACATCTACTGCGCCTCGCTACAACGGAACGTGCCACATCGTCGTTCGCGGCATCGGTGCTGTCACCACGGGCCTGAACTCGGCGTACATCGGCAACTCGACCACTGTTCCGATCCTGGCAGTGGACGTTGAGCGGTTCCCCGCCCTCTTTCCTGGGCAAACCGGATCGCAGAACAAGGTGGGAGCGAGCGACGCCAACCCGATCAACGTGATCTACGAGATCCTCACGAACACGGAGTGGGGTCTCGGACGCGATCCGGGTGACATCGACACCGGGGCTGGATCGTCTTTTCTGGAATCCAGCGACACCCTGATTACTGAGAATAACGGGTTCTCGATGATCCTGGATCGCGCACTCGTGGCGAACGAGCTGTTCCAAGAGATCGAGCGGCAGATCGGTGGCATGATCTACCGCGACCTGGAGACCGGGAAGTGGAAGGTCACGCTGGCCCGCGACAACTATGTTCTCGCTTCGCAGCCGCTCATCAACGAGTCGAACTCAGAGCTGGTCAACTACCTTCGCAGCGGGTGGGAAGACACCACAAACCAAGTTCAGGTTCTCTTCAATAAGCGAGACGACGAATACAAGGAGAGCTACGCAATGGCCCAGGATCTTGCCAACGCGATGATCCAGGGGGACGGAACCGTTATCGGCAACCAGATCGTCTCGTCGCAGGTGAAGTTCCCTGGGGTCAAGACCAGCACCCTGGCGGCTCAACTCGCGTGGCGAGAGCTGCGAACGCTCTCCTACCCCGTGGCCCGCGTGGAGCTGACGGTCAACAGGAGCTTGTACAACCTGGAGCTGAACAGCGTGTTCCGCTGGTCGAACAGCTTGTACGGCATCACGGAGATGCCGCTTCGGATCGTGACGATCGACTACGGCACGTTGAGCGATAACGCCATCAAGCTCGGCTGCGTCGAAGACATCTTCTACTACGCCGAGCCATCGTTCGGAATCCCGCAACCCACACTCTGGACGCCGCCAGTCTTCGTTCCGGTCGCCTTCCCTGCCGCAGATCAGCTCATCATGGAGTGCCCACGGGCGATCCTTTTCCGCGATAACGGCGAAGGCAACTATGCGGCTTCGAGCTGGTTTCTACAGATTTCCATCACGGGCGGCAACATCTGGATGCCATCGTTTTCGAGCTTTGCCACCCTAATCGGAAACGCCGTTTGGTGCGGAGCGATCCGACAAGGCTACGAGCAGGGCTTCCGGGTGCTCCAGGGGTCGTTGCGTCTTAGCGATCAGGATCAGTTCATTGAGTACGGGGAGCTTGTTTCCTCTGTAGCAGCACAGCAGAGCAACCCCGTCGCGTCGATAACGATGTACGCGAATGCCTTCCTCGCGGACTCCTTCGCCACAACAGACATCGAAGTGGACGATCTGGGCTCCAACCTTGCCCAGCTCATCATGGTTGACGAAGAGTTCATGCTCGTGTCGTCGGCATCCTACGACAGCAGTACCGGCATCCTCACCCTGAACAACGTCTACCGAGGTGTGCTGGACTCGGTGCAGAGGGCGCACACGGCGGGAACCCGAGTACTCTGTCTGTTCACGGGCGGCGACATCGCACGAAATCAGTCGGGCAACCCGTATATAATCCGAAACACAAGCGTAGCCAACAACTCGACCTCAATCAGCCTGCGGATGTTCAGCGGAGACGCGGCATTCGCCGGAGCGGTCACCAGCGTCACGATCTCGCGCACAGGCTACCGACTGTTCCGTCCATACCCGCCCGCGCTGATCGGCTACAACTCCAGCCTAACTCCGTTCACCACACCGAGCCTTGAGGGCGAAGGGTCCGGCTTCAACGGCTACCGCTTCGACGTGACGTGGGCCCGTCGTGACTTCGAGACGCTGAACGAGGCGACTGCTGTGACCGGCGACGAGGAACCCACGGTTTCGACTTCGTACCAAGTTGAGGTGCGTGCCGATCCCGCCGGAGCAAACACGCTGGTGGGCAGCATCAGTGCCTTTGCAACGGGCGTGGGGCCGGTCGGGGTGACCCGCAACAACATCCTCATGGCGGCTGCCGCGGGCACACTGCTGCGTGTTCTTGTGCGCTCACAGCACCAGGACGGGGACAGCGGACTCACGACGGTGAGCAAGTACGACTGCGAGCACGATGTCACGCCCACATCGTCGCTGACGGGGCAGTTCAGGCTCAACACCGGCACGTCGGGCCTCGCGGCCAACGTGGCGAGCGCGAGCTACACGGCTGTGGCGACCGGCACCTTCACGGTCAACATCGGCGCGGCACAGACGAGCGCGAACTTCCAGGTCTCGCTGAACGCGGGTGCCTGGACCACCGTGATCGCGGGCGGCGCAGCTCTGACCACCGGCACCTTCTCCGCGACCAGCGGCGACGGCATCCGGCTGCGTCGTACCGTGAACGAGGCCCCCAACCCGCAGTTCGTCGAGCTGCGAAACCCAAGCAGCACCGCGGTCGCCTACGGCGTCTTCAACAACTAGGATTCCCGCCCATGATCGAGATCGAGCAGCAGGCAACCGAAGTGTCTGATCCGTCGTGGCTCCAACTCCTGGAGCGGCTGGGCCTACCAATCTTCCTGATCCTCTTCGGGTGCGCGATTATCTGGAAGCTGCTGCCCTACGTCATCGAGTGGTTCAAGCAGGGCACGGTGTCCGCAAGGACCGTGGCGGAAGCGATGCCCGACGTGAAAGTGTCGCTTCAGCGCATGGCCGATGGGCTGACCAACAGCCATGAGAAACTAGAGAAGCTCGACGACAAACTAGAGAAGCTCGACACGATCGTTGCCATCGACCGAAAGACAGATCAAATCTTGGCTGTTGTGACTGCCCCGCGACAGAAAACTTGACTTTTTAGGTGTTGTGGGATAAAGTTCTTGCGAAGCCTTGTCGATAAAGGCTTCCAGGAACAACCGTGGTCACCATCAAGGATTGGTACAAGAGGGTCAACGATCTCTGGCCCAAGAACGCAGAGGGGCGGCGCGATCTGCCCACGCTGACCTACCACGAGGCCGAGCGCGCCGCGCGCAAGCTCTTTCGTTGGGCAGGGCTGAAGTTCGAGCACTACGAGGAGGCTCGCGTCAACGCAGCGACCTGGGTGCGTCGCCGAATCTATGGTGCCCGCTGGGTTGAGGTGGTGGCGATCAACGCGCACCGCGGCTGGCACGATCTCACGCACATGATCAGCCACATCGTCAACCAGCGGGCGGGCCACAAGCCGCACGGTCGTGAGCACGCCCGCCTGGAGCTGGGCATGGTCCGGCAGGTGCTCAAGCGGGGCTGGTTGCAGGGAACCCTGCGGCCCGCTCCGGTCGTCGTCAAGCCCGAGCCCGCACCGATCCCGGTGCCGTCCGAGGCTCCGGCTCCGATCTCGCGGACTGCAACCAAGCTCTCCCACGCCCAGCGGATGCTGAAGGTGGCGACGACTCGCCACAAGCGGGCCGCGACGCTGCTCAAGAAGTGGCAGCGTCGGGTCAACTACTACTCCCGGAGCACGACGTGAAACTTGCCACGACCGCCATCTACTGCGCCTTCAGCTTCACGCTGGGCGCGCTGCTCCTGCCGCGCACCGTCGTGCTCTGCAAGACCGTCGAGGTGCCCGTCGAGCGCGACGTGCAGCCCGAAGTCCACGCCGAGGTCGCCGCGCTGCTCGCGCCGCGGGTCGAGGTGCCAAGCGGGGGCGAGCCTACACCGTTGCCGCCTCTCGCCGCCGTCGCGCCGATGGCGCGGATCGACGTGCCGTGGGCAGACCTGGAGCGCACGCTGCACGACTCGACGCTTGTGCGCTCGCCCGCCGAGCTGGGCGAACTCGCCGCCGCCGTCGAGGACGTGTGGGCCGTGCTGTGCGCCGAGCGCGAGTTCGACGCCCGCGTCCGCGAGGTCCTGCGCGAGCAACCCGTCCCGCCCACGCCCTGGGTCGAGCGCAAGCACTGGCGCGACTCTCGGTGGCTGCCGTGGGTCGAGACCAACCTTCCCTTGTTCGTCGATCAGCTTTACCGCTTCCGTGTTCCAGCGGCGGTGGTTGATCGTTACCGCAACCGCAAGCTGGACCAGTACTGAACACTGAACCATGAAAACCCTTCTCACAGTCCTCCTTTTTCTCCTCGCCCCTGCCGTCGCGCAGATCGCCACCCCGGTGGGCACCACGACCCTGTCCGCGGGTGAATCCCTGTACGACACCTCGGGCCGCAGCATCAGGAACGGTGGTGTCAACGGCGGCAGCGTCAACGTGAAGTTCAACGGCAAGCTCAAGACCGATGGGCAGGGGCGCACCTACGTCGAGGGTGACATCACGACGGTGACGAACCCGAGCAGCGGTGGCAGCAACGGTCCAATCGAGATCGACACCAGCGGCAAGCCGCTGGAGGTCGTGCTCGCCCGCAACGGAGCTAACGGCCCGATCACCTCGAACATCGTCGGCGGCGACGCCACGATCACGATCAGCGGCGACCGGAACGACGCCACGGTGGGCGGCACCGGCAACACGCTCCTGATCTCCGGGCGCAACAGCACCGGCACCGGCACCGCGGGCAGCGGCGGCAGCGTGACGCTGACCGGCAACGGCTCGACGTTTCAGTCCGGTGGTGGCAACTGGACCTTCCGTCGCTAGAAGGTTGTTGCTACCCTAGCTTGCAGAACCCGGAACCAGTGACCTACACGTTCAAGACGAAGCCGTTCGCGCACCAGCTTGAGTGGTGGGAAAAGTCCCGAGAAAAACTTGCCTGGGCCGTGCTCTGGGAGCAGGGCACAGGCAAGTCCAAGCTGACGGTCGATACCGCGGCGTGGCTTTACAAGCAGGGCGCGATCAACGCCCTGGTCGTGATCGCGCCCAACGGGGTGCATCGCAACTGGGTGGTGAACGAGGTGCCCATGCACTTGCCGGACGAGGTCCCCTACCGAGCGGTCTCGTGGCAGAGCAACAAGGCTGCGTCGCAGAAGTTCCGCAAGGACGCCTACGACGCCCTGACCTTCCCTGGGCTCCTGGTCGTAGCGATGAACTACGACGCTGTGATGACTACCTTGGGCGACCGCTACCTGCTCCGTGTCCTTGAGGGTCGCCGCTGCATGATGGTGTTGGACGAGTCCGCACGCATCAAGAGCCCGAAGGCGAAGCGCACCATCCGCATCCTGGCGCGGGGCCTGTACGCACGCTACCGGCGCATCCTCACCGGCACGCCGGTCGCCAACTCCCCGTTCGATGTCTACACGCAGTTCAGCTTCCTGGACCCTGGCGTGTGGCACAACATCGGATGCCGGAGCTTCTCTGCGTTCAAGGCGCACTTCGGTGTGTGGGCAGATCGTCTCGATCCACGCAGCGGGCGGATGTACCGGGAGCTGATCAAATATCAGAACCTGGACAAGCTGACACAGGTCTGTGAACAAGTGGCGTCACGGGTCACCAAGACCCAGGTGCTCGATCTGCCGCCGAAGCTCTACACCAAGCGGTACTTCGACCTGAGCCCAGAGCAGGCGAAGGCATACGCGGAGATGAAGGAGCACTTCGCCATTCAGCTCGCGGCGGGCGAGGTGACTGCGATGCTGGCGATCACGCAGCTTCTGCGGTTTCAGCAGATCACGAGCGGCTTCGTTCCGCTCGACGATGAGACCGTCTTGCAGTTCGAGAAGAATCCGCGGCTGGAACTGCTGAAGGACCTCGTCGAGGACACGACCGGGAAGATGATCATCTGGGCGAAGTTCAGCCTGGAGATCACCATGCTCCTGCACGCTCTGAAGGAGCTGGGCGTCGAGGCTGTTCGCTACGACGGGCAGACCTCCGCAGAGGAACGCGGCGAAGCCATCACCCGGTTCCAGAACGGAACAGCACGGGCGTTCGTGGCGAATCCCGCTGCGGCAGGCGAGGGGCTCACGCTGCACGCCGCAACCACGGTCATCTACTACAGCAACAGCTTCAAGCTGACCGATCGGCTTCAGTCTGAAGACCGCGCCCATCGAATCGGCCAGCATCACCCCGTCACCTACATCGACATCGTGGGCGCAGAGACCGTGGACGAGAAGATCGTGGACGCACTCCGCAACAAGCGAGACATTGCCTCTGTGGTAACCGGAGACACCGCTAAAGACTGGATCTAATGGGCTACGTCTACGTCGTGCAGCGTCAGTTCCGCTACGACTCCGAGAAGGGCAGCGTGGTGCCCAGGTACGACCTTGCTCCGGCGGAGAAGTACGGGGAGCTTCGACTGATCCTGACGGACCGCACGGCAGTCGAGAAGTCGGCGCAGATCATCTCCAAGATGGACCTCCTGCTCCGCAACTACTCGGACGACGACTACCTCCTGCTCATCGGTCACCCGGTCCTGATCGGCTGGGCGACTGCTCTCGCCGCCGCGCATAACAAGGGCAGGATCAAACAGTTAGTGTGGAGCGGGAAGGATCGGTGCTACAATCCCGTAGAAAGTTTTTTGCCCATCAAGCCACACCGTGGTAATGTGCTGGCATGATGGAAGGCTACGAAGGTTACACGTCCGAACCCGTCTCCGCCGATGTCGTCGGTCTCGGCAAGCTGGCCGATGAGCTGGCGAAGGCAGAAGCAGAAGCTGCGGCCACAGAAGCCAAGCTGGCGCAGATCCGTTCCCGCATCACCGATCTGGGCGAGCGGCAGATCCCCGAGCTGATGGACCAGCTCGGCATGCGCTCCATCGTGACCGCGAGCGGCTTCACGGTGGACGTGAAGAGCACGATCCGCGCGTCGATCCCTGCTGGCAACAAGGAGCGGGCGATGGACTGGTTGGACGAGAACGGCCACGGTGGTTTGATCAAGCGAAACATCTCGGTCGCCTTTAGCCGCGACCAGGAAGTGATCGCACACGAGCTGGAAGCCCAGTTGGGGGCGCGGTTCGAGAACGTCCGCACCGACCGCAAGGTCGAACCGAGCACGCTGCGCTCCTGGATCGGAGAGCAGCTCGAAGCCGGTGCGGAGGTTCCCTTGGAGCTTTTCGGTGCTTGGGAGCAGCGTGTCGCTCGCATCTCCAAGGCCGAGTAACCGTCCCTGCACGCGAGGACGAAAAAGTGTCGCCTGCAACTCAGAGGTAGAACGATGACTACGTCGAAGAAAGAAGAGATCGTCGCTGCACAGTCGCAGCTCCCTGCCGTGTCCTACGACTACGGCACCATGGCCGGTGGCGGCTTCGAGGGTGTCACCCACGAAGACTTCACGATGCCGTTCCTCAACATCCTCCAGCCGATGAGCCCGGAGGTGAGCAGCAACCCGGACGCCCGTCCCGGTATGCTGATCAACAGCGTCACGAAGGAGCTGTTCGACGGCAAGACGGGCGTGGTGTTCGTGCCTGCGGCACGCCAGCACGTCTTTGTCGAGTGGAAGCCGCGTGACCAGGGCGGCGGCATCGTGGCTCGCCACGAGCCGACCTCGGACATCGTGATGGAGGCCAAGGCCGAGGCGAAGAGCTTCGGCTCGTACAAGACGGAGGCTGGCAACGATCTGGTGGAGACCTTCTACATGATCGGCCACATCCTGGAGAACGAGGACGACGCGGAGCCGGTGGGCGCGGTCGTGATCCCGTTCTGGTCGAGCAAGATCAAAGTCTACAAGCGTGTCATGCAGATGTTGAACTCGTTCAAGGGCCGTCCCCCGTTGTTCGCCAACCGGCTGCGAGTCTGCGTCAACCAGGAGAAGAACAACTCGGGTACGTTCTGGAACTTCGACATCCGCCCGGTGAAGGGGGGTGTCGGCGAGTCGCTGATCGCGCCGAAGCACCCACTGCTGACGCTGGGCCAGCAGCTCAACAAGTCGGTGTTCGCGGGTGAGCGTCGCATGGCCGACGAGTCCGTCGATGTCGGTGAGGGCGGCGGCAAGACGCCGTTCTGATCAACCCGCCCCCGGAGGCACTCTCCGGGGGCTACTTAGGAAAACCATGGCAAAGCGTTTGAGTCACGAAGAGCGGCAGAAGCGACGTGCGGAAGCCGTCCAGCAGTTGAAGCGGGGCGTGTCTCCCGCAGAGCTGTCGCACAAGTACAAGCTGTCGGTGGCCTACCTGTTGCAACTCGCTAACCGTTCTGATCAACCCGCCCCCACAGGCACTCTCCGGCTAGTCAGGAAAACCATGGCAAAGCGTTTGAGTCACGAAGAGCGGCAGAAGCGACGTGCGGAAGCCGTCCAGCAGTTGAAGCGGGGCGTGTCTCCCGCAGAGCTGTCGCACAAGTACAAGCTGTCGGTGAACTACCTGTTGCTACTCGCTGGGCTTCGCCGTCCGCGGCAGATGCCGGTTCGGGCGTTCCAGGTGGTCGCGGCGTTGCAGAACGAGCCCGACACCACCGGGGCAGAGATCGCACGTCGCCTGGGCATCAGCCAGCAGCGTGTGTGCGCCATCGCGCAAGAAGCCGAGAGGTGTGGTGTGCGCTTCTTCGGACGGAGACGGCAAAAATCAAGGCGGCAAAAATCATGACCTCTGACCCCCTGCGGACCGATCACTCCGACCGAGCCGAGTTCCTTGCCCAACTGGACGCACGGTTGGCCCAAGGAGAGCGGGAGTACGGCAACAGGTCGTTCCACAAGTCCTTCGCCCAGCTACGGGATGAGCTGCTCCAGGAGTACCTGGACGTGGCGGGCTGGGCCTACATCTCGTGGCGCAAGGCCAAGCTCCAGCTTGCCAGTGCGGAACGTCGAACTGTTACACTCAGCGACGCGCGCGAATAGACTAAAGCTATGCGCGGCATCTGCGTCATCCTTGCCCTGTTGATTGTCCTGGTAGGGGTAGGCATCGGGGGTCTCGCATTCGGACTACACGACTGGGGCATCCAGCAGCGGAGACAGACGATGACACCGGAAGCGGAGCAGCTTCAGAAGTTGCAGGAAAAGGTTCGGTTCCTGATCACTGCGATCGAGAACTACTGCGACAATCCGGGGTGCAACATCCCGGCACGCAACACCGCACTCGGCAAACTGCGCTGGGCTGCGGACGAAGCGAAGAAGTAGAGGGAGCATGCTGCAAGGAAACCTGTTCATGCCCAAACCTTCTTGGGCTGCGCCGGATCTGTCGTCACTTCCGTCCTGGAAATCGGCTCGGCGTATCTGCATCGACATCGAGACGTGCGACCCACAGCTCCGCGATCTGGGGCCCGGTGTTCGTCGCGGCGGCTACATCTGCGGTGTCGCGTTCGCCATCGAGGACGGCCCGAGCTTCTACTTGCCCATCGCTCACGAGGGCGGCGACAACATGGATAAGGTAGAAGTTTTTACCTACCTCCGCGAAGAGGCACGCGAGTTTGAGGGCGTGCTGGTCGGGACCAACATGAGCTACGACCTCGACTTCCTGGCGGAAGCTGGCGTCGAGTTCCCCAGGGTGAAGTGGTTCCGCGACGTTCAGGTTGCCGAGCCGCTGATCGACGAACTCCAGGACCGATACAATCTGGACTCGATTGCGGATCGGTACGGCTTGCCGGGCAAGGAGACGACCGCCCTGCAAGACGCCATCCGTGCCTTCAGCCTCAAGGGCAACATCGGGCATAACATCTATAAGCTGCCCGCCCGGTACGTTTACGCATACGCGATCCAGGACGTGCAGTTGCCGCTGAAGTTGCTCCGCATGCAGGAGCGCATCATCGAGGAGCAGAACCTCAACGAGATCTGGGACCTGGAGAGCAAGCTGATGCCGGTGCTGCTGCGGATGCGGCGGCGCGGTGTCCGGTTCTCGCACGACCGGCTGGACAAGATCGCGGAATGGAGCCTGCAAGAAGAGCAGCGGTCCCTCGATGTCATCTACAATGACACCGGAGTCCGCATCGCGCTAGGTGACGTGTGGTCTGCGGAGCCCTACCAGAAGGTCCTGCACCGCTTGGGCATCGAGTGCCCACGGACAGAGAGGGGCGCGGTCTCGATCAAGAACGAGTTCCTGGAGACGGTGCAGCACTCGGTTGCCAAGAGCATGATCCGGGCGCGGAAGGTCAACAAGATCCGCACGACGTTCGTCGAGTCGATCCGCAGCTACGCGATCGGTGACCGCATCCACTGCCTGCTGAACCAACTTCGGCGCGAGCGCGACGACGGCGGTCTGGGCGGAGCGGCGTTCGGTCGCCTGTCCTCGGAACACCCGAACCTCCAGCAGCAACCGGCCCGCGACGTGGAGATCGGGCCGATGTGGCGCAGCATCTACCTCCCGGACGACGACGGGCAGTGGGCTTGCCTCGACTACTCACAGCAGGAGCCGCGCCTGCTGACGCACTACGCAGACCTAGCAGGGTGCCCAGGGGCGACGGACGCTGCGAAGCGATACCGCGAGGACCCGACGACGGACAACCACTCGATGATGGCGGAGCTGACCGGACTGCCGCGCAAGCAAGCGAAGAACATCTTCCTGGGGCTCTGCTACGGCATGGGCCCGGCGAAGCTGGCGCGGGAGTGTGGGCTGCCGACCGACTGGAAGTGGTCGGAGAAGCACAAGAAGATGATCGAGCTGGCAGGGGTGGAGGCGTCCGCCGTGCTCGAACGCTTCAACGAGAAGGTGCCCTACGTCCGCGCACTTCAGCAGTTGTGCGAAGCTCGGGCTAAAGAACGTGGCTACCTCGTCACTTTGCGAGGTCGTAGGTGCCGCTTTCCACACAAGGAGGACGGAAGCGTGGACTGGACTCACAAAGCTCTCAACAGACTTATCCAGGGCGGCAGTGCGGACCAGACGAAAGCCGCCATGGTCGCCGCGGACGATGCTGGCTACAAAGTGCAGCTACAGGTCCACGACGAGTTGGACTTGACGGTTACCAACAGAGAACAGGCAGAGAACTTGGCGGACATCATGAGAAACGTCGTGCAGCTTCGTGTTCCATCCAAGGTCGATGTCGAGATCGGCCCAAGCTGGGGAGAACTGAGGTGAGCAAGAGCAGGGGAGAGGGCGACGTGAGCTGCTTGGTGTGCAAGCAGCTCTTGCACCGGAAGCTGGTGTGGTGTCGCTTGTGCGATGAGTGCCTCAATCTGTGGGGGCAGTACGTCGCTGCGAAGACGGCCCGCGAGCAGAAGGCGACGCTCACGCCTGCACAGGTCGAGCTGATGATGAACGAGATGATCCGCAACGAAAACCGCATGCCCTGGGAGAAGTTGTGACCTGTGACGCTTGCGAGAACAAGTGGATCACGCACTGCGTGTACTGCCGCGTGACCCTCTGCCAATACCACCTCCACGTCACCCCGCACGGACTCCAGGTCTGTGCGTTCTGCTCCCTGGCCCCACCCAACGACGATGGCAAGTGAACGCAGCATGCGGTCGCGGATCACCCGCGCTCTCAAACACCTCGACGCCATGGCTGTCGAAAACGCCGTTCAACCCGGAACGCCCGATGTCGAGTTCATCGGCGGATGGATCGAGTTGAAGAGTGTGGACTCGAAGCCGAAGCGAGAGGACACCGTGGTCCGCGTCGATCACTTCACCCCGCTGCAACGGCTCTGGCTGAAGAGGCGGCGCGAGCGCGGTGGCAGAGCTTGGCTTCTGCTGCGCGTGGGCAGAGAATGGTTGCTCATCGACGGCAAGGTTGCGGCGGCTAAGGTGGGCACCTCGACCATGGCCGACCTGATCGCAGCGGCGGTCTGCCACTGGCCCAGCACGCCGTCAGACGAGTCGCTGGCTGCCGCGTTCACCTGTCTGTGCGCTGGTCTGCCTCCATGCCTCCCTGCCCGTAGGTGACCGTGACCACCCCTGCCCACAACCACGACCTGACCGTCGAGTTCCTCAACTGGTGGCTGCCGCAGGGGCCTTGGTGCCTCGCGGCGATCCACCCGGACCAACGGGACAAGAAGACCTTCCTGAAGGCGAAGGTCTTCTTGCCCGCTGACGGACAGCCGCCTCTGCGGTCGTGGCTGGACGAGCACAAGGATCACAACCTCTACTTCACCGCAAACCTCGCCAAACCAGACGCCAGGGGTTCCATGCGCCCAACGCGAGCGGACCTTGTTGGGCTGGTGTGTCTGCACGCCGACATCGACCCGCGTGTGGGCGAGGACCTCGCCTCCGAGCAGAAGCGCATCCGTGAACTGCTGCTCCAGCCGCGCCCGAAGGATCTGCCCACGCCCACGGTGATCGTCGCCACAGGCGGCGGATACCAAGCTCTCTGGCGTCTACGCGAAGTCGTGCCGATCAAGGACAGCGCGCACGCTGACGACCTGTCGCGCTACAACCTACAGATTCGCAATCTGCTGGAGGGCGACTCGGCGCAGGATGTCAGCCGCATCCTCCGTCTGCCGGGGACGGTCAACTGGCCCAGCAAGCTGAAGCTGAAGAAGGGGCGCGTGCCTGCGGTCGCCACGATTATCGCGTGGAACAAAGACCGCGCCTACGACCTGAAGGAGTTCATCGCTGCACCCGAGGTGCAGATGCGGCCCGATCCGATCCGCGGCGGTCTGTCGCGCAGGACGCGCCCGCGTGTCGAGGTCGGCGGCAACATCCGTCGCCTGCAAGATGTGAATGAGCTGCCGGAGTCGGTGCCCGGCGTCGTGAAGGTGATCATCGTCCAGGGCGATAACCCCGACAACTTCGCGCAGTTCAACGGGGACCGAAGCAAAGCGGTCTGGTACATCACCTGTGAACTGGTCCGGCACAAGGTCCCCGACGACGTGATCTTCTCGGTGCTGACCGACCCCGGCTTCGGCATCTCAGGTCATGTCCTCGACCAACCCCGCTCCGAAAAGTACGCTCTGCGCCAGATCGAGCGTGCCCACGAGCACGCGATCGACTCCGACCTCCGCGCCCTGAACGAGCGGTTTGCGGTCGTGACCAACTTCGGCGGCAAGTGCCGCATCATCGAAGAGGTCTACGATGATCGGCTGCGCCGCGGCACGCTCACAACGCTGTCGTTCGAGGACATGCGGAACGCATTCCTGAACCAGCAAAAGGCCCTGGGCAACGACGAGTTCACGCCGCTAGCGGAGTGGTGGCTTCGCAACCCGAACCGCCGCCAGTACGACCGGATCGTCTTCATGCCCAACGAAGACGAGGAGATCAACGGGTGCTACAACCTGTGGCGCGGGTTCGGCTTCGACCCTGCTCCCGGCGAGTGCGGTTTGTTCCTCGACCATATCCGCAACGTGCTGTGCGGTGGCGACGAAGCGATCTACCTCTACGTCCTGCGCTGGATGGCGCGAGCGGTGCAGCATCCAAGCGAAGCGGGTCAGGTCGCCATGGTGCTCAAGGGGCGAATGGGAACGGGCAAGAGCTTCTTCGCCAAGACCTTTGGACGCTTGTTCGGTCGCCACTACCTCGCTGTCTCCGACTCCAAGCGGCTGGTCTCGAACTTCAACAGCCACCTCCGCGACTGCGTCGTGTTGTTCGCGGATGAAGCGTTCCACGCGGGTGACAAGAAGCACGAGTCCATCCTCAAGGCACTGATCACCGAAGACACGCTCGCCATCGAGGCAAAGGGCAAGGACATCGAGATGGGCGCGAACTGCCTGCACGTCATCATGGCGAGCAACGAAGACTGGGCAGTGCCTGCTGCGATGGACGACCGCCGCTTCCTCGTGCTCGACGTGACCGACGAGCGGCGCAACGCGCACGACTACTTCCAGAACATCCAGAAGCAGCTCGATGTGAGCGGCTACGCGGCACTGCTCGACTTGCTTATGAAGCTCGACATCACCAAGTTCAACGTGCGCGAGCGACCAGAGACGAGTGCCCTCGCCACCGAGAAGGAGATGTCCCTCGGCCCAGTCGAGTCGTACTGGTACGAGTGCCTCCGCAACGGATCGCTGGGCCTGCTCGGTACGCGCAACGACGACTGGCCGAAGCTGGTTCCCCGTGTGCAGCTCTACGACGAGGTGCGTCGCCGGAGCGGCAACCACTTCAAGATGTCGAACATTGCCCTGGCTGCCATCTTCTCCAAGAAGCTGCTGCCCAGGGCGTGGCGCGACGTTCGCATCAGCGGTCGCGTCACATGGCGCGACGCCCAGAACAACGAGCGCACGGCGACCAACCCCATCGCCTACGAGGTTGGCTCCCTCGCCGCCTGCCGAAAGCACTGGGAGAAGCGGTACGGTGCGCCTGCGTCGCCGTGGCCTGGGGAAGACAACGACGAGCCGTCGAAGCTGGTGAAGACCGACCTCCCGTTCTAGTATACCTACGCTGGGCTCGGTGCCGCTTGCGAGGTCAGCGGCAATGGTAGAGAGCATGGGCCGAGCCCAGCTTTTTCGCACACTCGATCGACCGGGGCGTCCTGACACGACGCGGCAACTGCGCCCAAGTTCCCCTTCCTTGCACCCACTCCGCGCACCCGGTCGGTCATCTTTCTGACGGTTTCCGGTATCCTGCCCGCATGGGTAGAATACTGATTGCAGTAAGTCCGTTGCTGGGTGCCGTATAGGCACAGGCGGTCACCGTCAGCTCCAGGTCACTTCGCCGGAACTCGCTGAAACTGCGGCTTCGCCTGTTCGAGGAGAACGCGGACATGGTCCGCCTCGTCGTCGGTCGCATCGGTGGGTACTGGCGTGCCAAGCGTGCCGGGTGCGACCTGGACGATCTGATGCAAGCTGGGCTGGTCGGACTCTGGCGAGCGACCGCCCTTTACCGGAAGACGCATGGTGCCACGTTTGCAACCTTCGCTCGTCCAAGAGTTGTAGGGGAGATACTGGAGTGCCTGGACTCAGCCCGCTATGGTAAGCGACTTCGCAGCGGCGGTCCGCTGATCGACCAAAGCAACTTTCGGAGACTCCCCAGAGAGGGCGACAGCGATGACCATGACGACTGAGGATCGTGACCCCGGTAGCCCGCTAGTTGCTATCGCCGCCCTTGCCGTCGCTTTCGCCATGGGCTTCCTCTGCGGTATGATGATCGCCGCGGCGTAAGCGGCGGTCTGCGGTCTGCGGTCTGCGGTCTGCGGTCTGCGGTCCGCGGTCT
>Ga0194132_10003844_pt1 | contig 26168 bp, 27 predicted proteins | sample TA2KigOf80mmetaG_FD_148612 | JGI IMG/M metagenome (GOLD analysis project Ga0194132, IMG submission 148612) | Freshwater microbial communities from Lake Tanganyika, Tanzania - TA2015054 Kigoma Offshore 80m | ecosystem: Environmental > Aquatic > Freshwater > Lake | place: Tanzania: Lake... | reverse complement strand
CCGCAGGCGCGGCAGCAGGCGCGGGCGTCGAAGCGCCGCCGCCTGCACCGGCCACCAACGCCGAGATGTCCTCGTCCTTCGCCGCGATCACGCCGACAAGCGATCCGACTGGCGTCGTCGCGCCCTCGGCGATCAAGCGTTTGCGCAGTACGCCTTCACCCCGCGCAACCAGCTCCATGATCGCCTTGTCGGTCTCAACCTCGGCGAGCACGTCGCCGGACTTCACGGCGTCGCCTTCGTTCTTGACCCACTTCGCCAGGCGCCCTTCTTCCATCGTCGGGCTGAGCGCCTCCATGAATACTTTCGTCGCCATCGGTCAGGCCTCGATGTACATGACTTTCTTCACCGCGCCGATCGTTTTCGCCAGGTCCGGCTTGGCCGCCTTCTCGATCGCCTTCGCGTACGGCATCGGCACGTCGGCCTGATGCACGCGCAGCACCGGCGCGTCGAGATGGTCGAAGCAGTCGCGCTGGATGTAGTCCACCACCTGCGCGCCGATCCCACACACTTCCCAGCCTTCTTCGAGCACGACCGCGCGGTTGGTCTTCTTCACGCTCGCGGTGATGGCATCCACATCCATCGGCCGGATCGTGCGGAGGTCCACCACATCGAGCCGGATGCCTTCCTTCGCGAGCGTGTCGGCCGCCTGCATCGCGACCAGCGCCATCTTGCCGCTCGTGATGATCGAGCAGTGATCGCCCTCGCGCTTCAGCTCGGCTTTGCCGAGCGGGATGATGTAATCCTCGTCCGGCACTTCGCCCTTCGTGTTGTAGAGCATTTCGCCCTCCAGCACGACGACCGGGTTGTCATCGCGGATCGCGGCCTTCAGTAGGCCCTTGGCGTCATATGGCGTGCCCGGCGCAACGACCTTGAGTCCGGGGATGTGCGCAAGCCACGATTCCCACGCCTGCGAGTGTTGCGCGGACAGCTGCAGCGCCGCGCCGTTCGGCCCGCGGAAGACGATCGGCATCGGGAACTGGCCGCCGGACATGTAGAGCATCTTCGCGGCCGCGTTCACCACCTGGTCGAGTGCGAGCAGCGCGAAGTTCCAGGTCATGAACTCGACCACCGGCCGCAGCCCGACCATCGCGGCCCCCACACCGACGCCGGAGAATCCGAGTTCCGTAATCGGCGTGTCCACGACCCGCATCTCGCCGAACTCCTCGAGCAGGCCCTTCGACACCTTGTAGGCGCCGTTGTACACGCCGACTTCCTCGCCCATGAGGAAGACGCGGTCGTCGCGGTGCATTTCCTCGCGCAGTGCGGCGTTCAGCGCGTCGCGGTAGGTGATCACCGGCATGCCCCACCTCCCACCGACGCCCGACCACCGACCACCCAACCCTCGTAGTTGCCGTTCATGTCGTCGTCTCCACGTACACATCCTCGTGCAGTGCCTCGTACGGCGGCTCCGGGCTCGCATCCGCGAAGTCCCAGGAGTCCTGCACCACGGCGGCGATCTCCTTTTCCATCGCGTCCACATCGCCCGGCGTGATCGTCTTGTCGGCGAGCAGCTTCGCCTTGCAAAGGTTGATCGGGTCGCGCTTCCGGTATTCGTCGAGCTCGTCCTTCGTGCGGTACGTGCCGCTCACGGCGTCCGACATTGAGTGGCCCATGTACCGGTAGGTGCGCACCTCGAGCAACGTCGGCGACGAGTCCTTCCGAGCGCGGGCGATCGCCTCGAGCGTGGCCTCGCGCACGGCCCACACGTCCTGCCCGTCCACTTCGGCGCTTTCGATGTTGTACGTGGCGCCGCGCTTGTACATGTCCTTGATGCTCGACGCGCGCTCCAACGCCGTGCCCATGCCGTAGCGGTTGTTCTCGATCACGTAGATCACCGGCAGGCGCCACAGCCCCGCCATGTTGAGCGATTCATGGAACGCGCCGTTGTTCACCGCCGCCTCGCCCATGAAGCACACCACGCACTGGTCGCCGCCGCGGTACTTGATCGCAAAGCCGACGCCGGTCGCCAGCGGCACGTGCCCGCCGACGATGCCGTGGCCGCCGAGGAAGTTCACGTGACGGTCGAAGAGGTGCATCGAGCCGCCCTTGCCGCGCGAGCAGCCGTCAATCCGCCCGAAGAGTTCCGCCATGACGCTCCGCGATGTCATTCCGCGGACAAGCGCCTGGCCATGGTCGCGGTAGGTCGTGAGCACATAGTCGTCTTCGCGCAGCGCCATGATGATGCCGGTGCTCACCGCTTCCTGCCCGATATACAGGTGGCAAAACCCGCCGATCTTTCCGAGCGCATACGCCTCGGCGACTTTCTCCTCGAAGCGGCGCTGCAGGATCATCGAATGCAGCATCTGCCGGTCGAGCGCGGACTCGGCGGGGCCGTTTCCGTCCGGTTTCTTCTTCGGTGGCATCTCTCTCGTTCCTGGTGGCGTCTGGTGAACAGCGGCGACTACGCGACCCCTGCGGCCTGCACCTGCTCCCACGCGTGGTAGCTCGACCGCACCAGCGGCCCGCTCTCCACATGCTTGTAGCCCATCGCGAGCCCTTCCTCGCGGAACATCCTGAACTCATCCGGCGTCACGTACCGGTCGAGCGCGATGTGGTCGGCCGAGGGCCGGAGGTACTGGCCCAGCGTGAGGATGTCCACGTCCACGGTGCGCAGTTCACGCATCGTCGCGAGCACCTCTTCGTTGGTCTCGCCAAGGCCGAGGATGATGCCCGTCTTCGTCGGGACATGCGGCGCGTACGACTTGGCGAACCGGAAGATCCCCAGCACTCGCTCGTAACGACCACCCGGCCGCGCCTTCTTATAGAGACGCGGGACCGTCTCCGTGTTGTGATTGTAGATCTCGGGGTTGGCGTCGAGCACCGTCTTAGTCGCCGTCTCATTGCCCTGGAAATCCGGGACGAGCACCTCGACCGAGCAGCCGGGCACACGCTCATGAACCGCGCGGATGGTCTCCGCGAAGATGCCCGCGCCGAAATCGGGCAGGTCGTCGCGGTCCACGGACGTGATCACCGCGTGGCGGAGCTGCATGGTCGCGGCGGCATCGGCGACTTTGCCCGGTTCCGTCGGGTCGAAGACCGGCGGCCGGCCGTGCGCCACGGCGCAGTAGGCGCAGTTCCGGGTGCAGACGTTGCCGAGGATCATGAACGTCGCGGCGCCGTGCTCCCAGCACTCGCCCACGTTGGGGCAGTGGGCCTCCTCGCACACCGTGTGCAGGCCCAGGTCCCGCATCATGCCTTTCAGCTTGAGGTAGTTCGACCCGCCGGGTGCACGAACCTTGAGCCATCCCGGCTTCCGCTCCGGGAGGTTCGGGGCGCGATGGCGCCCCATGATCTGATAGAGGTGTTCGTGCACGGTGTGCTTAGTAGGCCGAAGAAGCTACGGGCGCCAAGAGCGCGCCGCCATCATGAGTAACCGGTAAAATAACATTAGACGGTTACTCACTTTTCAGGCCCAATTTGCGGCTTGGGCACCAGCGCATAGCGGTGAGCCAGCGGACCGCAGTGGCGACGTCGCCACAGTCGAATACGAGCGGCGTGTGCCTGCCCGCGGGCGTGTCGCCAAGCGACACCAGGCGGCTGTCCACGCACACTCAAACCGGACCTAAAACCCTCCGGACGGGCAGAGCGTAATCAGGGCATCAGCGCGACACTTTCAAGGAGCACACGATGCTGAAAACCCTCTTTTCTGTTGGCCTCGCGACAATGGCAGGCATCGTCCTGCTCAAGCTCGTGTTCGGTCTGTTCGGCGGCTTCGTGATGCTGCTGTTCTGGATCCTTGGCATTGCGCTCAAGATCCTGCTCGTCGGCGCCGCGATCTACTTCATCCTGCGCATCATCAGCCCGGACACCGCGCGCAAGATGACGGACTCGTTCTCGGGGACTTCAGGCAGCTAAGGACGTCGCCGCGTTGGCGCCTGCCACTCCGAGTGGGCGCGACGGGGCTTCGGGGCGAACCGCCCGACTACCCCAGCCGCTCGACGATCGCCCAGGCGAGCAAGGGCACCATGATCTCATGGTGCCCTGTTATTTCGTAGCCCTTTCCGCTGTCGAGCGTCGGCCGCTGCACGACGTTCACGCGCGGCCGGTAGTGCCGCTGCATGTCGAGGTCGCAGGTGACGAACCCCTGCGGCTTTCCGGCCCCGGTATTCCTGGCCACCGTGAGCGCCTTGAGGAAGACCTCGGGCATGATCACGGCGCTGCCCACGTTGAGTACGACACCGCCGCCGTCGAGCCCCTCGATGGACGCCGCGAGCCGCCGGAAATCGCGATGGCTCGTGTCCCCGATCGCCCCGCCGTTAGCCGCGGGGTGCTGGTGAATGATCTCCGCGCCCAGCGCGGCATGCACCGTCGCGCTGACGCCCAGCCGATGCGCCGCCATCAAGACCGAGAGCTCCGGGTGAGCCAGTTTCGCTTCTTGAGCCAGCGCGACCGCGAGCGCTTCACCCATCCCGTGGGACGCCTTCTGCCCGGCGACGAACGCCTCGTTCATCCCGCGCCCGGTCTCTTCGGCCATGCCGAAACTCCCGTCCCGGAGCCCGGCCGCCACGTCCTCCGATGTCGAGCCGAACCGCGCGACTTCGTAATCGTGGATCGCGGCGCTGCCGTTCATCGCGAGGTGGGTCACGATGCCCCGTTCCATCAGGTCGATCAACACACGCGACAGGCCGGTCTTCACCACGTGCCCGCCGAGCATGACGATCACCGCGCGCTTCGCGCTCGCCGCGGCGGCAATCGCGTCGGCCACCGCGAGGAAGTCGCGCGCGACCAGGATATCGGGCAATCCCTTCAGGAACTGCGCAACCGTGCCGCCCCGCTGCGGCGGTGCCGCGAAGTCTTCGGCGCGCACCTTGCTCGCGCGACTGCCGATCGGGACGGTCTTTACGGCGGATAGGTCGGCCTCACGCGGTCGGGTCATTGCGGGTTCTCGCTCACGGGTCCGGGCGCACGGAAGCCGGTCACTTGCCGCCCCGGCGCGTCGGATCGCCCGGCGTAAGCGGCGGAAGGACGTACTTCCGGAGGTAGAGGTTCAGTGAACCAAACTTCAACTTCGACTTCATTTGCACGAGCATGCGCCGCGGGTCATCCGTCAACCACAGCTCGGCGTGCCCGCCCTCGGAGAAGATGCCGTTCGTCTTGATCATCGGCTGGATGACGATCGCGTCGAACGTGCCCGCCGGCACCTGCACGCGCTCGCGGCGGAGCACCCGAATGGTTACCGGGTTGGCTTTCGGGTCGAAATACCGATGGAAGTCGTACGACTTGCCGACCTCCAGCGGGATCGTGCGGATAAAGAAGAAGAACGCCGCGTCATCGAGCGGCTCGGCGACAGATGGGCGTTCTTCCTGCGCGTCGAGCTGGAACACGCCGCGGTCCGGATCGATGCGATAGGTGCGAAGGCGCTTGTAGCCGGGTTCCGAGATGCGCTGGACGAACTGCAACGAGTGCAGGGACGCGGCGTCCACCCAGCTCTCGAATACGTCGTTGACCCGGAGCAGGGCGACGCCGCCGGAGAAATCGAACTTGAGCCGCCACACGTCGCGGCCGCGCAGCGTGTCGCGGCCAACGACCTGCATGCGGCCTGAACCGGCGGAAATGACGCCGAACTTGAGGGTGTACTCCAGGAACTCGCCCGGCGCCCACGGCGGCGACGCCGGCGCTCGAACCGAGGCCGAATCCGGGGCGGCCAGGCGGACAGCGGTTGAGTCCTGCGCAACGCCGGCGCGCGGCACGCACCACAGCAGTGCCGCCACGAATCCGGCGGCCGTCCGCCGCGCCCTCCGGGACATCATCCCCTCTTTCGGGGAGCAGGCATCGTGCGCCGCGTGGCCCACGCCCGCTTGACCACCTTGACCGCGTCGCGCCACGCGTCCGTCCGGGTTTCGCGCAGGCGCAGGTCCCACCGCTCCCGCGTTGGCACGGATTCCGTCCGCCGCGCGTGTGCCAGCACCTCACGCGTCAGTTCGGCGTTGGCCGACGCAGTCGCCGTGTCGAGCTCGGGCTGCCACCGCCTCGCTTCACGCGCCGCGAGCACGTCCCGGACGACCGTGAGTCGGATCAGCCGCAGGGTCGCGAACGGGTCAGCCACGCCCGGCACGCCCACGAAGGCGTTCAACGGCCAGCTGCGCTTCGCCCACGAGAGGTTCCGGTGGAGCTTGCGAAGCGGCTCCGGCGGGCTCTCGGCCCGCGCCCGATCGGACAGCACGAGGTCCGCGCCGCCTTCGAAGCGCTTCACGAACTCCGGCAGCTGGTCGGGTCCTTCAGTGAGATCCGCCTGCATCAGCGCGACCGCGTCCCGGCGGGGGTACCGCGTCTTCGCACTTGCCGCCCGCAGCAGCGCATGCACGGCGCCGGCATAGCCGACGCGGGCCGAGCCACCGATGACCTCGAGCGGCATCACCTTCTTGTACGGCTCGAGCGTCTCCCGCGTCGCGTCCGTACTGGCGTCGTCGTACACGAGGACCTCGTACTCACGCGAGTATTCCTGGAACACCTGCCGGATCCTCCACAGGAGGACCCCGACGGTGGCTGACTCATTGTGCGACGGCAGGCAGATATAGAGCACGAGACGCGGGCGTTGGGTCGAAAAGCTGGGTCGAAAACTAACCCGCCCGGCGGCCCGTATTGCCACCGCGAGCGGTCGTCCCCTATGCTACCCCAACCATGTTTGAAGAGCTGAAAGCCACCGTCCGTGACCTCGTCAACGGTCGCATCGCCACCGGCGACCGCCGCGCGGTCGTTGCGCAGATGAAACAGGCGCTCGTCGCGGCGAAGATGGGGATCGCCGACCTGCGCGACGGCGTCGAGCAAACGCGCGACCGCCTCAAGCACGAGCGGGAGCAGCTGGAAACCGTGGTGCGTCGCAAGGCCCTCGCCGCAAGCATTCCGGACGCGGAGACCGTGACGATCGCGGAAAAGTTTGAGCGGCAGCATTCCGAGCGAGCCGCCGTGCTCGAACGGAAGCTCGAAGCCCAGGAAGCGGAGCTGGCCCTGGCCGAGGCGGATTACGACGAGATGCTGCAGGGACTCAAGGCGGCCGGGGCCGGCGTCGGGAGCGGCCTGAATCCCTCGAATGCCCCACTGACCGACGAAGACCTCGGCCTGCGCGACGACTCACGCCTGAACGCGGAACTCGGCTCGCTGTCGCGCGATCAGCAGCGGTCAGCTGCGTCGGCGCAGGCCGACGCGCAGCTCGAGGAGCTGAAGCGGAAGATGGGTCGGTAGCTCTGGCTGCCGGCCCTACGCGTTCTCCGTCCCCGCCGATCGCATCATCTTCCTGATCGGCACGATCAACACGGCGAACACCGCCGTCATGATGAACAGCGACATCGCGGTCCGGCTGAATAGCTGCGGCATGAGTTCCAGCCGCTCCGGGTCAATGTGCCCGCCGACCAGCCCCGCGATCAGGTTGCCCAGTGCGGTCGCCATGAACCACACCCCCATCATCTGTCCCACGTAGCGCTTGGGGGCGAGCACGGTCATGGACGACAGTCCGACCGGGCTCAACGCCAACTCGCCGAGTGACTGAAGCAGGTAGCTGCCGGTGAGCCAGAGGATCGAGACCTTTGCGACTCCGCCCGACGCAATCACGGCGTTCGCGGGAATCAGCATCATGTAGAAGCCGAGTCCGCAGAGGACCAGTGCGAGCGCGAACTTCGTCGTGCTCGATGGCGAGATGCCGCGTTTCCCGAGCGCGATCCAGACCGCGGCGAACACGGGCGCGAATGCGATCACGAAGAACGCGTTGATGGACTGCAGCCACGACGCCGGTACCTCGAAGCCGAAGAGGTTCCGGTCCGTGAAGTCGCGCGCAAAGAGGTTGAGCGATGTCGGCGCCTGCTCGAAGGCCGACCAGAACACGACCGCGCCGACAAACAGCAACACGATCACCGCCACCCGCTTCTTCTCGTCCGTCGTCAGCCCGCCCAGGACGAAGAGATAGGCGAAGTATCCCGCGGCGAGCGTCAGGATCGCGTTTGTCGTGTTGCTCGCGACGCTGACGGGGTCGAACTGGATCAGGCCGGCGATTCCCGCGAGCAGCACCGCCCCTAATACTGCCGCGGCGGCGAGCGTGATCGTGCGGGTCTGCCGCTGGGCGGCTTCGTCAACCGCGACGGTCGTGCCGATCGGTCCGAGCGTGCGATTCGCCCACAGCCGGAACGTGATGAGGCCAAGCAGCATGCCCACGCCCGCGGCGCCGAAGCCGAAGTGCCAACCCACGCGCTCGCCGAGATACCCGGTCACCAGCTGCCCGAAGAACGCGCCCGTGTTGATGCCCATGTAGTAGATCGAGAACCCGGCGTCCCGCCGATGCCCGCCCTCGGGGTACATCTCGCCGACCATGGCCGAGATGTTGCCCTTGAGCAGTCCCGTGCCGATCACGATCAGGACGAGCCCGACAAAGAAGGCCTTCTGGGCGAAGACCGAGCTCAGTGCGATGCTCAGGTGACCGAGCGCAATGATCACGCCACCGTACCAGACGGAGCGTTGCAGCCCGAGCCAACGGTCGGCGATCCAGCCGCCAGGGAGCGTCGCGAGATACACGCCCGCCGAGTAGATGCCAACGATCGCCGCAGCGGTGGGGCGGTCAAGCCCAAACCCGCCATCGGCAAGCGCCGCCGTCATGAACAGGATCAGGAGGGGCCGCAGCCCGTAGTACGAGAAGCGCTCCCACATCTCGACCGTGAACAGCGTACGCAGTCCAGCGGGGTGGCCGAAGAAGGATCGGTCGTCGGTCAGCGCGCGGACTTCGGGCGTGGGTTGTGCGGCCGTCGCCATGGTGGGCTCGGTGGGAGGGAAGCGGTAAACCTACTGACGATTCGCGACGCCAACCGCGGGCTGCGCGCGTTCGGCTTGCTGCCCGCGCAGCGCGCGCGGGTCCCGCGGATCGGAGACCGGCACGGCGTCCAGCAGCGTACGCGTGTACTCGTGCCGCGGCGAATCGAAGACCTGCGCTATCGGTCCGGCTTCGACGATGCGTCCCCGCTGCATCACGGCCACCTGCGTCGCGATCCGCTGCACCACCGCGAGGTTGTGGGCGATGAACAAGCAGGTCAGTCGCCGCGCGTCGCGCAGGTGTTCGAGCAGCGCGAGCACCTGCGCCTGCGTGGTGACATCGAGCGCCGATACGGCCTCGTCGAGCACGATGAACTCCGGATCCACTGCCAACGCGCGGGCGATCGCCACGCGCTGGCGCTGGCCACCGGAAAGTTCGTGCGGGTACTTCGCGGTATCCGCCGGGTCGAGCCCGACTTCTTTCAGGAGGCTCGCGACGCGCGCCTGCGCCGCGGCACCGCTGGCGAGCCGGTGGACCACGAGTCCCTCCGCGACGATCGTCCCGACGCGGTGTCGGGGATTGAGCGAGGAGTAGGGGTCCTGGAACACGACCTGCATGCGCTTACGGAGCCGGCGCATCGGCTCGGGTGCGAGCGCAAGGACATCGGTGCCGTCGAACGTGACGGATCCTGCGTCGCACGGAATCAGGCGCAGCAGCGCGCGCGCGGCGGATGTCTTCCCGCAACCGGATTCGCCGACGAGCGCGAGCGTCTCGCCCCGGGCGATCTCGAAGCTCACGTCCTCCACGGCTGTGACGGCACTGCGGGCAAACAACCCGGCGCTCCGGTGCACGACACGCAGGCCGCGAACGGCCACGAGTGCGGAGCCGGTCATCCGGGCGGCACCGGGCGCGCCAGCCGTGGCATCGCGGCCAGCAGCTCGCGCGTGTACGCATGGCGCGGCGCGTGGAAGAGGTCATCCACGGTCGCCGACTCCACGAGTTCCCCGCGGCGCATCACCAGCGCGCGCGAACAGGTCTCGGCGACCACGCCGAGATCGTGCGTGATCATCAGGACCGCCGTGCCCGACTCGCGCTGGAGTTCCAGCAGCAGCGAGAGCACTTGGCGCTGCACCGTAACGTCGAGCGCCGAGGTCGGTTCGTCCGCGATCACCAGCGACGGCTTGAGCAGCAGGGCAATCGCCAGCATCACACGCTGCTTCATGCCCCCCGACAGCTCGTGGGGGTACGCGCGCGCCTGACGGGCCGCATCGGGAAGGCCCACACGGTCGAGCATCGCGACCGCCATGGCGCGCGCACGCGCCTTGTCACGCTCGCCATGCACGAGTGCAGCTTCCGCCACCTGCTCCCCGACGCGCATCACGGGGTTCAGGGCCGCGCCCGCGTCCTGGAAGACCATCGCGATGCGACGCCCGCGGAGATCGCGAAACTCCGGCTCGCCGAGCCGCAACAGGTCGCGACCTTCGAACCGGATCGCACTTCCCGGCTCGATGCGAGCGGATTCGCCCAACAACCCGATGATCGCCAGGGCTGTCGCGGTCTTCCCGCTCCCCGACTCACCGACGAGGGCGACGACTTCGCCCGGGGCCACGGCAAAGGACACGCCGGCGACGGCGGCGACGTCGCGCTGCGCGCCGGCGTACGTGACACGGAGGTTCTCGACCTCGAGCAACGCCGTCACTTGGCCTCCGCGGTGAGGCGCGGTGCGCGGGCGTCGGACGCGAGGTAGTTCATTGCCATGACGGTGGCGGCAATCACCGCGGAAGGGAAGACCACCAGCCACCATGCGCCGAGCGGGTCGGCGCCGGCATCGTCGAGCAAGCGCCCCCAGGTGGCGGTCGGGCGAGGCACGCCGATGCCGAAGTACGTGAGCGCCGCCTCGAGCGGGATGACCACGGCAACCGCCATGCACGCGCCTTCGACCAGGTGGGGCCGCAGCGCCGGGAGGACATGCGAGAACGCGATCCGCACGCGGCCAACGCCGAGCGCCATTGCGGATTCCGTGCTGGGCGCGCGTCGCGCCGCGACGGCCGCGCGGTAGAGGATCCGGCTGAGCGGCGCCCACCCCGCGAGGCCGAGCACGACCGCGAGGGTCGCCGGCGCGAGCTGGCCGGTGAACGTCAGCACCGAGAGCACGACCAGCAGGCGCGGCACGCTGTACACCACGTCCGCGAAGATCATCATTGCGCCGCGCAACCATGCCGGCGCGAACGCGGCGGTCGTCCCCCAGGCGAACGCGATCGCCACGATCAGCGCGGCGGCGATCAGCGCGATGCTGACCGATACCCGCGTGCCGTGGATCAGCCGGCCATAGACATCGCGCGAGAGGTCGTCCGTCCCGAGCGGATGCTGCACGCTCGGGGCAAGGCGACGGTCACGGGTCGGATCGTCGCCCAGCGCGTTTGGGTCCCGCGGGGCAAGGACCGGGGCGGCGAGCGCGGCGCCCAGCACCGCCGCCACGGTGCCGTAGGCGAGCAGCCGTCCCACGCGGCTCATACCAGCGCCTCCCCTTGGGCGAGCCGCTGCGCGCCGGCTTCGGCAAGTGACGCCGAGAGCGCGACGGCGACCGCCGTCATCAATACCAGCGCCTGCACGACCGGGTAGTCACGCGCGGCCACCGCCGTGACAAGCGCGGAGCCGGCGCCGGGCCAGCTGAACACGCGCTCAACGAGCGCGGCGCCCCCAACGAGGGCCGGCAGCAACACCCCGGCCATGGCGCAGATGGTGCCCGCCGTCCGGCGGAGCACGTGCACCCAGAGAATGCGGTGCGCCGGCACGCCCCGCGCCCCGGCGCCGCGCACGAATCCTTCGCCTACGGCGGCGATGACGGCCGCCCGCTGGTGGCGCGCGACGACGCACGCCGTGCTCATCGCCAGGACACTCACGGGCAGCACCGCGTGCTCCACGATACTGGGCAGGCGCACGAGCCACGGCGCGGTCGCGACCTCCGCACCGACCATCCCGGTCGCAGGCAGGAGCTTCCAGCGGATCGCGACGAGTCCTCCAAGGATCAGCGCCACAAGGAACTCGGGGACGGCGAGGTAACCGAACGTGGCGCCGCCCAGGATCTTGTCCCGCACGCTGCCCGCGTGCGCACCTTGCCACGTCCCGAGCGCGACTCCGAGTGCCAGGCCGATCAGCAGCGCCGGCGCGACGAGGATTGCGGTATTCGTGATCGCGCTGCGCACGATGCCGGACACGGGTTGTGCCGTGGCGAACGAGTGTCCGAGATCGCCGCGCGCGAGCGCGCCGAGCAACGCGGGGTACTGGACCGAGATCGGTCGGTCCAGGCCGAACTGCACGCGAGACTGCGCCCGCGCGTGCGCCAGCTCCGGCGGGTCGTCAGGCGAAGGTGCGAACGGATCGCCGGGCAACAGGCGCAGGCCGACGAACGAAACGGATGTCACAAGGAGGGCCACCAGCATTGCCCTTCCCAAAGGCCGCAGCACGGCGAGCAGCGCGCCCGGTATCGTCAGCTGAACCCGTCCGGCATCCGATGTCATTCGTGCCCGTCGGGTATCGTGGCGGGCTTATCGCGGCGCCGAATCCGGCGCGGTGCCGGCGCGTCGGCGCGGAGGGCCGGTCACGTCCCACCGCTCGAGCGATGCCCACCACGCGTCCTGCCTGAGCGTTCCGGTGGACACTCGCGCGGCGGCGCCGGCCACTACCGACGGCTCATACAGCCAGATCGCCGGGGCGTCGGTGATCGCCGCCTGGTACGCCACGCGGAACTGCGCGCGGGCACGGGTCCGGTCCCGCTCCTTCAGCGCCGAGTCAACGTTGGCGTCGAACACCGCACTCGAGTACCCGCCGGCGTTGTACGGACTGCCTGGAGCATATCCCACCGTGCCCCAGGCGCTCTGCGCACCGCTCGGACTCGGCGTCGTGCGCCAGGTGAACATCGCCGCATCGAAGTCGTGCGCGGAAAGTCGCGCCTGCATGGCCGCGCCATCGAGCAGCTGGATCTGCATGTCCACGCCCTGCTGCTTGAGCTGCTGTTGCATCAGCTCGGCGAGGCGCGGACGCTCGCGGTTCGTCGCGGCAACCGCCAGCACGAAGCGCAGCGGTGCGCCTGCCCTGGCGCGCATGCCGCCCGTACCACGCCGCCAGCCCGCCGAGTCGAGCATGGCGCCGGCGGCGGCCGTGTCGAACGGGAGCTGGGAAAGCGTGGTGTCGGCCGACCACTGGGCGCGCACAAAGGGCCCGAGTGCCACCCGACCGAGCGAGCCGTACACGCTCTGCACCAGCGTCGCGCGGTCCACCGCCATGGTTACCGCCTGGCGGACGCGCAGGTCGCCGAACACCGGATGCGGAGCGCTGCCCTTGGGGCGCTTGAAGTTGAACGAAACCACCCCGTACTCGACGCTTCCAGCCGGGATCAGGCGGAGTTCGGGCGACTTTGAAACCTCTGCCGCGTCGTCAGGGGAAAGGCGTTCGACAAAATCGGCATCACCCGCAATCACCGCCCGTGCGGCGGCGGGGCCGCCCTGGTGGATCGTTACGATCACGCGGTCGAGGCGGGGACGCCCACGCGCGAAGTTGTCGTTGGCCACGTACTCCGTGCGCTCCCGCGGGACGCGGATAGCCAGCTTGAACGGGCCATTGCCAACCGGCTGCGCGGCGAACGACGACACGCGGAGCGAGTCGCGATTCACGGCGGCAAGCAGGTGCTCGGGGAGCGGGATCAGGTTGTACACCAGCTGGTGGAACTGGTCCGGCCGACGCGCCTTGAACCACGCGGTCGCGTGCGTCGAATCCGGAGCCGTGACCGAGTCCACCACGCCGCGAAGATCGGCTCCCGTTGCCGCGCCGACCTTCGGGTCGGTCGCGAGCTGGAATGCGAACACGACGTCGTTGGCGCGAACGGGCCTGCCGTCATGCCAGGTCGCCCGGGGGTCCAGCGCGAACGTGACCGCCATCGAGTCGCCCGACCACGACCACGACGTCGCCAAGCGCGGCACATACCCATAGTCGCCGACCGTGTTCAGCGAGTCGCCGAGATCGGCGAGCTTCTCGAACATGATCTCCGTCATGGCACGCGCCTGCGCTTGCGCGCCAACCATTGGGATCATCGCATCGGCGTCGCCGCCCGCGGCAATCACCACGGTTTTTTCGCCGCCCATGTCCGCGCGGCACGCGAGGGTGGCGCCAGCCAGCAGGGCCATGAACCAACGCGTCGTCCTGTGCCTGGGCGGCAAAGCGGGCCGATCGGTTGTGCGCGGCATCGTGGCCAACGATAACTCGCTTATCGGCGCCAAGTCCACTCGGAGTCTGCATACCGCGCCCGGTGGCGCGCCATGAACGGCTCCAGCAGCGCGAGGTCGAGCGTCTGCAATGCGCCGAAACGGCGGCCCACGCTTGCGGACAACGCTCCTGAGACCGCCTGCGCCCACGGCAGCGCGGGTACCAGGGCCTGCAACGTTGCCGCCGGCATCGTGGCGACGCCGCCACCGGTATTCGCCGCAAACGCCGCCAGCCGCGCCTGGCGGTCTTCCACGATGATCGAACCGTGTTGCAGGGCAATCCCATCGTCCGCACGTTGCGCGCTGGCCACGAGTTTCCGGCCGGCGACCGTCAGCTCGCCTGCGGACGGCTCGGCGAAGCAGGCTGCGCCGTGCGGCCTGAGCGGCGCGGCGGGGTGAGCGGCCGGCGCCACGCCGACCACGCCAAGGTCGCCGAGCGCATCGGCGAGGATCGTGTTCACGTCATCGAACGCTGCGCGAAGTCGCGCCCCGCGGGCGAGGGGCGCAACCACGGCGTAGGTGACCTCGCCGTCGTGCATCAGTGCGCGACCGCCGGTTGGGCGCCGCACGACCTCGCACCCGGCGGCGGCGATCGCCCCGGGGTCGTAACGGCCCACGACGGATTCGTTGCGACCAAACGACACGGTGGGGCGCGACCAGCCGTACACGCGAACAACCCCTTCGCCTGACGCACGGCACCAGTCCATCAGTGCCGCGTCAATCGCCATCTGCTCAGTCCCGCTGGCGACCAGGTAGGGAACCGCTCGCCATCCGGTCGCCGCCAATGGGTGGGTCGCCGCGGCTGGGGTTCGAACGCGGCCGGTCACGATGCAGCCACCCAGCGGCGCCTACCGCGTAAGTGCGTAATAGATGACGTACAGCCAGCTCATGAAGCCCTGCACGATCGCCCAGAACAGCGAGTGGTGTTCGCTCCAGGAGATCGTGATGGCCAGCGCACTGCCGAACCCAATCCCGGCGCGGGCCGCGCCACCTGCCGACACCACCCGGACCCGTTCACCGTTGCTCATAGGGAGAATGTAGCCTCGCGTTGAGGTAGTTTTCCGGTTCCACCGTCATCACCTGACTCCCGTGCCCGCCATCTCCGCTCCCGACACCTTCGTCTCGCGCCACCTCGGCCCCAGCGACGCTGACGTTCGCGCCATGCTGGACACCCTCGGTTACGCGTCGCTCGATGCCTTGATTGAGTCTACGGTCCCGCCGAATATCCGGTTTCGGCGCGCGCTGGCGCTCCCGGCGGCGACCTCCGAACAAGAGGCGCTGGCCGAGTTCCGCGCGATGATGAGCGGCAACGAGGTGTGGCGAAACTTCATCGGGATGGGCTACTACGCGACGCACACGCCGCCCGTCATCCAGCGCAACATCCTGGAGAATCCCGGCTGGTACACCGCGTACACCCCGTACCAGGCGGAGATTGCGCAGGGGCGACTCGAGGCGCTGCTGAACTTCCAGACACTCGTGACCGACCTCACGGGTTTGCCGATGGCGAGCGCCTCGCTGCTCGACGAAGCCACGGCGGCCGCGGAGGCAATGCAGCTCGTGCACGCGGCGGTGAACGGACGCGACACGTTCATTATTGCGGACGATTGCCACCCGCACACGATAGACGTCGTGCAAGCGCGTGGTGCCGCGCGCGGGATCACCGTGCTCGTGCAGCCGGCGGCGGCGCTCGCGCCCGATGCCAAGACGTGCGGCGTGCTGTTGCAGTACCCGAATACGATGGGCGGCATCGCGGACCTGCGCGCGGTGGCCGAGCGCGTGCACGCCGCCGGCGCACTCGTGGTTGCCGCGACGGACCTGCTCGCCCTCACCGTCCTTGCGCCGCCGGGTGAATGGGGCGCGGATGTTGCGGTCGGCTGCGCCCAGCGCTTCGGCGTGCCGATGGGGTACGGCGGCCCGCACGCGGCGTTCTTCGCCACGCGCGACGAGTACAAGCGGCACATGCCGGGCCGCATCATCGGTGTCTCGAAGGACTCGAACGGCCGCATGGCGCTCCGCATGGCGCTCGGGACGCGCGAGCAGCACATCCGCCGCGAGAAGGCGACGAGCAACATCTGCACCGCGCAGGTCCTGCTCGCGGTGATGAGTGGCATGTACGCCGTGTTCCATGGTCCGGATGGCCTGGTGCGCATCGCACAGCGAGCCCATCACCTCGCGGAGACCTTCGCGCAAGGTGCGCGCGATCTCGGCCACACGGTTGCGCACGATGATTTCTTCGACACCGTGCAGGTCAGGCTCAAGGCGGGCACGACGGTTGCCGCGGTCCGCACGGCGGCCGAGGCGCGCAAGCTGAACCTCCGTTACTTCGCGGACGGCTCGATTGGCGTGTCGTTCGGCGAAACGCACGGCGCCGCCGACGTGGACGACCTGCTCGCATGCCTCGGCGCATCCAAGCCGATGGCCGCGGCGACGGCCGCGAAGGTGGATGCGCGGTTCGACGAACGGTTCGCGCGCACGAGCGCGTTCTGCACGCACCCGGTGTTCCACTCGCATCATTCGGAGTCGGCGTTCCAGCGCTACGTGCGTCGGCTCGAGTCGCGCGACCTGTCGCTCGTGCACTCGATGATCGCCCTGGGTTCGTGCACGATGAAGCTCAATGCTGCCGCCGAGATGTTCCCGGTGACCTGGCCGGAAGTCGGCGGGCTGCATCCCTTCGCGCCGCGTGAACAGGCCAAGGGGTACCGCGTGATGTTCGAGCGGCTCGAGTCGGCTCTCGCGGAAATCACGGGGTTCCATGCGGTCTCGCTGCAGCCGAACGCAGGGTCGCAGGGCGAATACGCCGGACTCCTTGTCATTCGCGCGTACCATCAGGCACGCGGGCAGGGGCACCGCACGATCTGCCTGATCCCGCAGTCGGCGCACGGCACCAATCCCGCGAGCGCCGTCATGGCGGGCATGCAGGTGGTCGTCGTAAAGACCGATGCGATGGGCAACATTGACGTCGCGGACCTCAAGGCAAAGGCGGCGCAGCACGGCGCCAACCTCGGCGCCCTGATGGTCACGTATCCGTCCACGCACGGCGTGTTCGAGGAAGCGATCACCGACATCACCGCGATCATTCACGAGCACGGCGGGCAGGTGTACCTCGACGGCGCGAACATGAATGCCATGGTCGGGCTTTGCCGTCCCGGCGACATCGGCGCCGACGTGTGCCACCTGAACCTGCACAAGACGTTCTGCATCCCGCACGGGGGCGGCGGTCCGGGCATGGGGCCGATCGGCGTGGCGAAGCACCTCGCGCCGTTCCTGCCGGGCCACGCGGTCGTGAAGACCGGCGGCGAGCAGGCGATCGGCGCGATCAGCGCTGCGCCGTGGGGCAGCGCGAGCATCCTGCCCATCTCGATGATGTACATCATCATGATGGGCGGCGAAGGGCTCACGCTCGCGACCAAGTACGCGATCCTCAACGCCAACTACGTGGCCCGGCGCCTCGAGCCGCACTATCCCGTGCTGTACAAGGGCAAGCAAGGCACGGTCGCGCACGAGTGCATCGTGGATCCGCGCCCGCTCAAGCAGTCGGCGGGCGTCGAGGTCGAGGACATCGCGAAGCGGCTGATGGACTATGGGTTCCACGCGCCGACGGTCTCATTCCCCGTCGCGGGCACCCTGATGATCGAGCCGACGGAAAGCGAGCCGAAGGAGGAACTCGACCGGTTCTGCGATGCGCTGATCGCGATCCGGGAGGAAGCGCGCGAAGTGGAGTCCGGCGTCTATCCGCGCGACGACAACCCGCTCGTGCATGCGCCGCACACGCTCGAGGTGACGCTCAGCGATGCGTGGTCACGCGCCTACTCGCGCGAGAAGGCCGCGTTCCCGTTGTCGTGGGTGCGGAGCCGGAAGTTCTGGCCGGCCGTCGGTCGCGTGGACAACGCGTTCGGCGACCGGAACCTGGTGTGCGCGTGCCCGCCGATCGAGCTCTATGCGCAGGGATAGCTCGCTGAAACGGCGAGTGGTGGGTCTTCGGTGATCGGTGGTCAGTTGTGGTGACCACAGCCGATCACCGACCACCGATCACCGGCCACCCACAACTCGTCGTAGTAGTTGCTACTTCCCGCCCAGGTGCGCCCCGTACGCCTTCGCGTCCATCAGCGCCGCCACGTCCGCCTCACTGCTGACCTTGAGCTTGATCATCCAGCCGTCGCCGTACGTGTCGCGGTTCACGACGGCCGGGTCGCCCTCCAGCGCGCCGTTCACCTCGACGACTTCGCCGGCAACCGGGCAGTAGAGGTCGCTGACGGCCTTCACGGCCTCAACGGTGCCGAACGTGTCGTGCGCGCCGAACTTCTGGCCCGGCTTCGGCAGTTCGAGGAAGACGATGTCTCCCAACTCGCCCTGCGCGTAGTCGGTGATACCGACATAGTACGCGCCGCCACCGGCGGACTTGAGGTATTCGTGGTCGGCGGTGTAGCGGAGGTCAGCGGGGATGTTGGACATGGCGCCAATGTTAGGGCGCGCACCCCGCCTTCTCAAGGCGAGCGGTTACTCGCCCGGTCAACCAGTGCGCGCCAAAGCGCCTCGACCTGGCCGTCGAGCGCCCCGATGGCCCCGTCGTTGGCGATCACATAGTCCGCCGCGGCGCGCTTGGCCGACGCGTCGGCCTGCGCGGCCATCATGGCCCGCGCTTCGGCGTCCGGGATCAGGCGGTCCGCCGTCAGCCGGCCGAGGCGGACGGCCTCGGGCGCGTCCACCACGATTACGGCGTCGAACTCCCCCTGCAGCCCGGTCTCGAACAACAGCGGGATGTCGGACACCACGACCTGCGCCCCCGCTGCGGCCGCCGCGGCGCTGAGCTCAGCGCGCCGTCGCTGCACGATCGGGTGGATGATCGCTTCGAGCGCGGTGCGCGCGGCTGAATCCTCGAACACGAGGCGTCGCAACGCGGCGCGGTCGAGTGAGCCGTCCTGCGCAACGATCGCGCGGCCGAAACGCGCGACGACCGCCGCCAGCCCCGGTGTGCCGGGCGCCACGGCCTCCCGCGCAAGCGCATCCGCGTCAATCACGGTCGCCCCGCGCCGGGCCAGGAGCGCGGCGACGGTGCTCTTGCCGCTCGCAATGTTGCCGGTCAGCGCAACGTGTAGCAGGGGAGTACCCGGGTTCGGAGGGCGTGGACGAAACGCGGTGCCAGCCAGACGGGTATTACGTTTACCCGTGGAAGCCCCGTCCGACAGTCCCATTCGCATACGCCGACCCGGTTACACGATCATCGAGCTTGCGGTCACGCTTGCCATCGCGGCGATCGTGACGGCGATGGCGCTGCCGGCCGTGGATTTCAACCGCCTGCGCATGGACGCCAGTTCCCGGTTCGTCCAGAACCGCCTGATCTGGGCCCAGTCGCGCGCGATCCAGAAGAACATGCAGCTGGTGGTTGAGATGTACTACGACCGCTCGCAGTTCCGGATCGTCGAGGATGCGGACGCCAGTGGGACGTACACGAACGGCGAGACGGTGCACTGGACCACGCTGCCGGAATCCATGAAGTTCGCGACGCCGCCGACGACGATCGACGGTTCGACGGCGTACTACGCGACCGGAGCCGGCATCACGAAGAACGGCGCCGAGGAATACCCCGCACTCATCTTCTATGCGAACGGCTCTTCGAGCGGCGATGCCGTGATCTACCTCGGCAGCCCTCGGGCGCGCACCGAGGACAATCGCGCGATCAAGGTCACCGGGTCGACGTCGAAGATGTCGTTCTACCGGATGGGGGCAAACGGTACCTGGGGCCTCAGCGAACTGTAGGTCCGCCGCCGGCGCGCGCTACGCGCGTCCGACCGATTTCAGGAACTCCGACACGACGAACCCCGCGCCGCCACGGGTGCGGATCTCCTGCGGCGTCGCGCTGAGGTAGCGCTGGCAGGTGTTCCGGAACGCACTGCCGGACGGAAAGTCGAGGGCCCGCGCAGCGCTGTCCGCACTCCGGTTGGCGTCCTCGAGCATCCGCGCGGCGACGACCAGGCGTCCCCAGGTGATCAGCTTCTGCGGGGCGGGGAAGCGATCGTGCTCCAGCCGCGTCAGCAGCGTGCGCTTCGAGACGTTGAGGATCTCGGCGAGCCGGTGAGACGTGAGTCGCAGGTGGGCCCGGGTGATCGAGACCAGCACGGCGTCGCGGGAGACGGCATTGATCGTGCCGAGCCGACCACGCAGGAGCGTGGCCACGCCGCGGGCTTCGGCCTGGCCCATCAGTTCCACGTACAACTCCGCGTCGCGAGGCGTGATTTCGGCCACTTCCGGTCCGCTGTTCGTCAGCGACACGCTTCGCGGGTTCGCGACCCTGTACGTCAATGGCGCCGTCGTGTTCGTGAATGACCGGGTCTACGACCCCGACCCAACCGATGCGCAGGCGCTGTGCCGGAACTTCCTCGGCCTTATCTCGACCTCGAGTGCGCGGATCGCCAACAACGGTCTGAACCACCCGCGCCCGGACCCCGGCGGGACCTACCGGTTTCTCGGTACGCCGAACTTTACGATTCACGGCATCATCATGCCGATTTCGGGGCCCTTCGGCGTCGAGGACTCCACCGCCGCCCAGGCGCTCTCAACGCCGCTGGCGTGCAACGGCACCAACACGTCCGGCGGGTGCATCAATCTCACGGGCGGGGCGGTGCAGAAGATCTATCGCCCCACGCATTCGACGGGGACCGCGAACTCGGGGTTGATCTTCAATCGCGCCCTCGATCCGTGTCAGGAGCAAAAGACCAACCGACGCCCGCCGTTCTTCCCGCTCACCGGTCGCTACGTGGACTACAAGTGGACCGAGATAGACTCGCGCGACGGCGATACCTGGGCGGAGATCAAGACTTACCTCGCGCGCCTGCGCGGCAACAATCGCGCGGTGCCCTGAGACCGCCGGCCTGACTCCGCGCCGCGGATCGTCGGGCCCGGCGAGTGCTCGCTACAGCAGCTGCCCCTGTGCGTCGGTTGCCGCGTCGACGCGATGGCAGGCGCGGCAGCGCGCCTCATACGCATCCGCGCCGCCCACCATGACCACCGGCGAGTCGTAGCGCGCGGGCTTGCCGTCAATGAGGCGCTGGTTGTGGGTGGCGGGCGCGCCGCAGCGGACGCAGATCGCGTGCAGCTTGTCCACCACCTCGGCCGTGCAGAGCAGGTCCGGCATCGGGCCGAAGGGTTCGCCGCGAAAGTCGGTGTCCGTGCCGGCGAGGATCACGCGACGCCCCCTGAGGGCGAGGTCCTTCACCAGCGGCACGATGCCACGGTCGAGGAACTGCACCTCGTCAATGGCGACCACCTGCGCCAATGGGTCCAGTCGCAGCGCAACTTGCTGGGACGAATCCACGGGCAGCGCCTCGATCGTGCGCCCGTCGTGCGAGCCCACCGCGTGCACGCCTGAGTAGCGGTCGTCGAGGTGTGACTTGAACACCTGCACGCGCTTCCGGGCGATCAGCGAGCGTCGCACGCGCCGGATCAGCTCCTCACTCTTGCCGCTGAACATCACGCCGGCGATCACCTCGATCCAGCCACCGTTGGGCTGGAATATCCCGCCGCTCATCGCGGCGGCCGGCGCGGTGGCCGATCGCGCGGATCGCGGTCACGCGAATCGCGGTCTCGGGGCGGGCGGCCTCGCGGCGGACGGTCGCGGTCACCGCCGCGGTCGTCACGCCCGAAAGGCGGCCGTTCGCGTCGAGGCCCGCGGTCATCGCTTCCGAAGGCCGGCCGCTCGCGACGAGGTTCGCGGTCGTCACGCTTGAAGGCCGGCCGTTCGCCGCGTGGACTCCGATCGTCCCGCTTGAACCCGCCGGGCGCGCGCGGACTGCGCGCGGGCGCCTCGCTGGTCGGGGGCGCCACCGCCTTCGCCTGTGCGGCGCTCCGCGCGAGTTCGCGCTCATACAAGCGCAGTGCAGCTCCCGCGAGTTCGACCGCGTCGTACTCGGCCAACAACGGCTCGATCGCCGTGATTTCGCGCGACGGCATGCCTTCCTGCAGCACGCGGCGGAGCCGCTCACGGGTGGCTTCCTCGGCTGCGCGCGAGGCGAGCAGCGCCGCCGATGGTTGGAACGGGGTAAGCTGCACGAGCGGGAACTGTGCGGCGAACCGCGACTTCTCGCGCGCGGTGAACAGCGCGACCACGCGCGCCGGCGGTTGCGCCTGCGCTGAAGCCGGATGCGCCAGCGTGTTCCACACCGCCGCACTCGGCAGTCCGACCAGTACAGCGAGTGCGGCACCGGCGACGTCTCCGCTCGCCGCGACCCGGGCAAGCGATGAGTCTCCGTACCCGGCGGAGTCGAGCGCGGCCGCGGCACGGGCGGCGACTTGCTCATCTGCCGGGACGACCGCCGCGGATGGCGCGTCGGTCAGCTCGAGGATGTCGGCGAGCAACTCAGGGCCGGCCCCCTCGCGGATGACCCGTACCTCGACGGTGATGGCACGTTCCTGAGCCGATTCGTCATGCCAAGCGACCGGAACCGGCGCAGGCCGGAGCCGCCGCACCCCGTGAAAATGCTCGGTCAGGATCTGCGTGGTGAACTCCGATTCCGCGCCGAGCAGCGCGACTCGCTCGCCGCCGCGCGGCACTTCCGCGAGCACGGTTCGGAGGATCTCGGCGTCCGGCTCCATCTCATCCAGGCCGACCAGCAGGACCGCCGTCACTGCCTCGAGCTTGAGCGCACTCGCCGTGACCAGGTCACGCAGGATGGCCGGAGTCGTGATGACGACCGGGCCGATTCCCGCGGACGCGGCCGCGATCCTGCGCGCGCGCCGTGGAGCGCTCAGCGCCGTCGTGTGCGCGCGCGGCTCCTGACCTGCGGGCAGCAGTCGCAGTGCCGCGTGCAACGCCGTGACATCGTGTGCGGTGGGGGCGAGGACCACCAGTTGCACGTCGGTTCGTGCCGCATCGGTGCGAGCCGCCAAGGCGAGGACTCGTATGGCGGCGTCTGGCCAGCCGAATACGCCGACATGGGCGATCGGCGCTCCGCGCTCCGACGCCCCGCTGCTTTCCACTTCAGTCACGCACTCCTCCGCTGGGTTTGGCGCGGAGTAAGCCCCGCACATATCGTTCGCCAGATATTTAATCGTATCCCCACCATGCCGCCTGCCTCCGGCCCCGCATCCAGCCCCGTTGCCGGGTTCTCACCGTCCGCGAATATCGCCCAGCTTCGCGAATCGGCGACCATCGCGGTTTCGCAGCGCGCCAAGGCACTCAGGGCGGCGGGCCGCGCCATCCTCGATCTCGGCGCCGGCGAGCCGGATTTCGACACGCCGGAGCTGATCCGCGCGTCGGCGACGGCCGCAATGAATGCGGGCGCCACGCGCTACACGCCGACCGAGGGCACCTTGGCCCTGCGCGCCGCCGTCGCGAAGCAGGCGACCGCGCTGCGCGGACGTGGCGAGACGATCGGCGCCAACGAGGTCGTGGTATCGAACGGGTCGAAGCAGTCCATCTTCAATGCCTGTTTCGCGCTGTTCGGCGCCGGCGACGAAGTGTTGATTCCGACCCCGGCGTGGACGAGCTACTACGAGATTGTCGCGCTGGCGCGTGCAACACCGGTGTCGGTGCTCGGCGATGAACACCGGGGATTCCGCGTTGACCCGGAGATGCTCGCGGCGCATGCGACCTCGCGCACGCGCGGATTGCTCCTCAACTCTCCGGTCAACCCGACGGGAACCGTGTACACCCAGGACGAACTCCGCGCGATGCTCGACCTCGCCGAGCGACACGGTTGGTGGGTGATCAGCGACGAGATTTACCGCCGCATCGCATACGAACACCCCGCAAGTTCCGCGCTGGAGGTGGCCGGATCCCGGGCGCGCCTCATCGTCGCGGATGGCGTGGCGAAGGCGTACGCCATGACGGGATGGCGAATCGGCTGGACGGTCGCTGCTCCCGACGTGACTCGCGCCATGGCGGCCCTGCAGTCGCACACGACGTTCGGCGCGTCGTCCGTCTCCCAGGCCGCGGCGGTCGCGGCGCTCGAGAAGGCGGCGGCGGTTGACCCGCTGGTGGACGCGATGGTGCGGGAGTTTCGCGTCCGCCGCGATGCCGCCGTCGCGCTGTTCCGCTCGGAGCCGGCGTTGCAGTTCGTACCGGCCGAGGGCGCGTTCTACGTGTATTTCAAGGCGCCCGGCGCCGGACGCATCGCGGATGCGGGTACCGCATTTGCCGCGACCCTGCTCGAGCAGCATGATGTGGCGGTGGTACCCGGCGTCGCGTTCAACACGTCGGACTGGGTGCGAATGTCGTACGCCACCGACCTGAAGACCGTCGAGACCGCCGTCGGCCGCATCGTGGCGGCTTGGCGAGCGGAACACTCCATGGCACACGCAAACACCTGAGGGACAGATGATCACGACGATCGTGCTCGTTCGCGCGGAACCGAAACTGATCCCGCAATGCGCCCGCCACCTCGCGGGGATCGCCGGCGTGACGGACGTCTATTCCGTCTCCGGGGAGTGGGACCTCGTCGTCGTGATCAAGGTGGCGCAATACGAGGACATCGCCCGCGTCGTGACGGAGCAGTTCCCGGAGGTGCCGGGGCTGATACGAACCACGACGCTCACGGCCTTCCGCGCCTATTCGAAGGCCGACACGGAACAAGCCTGGGATATCGGCGCGGGCTGACGCCGCGCGGACGGCTTCCGGCCGAGCGCCTACGGCTTGGCGCCGTCAGCCGGCTTGGCGGGCGGGTCGAGGCACCACTTCGACGACGTGCGCAGGATCTCATGCCACTGGCCGGCCTTGAAGCCGAGCACGACCAGTTCATTGTTGCCGCCGAAGTGCCACGACTCAACGAGCATCTCGTCAATGCCGTCGCCGTCCACGTCCAGGTGGTCCACGACGCGCTGAAACTCGACGGTCCGTCCTTCGCCGCTCTTCACGTGCCGGTAGGTCGCGACATAGCCGGTGTCCGCCTTGTCGAAGAGCGCCAGGATATGCGACGTGTGGCCCATGCCCGGCCCGACATCGCCGGCCTGTGGGTCAATGAAGGAGACGAGCAGCGTGGGCTCCTTGCCGGCGCCGGAATTCATCATGCGCGCCGTGAACACGAGCGCTTCCAGGTCTTCCTTGCCCAGGTCAGCACTCAGGCCGAGGGCCATCCCGTACTGCCGGCCCAGCCGATCAATCGTGGCCTGCGCCGGAATCGCCGCCGCCCCGCGGTGCGGGGCCAGTGGGTGCGTTGAGGCGAGGAACTCCACCGTTGGTTCGCGCGACCGCTCATTGAGCGCGAGCGTCACCGAGGCCAATGGCTTGAGGTCCCGGCAGCCCGGCAGCGGATAGTTGGCCTGCCCATCGGCGTTCCACATGCCCCGCGTGACGGTCACGGAACCGCGGACCGCGTCGTTGTCGTACACCGTGTACTTCGCGCCGGGCGTGAAGTAGGTGCTGTCGAGCGCACGCCAGCCGTCGAGGGTGAGCCCGATCGGCTGCACGGCGCCGCCGACCACAGCCGCCACCGGCAGCAGCTTCGGCTCCGAGGTATCGCCGAAGACCTGGAAGAGCAGCTGAGGCGTGGTCGCCAAGTCGAGCGTCGGGGCGCCGACGGGCAGCACCAGCGGCGGGGCGTCGTCGGACGCCTTGTCGCACGCGCCAAGCACGGCTACTGTGGCCATCATGGATGCAACGGTGGCAAACGAGCGACTTGGGGGCATCCCGGCAACGTATCCGGAGCGGGGCGAGCGAGCAAGCGGAACACCGCCGACGCTCGGGGGCAGTGCGACAGCGCGGCTCGCCGGGCGGGCGCTTGGCGCTCCGGTGGCCCTCATGACTCCGCTCGAGGTGGACGCGTCGAACGTCGCCCGGGTTGGAGCCAGCGCGCCGCGCGTCGCCGCCGTCCGCGCCGTAGAGCCCGGGCCTTGCGTGGCACGTGCGGTCGGCCTGGCCGCGCCAGCGGCGTTCGGCGCATTCCTCGATGGCGTCCAGCGCAGCGTCCTGCTCCATCGGGTGGGAGGCGTATGGCCGGTGGTGCATGCGACCGTCGCGGCTGTCGTTCGTGAGCGCGACGACCGCCGGATGCGAACCTGGCGAGCGCCCGCGGTGCGGCACCTGTTGCTCGCGCCGGGTCAGCCGGCAGTGGACGCGGCGCTCGAGCCGGCGCGCGCGGCGTTGACGGCCGCTGGCATTGACCTCGTTCCCCTCGCGCTCGGCGAAGGCGACGCGGCGGCCGCGCATCCCGACGCGTGGCTGGCAGCGGCGCGCGTCGCCG